>Ga0193726_1003275_pt1 | contig 10395 bp, 5 predicted proteins | sample H2c1metaG_FD_144928 | JGI IMG/M metagenome (GOLD analysis project Ga0193726, IMG submission 144928) | Soil microbial communities from a riparian zone of the East river system, Colorado, United States - H2c1 | ecosystem: Environmental > Terrestrial > Soil > Riparian zone | place: USA: East River... | reverse complement strand
CGATTAGTTCCAAATCAGTCAATTTTTCAAACAAATTATCTTCTATTTCGTCAATTTTTAGAGCAAATTGCATCAGTTTTTGACCCATCAAACCTTCTACACTAAAAGAATACTTACCTAATTCCTTTACTTGTGTGTTCCAAAAATTAGTGTCTTCAACTTTTACAACAATAAACCAAGAATCAACTGGTAAATCATAACCATACACCTTTGATTTATCATAAACAGGGTCAGCTATCAACCATTGTTCAACAATGTAAGCTGGTGCCATAGTATTTGTATGGTCTAAGTTGATTGACTTGTTGTTATTGGTTTTATTGAACTTTTCAACAATCATTCTTATAACTTCTGGTGTAAATACAACATAATATTCAGCACCAGTTTCTTCGTCACGCCTAAAAATCTTTTTGTTTGGTATTAATGCTGGCCCGACAATAATTTGTTTATCTGCTACCTGTGTAAATTCCTGTCTTTTAAATCTTGAATTAAGGTCGTCCCACTTTGCTTTGTTCGCCAAACAAAATTCACAAGGGTTTTCACCTGTTATCCATTCGTGGTCACCAATCAGCGGGTTATACACTATATCACATTGACAATTTGGAACATTATTATCTTGGTCAGCAAAATGACAAGGTGGTGTTACTAATCCTTTGGGTCTCTTAAATGCTTGTCCCAGAACTTCAATTGCCGGGTCTGATAATAGACTAACCATTTTAACACCTGTGGTTGTATCGTTCGGATCAATGACTATTTCATAAACTGGTAGTTTGTTTCTGTCTAATTTTGGTTTCTTTGCCATTTTCAATTATTATTTTTTTAGTGTCGTCCAGATAATGTTGCCCTACCTGATTGAACACTTACTTTGTTTTGTGTTGTGGTAATGTCGCTTTCTAAAACATATACCTGTTGTGGTTGTGCTTTGGTAGAAAGTCCATTACTATAATTAGCAGTGCCAATACCATAAAATTGTCCCGGTCTAAATGAAGAACCAGAACTATTTAAAGAAGGTGCAGCAGCTAATGATGGTGCTGATATTGTTGGTACAGTAGGCGCAGACCCACCGCCGCCACTATCACCGCCAGAGGCTTCAAACTTTGTTGATAAAATCTTAGCTATCTGTAATCCACCCATTACAGCAGCCAGAGCGGAGCCAGGGAGACCCCCAGTATCAGGACTTTCAGCAACAGCCTTTGAAATACCTTCCGCAGTATTTATAATTGCATTAGCTAATGATAAACCTTGTTTTCTCTTAAACTCTTTCTTCTGTGTTTCTTCTGATAGCTTTTGACCCGCTTTTAATCTATTCTTATCCGCTTGGTCTGCTATATCATTTAAAGCACTCAAACCTTGTAAGCCTTGTTGTGCATAACCGCCAATTTGATTAATGGTTTTTAAAGCATCAGCAGCTTTATTAGCGTTTGTATCTTCGGTGTTTTTAAGAGTATCAGCATTATATTTTTTCCAGATAGCGGCTGTTGCTTTAGCGTTACCTTCTTCTTTCTTTAATTCTTGTTTTAATTGTTCATCTAATAAAGCCTGCTTACTTTTTTGTAGTTGCTTTAATAAATTCAATTCAGTACCTAACCAAATACCTTTTTTCTTTTCAACGGTTTTTAGTTCTTCCGCAATTGCTTTTTGATTATCGGTTAGTTCTAATAAACGTGCTTTGGCTGCATAATCCTCTTTTAGTTTTTCAATAACCGCTAACGTGAAAGCCCATAATTGTATAGTTTGTTGGGTAGTTAGTTTTTCATTTAGAACTCTTTTTTGTGCGTTAAGTTTAGCCAATTCAACATCAGCAGCCAATTGTATCTGAAGGTTATCAGAACTTTTTTTCTTTTCAGTAGCAATAGTAATAGCCGCTGATAATTCTTCGTTCTTTAATTTTTTAATTCTTTCTGCTTCTGCCTTTGCCGCTTCTTCCTGTGCCTTGGCTAAATCCTTATCAAGTTTTTGCTCTGTCTGGGTGTTCTTGATTATTTCATTGGTTGCTTCATTACCATTTAAAATCCTTGCTTTCTTTTCCCTGATTAAAATTTCATTCCTCAAATCAAGGTTATGTTTTAACTGGTTGGTTCTTTCTGTTTCTGATAAATTTAGATTACCAGTAATGATTGCTTGTTCATCAGCATTAAGTTTTAATTCTTGGTCGAACTTCTTTTTAAGTTCTTCTTGCGCTTTCTTAGCCGCTTCTTCATTGGCTTTAGTAATGTCATTATTCTTTTTGGTGGTTGCTTCTACCTCGGCTGCATTACTTTCACGGTCAATTAATCTTTTGGCTTTTGCATACCTTTCGTTAATCTCTTTTATTTGTTCCCCACTATTATTAGCAGCAGCAATTTCAGCCAGTCTAAGTTTTTCCAAACCTTCGGCTTGCTCTTTATTGGTTTTCTGTATTTCTTCTTTCTTTTCGTCTAAATCAAAATCGGCTTGCGCCTTTTTCTTTGCGGTTTCATCAGAAATGTTTTCAATTTTAGCTTGCTTTATTTTCTTTAAAACTTCCTTTTCAGTATCTAATATTTTCTTGGTTGTTTCAGCAACATATTCGGCTTCTGCATCTTGGATTTTTTTGTACTCAACTAATGCTTCTTTGTATTTTGCAGTTTCTTCTTCGGTTAAATGTCCTTTTTCGTCTTTGATACGTTCATAGATAGCTATGGTTTCTTTCGCAAATTGTTTTTGTGCGGCAAACTTCGCAGCTTCGGCAGCAGCAACACTTTTACCAGACAATTCAGCCATCTTTACTTCGTGTTCGTACTTTTCATCAACAGCAGATTTTTCTTTCTCCAAATTCTTTAACCTTGCTTCCATTGCCTTTTGTCCGGCAACATCAGTTAAACCAATAGCATCAGTAAAATCAGTTATAGCCTTGATTACGGTATGAATAACACTACCAATAGCACTAAATACTTTTCCTATAACACCACCAGCTTCTTTAAGTTTATCGAATTGCGTAATGATTAAAACAACAGCAGCACCAATTAAGAAGATAGGATTAGTAAGTAAAGCCTTACCTAATGTGGCTAATGAAGAACCAAGTTTTCCAAACCCTTCTGCTAACCCACCCGGATTCATTTTTGATAATGAACCAGAAAACAGCGTTACAGATTTTGTAAGCTGGTCAAAGTTCATTGTCATTAAACTTTCCTTGATCAAACCAAATGATTTAGTTGTTGCTTGTAATGGCGTACCTGCTAACGCTTTTGTAGATGCGTTCATTTCTCTAACCTTCATAGCAGCTTCACCAGCAGCTTGTTTAATTTGGTTATAAGCAGCAGCATTAGACACACCAACTTGTTCAGCAAGTGCGTTTAATTCACGCATAGATGCCTTTAATTCTTTGGCACTGTTGGCAGCATCGGCGGTTTCTAATGCCGCCGTTATTCGTAAGTCTAAATTTTCATCCATTGATAGGTTTATAGTTTTCTATAACTGTATATATAAATTTTAAAGAACAATTCAATTAGCTTGATTGCTTTTGTAATGGTGTTAATACAGTAGAACACCAACCCTGATTTGTTTTGATATACAGAAATGAATTATCAAAAGTTATTGTACCAACATTTCCAAAAGGATCTTGTAATGATTGTGGTGTATAATTTGAAGCTGTACCAGCCGGACCCGTGGCACCAGTAGCACCAATAATATTTTGATTACCGTTTATAGTCCCGGTAACAGTTAAATCAGCATTTATTATAAAAGAATTGCTTGCTGTTGCTATAACGCTATTCCCGAAAATAAAGACGTTCCCAGCACTACTATCAACAATATTGTTATCTCCCAGAATTACAGCGTAGGAATTGGGCAAAACAACGTTGTTGTCTCCCTGAATTAAACCCGTTACGTTGTGGGCTGTGTTGTTATGTCCGACAATATGTAAAGAAGATAGATTTGCCCCACCTGTAACAAAATTCTTTGAACCAAGAACTGAAACAAAAGGTGTATTTACTTTATTGCCCGCGCCTACTATTAATGTTGCAGTTGAACCGTCATTATTATAGCCAGATACTAAATTGTTTATTGGTTTTACTTTTGTGTAAAATTGTTGTGCCACTTCATTTTGATAATATTTTAGCCAATACTTCCTGAATAAGTATTTGGTGTTAAGAAGGTATTGCTTCTTAATAGAGTAACCTTACAGGTACTATTTCTACCGGGTATGTAATCTTCTATTGAATTTACTTTGTAAAAACCATCAACACCTTTAATAGTCACAAAAACTAAGTTGTAGAAATGGAAGTTGTTTATGTCCTGTGGTGTTAAGTACATATAGCAGGTAATAATTCTGCTATCCATATCAGTCATTTCAGTTAATAAACCTGCCCAGTATGTATTGACAAGGTTAGCACTAAATTGGTCTGTGGCTGTATTGAAGAACTCACCTAATGTTTGTCCCCAATTAACAGTATAAGCCGGGGAATATGGATTATCATACGGGCCAGCATAAGGGTAATAATGTGTGGAATTACCAAACAAAGTAATCTGGTCTGAATTTTGATTACTAATATAGTTCTTGTACAAAATCCTATAATTGGTTTGTACCGCACCATTGGCACCAGCATTTGAATTTGGTTTTACATTACTACCATTTACAAACACTGGTAAGACAAAACCACCGAATGTTGTAATAGTATCACCACCACCATCACCGAAATATGAATACAATGTTGATAAAGGTGTTGGGCTAAAAATACTTTCAATCTTTGTTTCACCAGTTAAATAATCGTTGTCAATTTGATTTATGAATTGCCCATAAATTTCATTGGTGTTTTGAGTGTATAATTTATTATACCAGTCGGTGTCACTCTTATAAGTGAATGTTGTTCTTTTATTCTGCGTCTCCGCTAATATTTGAACATTAATAGGCTGGGTTAAATCTATTTTGGTTGTCCAGTCCAAAGATGTTGTACTTAAATTATAATAGTCTTCCCTTGGCTCTATAATCAAAGTATTTGGTTGGTCTTTTGATGGCTCTATGTAAAGGTTATGTAGATGAACAATGTCCTGAATAAAGTCACGCTGTTTAATGTTCTTTGGTATGCAGTCATTGAAATTAACATACATTCCTTCTATGTATTCATTACTTACATCGTTGTAAAATTGCGTTAATGGTGTGTTTAATGAAGCTGGGTTTTGATACCTACCATACGGGTATGGCACATCATTAAAGAAGTTTGTGTAAGTCAAAAGGAACGCTGATGACGGTGGCATAAAATCAGTTGTCGAATTTTGGTCACCATACCATTTACCACCAAAGAAAGCAATACACCTAACGTGTTCCCCAGGAAACAGCGGTGTATTCCCTAAACGCATTACAGAACCAGTAGCACCATAAAATTGGTCGTTAGGGTCGCCATCTAAATAGATTGTTTGTAATTGTAGTGATTGATACCAGTCACCATTTTGTGGTACATTGGCTATACTATTATAAAACGCTAAATCTCCACTTGTCCATAAACCAGTTGAAACAGGGTGCGGACCCGTATTATTCCAACCATCACTATAATAAAATGACTTACAATTACCTGATTTGTTGTAATAGGAAAAGTCGTCTGGTGTTGAAAAAGTTGCAGCCCCAGCGCCATTTGCTTCAATTGCTATACCACCAGTATAATCAGTACAATATTTACCTAAGTATCTATCATCCCCCTGTGGTACAATCAATGTTCCATTTACGTCAAAACAATTTGATTTACCATTTTCATCACAAATCCAATGTGATAATGAAGAAGTAGCAATAGAATAAGAACTACCGGAATTTTGAAAACCTAAATCTGGCGGTATAATAGTTCCTGTACCACTTAACCAATCAGCACTTGTTGTGCCTGTTTGTGGGTCAATTTCTCTAAAGAAATTAACGTACATCGTGTATCTTAATTGCCAAGGCGTATCTATAATTCCAAAAGTGTGTGAATATGGGGAACTGGTACTATTATCGAAATTACCGTTATTGCTGTAAGTAGTCACAACATCGGTTTTTAAAACAAACCTTTGTTTGTACAATGAAGCAGAAGCAGCATTACAATAAAGGTTATCAGCAGGTACAGAAGTATCAAAAAGATATTGCCCATTTACAAAAGGGTCAAACATTGGCGAAGCAGTGTTGCCAAATGGCAACACTATCTGGTCATAAACATAGGTTGATGAATAAGTACCTGTATTTCTATAAAAGTAGAATTGAAATGGCGATAACATAAACCCATCATACCAGGCATTGTGATAACCTCCGCCCGGTGTCATATTAATTTGGTTATCGTATTGCCCAACAGAAAAAGTAGTGTATTGTCCTATGGTTGTAGCAGTCAAACCAACGTGAAATATTTTATCAATATTAAAATCAGCACTGGTTTCAAATGACTGTGTATTAAATGGTATAACTAAATTACCGAAACGTGGATCAGGATTATTAAGCCCACCTAATGTTGAACTACCTAAAAAATTTGAACTGTAATAATAACTGTAAGTAGCAAATATCTTGTCCCAAATGGTTTTTACATAAACAGCAGGTAAGAAGTCCTTAACTCCTAATTGATACAAAGAACTATTGTTTAAATCGTCCAGTGTCCAACCGTGTCCGTAGTCTATTAGCGGGAAATAATAACCTTTTATATAACTATCTATCGAGTTTGTCCAGCTACCAATGATGTTTGCTTTACTGAATGTAAAACTAAACTCACTGAAATCTAAATCAGTTAATAAACCATCTCCCATAGCTATATAGAAGTTAGCATTATCAGCGTAAATAGTCACGTTCAAAAAGTCGTTATTCTCAACCGTGTTTATATCAAAGTCGGTTAATTGTATATAACCTTTTAGTATCACAATTGAATTTTCAAGTACCCAGCACTTAACCTTTTTATTTGGATTAAATGAATTGGTAACATTGTTATTATAGTTGTACCCTAAATCAACAGACATATCAGTAATGTAGGCAAAGATGGTTCTGTTATTGCCCGTGTTTGGAATTGATAATGACTTTGTATAAGCACCACCACTATTTGAAATGTCCTGTATGTTGGCTATCTCATAATCTATTGTAAATGCTTCATCACCATTTAAATCTAAACTTCTATTTGGTTGGTTATACCCTGTATTAACTAAAATTTCTATCATTATTGGTACTGTAAATTTGTATCAAACGCATACTTAAATGTGATTGTTAGATTGAACAGCTTGTCACGGTTCAATGTCTTATAAACATAACTGGTATCAGTTATTATTATCGGTATGTTAGTGCCTTTGCTTTCAATTCCAAATATTGTATTGCCCACATTATAGCCACTTAAAGCTAATTCCGCCATAAGCACATAAGCAGAAAAATAATCGTAGTAAATAAACACTTCTGGTGAAGTGACTAACTGGCTTAAAAATGTAAAACTATCTTCTGTTATCCAATCTGTATTCATTGTAAATGTTTGTTCCGCCTTACTTGATAATACTGCGGTACCTCTTAATTTAGAAGTTGAATAATTATTCCTGTCTGTTAAAAGCGTATAGTTATATTGTGTTGGTCTTGTGTATTCAGTCCTTTCAATAGTTGTCGTTTTGGTTGTGTCTTTATTGAAATTCCAATAGTTCCAAGAACCTTGTTTATTTAAAAACTTAATCCTGTAATTGTCGTACTTGCTACATTTCGTATCACCTCTATACCAGATAGGCGGAAATGGATTTAAGTGTCCGTGGGAACTCATAACTTTTATTGAAAACTTATAATAATAGCCATCAACAATAGGTATTGTATTGAAGTTGTCAAACACACAAATTGTAAAACATTTCTGTGAATAAAAAGCACCTGTTATAGGGTCGTTAGTATCAACAAGAACACTTGATGTTCCTAAGAAAACCATATTACTATCGAATGTCTCCGTATAAAAATACATACCAGAAGATACGTCAAGAGTATATCCACTATCACCATAGAAATCAGCAATAAATCTTGCTCTTTCTGCTTGACCCGGTTTAATTGGAATACAATGGTTGCTGTCATAACCATAATCAGTTAAGAACGGTTGATTACCTTGTAAGGCATATCTATTGCCATAGTCTATATCTTGTTCAAACCATTGTTTAGTACCATTAGTACCATAATAATAACTTGCTGTACCGTAGAAGTGTTGAACGTTTGTAAATTCACCTGTGATAGTTCCCCCAGCGGCAAGAATTAATGCCAAGGCGTCCGCATCAACAATTTGGTCAGTTGTAACGAATGTATCAAAACCACTATCCCCAATGGATAAGACAGATGCAGTGCCTGCGAAGTATCGGAATAAATCACTATCCAGAGTAATTGAAATAACATCACCAACAGCGCAGAAATAATTTACACCAATACTGGCATATATTGTATTACCACCCGCCAAGCCCGTTACACTTGCTAAGTCTTGAAAAGTTACATTAGGGTTCCATTGTAAGCCGTAGTGTAATTGATACCTAACAATACCTTCTGTCTCTGGAGCAATAAACGGGTATGATCCAGCAGTTGCGCCAAACCCAGTCCATTCATTAACCGACATATAAGCAGTTGAACTATCGAAGGGAAACGTCACATAGGTTTTTAAAACGTTAGAAGGATCATAAACATAAGTATTACCCCTTGGTGGCACTTTAAATCTGCCTGGGCTATCAATGATAGAACCAGCTTCATTATTTTGGTCAATTATTTGTAGGTCAATAAATGCTTCACTATTATTTATGTCACCTGATGAACTTGCAAAGCTGGCTGTAAATGCAAACCATATTGGAGCATTAACTGGTGAAAACCCATTTGGTTTTTGTGATAAAGTAAATTGTGGTAATGATAATGACATTCTATTTGTCGTTTAAATTTTTTATAGCTTCTTTAATTAGTAGCTTAACATCAATTGCTGCGGCATTAACCACATTATTTAATGCTTGTTTATTTTGTAGTAATGATGCTTTTGCTTTTCGTAAAACATTACTGGGTTTTATTCCGTTCTTTTCAATTGACTTTGCTATTGCCCAGCCTAATTGTTTATTCGTTTTAATAGCTTTATTAGACGATTTGACGCCCTTTACATCAACCCACCTTATAATGTTATCAACATTCGGAAATGTGCCGGGTTTTAAACCCTTATCAACTATATTTAAGTAATCGTTTGCCAGTATGTCTAATGTTATTTCATTAGCTGTTTCAATCACTCTATAATCCAAACTATCAATTAAATCACCAGTTGCTTTTTTGTCGTTCAACAAAAGCTGTTTGGTTATTTCTTCAATGTATAGTTCCCCATAGTCTAATACTGCCTGTCTGAAATTTGGGTTTGCCATTATCTATTGTAAATGCTAATGTTGTTTATATTTAGACTACCTGCTAATACGGTTGTACCCGTGGTTGTATTTGTCATTATTGCCCCGGCACTTGCAATTGTATTTCTATTACCGATTACATTAGCAATAACATCTAAACTATTTCCATCAGCACCATTAGGGTCTAAATCATACCACATATCAGCGGCAGCAGCTTGCGCATAAAATACCACATCGGACATTGTTATCCAGTATGCGGGATTACCACCAGCAGCATTTGTAGTTATGTGACCTCTATTTGCGGTTACTGCATTTCCTTCGGCAAAAAACCTACTGTTGTGTATCTGTATATTATTAGTTGATACAATTGCGTTTGTTAATAGAATGTTTGGTTCCATTTTATTTGGTGGTTGTCTATGAGTATAGAAGAAGCAATTCCTAATAGACATAACTAAAATGGTTGATGAACTATCTACAATATTATTTCCAGAAGTTGCTTCCAAATAGCAGTTGTATAAATACACGGTTACATTTTGGTTAGAGCCATTAATATTTATATTACTACCACCGACAGCCACAGAATTTAGATACACATTTGTAACAGAAAATATTGAAGTGCTACCAAGGCTTGCAATTTGATTAGCGGTTATTGAAGCATTATTTATCTGCAAACCTTTTCCTTCATCATCACCAATTATTGTTAATGTTGCTTGTAGGTTTATTAATGTTGCTACTGTATTTGCTGCAACTACCGAAACACCACCATTTAATTTAATTGTTGTGTTTGTATTGTTGGAGGTTACATTCCAAATAACAGTTTCATTATAATTGCCTGGGAAAACCCAAACTGTAAATCCAGTTAGATTATTAGAAAGTAAGTATTGAACGGCACTACCTATATCTAACCAAGGGTGTGTTAAATCGCCTACAATAGCAGTACCGTTATTTCCATTAGTATCAACAAATAATGTCTTTGCATAGGAATATGTAGTACCACCGCCACTACCACCACCGGGACCTTGTGCGCCTTGCGGACCCACAACACTAATACCATTATTGCCTTGTGGCCCTGTTGAGCCAGTAGCACCAATATCACCTTGGTTGCCCTGATTTCCTTGCGCTCCAGCA
>Ga0193726_1003274_pt1 | contig 10401 bp, 8 predicted proteins | sample H2c1metaG_FD_144928 | JGI IMG/M metagenome (GOLD analysis project Ga0193726, IMG submission 144928) | Soil microbial communities from a riparian zone of the East river system, Colorado, United States - H2c1 | ecosystem: Environmental > Terrestrial > Soil > Riparian zone | place: USA: East River... | reverse complement strand
GGCGGTCAGCCTGCTCGCCATGCGGCTCGAGCGCCTCCGGGTCGTGGCCGCCGCTCGCAGCCGGGACTTCCGCTGACCCGCGCTAAGCCCTGACCGGCGCTAGACCCGGGCCGCGCCCGGCGCGGCGACCTCGCCCGAGCCGCGGGCGACCATCCGGGTGGACAGGATGAGCTCGCGCGGCGGCGACGGGTCGCCGCCGATGCGGGCGAACAGCAGCTCGGCGGCGGCGGCGCCCATGGCCGCCGGGTCCTGGGTGACGACGCTCACCGGCGGGCTGAGCTTGTCGGCCAGCGCGAAGTCGTCGAACCCGATCAGGGCGACCGCGCCGGCGTGCCCGCTGTCGATCGCGCCCATGCTCGTCAGGTCATTGCTGGTGAACAGCGCCGTCGGCGGCTCGGGCAGCTCCATGAGGCCGGTCACGGCCGCCGCGGCCTCCGCGCGGCTGCGCAGGCCGTGCCGGACGAAGCGCTCGTCGGGCTCGAGCCCGAGCTCGGCGAAGGCGGCCCGGAAGCCGAGATAGCGCTCGCCCATGGTCCAGATGTCGGGCCGGTCGCCGAGGAACGCGATGCGCCGGTGGCCCAGGCCCAGCAGCCGGCTGACCGCGTCCTGGACGGCGCGCCGGTTGTCGACCAGGACCCGGTCCACGTCCAGCCCGGCGGTCGGGCGGTCGACGCACACCACCTTCGTCCCCTGCGCCAGCTCGCTGGCCAGGAACCGGTGGCTGCCCGCGACCGGGACCAGGATCAGCCCGTCGACCTGGCGGGCGCAGAACGCGGCGACCACCTCGCGCTCGCGCTCCAGGCTGTCATGCGAGCTGCCGATCAGCACCACGTAGTGCCGCCGCCGGGCGGCGTCCTCGACCGCCCGGACCAGCGTCGCGTAGAACGGGTTGGCCAGGTCGTCGACCAGCATCCCGATGATCTGGGTCGGCTGCCCGCTGCGCCGGAGCTGGCGGGCGGTGTCGTTGCGCTGGTAGCCGAGCTGGCGGATGGCGCGCTCGACCCGCGCGGCCGTCTCCGGCAGGACGCCCGGCTGCCGGTTGATGACCCGTGACACGGTCATCACGCTGACCCCGGCGGCCTGCGCGACGTCCCGCATCGTGCGGCGACCCGCCATGCGCAGCCTCCTCAGATCGTGAGAACGATAACAGTTCGGTGTCGCTGTTGGCGTCCCCGGGGCTGACCAGCAGGAGCGCGAAAAGCCCAAGAATCGGATCTTGACCGGACATAGGCATCGGCGTCACAATTGCGCAACCTGATGTTAACGATACCAACGAGAGTAGGGCTATGGCCGAGGCGCTGCTGGAGGCCCGCGACCTGACCAAGAACTACGGCCAGGTCCGTGCCCTGGACGGCGCCAGCTTCACGGTCCACCCGGGCGAGGTCGTCGCGCTCATCGGCGACAACGGCGCGGGCCAAGAGCACCTGGTCAAGACGCTGTCGGGCGCCATCCGGCCGGACGGCGGCGAGATCCGCATCAGCGGGCAGCCGGTGCACCTGGGCAGCCCGCTCGACGCGCGGGAGCACGGCATCGAGACCGTCTACCAGGACCTGGCCCTGGCCCCCGACCTGGACGCCGCCGCCAACCTGCACCTGGGCCGGGAGATCTACTACCGGGTCCCGCTCCTGCACGTGCTCGACCGGGCGCGGATGCGCCGCCAGGCGGTGGCCGCGTTCGCCGAGCTGGGCATCGACCTGCCCGACCCCAGTACCCCGGTGGCCAGCCTGTCCGGCGGCCAGCGCCAGTCGGTCGCGGTGGCCCGGGCGGTGGCCTACGCCAGCAACGTCATCTTCATGGACGAGCCCACGGCCGCGCTCGGCGTCGTGCAGCGCGGCAAGGTGCTCGACACGGTCCGCCGGGTCCGGGACCGCGGCGTGGCGGTCGTCCTGATCAGCCACAACATGCCCGAGGTGCTGTCGGTCAGCGACCGGATCGAGGTGCTGCGGCTGGGCCGCCGGGTGGCCCGGTTCACCGCCGCGGACGCGTCGGTCGAGGACCTGGTCGGCGCCATGACCGGCGCAATCGTCATGTCCGACGACGCCGGCGGTGAGGCCGGCGACGCCGCCGGCCACGGGAAGGCGGACGCGCCGTGATCGAAGACCGTCCCGCCCCGGCGGACGCCACGCCGCCCCGCAGCCCCCGGGCGGCCGGGGGCCTGGCCCGGCGGCTGCGGCACCGGGCCGCGGTGGCCAACGAGACGTGGACGCTGCTGGCGCTGCTGATCCTGGTCGCCTTCTTCAGCATCCGCGAGCCCGGCAAGTTCCCCACCCTCGACAACTTCTCGCTGGTGGCCCAGAACTCCGCGGCCTACCTCGTGATGGCCGTCGGCCAGACGTTCGTCATCCTGACCGCGGGCATCGACCTGGCGGTCGGCTCCGTGCTGGTGCTGGCCGGCGTGGTGGCCGACCTGTACTGCATCCACCACGGCGGCGCCAACGCCGGCTGGGGGGCCATCGGGATCGGCGCGGTCCTGGGCATGGCCGCCGGCGCGGGCTGGGGCGCGCTGCAGGGCTTCCTGGTGGCCAAGGCCAAGATCCCGCCGCTGATCGCCACGCTGGCCGGCTTCGGCGCGGCGGCCGGCGCGAGCTACCTGGTCACCGGGGGCGCCGACTTCCGGACCGTGCCCAGCCGCCTGGTCAACACCATCGGCCTGGGCAGCGTGGCCGGGGTGCCGTGGCTGATCGTGATCAGCTTCGCCGTCGCGATCATCTTCGGCCTGGTGCTGGCCTACACGCGGTTCGGCCGCTACACCTACGCCATCGGCTCCAACGCCGAGGCCGCCCGCCGGGCCGGCATCGCCGTCGACGCGCACCTGATCAAGGTCTACGCGCTGTCGGGCTGGATGGCGGGCATCGCGGGCCTGCTGTCCCTGGCCAACTTCGGCTCCACCACCATCGCCGGGCACACGACCGACAACCTCACGGTCATCACGGCGGTCGTCCTCGGCGGCGCCAGCCTGTTCGGCGGCCGCGGCTCGATGCTCGGCACCGTGATCGGCGTCTTCATCCCGGAGGTACTGCTCACCGGCCTGGTCATCCTGACCATCAACCAGTACTGGCAGGACGTGGCGATCGGCGTCGTCCTGGCTGCCGCCGTCTACCTCGACCAGTTCCGCCGCCGCCTGCGCGAGCGCGCTTAGCCCGGCAGGCCAGCGTCCTCAGTCCGAGGCCATCAAATTCTCAGGAGGAACGATGCCGTCCAGGATCTCCAGTTCCATCGGCGGGATGTCCGTGCTGGTACTCGCGGTCGGGTTGGCGAGCGCGTGCGGCTCCTCAGGCTCGGGCAGCGGCAGCAGCGCCAAGACCATGGAACTGATCGTCGGGACCAAGAGCGACGACTTCTACGTGACGATGGAGTGCGGGGCGCAGAACGAGGCCAAGAAGCTCGGGGTCAAGCTCACGGTGACCGGCCCGGCCACCTTCAGCGTCCCGCAGCAGAAGCCGCTTATCGACGCCGCCCAGGTCAGCCAGCCGGGCGCGCTGCTCATCGCCCCGACGGACTCGGCCGCCCTCGACCCCGACCTGCTCAAGGTGACGAAGGCCGGCAGCAAGCTGATCTTCGTCGACACCGCCTCGGCCAACGCGGCGCTCGGGCTGTCCCGGATCTCCTCCGACAACGCGGCGGGCGGGAAGCTGGCCGCCGACTCGCTGGCGAAGCTGCTGGGCGGCAAGGGGACCGTCGCGGTCATCAGCGTGGCCAAGGGCGTGTCCACCACCGACGCCCGGGTCACGGGCTTCCAGCAGGAGATGGCGGCCAAGTACCCCGGCATCACGCTGCTGCCCGAGCAGACCGACGACGCGGACAGCGTGACCACGGCCGCCTCATTCGCGGAAGGCGACATCACCGGCCACCCGGCGCTGAACGGGATCTTCGCCGCCAACGTCATCACCGCCGAGGGCGCGGCCACCGGCATCCAGCACGCGGGCAAGTCGGGCCAGGTCAAGCTGGCCACCTTCGACGCCGACACCACCCAGGTCGCCGACCTGAAGAACGGCAGCCTGCAGCTGGCCATCGCCCAGGAGCCGGCGGTGGAGGGCGCGGACGCCGTCCAGCAGGGCCTGAACGCCATCGAGGGCAAGCCCGTGACCAAGCAGATCGCCACCCCGCTGATGGCGATCACCCCGCAGAACATGGACAGCCCGGCGATCAAGCCCTTCATCTACGCCAGCACGTGCGGGTAGCCGAGATAGCCGTGGGCGCGTCTTCGTGATCCGATGGGGACATGAAGATCCGAATCGGCATCAGCCCCGGCCCCGCGGCCCGGCCGGAGGAACTGCCCGCCGTCGTCGACCAGCTTGAGCGCGACGGCGTGGACTCGCTGTGGCTCAGCGAGATGGTGTACGGCCCGCTGGTCGAGCCTTTCGTCGGGATGACCTGGGCGCTGGCCCGCACGACCCGGCTGAAGGTGGGCTTCGGCGTGGCCGTCCTGCCCGGCCGCAACCCGGTCCTGGTGGCCAAGCAGCTCACCTCGCTGGCCGCCCTCGCGCCCCGGCGGGTGCTGCCGGTCTTCGGCCTGCAGCCGGCCCGCCGCGGGGAGCGCGCCCAGTTCCCGGCGCCGCCCGGCCGCCGCGCCGCCCTGTTCGACGAGTCGCTCCAGCTGCTGCGGCTGCTGCTGACCGGCGACGAGGTGTCGTTCTCCGGCGAGTTCTTCACCGTCGAGCGCGCCCAGGTCGGCCCGCGGCCGGCCAAGCCGCTCGACGTGTGGCTGGGCGGCAGCGCGCCGGCCGCCATGCAGCGGATCGGCCGCTACGCCGACGGCTGGCTGGGCAGCTTCCGGACCCCGGCCGAGGCGGCCGGGGACGTGGCGGCGATCCAGAAGGCGGCCAGCGAGGCGGGCCGCGAGATCGAGCTGGACCACTTCGGCATCAGCCTGGCGGTCAGCCCGGACGGCCTGCCGCCCGAGCTCGTCGCGGCCGCCGCCGACCGGCGGCCGGGGGTGGACCCGACGAGCCTGGCCGCGGGCAGCTGGGCGGCCGCGCGCGCCCTGATCGAGGCCTACGTCGACGCCGGGCTCAGCAAGTTCGTGATCCGCCCGGCCGGCCGCCCCGGCTCCATCAGCCAGTTCATCGACGACTTCCGCGCCGAGCTCCAGCCCCTGGAGAACTAGGACTCGGCTCGCTCATCGGACAGCCGGGACTGCTCGTCGACGGGGCCGCCCTGCTCGGGCACGCTGAACTCCGCGGCCTCCGGCACGTAGTACCCCCAGGCGGCGCACATCTTGACCAGCTCGTCCGGGAACCCCTCGCTGCCGGGGGCCAGGCCGAGCGGCGGCAGCGTGGCCGACTGGATGCGCCCGGACTTCAGCTTGGCCGAGGCGTCGCCCAGCCCGGCGCCGATGCGGCCGTGACCGAACTGGCCGTAGGCCAGCATGGCGGGCTCGAACGGCAGGCCGAGGAACTCGCACAGCTGCCGCGCCTGCGCCTCCGGCTCGGCGGTCAGGTCCTCGTAGCGGACGGTGTGGCCCGGCAGCGCGCGGCGGGCTTCCTCCAGGCTGGTCATGTACCGCAGCGCCTTGGCCGCCGATTCCGCCATGCTGCCCGACTCGCCGGGGTGCCAGGCCGCGTCGAAGGAGGCGTTCAGGGACGCGACGGCGCTGGCCGGGTGGCGCAGCAGGAAGATGAACCGGGCATCGGGCCAGCACTGCGCGATATCCCGCCAGACCAGCACGTTGGCCGGGGTCTTCAGCACGATCGTCGGCTTGCCGCTGCGGCTCAGCGTGTCGGCCAGCACCCGGTCCCACAGCAGGTAGTTGACCTCCTGCGCGGTCAGCTGCAGCTCCTTCAGCGACGCCCGCATCCAGGAGGTCTCGGCCCGGACGGTCAGCTGGGCCAGCGGCAGCTCCGGCGGCGCGTACAGCGCCGAGTGGCTGTCCAGGATCATCCGCAGCAGCGTCGACCCGGCCCGGGCCGGCGACAGCACGATGACCGGCGCGGTCAGCAGGCGGCCGCCCTCGGCCGGTGCCATCTTCCGCGCTGGATGACCGGGCGGCCGGGTGATCTGGTAGCCGGCTCTGCGTAGTACTGAGTTCACTCTCGCGTCCCACTTCATGGGCGGTGAGCGTAAAGCAGCGGTCAACCCCCGGCCACGTGATCGCCATCATCTTTCAGATTACTCTCAGCTACCGGGCCTTACGGATTGTGACATAGGGTAGCGGAGACGGCAGTGCAGGCGCGGCCGGGGCGGGCCGCCTGCCAGACTGGCGCACGAAGCTGGAGAGATATCAAGGAGACAACCGTGTCACAGCAGGATCTGGACTTCGAGACGTCCGTCTTCGAGAAGGAGTACATCACCGTCGCCGACCGCCAGGAGGCGATCGTGCGCGGTGGCCGGCACCTGTTCGGGGTGCTGCCGCGGGCCTTCGAGGGCGTCGGCCAGATCGGCGTGATCGGGTGGGGCCCGCAGGGCAGCGCCCAGGCGCAGAACCTGCGCGACTCGCTGGGCGGCGCGGTCCGGGTGGTCGTGGGCCTGCGGGCGGACAGCTCATCGCGGGCCGAGGCCCGGGCGGCCGGGTTCACCGAGGAGGACGGCACCCTCGGCGAGGTCCTCGACGTCGTCGCCGGCTCGGACATGGTCATCCTGCTCATCTCCGACGCCGCCATGGCCAGGCTCTACCCTGAGGTGTTCGCCGCCCTCAAGCCCGGCGCCACGCTCGGCCTGTCGCACGGCTTCCTGCTCGGCCACCTCACCCAGAGCAACGAGGAGTTCCCGGCGGGCGTGGACGTCATCGCCGTCTGCCCGAAGGGCATGGGCGCCTCGGTGCGGGCGCTCTACCTGCAGGGCGCCGAGGTCAACGGCGCCGGCATCAACGCCAGCTTCGCGGTCCACCAGGACGTCACCGGCAAGGCCACCGACCGGGCGCTGGGCTGGTCGGTCGCGCTCGGCGCGCCCTACACCTTCCAGACCACGCTGCAGTCGGAGTACCTGTCGGACATCTCCGGGGAGCGCGGCATCCTGCTCGGCGCGGTGCACGGCGTCGTGGAGAGCCTGTTCCGCCGCTACCGCGAGCTGGGCATGACCGCCGAGGAGGCGTTCCGCCGGTCGGCCGAGTCGGTCACCGGCCCGATCTCCCGGATCATCTCCAAGGACGGCATCGACGGGATCTACCGGCACCTGAATGAGGAAGAGCGGGCGATCTTCACCGAGGCCTACTCCGTCGCCTACCCGGTCGGCGTGGAGCTGATCGAGGAGATCTACGACGAGGTGCGCTCGGGCAACGAACTGCGCAGCGTGGTGCTGGCCGGCGAGCGGCTGGAGGACCGGCCGATGGGCAAGATCGACCAGTCCACGATGTGGCGGGTCGGCCAGAAGGTCCGCGCCGACCGGGTCGAGAACGAGATCCCGCTGGACCCGTTCACCGCCGGGGTGTTCTGCGGCGTGATGATGGCCCAGATCGACGTGCTGATCGCCCGCGGCCACCCGTACTCGGAGATCGCCAACGAGTCGGTCATCGAGGCCGTCGACTCGCTGAACCCGTACATGCACGCCCGCGGCGTCGCCTACATGGTGGACAACTGCTCCATCACCGCCCGGCTCGGTGCCCGCAAGTGGGCGCCCCGGTTCGACTACCTGCTGACCCAGCAGGCGTTCCCGGCCATCGACGGGGACGACCCGGTCGACACCACCCCGTTCGAGGCCTTCGCCGGCCACCCCATCCACCAGGTCCTCCGCGTCTGCGCCGGCCTCCGCCCCTCCGTCGACATCTTCGTCGCCTGACGTCTCCCTGGTTCGTCGCCTGACGTCGGCGCGGCTCAGGCCGCTCCGCGTCGGGCGCCTGCCGCGCCGGGCGGCGCCCCGTCGGATCCCTGCCGCGCCGGGCCGCGCCCCGGCGCGGCTCGGTCAGGCGCTGACTCCAGTGCGGCGCGGCGGCCGCTAGGCAACTGGCCGCGTCCGCCCGGGAGAGCCCGCGCGCTCCGGCCGGGCGGCCGCGCCTGGCGGCCGCCGCACGAGCCAGCTTCCGGCCCGCGCCTGGCCGGGCCTCTGATTCTCCCGGCATCCCGCCGCCGGACCGCAAGATCACCGCCACAGCGCGATCCGCGCCGTCCCATGGCGAAAGCGGACAACTCGGCCATCATGTCATAAAGTACTTTATGGTTGTCTACATGGACAAGCACCTCACGGCGTGGTAAAGTACTTTATGGTCCCCTAGATGGACAACTGACCCATGAGGTCGTAAAGTACTTTAAGGTTGTCCCCTCTGGCCGGGAAACGGCATGATTTGGGCGCTTGACAACGACTAGAGCGCTGAGAGAGGATATCGCCGTCTTGTGGAAGCCAACTTCTGCTGCCGTTTGGGGGAGGTTGACGCGCCGCGTGGATCCGAACTTCCCGCGCCGCGCGTAATGCGAAACTCCGCACGCCGCACGTGACCGCGAAAGGAACGACGTTGCGCCTCAGGTCGATGTCCGTGATTGGATTGCTTGCCATTATCGCAGCGGCGCTCGCGGGGTGCGGAAGTTCCTCTGGCGGCGGGAGCACGACGGGTTCTTCAGGCGGGTCCGGAGGCAAGAGCCCGATCGTCTGGATGGCGCTCTTTCCGCTCACGGGCACCGAGGGCCTGTATCAGCCCTGGGTCAACGCGGGAGTCGCGAGCGTCGACGCGATCAATGCCAGCGGCGGCATTAACGGCCACAAGATTGACCTGAAGATCTGCGACCTCGGCGATACCGCCAACACGGCCCTGGCCTGCGGGCAGCAGGCGGTCGCTGACCATGCCGCAGCCACATTCGGGTTCCCGATGACGGCGTCGTTCGAGACCTACCTGAAGAGCGCGAACATCCCCATCTTCTCGACCCAGGTGGATCCGCTGCTGTTTACCAGCCCGGTCTCCTTCGCCGACGTGGGCTCCAATACGGCCAGCTTCGCCTCACTCGGGAAGATCGAGGGCTGCAAGAAGGAGACGGCCATCATGGCCTTCCCCGGGACGCCGTCGGCCAACCTGGCCTTCCTCAAGGCCTTCACCCAGACGGCGGCCAAGATCGGGCTGCCCAACTCGGTGGTCCTGGCGCCGGCCACGTCGTCTGACTACAGCCCCTACATCTCCAAGGCCGTGAGCGGCGGGGCCGACTGCCTCACGCTTCTTGGCATCGGCCCGTCGCAGGTCGAGCTGGCCCAGGCGGCCTCGTCGCTGCCGGCCAAGATCAAGCTCATGACCAGCACCGGCTTCCTGAGCACCGAGACGATCAAGTCCATGGGCGCGGTCGCCCAGCGGCTGATCGTGAACTCCTCCACGTCGTCCTCGACGGACACCAGCAACCCGGCCGTCCGCCAGTGGCTCGCCGCGATCGCCAAGTACAGCCCGAGCCCGAAGGCCACCGACGGCGACTCCGCGATGGTGTGGAGCATGGTTCAGGCGCTGGAGACGGCGACCAAGAAAATTAAGGGCCCGATCACCGGTCAGGCGACGCTCCAGGCGCTCAATAACATGAAGACCTATAACCCCGGCGTGGCGCCGCCCGTGTCATTCAGCTCCCCGGCACCCAGTTACGCTCAGGGACCCAGGAACTTCGGCATCTGGGCTATCATCGTCCAGATTCATAAGGACGGCCTGCTCTATCAGGTCGGCACTCACCCGTGGTACAACACCTTCACCGGGGCGGTCTACCAGAACACGGTCGGCTGGTAACGACGAGGCTGACCGACGGAGGCATGTCGTGACGGAACTGACCTTCGGCTTGCTCGGCCTCGGACTCGGCGGACTTACCGCCATGCTCGCGATGGCAATCGTGATCGTCCATCGCGGGTCCGGAGTCCTGAACTTCGCGACCGGGGCCGTGGGCATGTTCGGCGCTTACGTCTTCTATCATCTCCGAAGCGGCGGAACCCCGTTCGCGGTCGACCTGGTCGCCGGCCTGGCTAGTTCCGCCGCTATCGGCGCCGCCATGCATCTCGTCGTCATGAGGTCGCTCGTACGGGCCGCGATGACGACCAAGATTGTCGCGACGCTTGGCTTGATGAGTCTATTGACCGGAGCCGCGAGCCTGATTTTCGCGCCTCAGGGCAACATTCTCTCGGTTCCGTCATTCCTGCCCACGAAGCAGATTCACATCGGCCAGGGCAACGCCGTGGCCGCGAGCCTGCTGATCATCGCCGCGATCGCTATTGCCGTGACCATCGTGCTCGTCGCCATCGAGCGGAAAACCCGGTTCGGGCTGGCCACCAGCGCGGTGGCCGAGAACCGGACCGTGGCCGCGTCCATGGGGTGGTCCCCGGACTTCATTGCCGCCACCACGTGGGCGGCCAGCTCGGTCCTGGCCGCGGGGGCCGCCATCCTGGCCGCTCCGATCGCGGGACTGGACGTCATCAACCTGACCCTGCTCGTCGTGCCCGCGCTGGCGGCGGCGCTGGTCGGGCGCTTCGAGTCCTTCCCGCTGGCGCTGCTCGGCGGAATGATCATCGGGGTGG
>Ga0193726_1003273_pt1 | contig 10402 bp, 7 predicted proteins | sample H2c1metaG_FD_144928 | JGI IMG/M metagenome (GOLD analysis project Ga0193726, IMG submission 144928) | Soil microbial communities from a riparian zone of the East river system, Colorado, United States - H2c1 | ecosystem: Environmental > Terrestrial > Soil > Riparian zone | place: USA: East River... | reverse complement strand
GGATATACCGGGACGCCGATTTTCTGCGGGCTGAGAAGCAGCAGATTTTTACCCCGTCCTGGCAAGTGGTCTGTCACCTCAACGACATTCCCAAACCCGGCGACTATCACACCCTGAATTTCATGGGCGAGCCGCTTGCCGCGGTGCGCGGCCGCGACGGAGTTGTGCGCGCGTTTTTCAACGTCTGCCGGCATCGCGCCGCAAAGCTGCTCGATGAGGGCGCCGGCCATTGCCCCGGCCGCATCGTCTGTCCTTACCATGCCTGGACCTACGATCTCGACGGATCGCTGGCGGCGGTTCCGCATCGCAAGGAATTCGTTGATTTTTCACTCGACCGCTACGGCCTCAAGTTGCTCGAGACGGAAATCTACAAGGGCTTCATATTTGTGCGGCTGCAGTCCGGCTTGCCGAGCGTGGCCGAGATGATGGCGCCCTATGAGCATGAGCTGGCTTGTTATCGCCTCGAGGAACTCAAGCCGTTGGGACGGGTAACGATGCGGGTGCGGTACGTCAATTGGAAAAACGTGACGGACAATTATTCGGATGCCATGCACATAACGGTTGCTCATCCCGGGCTGACGCGTCTGTTCGGCCAAAGCTACGGCGTCGAGGCGCAGCTTTGGGTGGACAAGATGTCCGGTTATCTGCGCGACGCACGCTCCTCGCAGCTGTCGGAAAGGCTGTATCAGACTTTGCTGCCAAGATCAGCGCACCTGCCCGAGGACCGGCAGCGGCTCTGGACCTACTTCAAGCTGTGGCCGAACGTCGCGTTCGACATCTACCCCGATCAAGTTGATTTCATGCAGATGATTCCGCTATCGCCGACGGAAACGCTGGTGCGCGAGATCGCCTACGCGCTTCCGGACGAGCGGCGCGAGATGCAAGCCGCGCGCTATTTGAACTGGCGCATCAATCGCCGGGTGAGCCTGGAGGACAAGGCTCTCATCGAACGGGTGCAAGCCGGCATGGGTTCGCGCAGCTACACGCCCGGTCCTTTGGGGCATAACGAAGTATCCCTGCGCAGCTTTGCGCGCCGCATGCGCGAGGTCATACCCGAAAGCCGTCTCGAGCGCGCGCCGGGCGCAGGCTGGCAAACCGTGGGTGCAGCGGCTGCAAGCGTCAAAAGCTGTGCGTGAGTCCGTGCGCGACGCCGTCATCGTTGGCGGCGGCCACAACGGCTTGGTCTGCGCCGCATATCTGGCGGCTGCCGGGCTCAAGGTCACAGTTGTAGAGAGGCGCGCGGTGGTCGGCGGAGCCGCGGTAACCGAAGAATTCCATCCGGGCTTCCGCAATTCCGTGGCTGCTTACACGGTATCTCTGCTCAATCCGAAAGTGATTCGAGATTTGGACTTGCCGCGGCACGGTTTGCGGATCGTCGAGCGCAAATTGGCGAATTTTCTGCCGCTGGACGCGACGCAGTACCTGAAGATCGGCGCGGGGATCACCGCGGCCGAAGTCGCGAAGTTCTCGAGCCGCGACGCCGGGCGGTTGACTGCCTATGGTGAGCGGCTCGACGTGGTTGCGGATGTGCTGCGCGATTTGGTGCTGCAGACGCCGCCGAATGTCACAGCGACCGGCTGGCTCGCCGCGTTGCCCGAAATGTTGCGCGGCGCGCGTCAGGCCAAGCGAATTGCGAAACTCGATCTGCCCATGAGGCGTGAACTGCTGGACCTGTTCGTGAAGTCCGCGGGAGACTATCTCGACTCTTGGTTCGAAAGCGCGCCCATCAAGGCGGCGTACGGTTTCGACGGCGTGGTCGGCAACTACGCGAGCCCGTATGCGGCCGGCTCCGCGTATGTACTGCTGCATCATGTATTCGGCGAGGTCAACGGCAAGAAGGGAGCTTGGGGTCACGCCATTGGGGGCATGGGCGCGATCACCCAGGCGATGGCCAAGGCCGCTGCCGAGCGCGGCGTGGAAATCCGGATCGCAAGTCCGGTTCGGGAAGTATTGGTCGAGCAGGGCCGCGCGGTGGGAGTGGTAACCGAGAATGGCGATGCCATTCGCGCGCGTTGCGTCGTGTCGAATCTCAATCCCAAATTGCTGTACGGCTCGCTCATCGACCCGGGCGTCCTGCCCCAGGATTTTCGTGAGCGCATCACTCATTGGCGGTGCGGCTCGGGGACATTCCGCATGAATGTCGCGCTGTCGGAGTTGCCGGACTTCAAAGCATTGCCGGGCCGCAGCCTTGCGGATCATCACACTGCCGGCATCATCATGGCGCCCAGTCTTGCCTACATGGATCAGGCCTATCTCGATGCCAAGGCGGGCGGATGGTCGAAGCAGCCGATTGTAGAAATGCTGATTCCCTCCACGCTGGACGACAGCCTGGCGCCGCCGGGCCGACACGTGGCCAGTCTATTTTGCCAACACGTCGCGCCCGTGCTGCCGAACGGCGCTTCCTGGGATGCGCATCGCGAAGAAGTCGCGGACGTGATGATCGATCTGGTCAACAGTCACGCGCCGAATTTCAAAGCCGCGGTGCTCGGGCGCCAGATCATGAGCCCGCTCGATCTTGAGCGCACCTTCGGCCTGATCGGCGGCGATATTTTTCACGGCGCTCTGAGTCTGGATCAGCTGTTCTCCGCCAGACCCATGCTGGGTCACGGCGATTACCGCGGGCCGCTGCCGGGGTTGTATATGTGCGGCTCCGGCACGCATCCCGGCGGCGGCGTCACCGGCGCGCCGGGGCACAATGCAGCCCGGGAAATTGTCGCGGACTTTCGACGAGGCCGACTGAAACAGGCTTGAGTTCCCTCGCGGCTACTTCTTGGTCGGATCCGGATAGGCGAACGGATCGGTCACGGCCGGCTGCGTGGGCAACATCTTGTGGGGCAACGGCTTGTCGCTGTTGGCCGCTGCCATGAGGACCGTCGCCAGCACCACCGATGCCTGCCGCAGATCAAGCGGCCGCAAATGATCGAACACATCGAGATCGGTGTGATGAACCCGGGTCTCGTAGTCCAGCGGATCTTGGATGAATTGAAATCCCGGCAAGCCGAGGCGGCTCAAGAATACGTGATCAGTACCGCCGGTGGGCTCGGAAACGACGGTGTTGGCGCCGAGACTGGCGAAGGGCGACAGCCACTCGCGGAACAGCGCAACCACGGCAAAATTGCCTTCCGCGTAAATGCCGCGGATCTTGCCGGAGCCGTTGTCGATGTTGAAATAGCCGGCCATATCCGCAAAACCGGGCAGGGTTTGAATCGGGTAGTTATCGCCGAAAAAGTAGGGAGGCAGGTCGATCTCGCTGGGATCGGTGGGCGGCGGCCGGTGCGCCAGATGCTTCTCGACATAGGCAGCAGAGCCAAGCAAGCCTTCTTCTTCGCCGGCCCACAACGCGAACCGAATGGTGCGTTTCGGATGAACGCCGATCCTGGCGAGGATGCGCGCGGATTCCATGATGACTGCGCTTCCCGCGCCATTGTCCGCCGCGCCATCCCCCGCCACCCAGCTATCGAGATGCGCTCCGGCCATGACATAGCCGCCGCGCGGATCATCGCCGGGAATTTCGGCGAACACGTTGTATGCATTGTGGTCGGCGTCTTCGAAGTGAACCCGGCTGTCGATCTCCAGCCGCACCTCGCCGCGCTTCGCCAGGCGGGTCAGCTTTCGATAGTCTTCCGCGGCAAGCTCGATGCCGGGAAGCTTCGGGGTCTTGCCTACGCGATAGCCGTAGCCCTCGCCATGCACCAGACGGCCTTCGCTTCGCGACATTTGCACCAGAGCCAGGGCGCCTTCCTGCGCCAGGAAGGCGTCCAAATTGGGCCTGAAACGGAAGCGTTCCAAGCGCTTCTTGCGCTGTTCCGGATCGAATGTGGGTTGTTCGAACTTGTCGAGCTTCGCAATATCGGCTTCGTTCAAGCGCTGAAAGGGCGCCTCAGCATCGTCTTTGGGCGGCGCGGGCCAGGTAACCAGAACGATCTTTCCGGTCAATTTACCTTTCCAGTCGGCGAAGTCGCTCTCAGTCGCCATCGGCGCAACGACGATGGGCGCGATCAGCACGCCGTTGGTGGCAGGAGTCCAAGCTAGCGGTATGGCCCGCAGCTCGACGGGCCGCGGCGCGACCATGCGCACATGCGAAGATTCGATCCACCAGCCTCGGCCGAAATCGAAGGCCTCGGTTTTTACGTCTCTGAGGCCCCAGCTCTTGAACCGCTCCTGAGTCCAGCGTTCGGCCTTGCGCATGGCCGGCGAATTGGTCATGCGGCCGCCGATTTCATCTGCGAGGTAAGCTGCAGTATCGACTACCTGGCTGTGATTGAAGCCTTCATCGGAGATGCGGTTGATCGTGATGGGTTCCGCGGGAAACGTCGGCTTCGGCGGTGTCGCCGCCGCCATCGATGCCGCGCTCAAGAAAATACCCGCACAGGTAACATACAACTTTGTCAGCACCGCTCGCCCCCCATGAATGCCAGCGGCGAATCCTAGCAAGCTACAGCGTCGCCACCAAGACCCCTCAGCCATCCTCCCAATCGAAGCGCCACACGGCGATCAGTGCAAACAGCGCCGACCAGCCCAGCAATATCGCCGTGGGCAAAAAAGCCGCTTGCAACGGCAGCCCGCGCCACGTAGCCCCGTCCAATCCGTCCACGGCCCAACGGGTCGGCGTGAATTCCGTCACGTGCTGCAGCCATTCCGGAAACAAGAACGACGGCACCCAGGCGCCGCCCAACATCACCAGAATCAGCACGGAAAACATCGCCACGCCGCGCGTGGCGCCCACGGAGCCGCCGAGCGCGGCGATCATGAGGCCGGTGGTGGCGGCGAGCAGCGCAAATGCGCCGGCGACCATTGCAAACCCGGGCACGCTGCCGGCGATGCGCACGTCGAACACCAGCCGCGCGACCAGGTAAACCACCGCGAGGATCATCATGGCGATCAGCGTCGTGGCGACGGCGCGGCTGCCGAGCAGTACGGCACGGGACAGCGGCGCGGCACGCAGTCGGCGCCACATGCCATCCTGGCGCATGAGGAGCAGCGCGATGCCGGCATCGATACCCATGAAAAGAATGAATTGAATGCTCATCCCGGCAAACGAATGGGCATAGGAGTTGTATCGAGGTCCGGTGGTGACCGCGATATTGTCGACGTTGAAAGGGATCGGCCGGCTGTTGCCGATGAAGTTGGGTCGCGACAATCTCTGCATGACATGCTGGGAAAGCAATCCCGCAACCATGGGCCTGATCATGGATTGCGAGGGGTCGTAGAAGAGTTTGACGTCCGGCATTTTTCCCATGCCGACGAGCGCACCGGTCGCCGCAGATTCGAATCCCGCCGGAAAGACGATGGCCGCGCGCAGCTTGCCGCTGCGCACCAGCTGCTGGGCCTCTGCTTCGGGAAGGACTTGAATGTCTAGGGACGCGTCTTCATTCAAGCTCTCGAACACCGCTTTGGTGAGCGCGCTGTTGTCCAAATCCGCGACGCCGACTTTCATGCGCGATATGGGACTGCCACCCGAGCCCGGACCCGCGAACAAAAATCCAAAGAAACCGGCCATGACGATCGGCGTCAACACGTTGACCAGCAAGGCGCGGCGATCGCGCAGGAACATCGCAATGTCCTTGCGCACCAGCGCCCGAAATGCAATGAAAGTTGAACTCATGTGTCGCGCAAAGTGCGTCCGGTCAATGCCAGGAAGACATCCTCGAGATTGGCGCGCCGGCTGGTCAATTCCTGGCAGCTGAACCCGCGGGCGGCGAGCCGTTCGAGCACGCGCGGCGCGGCGGCGCCAAGATTGGTTGCCGAAACCGTCAACTCCATGCCGGCCAGATTGACTGCGGAAACGCCGGGAAGAGTTTTAATTTCGCTGAGCGCCGCCGCATCGGGCGGCAGGTCATATTTCAGCATCAACTTATTTGCGACCGGCGCGCTTGCCAACAATCCGCTCAGTGTGTCGTCGGCCAGCACCCGCCCGTGATCCACGATCACGATGCGATCGCACAGCCTCTCCACTTCTTCCATGTAATGCGTGGTGTAAACCACGGTTCGCCCTTGGCCGGCGAGAGCCTCGATGGTCTCAAAAATGGCGTTGCGGCTCTGTGGGTCCACGCCCACCGTAGGCTCGTCCAGCAGCAGGATTTTCGGTTCGTGCAGCAGCGCGCAGGCGATGTTCAGCCGCCGCCTCATACCGCCGCTGAATTCGCTGGGCGGATCGCCGGCGCGGTCCGCGAGACTGGTCAATTCGAGCACCGCCGCGATGCGCATTGCCAGTGAGCGGCCCGAAAGTCCATAAAGCCCGCCGAAGAACTCCAAATTCAGACGCGCGGGCAGTTCCTCAACCAGCGCAATTTCCTGGGTGACCAGTCCGATGTGGCGCTTGCTCGGATGCGCGCCTGTTCCCAGCGCCGCACCGTCTATGCGCACCGAACCCGAGTCCGGCGTAGTCAGGCCGGCGATCATGCTGATGGTGGTGGATTTACCGGCGCCATTCGGGCCAAGCAGTCCGAGAATTTTTCCGGGCGTCGCGGCAAACGATACGCCGGCAACGGCATTGATCGAGCCGAATTTCTTCTGCAGACGGTCAGCGATCAGATGCATTGGCTGGATACTGACAGTAGATGCGCCGCAGCGCTATATTTCCACGCCCTGCGATTTCAGATACTCGTCATAAGTGCCGCGGAAGTCGACCAATTTGCCGTCGGAGCGCATTTCGATGATGCGCGTGGCAAGGCCGCCCACGAACTCGCGGTCGTGAGAAACGAAGACCAGAGTGCCCGCGTAGTGTTCCAGGCCGATCTGCAGCGACTCTATGGTTTCCATGTCCATGTGATTGGTCGGCTCGTCCATCAGCAGCACGTTGGGCTTGGTCAGAATCAGCTTGCCGTAGATCATGCGGCCCTTCTCGCCGCCGGACAACACCTTGACGGATTTCTTGGTCTCTTCGCCGGAGAACAGCAAACGGCCCAAGGTGGCGCGGACGATTTGATCGTCGTCCGCCTTGCCGGTGTACTGCGACATCCAGGCGAACAGGTCGATTTTATCTTCGAACTCCGCCTGCGGGTCCTGCGGCATGTAGCCGGGTTGCGCGTTCTCGACCCAGACAATCCGGCCGCTGTTGGGGCGCAGTTCCCCGGCGAGACAGCGCATCAAAGTGGTTTTGCCGACGCCATTGGGCCCGACGATGGCGATGCGCTCGCCGGCTTCGACGTTGAAACTCAAGTTGTCGAGCACCTTGGCGGGCGACCCGGGATAACTGAAGCTTAGCTTCTCCACAGTCACGGCCGAGCGGTACAGTTTCTTGCCCTGCTCGAAGCGAATATAGGGATTCTGCCGGGATGAGGGCTTGATTTCCTCGATTTTGATTTTCTCGAGCTGCTTTTTGCGCGACGTGGCCTGGCGCGCCTTCGAGGCATTGGCCGAAAAGCGCCGCACGAACTCCTGCAGATCCGATATGCGGTCCTTGGCTTTTGCGTTCGCCGCCTCGACTCGCGCGCGCGCCTGCACGGAGGCGAGCATGAAATCATCATAGTTGCCGGGATAGATTTTCAGCTGCTGAAAATCCAGATCCGCGATATGCGTGCACACCTGGTTCAAGAAATGCCGATCGTGGCTGATGATCACCATGGTGGCGTTGTAGTTGTTGAGCGCGCCCTCGAGCCAACGAATGGAATTGATATCCAAGTTGTTGGTGGGTTCGTCCAACAGCAGCACGTCCGGATTGGAAAACAGCGCCTGCGCGAGCAGCACCCGGAGCTTCAGGCCGGGCGGGACTTCGCGCATCGGACCGGTGTGCCGCGACTCGTGAATGCCGGCGTCGGTGAGAATGCTGCCGGCGCGCGCCTCGGCATCGTATCCGCCGTATTCGGCGAACACGCCCTCCAGCTCCGCCGCCTTCATGTAATCCTCGTCGGTCGCCTTGGGATCGGCGTAAATCCGATCGCGCTCCTGCATTGCCGCCCACAACTCGGTGTGGCCGCGCATCACCACGTCGAGGACACGATCATCCTCGTAGCCGAATTGGTTCTGATTCAACTTGCCGAGCCGCATGCCCATTTGCAGCATCACATCGCCCGCGCTCGCCTCGAGGTCTCCGCCCAAGACCTTCATCAAGGTGGATTTGCCCGAACCGTTCGCGCCGATCAAACCGTACCGATTGCCATCGGAAAATTTGACCGTCACTTGCTCGAAGAGCGGTTTGGCGCCGAATTGGACGGCGACGTTGGATGTGGAAAGCATACTGTCCGAACTCGAAGGAAAAATGCAGCCACGCGGCCACGATACGTAAAAACCCGTCTATTTGGAGTGCCGTGTCGCCGCGGGGTGGCAGGCGAGGCGAAAAATCGCCCTTCCGGCCCCCCTATTCTAGCCGAGCTTCAGGTGCCTGTCTCGAGTGCGGGTTTTTGCCTCAAACCCTGGGCGAATCGTCGGATAGGCGCCAGGGGGGAAAGCGGCGCGTGCCGCCTGCGTGGTAAAGGCAAATGATATTGCCGTCGGGATCTTGCAAATAGGCTTCCCGCCACAGCCAAATCTGATCTTTGGGCGCCTGGTTGAATTCTATTCCCAACTTACACAGCCGTTCGTAGGTTGAATCGAGATCGTCGCACTCGAAATAAACCACGGTTTGCGACGGGCCTACCGTATCGAATGCGTGCAGAGAGAAGGTCGCTCCGTCCTGGCATTCGAATCTTGCATAGCGGGGCAACGAGCTGACTATCTGCGTAAACCCCAGACGGCGGTAGAACTCAGCTGACCGTGCAACATCAGTGGCAGGCAGGGTTACTTGGTTCAAGTTCATCGTCGTCACCCACGCATCGTTATGGCAACCAATTATCCGGGAAAGCGCTTAACCTATCAGAGGGCAGGTTGAGAAGTGTTATTCGCGTTCAAAAGGCTGTTGGGACTGAAGATTACGTTGAAATGGCAGCCTTTTGGGCCGGTAATTGCATGAATAGCCATCGGGCGAACAAGGGGATATGAATGAAACGAGTCACATCGCCGCTTGCGTCCGGCGTCGCAGCACTACTGGCGGCCATTTTGGGCGTAGGAGTCGGCAACGCAGATGACGCGGCCCCCAAGGTTCAATACTTCAGCGCCGCGCAGCTGGCATCGCAGACCGCGCATCTGCTGGACGGTGTTGCCGCCAAACAGTTCATGAACGTCCCCGGCGGCAACGTCTATATCGTGCGCCGGGACAAGATCGGCGAAGCCGAAGTTCACATGGCTCTCAATGACATCTTCATCGTCAAGAGCGGTCACGCGAAAATCACCGTCGGCGGCCAGGTCACCGGCAATCGGCAAACCGCGCCGACGGAATGGCGTGGCGGCGAGATCACAGGCGGAACCGATTATCCGTTGGCGCCCGGCGATGTGCTGTTCATTCCCGCGGGAATGCCGCACAAAGTCCTGGTTCCTGCCAAAGCGTCGATCACCTATGTCACGGTGAAGACGCCGAAATAAAGCCTGCGCTATTTTTTGCGCCGCGCGGCGCGCGCCTTCGGCCGTGCGCGCGTCGCCGTTTTGGTTCCAGGCCTAGCCTGCTTTTTGGCCGGCTTTTTCGCTGACTTGGCGGCTGATTTCTTATTGACCCTCTTCGCCGCCTTCTTTGCCGCTGTCTTCCTTGCCGCCTTCTTGGCTTTCTTCGCCGCTTTCAGCGCAGGTTTTTTCGCGGACTTGTTTGCCGACTTCTTCGCGGTCTTCTCGGCCGCAGAGGCGCCCGCTGGGTCCGCGGCCGGCGTCACGCCGCGCAATTGCTCGAGGATTGCGGGATTCTCCAGCGTCGACATGTCCTGGGTGATTTCCTCGCCGCGCGCTATCGCGCGCAGCAGGCGGCGCATGATTTTGCCGGATCGGGTTTTCGGTAAATTGTCGGTAAGGCGAATTTCGTCGGGCTTGGCTATGGGGCTCAGCTGCTCGCCGACCCAGGCGCGCAGTTCATCGGTCAAAGTCTTCGCGGCGGCGCCTTGGGGCCGCGCTACATTCAAGACCACATACGCGAAAGCCGATTCTCCTTTGATGTCGTGCGGCTTGCTGACGACCGCGGCCTCGGCAACCTTGGGATGCGCGACCAGCGCCGACTCGATTTCCATGGTGCCGAGACGGTGGCCTGCAATGTTGAGCACATCGTCGATGCGCCCCATGATCCAGTAGTAGCCGTCTTTGTCGCGGCGCGCGGAATCGCCGGCCACGTAGTATCGATTCTTGAACTTCTCCCAGTAGGTGGAGATATAGCGCTCGTTGTCGCCCCAAATGGTGCGTAGCATCGAAGGCCAAGGCCGCTTGATCACGAGGTACCCGCCGGCATCCGGCGTCCTCACCGGCCGCCCCTCCTCATCGACGATGTCGGCAAATATTCCGGGCAGCGGCTTGGTGCAGGAGCCGGGTTTCGTCGCAGTGACGCCCGGGATGGGCGCCATCATGGCGGCGCCGGTCTCGGTCTGCCACCAGGTATCGACGATGGGGC
>Ga0193726_1003271_pt1 | contig 10405 bp, 8 predicted proteins | sample H2c1metaG_FD_144928 | JGI IMG/M metagenome (GOLD analysis project Ga0193726, IMG submission 144928) | Soil microbial communities from a riparian zone of the East river system, Colorado, United States - H2c1 | ecosystem: Environmental > Terrestrial > Soil > Riparian zone | place: USA: East River... | reverse complement strand
CGCAAGCGTCGACTTTCGCACCGAGATCAGTCGCTTGGTTGCGCTGAGCAACGAAGACAGGCTGCGCGACTGGGCTTCGACATTGACCGACTCATAGCCGTAGACCGGATCCATGATGGTCGGCGCGTAAAGCCGCGCCGGATCGGCGCGGGAGAAGCCGCCGTTGCGGTCCGGCGTCCATTGCATCGGCGTGCGCACGCCGTTGCGGTCGCCGAGATAGATATTGTCGCCCATGCCGATTTCATCGCCGTAATAGATGATCGGGGTACCCGGAAACGACAGCAGCAGCGAATTCATCAGCTCGATCTTGCGCCGGTCGTTGTCCATCAGCGGCGCCAGCCGGCGGCGAATGCCGACATTGATGCGTGCGCGGGGATCGTTGGCGTAGGTCGACCACAGATAGTCGCGCTCGACATCGGTGACCATTTCGAGCGTCAGTTCGTCGTGGTTGCGCAGAAACAGCGCCCATTGGCAATTGCCCGGGATGTCCGGCGTCTGGCGCAGGATGTCGGTAATCGGAAAACGATCCTCCTGCGCGATCGCCATGTAGATCCGCGGCATCAGCGGGAAATGATAGGCCATGTGGCATTCGTCGCCCTGGCCGAAATATTCCTGAACATCCTCCGGCCATTGATTGGCTTCCGCCAGCAGCACCTTGCCCTTGGCATAGGCGTCGAGTTCGGCGCGCAGCTTCCTGATGACGGCGTGGGTTTCCGGCAGGTTCTCGTTATTGGTGCCATCGCGCTCGCACAGATAGGGGATGGCGTCGAGACGGAAACCATCGACGCCGGTTTCGAGCCAGCGCTTCATCACCTGTACAAGCGCGCTGACCACGCGCGGATTGTCGAAATTGAGATCCGGCTGGTGCGAGAAGAAGCGGTGCCAGTAGAATTGGCCGGCTTCCGGGTCCCATGTCCAGTTCGACTTCTCGGTGTCGGTGAAGATAATCCGCGTGCCGGCATATTTCTGGTCGGTGTCGCTCCACACATACCAGTTGCGCGCGCTCGAGTTAGGATCGCTGCGGCGGGCGCGCTTGAACCAGTCGTGCTGGTCGGAAGTATGATTGATGACAAGTTCGGTGATGACCCGCAGGCCGCGCCGCTTGGCTTCGACGATGAAGCGGCGGAAATCCTTCATGGTGCCGAAGTCGGGATTGATGGCGCCGTAGTCGGCAATGTCATAGCCGTCATCGCGCCCGGGCGACGGGTAGAACGGCAGCAGCCACAGCGCGGTGACGCCGAGTTCCTGCAGATAGCCGAGCTTCTCGGTCAATCCTGCGAAATCGCCGATGCCGTCATTATTGCTGTCGGCAAAGGCTTTGACGTGAAGCTGATAGATGACGGCGTCTTTGTACCAGAGCTCATCACCATCGAGGTCGGTGACCGGCAACTCATTTTCGTCGATGGATGGCATCAGGTTCATGGCGTCCCTCACGCCAGACAGCGAAACAGCAGCGCGGGATCGCGCACCGGGTCGATCCGCAGGCGAATGCCGCCCCACTCCACGGGGTAGCGCTCGCCGGTGATCAGGTTCTCAACCGCGGCGACGTGGCGCCGATCGCCGGCGACGCCGACCTCGACGTCGCCGAGCGGAAACCAGAATTCGTGCACCTCGCGCGACAGCGCGATGGCCGCGACGACCGTGTTGGTCTGATCGACCGATTCCTTGACAAAGCCGATGACGTTGCCGTCATCGATCGGAATGAAGCGCAATTGGCTGGTCTGTTGCAGCGCGGCGTTTTCGCGCCGGGCACGGTTGAGATCGCGGATGTAGGGCTTGATGTTGCCGGGCTGGTCCCAATCCCGCACCTTGATCTCGTATTTTTCGGAATTAAGATATTCTTCCTTGCCGGGTATTGGATCGTGTTCCAGCAGTTCGAACCCGTTGTAGATGCCGTAGGTGCTCGACAGCGTAGCGGCAAGCGCGACGCGCGATTTGAACATCCAGGTCTCGCCGCTCTGCAAATGGTAGGGCAGGATGTCAGGCGTATTGACGAAGAAATTCGGGCGATAGAAATCGCGCTCCGGATAAGCCGTCAACTCGTTCAGGTACTGCTCCAGCTCCCACTTCTGGGTGCGCCAGGTAAAGTAGGTGTAGGATTGGGTGAAGCCGAGTTTCGCAAGGCCCTTCATCAGCTTCGGCCGGGTAAATGCTTCCGCGAGGAAGATGACATCGGGATGGCGAAGCTGAATTTCATGGATCAGCCATTCCCAGAACCGGAACGGCTTGGTGTGGGGGTTGTCGACCCGGAAAATGTTTACTCCCTGCTCGATCCAGAACAGCACCACGTCGCGCAAGGCATTCCACAGCGCGCCGGCGTCCTCCGATGAAAAATCGGGGTTGACGATATCCTCGTATTTCTTGGGCGGGTTTTCCGCATAGCGCATCGAGCCGTCGGGCCTTCGCCTGAACCATTGCGGATGCTGCTTGAGCCAGGGATGATCGGGCGAACACTGAACCGCGAAGTCGAGCGCGACTTCGATATTGAGCAGCTTGCACGCCGCGACGAAGCCGCGGAAATCCTCCAGCGTGCCCAATTCGGGATGCACCGCGTCGTGGCCGCCCTCGGCGGCGCCGATGGCGTAGGGACTTCCGGGATCGCCTGCCGCCGCGGTCACCGCATTGTTGCGGCCCTTGCGGTTGACGTGGCCGATGGGATGAATCGGCGTCAGATACACTACGTCGAAGCCCATCGCCGCGATATCAGGCAAGCGCGCGATACAATCCTTGAAGGTGCCGTGCTGGCCGGGAGTAAGGCCCTGGCTACGTGGCACCATCTCGTACCACGCGCCGGTCCGTGCCCGCGGCCGGTCCGCGACAAATGGAAACAATGGCGATCGCGTTAGGTCTGGCCGCAACTGGCTTTCGGCCATGGCGTCATTCAATTCGGCCGTCAGCAGCGGCGCGACGTCGCCGGTTCGAAGATAATTCTCGCATTGCCGCACGATGATCGCGGTCGCGGCCGGCCCGCCGCACTGCGCCTTCGTCAGCATGCCCGCGCCTTCGATCGCGTCGAGGGTAAGATCGACGCCGGCTTTCTGCTTCAGCTCAAATCCGTGCCGCCAGGTCGCGAATTCGTCGGTCCATGCCTCGATCGCATAGACATAGCGTCCGGGCGCGTCCGGCACGAACGATCCGCTCCAGCGGTCGTTGCCATGGTGAGTCATGGGCTCGCGGCGCCACTCCCGGTCCTGCTCGCGACGCCACACCAGGGACGCTGCCGCCACGTCATGCCCGTCGCGATAGATGTCCGCCCAAACTTCGACGCGCTCTCCGACGATACGCTTCACTGCAAAGCGGCCGCCGTCGATTTGGGGATAAACATCTTCAATATGAAAGGCGCCGCCGTCCGCGGCGCTCTCGACAGTTTGAGTTGTTTTGTTCACGGTGATGCCATTGACATGGAAATGACGTCCCGTTTCGTTTGCGGGAAAGGAGACGTTCCGGACATTTATACAAAGCCGTTCGTTGGGCAATGGTTCCCGGGGAACGGCGGGGATGCCAGAGAGTTAACCATGGCTATCCTCTTCCTGCATCTAGACAATTTCGCGACGTCACTCACCGTTGCGTGCAAAGCGCGTGCCGAATGGACCTTTTCACCCAAGCTACAAACCTCGGAATCCAGACCGAATTTATCGACGGTCAGGGTCACCGCCATGTGACGGATGCCGCGGCGCTGAAAATCATTCTCGATGCCCTGCCGGCTCGGGTGCCGCAACCGTTGCTCAATCAAGCGGTGGTGATCCGGTCCGGGCAGCCCTTGCGGACCGAACTCAGCCAGGCCGCCGTGCCACCGTTGCGCTGGAAAATCATGGCGGGTCCTAAGGTTATGGCGCGGGGCCAGACCTGTGACCGCGTCATCGCCTGGCCGTCGGACCTGTCTGTTGGTTCGTACCGGCTGTGCTTGACCGATGCTTCCTCCGTTACCGAAGAAACGCCGCTGATTGTGGCGCCGCCAAGGGCATTCGACGGCGATTTCGACCGGTGCTGGCTGCTCGCGGTCCAGCTCTATGGCATCCGCTCGGCGCGCAACTGGGGGATCGGGGACTTCACCGACCTCGAAGGGTTGCTTGAACTCGCGAGCCAATTGGGGGCGGATGGTGTCGGCCTCAATCCGCTGCACGCGCTGTTCGATGACCGCCCGGCCGATTGCAGCCCCTATTCGCCGAACAGCCGGCTGTTTCTCAATCCGCTCTATATCGACGTTGAAAAACTTCCGGAATTTGAGCCCGGTGCTTTCGCCGAAAACAGCGACACCATCGTCCGGCTGCGGCAGAGCGATATCGTCGATTATGCCGCCGTCGCCGAACTGAAATGGCGCGGGCTGCGATCGGCGTTTGAGGTCTTCAAGACCAATCCCAGCACCGAACGTCTGGCGGCTTTCTCGAAGTTTCGCAACGAGCGCGGGGCAATGCTTTCGCGGTTCGCCTGCTTCGAAGTTCTGCGGCATAAATTCAATCGGCCCTGGTGGGAATGGCCGGCGGAGTGGCAGCAGCCGGACGACGCCCGAAGCGCGGCACTTCACGCGGGCCCTGATTCTGCCGAGATCGAGTTCGTCAAATTCGTTCAATGGTCTGCCGACCAGCAGTTGCAGTCGTGCCGCGATCGCGCCGCGAGGCTCGGAATGAAGGTCGGTCTGTATCTCGATGTGGCCGTCGGCGTGCAATCCGACGGGTTCGACGCGTGGAAGGAACAAAGCGCGATTTCCCGGCATCTTTCCGTCGGCGCGCCGCCGGATGCCCTCAACACCGCCGGCCAGAACTGGGGCCTCGCCGGGTTCAACGCCGCCGGTCTGGAAATTCAGTCCTTCGAACCGTATCGGGAGATGCTGCGGGCTTCGATGCGCCATGCCGGCGCGATCCGGCTCGATCATGTGCTCGGCCTCAAGCGGCTTTATCTGGTGCCGCATGGTTTTGCCGCCGACAACGGCGTCTATGTGCAAATGCCGTTCGAGGCGCTGCTGGCGGCGACCGCGCAGGAGAGCGTGGCGCATCGATGCGTGGTGATCGGCGAGGATCTCGGCACCGTGCCGGAGGGCTTTCGCGAGCAAATGGCGGAGTGGGGTATCTGGTCGTACCAGGTAATGATGTTCGAGCGTGACGATCATGGCTCGTTTCGAGGTGTCGACCACTATGCGTCGAATGCCCTCGTCACCTTCAACACCCATGATCTGTCGACCTATGCGGGCTGGCGCTGCTTCAGCGATCTCGCGCTGAAACGGTCGCTGGGGATCGATCCCGGCGAAAGCGACGAAGCGCGATGGCATGCACTTGCGATGCTGACCGACGTGCTGCGTCATCACGCCGTCGACGGTCACGATCTTTATGCCGTCGCGGGCTTTCTGGCGCGGACCAAATCCCGCCTGCTTGCGATATCGCTCGAGGATCTGCTGGGCGTGATCGATCAGCCCAATATTCCCGGCACCGTCGACGAACATCCGAATTGGCGGCGGCGGCTGCCGCTTGCGATCGACGAGATCGCGTCTGCGATCGACGTTCCCGCGCTTAAGGCAGCGACCGGGGAGCGGACGCACGCGGCGGTCTGACGCACAAACCATTTCAGCGGTGATAGCGATTTGTCCTCGAGAATTGAAGACTATGGGTTGATCGGCGATTGTGAGACCGCGGCGTTGGTTGGCCGCGACGGATCGATCGATTGGCTGTGCTGGCCCGCCTTCGATTCCGACGCGTGTTTCGCGGCCTTACTCGGCACCGGCAAGCATGGCCGATGGCTGATCACGCCTGCGGGGGAAATTACAGAATCCTCGCGCCGCTACTGGGGTCATACGCTGATCCTGGAGACGCGCTTTGAAACCGCAACCGGTGTCGTCGCGCTGATCGATTTCATGCCGCCGCGCGGCAACGCCTCCGACGTCGTCCGACTGGTGCGCGGCGTGCGCGGCCGGGTGAAGCTGCGGATGGAGCTGGTGATCCGGTTTGGGTTCGGCGCCGATATCCCCTGGGTCAAGCGGACCGACGATGGCGCGCTGCTTGCGATTTGCGGGCAGGACATGACCGTGCTGCGAACCCCGGTCGAGACCCGCGGCGAGGACATGACCACGGTCGCCGATTTCGAGGTGGGCGAAGGCCAGACCATCCCCTTCGTGCTCACCTACGGGCCTTCGCATCTGCCGCTGCCTGGACCGATCAATCCGGCGGACGCGTTGCAGGATACCGAAGATTTCTGGACCGATTGGTGCAGTCATTGCAAGTATGAGGGAGATAACCGGGACCTGGTGCTGCGTTCGCTGATCACGCTGAAAGCGCTGACCTACGGACCGACCGGCGGCATCGTCGCGGCGCCGACCACCTCGCTGCCGGAGAAGCTCGGGGGCGCGAGAAACTGGGATTACCGGTTTTGCTGGCTGCGCGACGCTACCTTTACGTTGTTGGCGCTGATGAACAGCGGCTACACCGAGGAAGCCTCCGCCTGGCACAACTGGCTGCTGCGCGCTGTGGCCGGATCGCCGGTGAACATGCAGATCATGTACGGCATCATGGGCCAGCGGCGGCTCCTGGAATGGGAAGCGGGCTGGTTGCCGGGCTACGAAGGTGCACAGCCGGTTCGAATCGGCAACGCGGCGCACGCCCAACTGCAGCTTGATGTCTACGGCGAATTGATCGACGCCTTTCATCAGTCGCGCATGGCCGAGCTGGAACTTGACGAAGGCTCCTGGGCCCTGGAATGCACGGTGCTGGAGCACCTGGCGGAAGTGTGGGACCAGCCGGACCACGGCATCTGGGAGCGGCGCGGCGAGGGCAGGCATTACGTCTCGTCGAAAGTGATGACCTGGGTGGCGTTCGATCGCGGCATCAAAAGTGCGGAAAAGTTCGGATTCGATGCGCCGCTCGATCGATGGCGGACATTGCGCGATACCATCTGTCGCGAAGTTTGCGACAAGGGTTTTGATCGTGAGCAGAACGCGTTTGTCGAATCCTATGGGTCGCAATTGCTCGACGCCAGCATCCTGCTGCTGCCCGCGGTGGGCTTCCTGCCGGCGTCCGACCCCCGCGTTCGCGGCACGATCGAGGCCATCGAGAAACATATGATGCGCGACGGATTTGTGCTGCGGCACGATCCCCGCGAGATTTCGGAGGAACGGCAGCCGATCGAAGGCGCGTTTCTCGCCTGCACCCTTTGGCTCGCCGACGCCCATGTGCTGTCAGGCGAAATCGCCAAGGCGCAGGCGCTGTTCGACCGGGTAGCGGGGATTGCCAACGATCTCGGCCTTTTGGCGGAGGAGTTCGATTCCGGCGAAGGGCGCCAGACCGGCAATTTCCCGCAGGCGCTGACCCACATCGCGCTGATCAATACAGCTCACAATCTCAGCGATGCCAAAAAGCCGGTTGAAAAGCCGGCAATGCAGCGGTCGAAGTAGGAGCGGACCAGCCGCCGGGCTGGGGCGGCCTTCACTGCGGCATGGTGTGGAACTCGCGAGCCCCCAATTCCTTATCATCCAGATTCGCTGGAGGTTGCCTGATGATCCGCTTTTTGGTGGCGACGATTTTGTCGACTTGGCTGGTGTTTCCGGCCCTGGGCGCCGGTCTCGATGCGGCAACCATCAATGGTGCGGAATATCGCGCAAAGCTTCCGGCCGATGACAAAGTTGATGCTGTGGTGGTCAAGCTTCAGGTTCTTCTGGATCGGGCTCGGTTCTCGCCCGGAGAAATCGATGGCAAGCTCGGTGAGAACGCGCAAAAAGCTCTGAAAGCCTTCGCGGAAGCTAAAGGTTTGGCCTCCGATAAAGTGCTCACGCCGGAGATTTGGAAAGCGCTGGCAGCGACCAGCGGCGACCCCATCATCACCGATTACAAGATTTCCAAGAGCGATGCGCAAGGACCGTATTTGGAAAAACTGCCGGCGAAAATGGACGACATGAAAGGCCTCAAGGCGCTCAGCTATACGAGCCCTCGCGAAGCCATCGCCGAGAAGTTTCATATGAGCCAAGAGCTGCTAACGGCGCTGAACACCGGCAAGAAATTTGATCAGCCCGGCGAAACCCTGTCCGTTACCAACGTGCTCACCAAGCAAGCCAGGTTGAAGGTCGGCCGGATTGAAGTCGATAAATCGGGTCAGACGGTCAAGGCTTTCGCGCCCTCGGGCGAGCTTGTTGCCTTCTTTCCAGCCACAGTCGGAAGTGACGAGAGGCCAACCCCGGCTGGCACGCTCAAAGTCGTCTCGGCCGATGCCAATCCGAACTATCGCTATAATCCGGACTACAAGTTCAAAGGCGTAAAATCCAAAGAGGCTTTCACCATCAAGCCAGGGCCGAACAACCCGGCGGGGTCGTATTGGATTGGGCTTTCATCGGAAGGCTATGGCATCCATGGCACGTCTGACCCTTCCAGGGTCAGCAAATCCGAATCCCATGGTTGCGTCCGGCTAACGAACTGGGACGTCGTGTTGTTAGGCAACAGCACCAAGAAGGGAACACCAGTGGTGTTCGTCGACGCGCCACAAGGTGGCCGCAAGAGCTGAGCGCCGGCGACAGTCTTACAAGGCCGCCGAGGTCCGCAAGGAGCGCAGCTTCAGCGCACAAGAATGCGATGCATACGCAAGACGACCCGCCGAAGCGGGTCGTCTAATTTGTGCGCTGCCGTCACAACTCGCCAACGCGCTGGCGCGGTTTGACAAATCTGGATGCGGTCAACCTCGCGCTGGAACTGATTTTAAGATCGGGCGTTGCCGACGTCGAGATCTCAAACTGGAGACGAATATGAGCCGCGGAATGCCATCGATGACTGCACTTCTGGGATTGCTCGCGATTGCGGGCTACCAGAACCGGGACAAGCTGGCAGAAATGCTCAAAGGCGCCTCAGCCAATAATCCGACGCCGGGCGGCGGCGCCGGGCAGGGCGGGCTGCTGGGCAACCTCGGCGCAATGCTGGGCGGCGCGGGCGTTGGCGGGCTGCTGAACGGCGGCATCGGCGAACTGCTCGAAAAATTCAAGCAGAACGGCCAGGGTGAGACCGCCCAGTCCTGGGTCAACGACGGTCCCAACAAGGAGGTTTCGCCGCCGCAACTGAAGCAGGCGATCGGTCCCGACGTTTTGGCAGCACTTGAACAGCAGACCGGCCTTTCGCAGGAAGAGCTTCTAGCCCGGCTTTCGCGGGAGCTTCCAGCGGCCGTGGACAAATACACGCCGGACGGCCGTCTGCCCGGCGCATAAATCTGAAAGGCCCTTCGTCATCTGAAATCCTAACAAGGGAGTATCGAGATGAGCATTCTCTGGACCATCATTATTGGCTTCCTCGCGGGCGTGATTGCCAAGTTCATCATGCCGGGAGACAACGAGCCGTCGGGCTTTATTCTCACCGCGATCCTCGGAATCGTAGGCGCGTTCGTGGCGACTTATCTCGGGCAGGCCCTGGGATGGTATGGTCCCGGCCAGGGCGCAGGCTTGATCGGCGCTGTCGTCGGGGCCGTCATCGTGCTGTTCGTCTATGGGGTGGTTGCGGGCAGGCGTCAGCGGACGATTTAGTCATCCTCGCGCTAAAGCTGACGGTTCAAGTCGGCGGCGTCGGAGTGAACCAATCGCGTCAATTGGAGGCCGGTCGAAAGACCGGCTTCTTTTTTGGGTACAGGAACGATGTTTCAGAAAGCGCATTATTTGATTTGAAAAAATCGGAGGTGTGTCATGAAGCCAATGCCCAGCGCCGACGAAAACCGCCGGCTTGCCGAGGTTCAAATTGAGAAAGCCGCAAAACTTCCGACCGGATCCACCAAGGAATCTCATCTGAAAAAAGCGCGGGACTATGAGTCGAGCGCGCATTCGGACGATTGGCGGAACGCTCACCTTCAAGCGCCCGACTGACGAACAATCGCAGGGTCCGGAACAGGGGCCGTACCCCTGGTCAACTAATTTATGGGCTTCAGTCCATACCCCCGGCACAGCCGATCGGTCGCCGCAACAACGTCCTGACGATCAAGAATTTCCAGCAGCAGCGCGATCGTTTCCTCGCCGTCCTGCGGGCTCCGCTCGATGTGCTGGGAAAGCACCAATTGAGCTTCGCGCATGGCGTAGACGATCAGCTCTTCGTCGGTCATGCCGGTGATGCGAGGGATGCTCATGCCTGGCTCCATCCTCGGGCGGCAGCCCGTTCATCTGATCGCTCGTTTCCCGTAACTTGCCACAACTTGTTTCGGAAGGCACCGGCTCATTTCGGGCCGTCGGCCCTCGCGGATGCCACAAGTGGGAGAGATCCAGGTTAGACTAACGATCTCGTGCCCCGGACGCAGCGCAGCGCCTCATAAGCGCGTTCACGCGCGTCTTCGACGCGCTATGGGCGGTACACCGCGGAGCCCAGACACAAAATCGCGAAAACAACCCCATGCAAAGTAGAATGGGCCCCGGCTCGCAGCGCTCGTGCGGCTTGCGTCCGGGGCACGAGAAGAAAAATGGTCC
>Ga0193726_1003270_pt1 | contig 10406 bp, 14 predicted proteins | sample H2c1metaG_FD_144928 | JGI IMG/M metagenome (GOLD analysis project Ga0193726, IMG submission 144928) | Soil microbial communities from a riparian zone of the East river system, Colorado, United States - H2c1 | ecosystem: Environmental > Terrestrial > Soil > Riparian zone | place: USA: East River... | reverse complement strand
ACCGCCTCACTGTGCGCACTGCCTTTCCTGTAACACTCTTGGGAAACGGGATATTTCAGCCAAATGGGCAGATCTATGATGCCGGACTAAGCTTAGTTCCGGGCCAGCCAGTCTACTTATACGGAGCCAATTGCGACTCAATTCTTCAGGGGTTGGGGGATCTTGCTCCGGGGCAGGTGTGTCCGGGAGGCCGGGCGATTAATCCTAATGCATTTGTCAACACGACTTCTGGTCATGGAGATGCCCCGCGCAATTTTGTGCAGGGTTTCGGAGCCTGGCAGATGGATTTGGCTGTTCGCCGCGATTTCCCAATTCATGAAAGGCTGAAGCTCCAATTTCGCGCGGAGGCTTTTAACATCCTGAATCATCCGAATCTCGGAAGGATTAATCCATTCTTAGGGCAGACGACCTTTGGTCAGGCCACAGCGACGCTTGCGAGTTCGTTGGGCGTCCTAACTCCCTTATACCAGCAAGGGGGCCCGCGCTCGATGCAGTTTGCGCTCAAGCTCGTATTCTAGTGCGGCCCGAGCAAGTGAGACGGCGACGGACGCCTCCCGCCTGATGCTCCGCGGTCGCTGAGTCTATCTATTTCTCCCTGACCACCTTCAAAGTGAGGCAAAATGAAAAGCCTTAATTGTCAGATGAGCACAGGAGTTCTCGCGCGAGATGCCGCTCTCTTTGTGGTCTGTCTGCTAGTGATGGTCCCCATCGTAGAAAGTAACACTGTTCGCGACAAATTTGCAGGGTCCCAACGACACGGCACGCGCCCTGCCACCGTCCTAGATTCTATTCAGATGACGAACTTAGCCGAGTATGACAGCCGAGTATCTGTGGAACATGCTCCGGCTCTGTTTTCACCGGACGGAAAGCAATTTGTGATAGTTACAAAAAAGGGCGATATCGAACACAATACCAACAACTATTCGCTACTTCTATTCCACACCGGCCGCTCCCTCCTGTCGTCTAACCCCGAACTGCTGATATCGCTGTCGTCGTCCTCGAACCGACCCGCGATACTGGATGTCAAGTGGATTGATGAGCATACTCTTGCGTTTCTTGGTGAGAATCCGGGAGAACTTCAGCAGGTCTATGAACTCGATTGCGAAACGAGGCGGCTCGCGAAACTTACCAATCACCCAACAAGGGTACTGGCCTATGCCATTCACCCTAACGAAGACAGGTTCTATTTTCTAGCTGGCCGGCCAGTTAGCTCTCTCTTTGACGATAGAACTAAGCAAACGGGAATTGTCATATCTAATCAGCCTTTGGCGGATCTTATTGCAGGCGAGAGTCGATGGAGTTCAGACAGGTTCGCAGACTTGTTTGTGAAAACGATACATGGGAACGAGGCTGCCGTCAGAACACAAAGGGATCTCATGCAGGACCGCGTCTGGCTGTCACCGAATGGGCGGTATCTTATTGGTACAAGTCTCGTTGTGGAAGTCCCGAATATCTGGAAGGACTACGAGGATCCCTCTGTGCAATTGCGTACACGCGCGAACCCGTTGCACGGAGACTCGCCGTTTCTCCGGCAGTACGTGTTGATCGATGTCGAGTCGGGCACGACCAAGGCTTTGCTTAATGCCCCACTGAGCGACAGAGGATACTCCGAGGTTATCTGGTCTTCGGATAGCAACTCCGTTGTAGTTTCGGGAGCCTATCTCCCTCTGAATATCCCAGATGCCAACGACCGCAAGGTACGACAGTCCAAAACGATGATTGCAGAAATCAAGATACCGAGCCTCGAAATCGTACCTATCAGCTCGAAAGAATTATGCTCGTCGCAATGTTGGCTGCGGTTGGAGCTAAGTTGGGACCTCGGAAGCGGCAAGCTTCTGGTTGAGCCAATGGTGTATTCCGAGGCCCTCGTTCCTGACGTAGGCTCACTCGCATTTGAAAGGACGCCTTCGGGATGGAAGGAAGTCGATTTTCCAAACTCGGCGCGTGGAGGGAGCGATTCCAAAGTAATCGTCACCCTGGAGGAAAACATGAATACTCCTCCGAAACTGTTCGCCAGGAACTTTCAAACCGGACAAAAAGTGCTGCTCCTGGATTTAAACCCTCAGTTCAAGAGTCTTGAATTTGGGCGTGTGCAGAATGTTGCTTTCGAAGCGACCGACGGCCACAAAGTGAGTGCCGGACTTTACCTGCCGACCACTTATGCACAAGGGAAGAAATACCCCCTGGTGATTCAGACCCATGGTTGGCATTCAGAGAGATTCTGGATCGATGGCCCGTGGCCATCGGCATTCGCGGCCCAAGCACTCGCCGGCAAGGGCTTTCTTGTACTGCAACTGAGCGAAGATGTCAGCGCGAGTATCATGTCAACCCCCGAGGAGGCTCCCAAAGAGGCGTCAGCCTACGAAGGGGCTATAGACTATCTGGATCGCTTAGGAATGATTGATCGCGATCGTGTCGGAATCATTGGGTTCAGCAGGTCGGGTTTGGGCGTAGAGTACGCGCTCACACACTCACAATATCACTTCGCAGCGGCGACTCTCGCTGAGCCGAGCGACGGCGGATATTTCTTTTATGTCGCTATTCTCCCGTCGTTTTCATGGCGCTGGCCAGACCTTGAAGGCGTCAATGGGGGTTCGCCTTTTACGGGAGGGATGGCCTCTTGGTTGAAGAACTCCCCCAGTTTCAACTTAACGCGGGTCACGACCCCAGTGCGTGAGGAGGCTTACGCTCCACAGCCTCTCTTCCTTGCATGGGAGTGGTTCGCAGGTCTGTCGCGCTTGCACAAACCTGTCGAACTTATCTACACACGGGATGGTGATCATGTACTGGTTAAACCATTGGACCGACTGACTTCTCAACAGGGTAATGTGGACTGGTTTTGTTTTTGGCTAAAGAGTGAGGAAGACGCTGACCCGGCGAAGTCCGAACAGTACGCGCGCTGGCGTCAGTTACGCGAATTGCAGCAAAAGAGTGACAAGGCAGCGTTCTAACCAACTGAACTACGTCCCCACTTTGTTTTCTTCAGGTCTGCTGGAAACCAGCCTATTTGCTGTTTTTCCTCGTTTTCCACGGTTCCCACTGCGTCCACCATTTCCACCCCGTGTCACCAATTTCGGGCGTTAATCAAGCGTTTCAAAATCAACAAATATCGCTTCAAAGTGCCAAGGGCAAGTTGATCCTTCCACAATTCCGCGCCCCGTTATACCCGATGCATGACGACGGGTCGGACTAATCGAGGGAAAAGAGTCGGGTTCTTTACCTATTCGTCAGTGCACGTCTGGCCGTTCTCTGCGCAATACGTTTCTTTCCTTGCGCTTCGCCCCTCGACTGGATGGCATGCGCATTGACGATTGCCCGAATTAGTCCCGGAAAGCGTTGCTCGAGTTCCGTGCAACGCGAGGTGTTGTGGACTTCCACGCCGCGACGCTCACCACGGATCAGCCCCGCCTCTCTCAGTTCCCTAAAGTGTTGAGAGAGTGTGGACTTCGGGATCGTCTTGTCGCTGACTGTCAGAAACGTAGAGCAGTTCTGCGAGCATTCCTGCGAAACGATATCCGCGTAAATTGCGACCCGTACCGGGTCGGACAAGGCGTGGAGAATGCCTTCTACCGTGATCTCCTCAATCGATGGGTGGAACAGGGGCCTCATGGAGATAAGAGTAGCCATGCCGGGGAAAAGGTTCAATAGTTCCATTATTCAGAACTACTGAATCTTTTCAGGATCCAATTCCATCTACTCACTGGAGGCGAGTGCGGGGCGGCCCAGCGCGACAGCCCCGAGATTCTCTGAGTTCAATAGGTACCGAAAGAGGGGTAAAAGTATGAGCAAGCTCACAGGCAAAGTCGCAATCGTCACCGGCGCATCCAAGGGTATCGGAGCCGCTATCGCTAAATCGCTAGCCGCCGAGGGCGCCTCCGTCATCGTTAATTACGCCTCCAGCCAGGCCGGTGCTGACGCCGTCGTTAGTGCCATCACTACTGCCGGCGGTAAGGCGTTCGCCGTCCGTGGCGACGTGTCCAAGGCCAAGGAGGCTCAGGGCCTCATCGATGCCGCCATCAAGAACTTCGGCCGCCTCGATATTCTCGTCAACAATTCCGGCGTTTACGAGTTTTCACCTATCGAGTCCTTCACCGAAGAGCAGTTCCACAAGATATTCAACATTAACGTCCTCGGGCTGCTACTCACCACGCAGGCCGCTGTTCCCCACCTCGGCGAAGGCGCCAGCATCATCAATATCGGCTCTGTCGTCAGCAGCCTGACGCCGCCAAGCAGCACGGTCTACACCGGGACCAAGGGCGCAGTCGATGCCATCTCCGGTGTCCTCGCCAAGGAACTTGGCGCTAGGAGGATCCGCGTGAACTCCATCAACCCCGGCATGGTTGAGACCGAAGGCGTGCACGCCGCAGGTTTCATCGGCTCCGACTTCGAGAAGGGGGCCGTCGCGCAGACTCCGCTCGGTCGCATCGGCCAGGTCGACGACATTGCCTCCGTCGCTACCTTCCTTGCCTCGAACGACGCCAAGTGGATTACCGGCGAGCTAGTTCGCGTGGGCGGCGGCCTCCGCTAATCACGAATCCCGCGGTCCGCTGCTGATAACGACATGGCAGCGGGCTCGCTCACTCACCGAGCACGCATGAAAGGAGCACAGTAATGGGAAAGCTCGAAGGAAAGGTAGCTGTCATCACCGCGGCGACGTCTGGCATGGCGCTCGCCACAGCCAAGCTCTTCGTCGAGGAGGGCGCATACGTCTTCATCACTGGACGCCGCAAGGATAAGCTCGATGAGGCCGTCAAGCTGATCGGCAAGAACGTTACCGGTGTGCGGGGCGACGCCAGTAATCTGGCCGACCTCGACCGCCTCTACGATACGGTGAAGCGCGAGAAGGGCAAGATCGATATTCTTTTCGCCAGCGCCGGACAGGGCGAGTTGGCCAAGCTCGAAGAAGTAACCGAAGAACACTTCGACAAAACCTTCGACCTGAACGTGCGCGGCACGCTCTTCACTGTGCAGAAGGCGCTGCCTCTGTTCAACGACAACGGTTCCATCTTCTTGAACGGATCCATCGCCAGCATCAAGGGATTCCCGGCCTTCGGCGTCTACAGCGCCAGCAAGGCTGCGGTGCGCTCCTTCGCTCGTACTTGGCTGGTAGAGCTCAAGGAACGCAGAATTCGAGTCAACATCCTCAGCCCCGGCACCATCGACACGCCAATCCTCGACCCGCTCGGGCCAGACGCCAAGGAGTTCTTCAAATCTCAGATCCCTCGCGGCGAAATGGGGCGCCCCGAAGAGATCGCGACCGTCGCGCTCTTCCTCGCGTCAAACGATTCAAGTTTCGTCAACGGCATCGAACTCTTCGTCGACGGCGGCACTGCCCAGATCTAAGTCGCCGTCGCAGGTGTGCAGATGCTATCGGCCCGCGGGACCGCGCGTCGGCTCTTAGAACCCTTGCAGATCTGATTGGTCAGATCCGGAAGGAGACACACTGAGTGTTTATTTCTATTGTGCAAATAAAAAGACCAATTACATCAGGAGAATACGTGAGGCACTTCGATCTCGGATGAGGAAGGCGTCAGGAACTTCAAGAGAACGGACAACAAGTTCTGGGAAATGCAGGGAAATGGAAGACACCGTGACAGGGCGAACAGATGCTGGTCGTACTAAGTTGCTGATTTTTAAATCGCTTACATCAAGCTCACGGTTAGAGAGGAGCGTTCTAACCAACTGAACTACGTCCCCAACTTGTTTTCTTACCTTTATCGGAAACCCGCGTCTTTAGTGGCTTTCCTCAGGTTCAATCGATTCGCCTGTGTCGCCTGTTTCAACCTCGTAGAACCAAATTCCGAGGTTAATGGACACCATGGACACCAAGCCAAATCGCCGTCCAAAAGTGTGCTACAGGCGAACACCAACCCAGAGCAGCTGTCCCTGCCCCGTGAAATGAATTGTAGCAGAGGCAATTCGGATCGGTACAGGCTGTGTGCCAGATAGCGTGGATGCTGGAGGAGGCGCTGCTCCGCATTACGGCAGCCATGAAGTAGAACGGTGTGTGTCGCCTTTCGCTCACGATCAGCCCCACAGGGAAGTCATTCGTAGGGATCGCATGATCCGCCATCAGCAACAACCACAAGCCTTGCCGCGCATTGCTTCCCTGCCCTCTCGTAGGATGAGAGGAACAATCACCAGCGCCGCAACCGGATCAGCCCACGTCACATGCCAAATCGCGTTGATCCCTAGGCCAACCAGAGCAACCAAGGCAAGGTAAGCGCACAAAGCGGACTCAGCGGCATCCGCTCTGAGTGCGGCGCTTCCCGTGATTGTTGATAGCTTCCGTTTCTCCTTTGCAAGCCAAGGCATGATTGCGGCGGCGGCGACCAAAAGGGCGATCCCCACATACGTGGTTTTGGGTTCGCTGTATCTCAGCAGTGTCAGTGCGGACACCACGACCACATAAGCCGCAAGGATGAATAGCAGCTCTCCAGCGATCCGCGCAGAGTGTTTTTCCGATTGTTCATGGTCGACATGTGCGCGGAACCGCCACAACACAACTATCGCTGAGAGGAGTTCGATAGCACTGTCACCACCAAAGGCAAGTAGTGCCGGGCTGCGGGCCATCCAGGCGGCAGCCAGGGATACTGCTGCCTCCACCGTCATCCAGCAGATCGTGAGAGTTTGAATCCGTTGGATACGCCGGAAAGTGTCATGTTTCGCAATTTGCGGAACTGAAGACATGCAACAGCATTATGCCATCAGAGCAGCTGCGCTCGTCTCACGGAAAGCCCTTGACTCTGGACCATACTCCAGAGTGTATCCTTTCAACATGCCCCAAGTTTCGGATGGCGCCACAAGCAACATGCAGATCGGAGAAGTGGCGAAGCTGACAGCACTCACCGTGGATGCCATTCGCTTTTATGAGCGCCGCGCCTTGCTTCCCAAAGCCCCTCGGACAGTGGGACGCTTCCGGCTCTATACCAATGATGACGTGGCTCGGCTGGGCTTTATCAGGCAAATGCAAGGCTTGGGTTTCTCCTTGACCGAAATCAGACAGCTCTTGGAACTAAGAGAGCACCATCTAGATGCCTGCCTCGAAGTCAGGGACTTACTGAAGACAAAACTCGAAAAGGTGCAATCCAAAGTCCGAGAACTTGAACAGCTTGAACGCGAGTTGGCGCTAGACCTACGCAAGTGCAATCGTGAGTTGAAACACAGGCAAAGGCACAACCCCAGAAAATGTCCGGTTCTAATCAGTGCTAACAAGGAGAAAAGAGAAGTTCCATGCTGATCGAAGTTCTTTACATGCCCGGCTGCCCCAATCATCAGCCTGCCCTTGTCAGGCTCAGGAAGGCTCTGCAGTTTGAAGCAGTCGATGTACCCATTCGGGAAATCGCTGTATCGGATGAAGAAACGGCACTCGCTCTACACTTTCCCGGTTCTCCCACAGTACGCATCAACGGCCAAGACGCAGAACCAAGTGGACAGGAATCCCTTGGACTTGCTTGCAGGTTGTACTCAGGTGGTAGCGGTCTGCCCTCAGAAGAAACATTACAACGCGCAATTTCTACAGCAAAGAATCACGAGCGAAGCGTATGAAGGTGTTGGAAAAGGGGGCGCCTGCCGCAGCCATTGTTGCCGCCCTTTCAACCCTTGCTTGCTGCGTGCCGTTGGGATTTCTCGGCGCCGCGGGACTGGCAAGCATGAGTGTTTGGGTGCAACCACTGCGGCCTTGGCTGCTCGGGACGTCGGCTGCGCTTTTGTGCTTAGGCTTTGTGCAGCTTTACTTCAGAAAGTCTGCGTGCAATAGACGAAGCACCGTGAGTTTGGTTCTTTTCTGGATTGCCGTGGCAGTAGTGGTCCTAGTGATTTTATTTCCCCAAGTAATTGCCAGTGTGGTCGCTGGCTAGTTTCGAGCAGGCTCGAATGGCGAAAAGTAAGCACCTTCTGTGGTTTGTTGCTGTAGCCTTCGCGCTCTTGCTGGGCTGGCACTTCCTATGGTCTGACCGGACACCAAGCGGCCAGCCTCCCCTCACATATCTGACGTCGAACAACACTGATCAATTCAAACACCAGTTTGATGGTACGGCTGATCAGGCCCGCTTGGTGCTCTTACTGTCGCCCACATGACCGGGTTGTTTGCGGGGGGCCTCCGCCATCGAGGAACTGCTGAAACAAGAGAAGTCGGCAAACCTGACAATTCTGGTGGTCTGGGAACCTATCCTTGCATCAGATTGGAGCAGACCTACGCGACCGGTTCTTGCCCGGATTTCAGATCCCAGGGTTAGGCAGTTCTGGGATAAGGACCACCTTATTGCCAGACAGTTGGATCAACAATTGTCCACTGCTCAACCAAGCTGTTGCCGCCACGCGGGAATACTCTGGGATGTGGTTGCGCTCTATCCCAAAGGAGTTCAATGGGGAGGCTCTCAGCCTGCGTTCATCGATGGGGCAGTGGTGAAGGTTGAGGCGGAACTTGCTAAGCAACTCTCAGCAGCGGTTCGGTAAATTGGTAGCGCTAGGACGTCCAGTCCCGTCATCACCGCGTTGCGATTGGCTTATGATTAGCAAGAAGTTTATCAGCGGAGAGACGATGGATGCACGGACCCATTGGGAGAATATCTACGGCACGAAGGCCTCGGACGGGGTCAGCTGGTACCGTCCGCACCTTGAAACCTCCCTTGAGCTCATAGAGCGGGCGGCGCCAGTGCACTCCGCGTCGATCATCGACATTGGCGGCGGGGAATCCACTCTCGTCGACGATCTCCTTGCTCGCGGATACCAGAACATCAGTGTCCTTGATATTTCGCAAACCGCCGTCGATGTGAACAAGACGCGGCTGGGGTCAGCCTCGGAACATATCCGTTGGCTCGTCGCCGACATCACGAAAGCGAAGCTGCCTACGACGTGTGGCATTATCGTGCAGTGTTCCACTTTCTGACAGCGCCAGAAGAGCGCGTTGCATATGTGCGGCAAGTGGCCAACACGGTCAAGCCCGGAGGGCACGTGATCGTAAGCACCTTCGGGCCCGAAGGCCCCACGAAATGCAGCGGTCTGGACGTGGTTCGCTATGACGCCGAGTCCTTACACAAGGAGTTTGGCGTGCGTTTCCGCTTGTTGGGAAGCTCCAAAGAACTGCATCGCACACCGTTCGACACGATCCAGCAGTTTCTTTATTGCTTCTGCAGAGTCGAATGAACGAACTCCTTGCATCAACCTACCGGGCTTGATGTAAGGAATTCCTTCGTACCAGCCGGCCCAGTCATCCGCAACATGTGCGGCCCCATATTTGGCTCTGTGGTTAGCTCGAATTTCAAGAAGGTGCAGCATTCGCGTTCCGCCGATATCAGTTCTGCCACGATTGTTAGCCACTTTCGGTCACCCATGCGAAATCCATAGCCGTCATCAAGTTCCTCCGTGGCGATCAGAGCCAACTTGAACTCTGCGAGAAGCGTTGCCTCCCGTTTGCGGAAATCTGCATTTGAAAGAGTGCAAGCTTTGGGAATTTCGCCAGGCATTTCACCGTCCCCGTCACACAATCACGCGTTATTGCCAAATCAGGATGTACATTCCAAGGCAGACGAATACAATCGGGACGACCCAGTGACCACAACGATCTATAAACCGCAAAGCGATGGGGCGCTCTCCAAGCCATTTCCCGCCAAAGCACCAAGCCGCCAACAACACAGCATACATGCTCAGAATCATCCAAAGATACGAGCGGCTGATAGCAAAGAATGGGACGTAAATTCCTACATTATCTGCGCCGTTTGCTAACGTGATTCCTGCGATGGAGAGCATATTGAACTTGCTCGCTGGTTGGCCTCCCTTCTTGTGTACGTGAAACAGGTGCTTGATTCCCACGGCCAGCGGTAGAAAACCTAGCACCCGGAACCAAGCAGGTGGAATGTTAAGCGCTGCCCAAAGACCTATCAAGCTGGTCGCGACAATGCCGGCGAATCCAAGAAATTGACCTGCTATGACCCGACGCATTGGTACTCGCTTTGCAGAAAACACAGCGAGCAGAAACAAATCATCGATATTCGTGGCCGCGAATGTCGTGGCGCTTGCTCCGATGACAGCCAAAACCGCAGACACTTCAGAGTGGCTTGCGATCAGGGTCAGACTGTCCTCCGTTTTGCCACGAACTACCAGCAGTGGCCGAGATTGTCTGGTCGCACTGGCTTTCGCATTCCTTCACCTATCAGAAGGAAATGGGGGGACAATTCCGAAACGATCTGAGACGATCGGACCGTTTGTTCCCAGGCCACCGGTTACTTGGCTGCTTTCGTCGCTGCGGCAACAGACTCTACCATGACCATCTCCCCCATCACACTGCCCTTTACCGTTGCCCTCGCACCAGCGAGCTTGTCCAGTTCAGCCTCGTGCCCGTCCAAAGTGTAAACTTTCTTTCCTACGACCAGCGCGTACTTCGTGCCTTTCTTTACGCAGTCTCG
>Ga0193726_1003269_pt1 | contig 10413 bp, 8 predicted proteins | sample H2c1metaG_FD_144928 | JGI IMG/M metagenome (GOLD analysis project Ga0193726, IMG submission 144928) | Soil microbial communities from a riparian zone of the East river system, Colorado, United States - H2c1 | ecosystem: Environmental > Terrestrial > Soil > Riparian zone | place: USA: East River... | reverse complement strand
GCGCTACATTTGACCGGGGTCGGACCGAAATACCGGCGACAACGCCTGACGCACTGACGCCCGCGTTCGCCGACGATCCGATGAAACGGCAGCAGTGGGCCGCCTACATCCAGGATTTGGGCTCGCCCGATCTGAACCTGAGCCGGGTGATCTCCGATCTCGAGGCATTCCTCATGCCCCATGCCAGGCGGGCGCACGGCCTTCCTTGAGGCGGCGCCTGGCTCAATCACCGCGACGTGGGCGGGCTAATCTGGGTCGGGAATATTTGCGTTTGGCGAAGGTGGCCCGTTTGGAACCCGTGGTAGTGTGGATATTTGCCTTTGACCGGGAACCTGTAGAATTGTCTGATCGCCTGCGGCGGCACGTGAGCGGGCCGCGTGAAAGCGGAAGCCAATTGAAAAGGGCTAGATAATATCGCCATCGCCGACAACATCTCCCGAGAAATCGGGGCGCTGAAAGACCGGTTGGTGGGCCTTGACCGGGAGCGGTCGGAGATCGCCGCTCGACTGCATGCCCTGGAACAGGCCCACGCTGAAACCGCCGCCAGCAAATTGTCCGCACCCGTGGGACACGTAACGATGGCATCGCCCACCGCGGAGAAGATCGCGCTGTTCCGATCGCTTTTCCGAGGGCGGGAGGAGTTGTTTCCGCGGCGGTGGGAAAACCCGAAGACCGGAAAGGCCGGTTATTCGCCAGTATGTGGAAACGAGTGGGTCCGAGGGATTTGCGGGAAGCCACGGATCCGGTGCGGGGAATGCCCAAATCAGGCGTTCGTTCCAGTTGGCGACGACATGCTACGGTCCCACTTGACTGGCAAAGCAGCTGGTAGCGCGGCGGATTTCACCGCGGGTGTCTATCCCATGCTGCCGGATGAGACCGTTTGGTTTCTGGCCGCTGACTTCGACAAGAAGGCCTGGATGCAAGACGTTGCAGCGTTCCGTGACACGGCGCGAGCAAAAGGTGTTCCGGTTGCCATCGAACGATCACGCTCAGGTAACGGCGCCCATGCGTGGGTCTTTTTCAGCGAGCCCGTGCCGGCGGCGGAAGCGCGGCGCCTTGGAGCCCTTCTCATCACGGCGACGATGGATCGGTGCCCCGATATCGGCTTCGATTCATATGATCGGTTCTTCCCCAGCCAGGACACGATGCCGGCCGGCGGCTTCGGTAATTTGATCGCCCTGCCGCTCCAGAACCGGCCGCGCGCGGACGGCAACAGTGTTTTTCTCGACGATGATTTCCGTCCGCACGAAGATCAGTGGGCATTCCTGTCGACGATCGCCCGCCTATCGCGCAACGACCTGATGTCGATCGTGGCGGAGGCCGCCGATACGGGTCAAATTCTCGGCGTGCGGATTCCGTCGACGGACGAGGACGATGAGCCATGGACGGCTCTGCCGTCTCGCCACGGCAAGGAACCGCCGATCGAAGGCAACCTTCCCTCCTCGGTCGCGGTCGTGGTGGGCAATCAGATCTACCTTGACCGGTCGGAGCTCCCGCCGGCTCTGGTGAACCGAATCGCGCGGATCGCCGCGTTTCAAAACCCGGAGTTCTATGCGGCGCAGGCCATGCGTTTACCGACATTCGGCAAGCCGCGCATCATTTCATGTGCGGAGTTGTTCCCGAAGCATGTCGCCCTTCCCAGGGGATGCCTCGACGATCTGTTGAGCCTCTTCGCCGGCCTGGGAATAGCCGCCGAGCGGCGCGACGAACGTCAACCTGGTCAGTCCATCGGCACGCGGTTCCTGGGTGAACTGACACCCGAACAGGAGATCGCCGCGGCGAAGCTTCTGATGCACGAAACGGGAGTGCTCGCGGCGACCACGGCCTTCGGCAAGACCGTCGTCGCGGCGAAAATGATCGCGGCACGGGATCGGAACACCCTGGTGCTCGTGCATCGCCGGCAGCTCCTCGATCAATGGGTGGCGCGCCTTCAAACGTTTCTGGACGTCGCGCCAAACCAGATCGGCGTCATCCACGGTGGCAAAAAGAAGCCGACCGGGATCGTCGATGTCGCCCTGGTTCAGAGCCTGCTTCAAAACGGCGTGGTATCCGATCTGGTGGCGGACTACGGGCATGTTGTCGTCGACGAATGTCATCACGTCTCCGCGGTAGGCTTCGAAGCGATCGCCCGAGAGGCCAAAGCCCAATACATGCTTGGTCTGTCGGCGACGGTGACGCGAAAGGACGGGCACCACCCGATCATTTTCATGCAGTGCGGCCCGGTGCGTCATCGCGTCGATGCGAGGACGCAGGCTGCTTCCCGGCCGTTCGACCACAAGGTGGTTTTCCGGCGCACCGAGTTTCGGCGAGACCCGCACAATCCGGATGAAAAACCCGCGATCCAGGACCTTTACGCGCGACTCGCTCAGGATCAGGCACGGAATGATCTCATCTTCGAAGACATCCTGTCCGCGCTTGAAGCGGGACGTTCGCCGGTGGTCATCACGGAACGCAAGGATCATCTCGAAGTGCTGGCGGCACGCCTGGCAAAGTTCGCGCAGAACGTTGTCGTTCTGCAAGGTGGTATGAGTGCCGGACGATCGCGGGCGGCAACTGTATCCCTCGCGACGATCCCCGATCAGGACGAGCGGGTTCTTGTCGCTACAGGCCGCTATCTCGGCGAGGGTTTCGATGATGCCCGGCTCGATACCTTGTTCCTGACAATGCCGATTTCATGGCGCGGAATCCTCGCGCAGTACGCCGGCCGTCTTCATCGCCTGCACGCGAAGAAACGCGATGTTGTCATTTATGACTATGTCGATGGGAACGAACCGATGCTCGCGAAGATGGCGGCAAAACGGGAGATCGGATATCGAACCCTTGGCTACCGGGCCGTGGACCAGACTGGATTGGTTTGACATCAGATTCTGAGCTGCAGCCGTTAAGTATCGCCGAATCTGGCTCGGCCTCCAAAACGTTGGCGACCCTGTCCAAACGCTTGTTTACGGATAACCGGGGAATTGCAAAAGCATGCCTTTCCGGTAAGCTACCGGGCACGTGCCCTATGGGTTAAGTTCAACGCCGATTTAAGTAGGGTGGACCGGGACTGATACGACAATGTCGGTAGCCAGACGCTCTGTCTCTACCCCGCGGCCTTATGCAACCGGCGAAACAGGTCGTTCAATTCATCAAACGGCATTAGGGTCGAAACCCAATTACCTGTTGACCTGACTCCGTCGGGTTCGATTCGACGTGCCCCCACGGAGGGACCAGCGATGTCGAACCTGTTCTGGCTGACTGATGAGCAACTCGCGGCGATTGAGTCCGTGATCCCGAAGAAACGGCGCGGTGTGAAACCACGCCGGAACCGTGAGGTTATCAGCGGGATCATCCATGTCCTGAAGATCGGGTGCCGCTGGGAGGATTGCCCGCCGGACTACGGCCCGCACACGACCATCTACAATCGGTTCAATCGTTGGTCGAAGGCCGGGATCTGGTCAGGAATCCTGGCGAATCTCGTGGTTTTTGACGCAGCGGACATTCAGTGCATCGACAGCACAACCGCCAAAGCTCATCGTTGCGCCGCTGGCGGAAAAGGGGGGCCAGGAGCAGGCCATTGGGCGAAGCCGGGGCGGGAGAACCACGAAAATCCACGCGGTCGTCGATGGAGACGGCCGCATCATCGGGTTCGAACTGACCGGCGGCAACCGCCACGACATCAAACCGGCAGCCGAACTGATCGAACCACTGCCGCCAGCGAAGTCCTTGCTGGGCGACGCGGCCTACGACAGCGACGCCTGCCGCGCGTTTCTCGCCGCTCGCGGCACCACGCCGGTGATCAAACAAAATCCGACGCGAAAGCACTTCCACCCGTTTGATAAGGCGGCGTACAAGGGCCGGAACATCATTGAGCGAGCCTTTTCACATCTGAAAGACTGGCGTCGGGTGGCAACCCGTTACGATAAACTCGCCAGAAACTTCTGCGCCACCGTCGTGTTGGCTTCGATCCTACGTTGGTGGACGTAATTGAGTCTGGACCCTAGTCCCTCCGTGAAGCCGAAGGTTCCGGCGTCTGTCATCTCACGAACCGCCGTTAACAGTCCGGTATGTGCGATGCGTGCCAAAGAACTCCCGACAATGACCCGCCTGACGCCGAGCGCTCCAAAGGTCGCGAGGGTCGGCCGATATGCTGATAATCCGACGACAACCGCGACCGGGCAATCGACCGAGCGGCACAGAGTTTCGATCTCGTCCCGCCGGGTAAGTCCAGGCACGAGGACCATGTCGGCGCCGCTTCGGCGGCGGCACGGATCCGATCGACGGCCAGGCCAAGAGGGAGAATCGGATCGCTTCTGTCGCCTGTCGTATCCTCGATGGAACCACCCACAATTTCGGTCTCCCCCGCCAGCCGGATCGTTTCCACGACGACTTCCGGATCGTTCCCGAAACCATTCTCCAGATCGGCCGTGACCGGAATACGAACCGCGGCGGCGATCGAGCGAGCATTTTCCAGCATCAGATCACGTGTCGCGAGGCCATCGCCATCGGGCAATCCGCACGCGAACATCACGCCGGCACTGCTGGTCTCCAGGACTTCGAGCCCGGCATGGGCCAGCATCATGGCCGATCCGGGGTCCCAACATCCGCCAGCGACGAAAGCCCCCGGCCTCGCGTGCAGTTGCCGATAGCGTTCGGCCTTTTGGAGTAGCGTGTCCGGCATACCGTCCCTCCAGCTGCGCGGGCTTGACGACATTACTCATCCGCCGCACTGCCGAACAGCGAGCCATGACGATCGGGCTGATAGTTCTCTGGCGGTTTAGCGCGCTCGCGAGCACCTTTCGCCAGGGAATCGTCACATGGATCGAAAGGGCAATGGAGAATGGCGATTGTGTTCCGAACGCCACCAGAAATCAGCCAGTCCGTTGCCTGGCCCTTGTAAGTGTTGACTGAATGTTTCGTCGCGCGCCACGGCCACGAGCCAGGTTGGTAATGCCAGTGCCGGGCTTTATCAACCTCCAGGTTAATTGACTTCCGGGTTTCCAGGGCAGGTAATCCGGTCGCGATGCGGACAACGTGACGGGATCGACAATCCGCTACTTGGGCGGTCGCACTCGCGAGCAGCCCGAATTTAACCTTCCGGAGCGGGATCGAAGATAGGGCACCCCGGATCGCGCGGTTGCACGATCAAATCGCGCATCGAGCACCAGGAGCCCTTCACCTTGTCATAAGCGGAGCAGCGTCCACACGTTCCCGGCCCGGTCTCGTCAAGCATCGCCAGGACGCGCCTCGGGAGGCCTGGCATGTTCTTCTCCACCCGCTCCGCCAGCGACGGGCCGGGCCTGTCCCGGATTTCGTCTGGCATGAGGAATGTTCCGGTCCCGTGGATGCGCGCCCAGGCCACGTCGCACAGCATGTTCGCGAAAGCGAAGTGCGGATCGATCCCGACCTTCATCACCTTCGGACGCCGCCGGCGCGTCTGTTCGTCTTCTTCGACCACGAGCGCGGTTTTCGTCAGGTGCACGAAGAGCCAGTCCCGAACGATCGGGATCCGCTTCCACTCGCCGCGATCCAGCACGTCTTGAACAAGGTCCTGAGGGTCCGGGAACAGGCAATGCGTGTCCCGCACCCGGACCAGCGCGGTCTGCATAACCTTGTACTGGTTCAACGAGACGGTGTACCGTGACCTGTCCTCTTCCGCGGTGCGACGATCCGACGTGGTCAGGTTGTCGCCCCAGACCATCATGTCGTCCCGCAGGTCGGCGTACCCCGCGAGGAACACCTTTCCGAGGAACCTGTTGGCGAAGCGGCGGGCGTCATTCACGTTCGGCAATTGCTCGACCACGCACACCGCCACGCCATAGTCGCGCATCAGTGTCTCGCAACGATCGAACGGAGAATCGTTGACGATCGCCTCGACGTGCACCACGGCCTGACGACCGTCGGGCAGGCGCCGTTTGATGATGACAACATTGAAGCTGCCCATCTGGTCGATGCCCATGAGGCAGTCGCGCCCGCCGGTCTCCCAGGTCAGACCGATGCGCGGCCTTCGTCGACGCAGGCGAGGCAATGCGCCATCGTGACCGGCAACTGGTCTTTATCGATGTAGGGCCGGCCGAGCTTGCGGTTGAAGAATGTCTTGCGCTGGTCGCCGGTGACCGCCCGGTTCCACGCTTCCATCAAATCGCGCGGCATGATGGTCGGGATGATCAGTTGGCTGATGTGCCAGGACTCGATGGACGCGCCAGGGTTGCCTTCGATGAACCGGCCGTGTTGCGTGTCCGCGATCCAGGCGCGGCAGGTCGGACAGACGTAGACGTATTCGTTTTCCGGCGCGCCGACGTGCTGGCTGGTGTTGTAATCGACGCAGACCGGGAAGTGCTCCGACAGATCGGTCTCCGCGCCACAGCCTTCGCACCGTGTGTGCCACGCATTTTGGGTGCCGGCCTTGTACCAGAAATCGATACCGGCATCCGGAACGTTCGCGGTGCTGAGCATGAGCCGGAACCGGATCTTGCTGGCGGACATGCGTTCATAGACCTTGTCGATGTCCCCCTGGCTCATCTCCTGGACCTCATCGAGGCTCTCGATGTCCATCGGTCGCGATTCGGTGGTCACATTGCCCGAGGTCCAGAGGAACAGGAATGCCGATTTGCTCATGACGCGGGTGAGGATATCCCCCTCCCCTACCCTGATGACACGGTCTCGATCGATCCGCGTAGTCAGCTTGCGATGCACGTCTGGGATCGAGCGCACGATCGGTAGGAACCGGCGCTTGGATTTGTCCCCGGCCAGTGCCTGATCGGGCTGGAACATTCCCATCACGGCCGGCTCGAATTTGATCGCCATGTACAGGTCCGCGAGCATTTCCCAGACGGTGGCGCCGAGCTGCGCGCCTTTCATCAGCACCACGGTTCGGCGCGCCGCCTGCTCGATGGTCGTCGGTATCGCCTCATACAGGGGTATCAAACTGGGTCTGTCATCCAGCGTGAACGGCCGCCCATCGACCTCCAGTCCCTTTGCGGCGAGGTCGCGGCACCATTCAATGACCCTCATGTCCGGGGGAATGGTCCCCGAACGGCCATACCCCGCGCCAGCGAGTTGCCTTTGCACTTTGCCGAAGAACCTGTCGGCCGCGCCGGACCGCTCGTTTCGGGTGGACATCAGGCGCCGTACCCGGTGGCCATCGCCATGAGGCGCCGAAGGATCCGCTCTTTCACCGCCGGCGCTTCGTGCCCGATCTCCTCCAGGATGGCGTCGTGCAGAAGGTCAACCTGATCCATGTCGCGCATCGCCTGATAAATCCTCATCGCGGTTTCAAGACAGGCCCTGATCCGATCAGAGGCCATGAGCAGCAAACGGGCGTTCCGCGGCTTGCCGTCCGGCGACTTGGCGTGAGCCACCAGCGCCTTCAGGTCCGCCACGACAATCCCAAGTTCCTCGATCAGCTTCACCGTCGGCGTGTTCGAGACCTCCTCCAGGCGAAGGACGGAGGGCAAACGCGCTTTCATCTCCTCCAACGATACTGGCCGCGCCCTGGACTTCCTGGCTGGTTTGCCGTTCCGCTTCGTCGCCGCCTTCTCGACCGCCCGGACCGCCGCCTGGCCGGGCTTTCCGGAAGCGATCGAGGCGTCTGAGGTGGTGTTAGCGGCGGTGAGAATCCGCGTCTAAACGGCGCGTCTTCGTTTCATCTGTGACGTGTGCTTGCCGGACGGCGTCCGGGGCGCGTTAAGGTTTCGTCCATGTCGGGCGGGATGGTGGGTCAGTTTGAGCACCCCCAGTAGGGGGGACACAGGCGACAGCCGCCGCAGTCGTCTAACGCCGCTTTGGGTGGATTTCTGCCGGTCTGTTCTTGGGGTGCCCGCCGCAATAACCAGACTTCAGGCCGCGACCGCGACAGAACGCCTATGGAGGGCGGGCCTGGTCGTGACAAGTCGCTCAGACCACCGACGCTTCCAATAGGTAGATGTTGGACCCCGTATCGATCACACGGTCGAGCCTGAAATCAGATTCAACAAGCAGATCGCCGAATTCCGTTCTTGTGCGCTCCTTGCCAGTAAGCTCGCCAAGCATAAGCAGGTCCACGAACAGGCTCCAGTTTGGCTTGCCGTCCTCGGGAACCAGGAACTCAGCAAGGATCAATTTGGCATGTAAGGGGGCAGAACGCCGGATCGCTTTCAGAATGCGAGATGCCTCGTCATCGTTCCAGTCGTGGATGACGATCTTCATCAAATAGGCATCACAGACCGGGAGTTGATCGTCGAAGAAGCTCCCCGGATGAAACGTGATACGTTCCGACGGTATGGATCTGGCCTGTTCAACCACATGGGGCAAGTCGAACAGTACACCGCTCGCTTTTGGGTTTTCCGCCAGCAGCGAACGGAGCAAATGGCCATTTCCGCCGCCTACATCCGCAATGGTTGAGAATAGCGAGAAATCGTAGGCGTTCAGAATTCCGGCAACGTGCGCGTGCGTCTGCGCGGTCATCGCATCGTTAAAGAGGCGGTTATGCTCGGGGTGGGCAGCAAAGTACTCCCAAAAACCACCAGGCATTGATTTCTCCGCGGCCGAACGGCCCGTTCGGATCGAGTGGTCGAAATCCTCCCAAACGTGCCAGAGCGCTGGAATGCCCTGCATCCGCACGAAAGATCGCACCGATTGCGGATGATCCGAACGGAGCAAACGGGATGCAGGGCTATGCGTGTATTCGCCACAGTCAGCGGCGAAAATTCCGTGGGCAGACAGGACGCGGAGTGCCCTGTGAAGCGCATCCGGATGCGTTCCTGTCTTCTCTGCCAGCGCTTTCGCGCTAAGGGGAGTGTCTTCGAGCGCGTCAGCTATACCAAGTTCCGCGATCACATGCAGGGTGCGGGGCAGCGTGAACCCCATTGAGACTTCCATCAGGATATCAAAAGGAGTGTGCGACATCTCTCTCGGCCTCCCCGCCGCTGGTTCTTTATGTGATCCCCAGCATCGGCGAGCAGGACCGGCTCGTCCTGCACGTCTGGCGCTTTGTTTTGCACAAAACGATCACGGGCGTCGGCTGCCCGGCACGTCTACCCGCGGCGATCCTTTCGATAGGCTGCCGGAGTTATGCCGCAAAGCCGTTTGAACATCCGTGTCAGATGCTCCTGGCTGGCGAATCCGCAGTCAAATGCGATCTGCGCAAGACTTGCGTTGGTCGCTTCCAGGCGGCGCTTTGCGGACTCCACCCGGCGCTGCACCAAGTACTGATGCGGGGCCACACCCAGCGTCGCACGAAACTGACGCGCGAAGTGACTGGCGCTGAGCCCGGCGGCGTCTGCCATGGCAGGAAGATCGACAGACTGCGCAAGGCTCGCCTCGATGAACTCAAGCGCCCGGTCGAGACGAATGCCCGTCATGGCCTCGGTGATCGGGCGTCGCTGCCGGGTGACGGATACCGAAGAATGCAGGCGGATCAGGCGCGCGGCGATAGCGCGGCCAAGATAGTCGACATAGGGCGTGGCAGCAGAATCATCGTCGGACATGGCGTCGCCCACACCAAACATGAGACGCTCGATCAGCGGATCGCTGTCGCCGAACCGTGGAAGGATTTCTAAACTGACCGGATCACCGATTACGATGTCTCCGGCCACTTCGCCCACGAAAGCCCGGCGCAGATACAAGTGGATGGTATGGACGGTGCTGGCGACTCGGATCCCAAAGTCCATTCCAGCCGGCGTCATGACCAGGCCACCAGACGGGATAAGGCCACTGCGCTCACCCTTAGGGACGCGCTGATGGAGCATGACCGGCGCGCCCCAGTTCAGCACGATCAGCGGATCGTTTCTGGCCTTGAAAGATGCCTCAAAAGGAAGCTCGCGTTGCATCGATGCGTAGATGGATGGCCATCCGCGATCATCGCTGGATACCTGCATCTGGACGCCCGGTTGCCGGAGCATCCCATGGGTCTCTGCTACCGTGAAGGCGCTTGAAGCGTCGGGCATTCGTCAGCCTCCGGTGGAACCAACCGATTGAAGCATTATAGGTGCGATTTACACATTATTGAAAGTTCACGAATGAGGCAGCGCATCCGGTTCACTCTCCGTCGCCGCTGGGTGATCTCACCCGTATGTCGGCTGCGCAGCACTCGCGCGGCTCCGCGGAACGTCCGAGGTGGACGCGCACGAGCTGACGCGGGCGATCGCGGAATGTCCGCTATCAGGTTCGGTCCCGGCGCGGTCGGGCGACCGACTTGTGTCGTAAGCGGCGGCTCGGCGGACGCCCAGCCAATTAGTCCCTCCGCGTCGATGATGCCGCCGTGCTCACGGCCGTCCAGGACGCTTCGCGCCGCGAAGACGCGGTGCCCTTCGGGCATCCTTGACCGCCGCTCCGCCCGTCGGCTTTGGAACGCTCAGGTCGGGACGAAGAAGCGGTCCATTGCGGCCTGACAAAGAAGCGATTGTTGACCAGGGTTGTTTTCGATTTCGCCAATCCCGGCCCTGTCATGGAGGG
>Ga0193726_1003268_pt1 | contig 10415 bp, 11 predicted proteins | sample H2c1metaG_FD_144928 | JGI IMG/M metagenome (GOLD analysis project Ga0193726, IMG submission 144928) | Soil microbial communities from a riparian zone of the East river system, Colorado, United States - H2c1 | ecosystem: Environmental > Terrestrial > Soil > Riparian zone | place: USA: East River... | reverse complement strand
CGAGGAAGCGGCCGCCATCGGCAGATCCTCCTGATAAGGCAGGATCTGGAGCTGCGCCTCGTTGAGCTCGAACCATTCGCCCTTGTAGGTAATGCGCTCGCCGGCGAAGAGCCGTTTCAGGATGCCGATTGCTTCGTCCTGGCGGTCGCGCAGAAGCATGTAGTCGATGCCGAAGGTCCGCGCGTCGGAGGGCAGGGCGCCGGGGCCGGTGCCGAAAATCACGCGCCCGAAGGTCATGTGGTCGAGCTGCACGATTCGCTGCGCGACGTTGAAGGGGTGGTGGTAGGGCAGCGAAACGACGCCGGTGCCAAGTCTGATGCGCTTGGTGCGCTCCGATGCAATGGCCAGGAACAGCTCGGGCGAGGCGATCATCTCCCAGCCGGAGGAATGATGCTCGCCGCACCAGAACTCATCGAAGCCCAGTTTATCGAGATGCTCAGCCAGTCTCAGATCGCGTTGAAACTGCAGAGTCGGGTGTTCGCCGACCGGGTGATGCGGTGCCAGGAATGTGCCGAACCGGATGCGCGCCATCAGGAATTCCTCCGTCGTGTGACTTATGCAATTTCGCCCTGCCCATCGGAGCCAGACCCCGAAGGAAGTAGCGGCCGATGGCTGCCTGGTCCGACCCATTTAGCCACGGGCCGCCAATCAGCATATTCCAGTCAAATCGCCATCGACGGCAATAGGTGGCCCGAGGCACGGCTCATCACCGACATCGAACGATCCCGCTGATTTCGACTTCGCTACGCCGTCTGATGCCGCAAAGATCGATCCTCTGATGGCCCGGTTTGCGCCTGCAGGCTCATCACACCGCCTGGACGACCAACCTGTGCACGCGCGACGGCTCCGCAGCTCGGTAGCCCCCCGGAAACGGCGACCCCAGCGCTAGCGGCACTTCACCAAATATGGTGCCAGGCATGCGCCACCCGAGCGTGCGCGGGACGCCGTCGAACAACTTGACCACTTCGATCTTTCCGGAAACTACGGCGTAAAATGCACGTTCGTCACCCTCGTGAACGGCCCATTCGCCGGCCGCAAGTTGAATGTCGGCGGCGGATTTCGCGAGACGCTCAACATCAGTCGTGGGTATCACGGAAAGGATCGGGATGGCCCGCACTTCATCAGTTGTAAACATAGCTTGCGTTACTCTTCGTTCAGTCAATCGCGCCGCTTAGGGCAACCAGGAGTGAATAGGATTGGCGCAGGTCAATCCTACGACACGCATCGTGGCTCAGAGTAGAGAGACTCTTGATAGGCACGCAAGGAATCGCTGATTCGCGAGGATAGTTTGGTTAAGCGCCCAGGGTTCGGCCAAGACCGATCCGTAATGGCAGCGTTCCACGCCATTGCGTTGTTGTCCACGAGCCCCTGGTCGGTGCAGCCGAGTAGCACGAGCAGCCTTCTACAGACCTCGACGGCAATCGCTTCGTTGCAGAAGTAGTTGTCCCGCGGCGACGACAAAATCGACATGCTCAGGCGCGGGCCCATCGGACGCTCACCACTTGGGACGACCTTTTTCGTCGACCCCGCGCGGCCAGGTTTGCGGCGCGAAGTCGTCGGCCGCTGTCTGGACATTGGCGGCCGGTTTACGCACCGGTGGGGCCGGGGCGGGCGGCAGATCATGCATCACGGCCTGCGGGGCGGCGTCCCGGACAGGTGCATTGCGAAATCGTAACGGCCGGGTCCGTCTCAGCCGGCGAGCTTCCCGCACCACCATAGCCAAGACGATCACCGTGGTGATCAGCACGCCCGCGCCGATAAAGACGCCCGGGTTCATCTCTTTGCCTCGAGCCGCACTTGGGCCGCTTCGAACGCGTCGGTCGCGCGGGGATCTTCCACCTCTAGCACCAGCACCCTCACCGCACGCCCGTCGCGCACATGAGTGAGGTAGTGATCGTCGCTGTCTCTGACGAAGCCTATCATCGAAGCCGCCGACGAATTTTAGCACAGCCTTGTACTTCGTAACGTCACGGCGCCGCGAGGTTGGAGGAGATGCCCAGCTCGACGAGGCCGAAGACAGCGAGCGGCACCATTCGCCAGTGAGAGCGATTCTCGAATGGCCGCGATCTCGACACGTTCATTGAATTCTTTTATTGTGCCGTTTCCTTGTTGTCGCATGCGCCAACCCAATTTCTCGGGCTGCCATACCAGGCTGCCCTAAGGAGAGGTTGGAAAGATGCCGACGTCCAAGATGCCTTGTTGCTTAGGCCAAACCCTTTCGGATCTACTTGAGCACGACAGCGTGCCGCACACATACGAGAAGACGCCACAGAACTCAATCGACTGAGTGATCGGCTTCAGGCCTGTGAAGGAGCTATGGCTCTCGATCGGCAGGCGGCAGTGCTCGAGGTGAGGGCAGCCCAGCAAATCGCGGGGCTCTCTCGTTCATGAGTGGCCCCTAATTTTCCTCCAAGGTAGACGGCCGCATTTGCCAGCAGGATTCGATTTCGCGACCAGAGACCCGAAAACGTCATGACCCATCGATCTTGATTGAGACGCAGTATTCCCGTTAGCCTGTTTGTGGCGCACTGACGTGCCCACTTGCTAGGAAACGACCCATGGCTCGTGCTCAAGTAGATTCGTAAGTGTTTGGCCTAAGCAACAAGGCAGCTTGAACGTCGGCACGCGCAGTGGCATGAGGAAATGCTGAAGAGTAGAAGGCGCGCGTCGCATCGAAGGGCAATGGCAGCGTTTAGCCCCATTGTGCCAATGAGCCGAGCCCACTACCTCCGCCCGATAGCGCGCCAATAGCTGTTCAGAATTTCAGCCCCATCGCTGCCCATCGATTGCGCCCAGCTTTGGATGTCCGGCTGCGCGCCTGAACGCAACGCGGCTACAAGCTCCTGAGGCGGATGGGTGATTACCGAAACACCCTGTCCACTCATTTCTCTATAATCCTGTTCAAGCAATTCCCGACAGAATTTCCATTGGGCGGCTTCCATGTCGCGTCCTGCATCAACCAGTACCTGGCGCTGCGCATTCGGCAGAGACTCGAATACGTGTCGATTGACGGTCAAAAAATCGAGCTGAGCTGCAATGAAGACTTCGATGAAGTTCGGGTAGACCACGCCGTAACGGCCCAGATTTGCAACATAGCCGCTCGCCACGACAAAGTTGGCATCGGCAGATGCACGTCTCGCTCCGAGCCGTTCGATCGTCGCGCCCCAACCAGCGACGTCTGCATATTCTTCAAGTCCGAACACCGATCCATCGATATCTGCCGCCGATTGGATTGGTTGCTTGCTCCAAACGGCGCCCGGCAGCCAAGGATCAGCGGCAAGCAAGATCTGATCGTAGGGTGCAAGTGCGGCACTGTAATATGGTCGCGCTATTCGCAGCAGTGCCTCGGCTTCATCAAAGGAGGCGACTAGCATCGGCAGGGCAGAAAGCCGAAATACTGGGTCGAGGTTCGCTCCCATGGGCGCGTAATAGTGCGCGAGAGACGACGCTTCGGCGATTTGCTTGAAAGGCCTGAAAGTTAAATGAACCGCATCCACCGGAACAATGAACTTGCCGTTGGCCTTCTCGGTCGCTTCGCCCGCAAAATGTTGGGCTGCATTGTGTGACAGCGTTCCCGGCGAAAAGTAAGACCTAAGCACGAGCAGATTAGGCTGCTGAGCTATGGTCCCAAAACTGCGGAGCGCTACTGGAACGCCAGCGAGAAAACCTAAAAGGCTTCGACGCGTATCAAGCCCATCGCGCCTCATGGTAGTCCCCTTGCCTTTGAGCGGCGGTTCTCATCGCGCATTCATCCTGGGGGCGCTGAAGCCAACGCCCAGCGGACTTGCCTGGTTGTTTGCTTGTCCGCCTTAGCCGAGTTTCGCAGCAATACAATCGAAATCGGTTCGTTACCGGTGATCTTTTTCCCAAACGCACGGCGTGAATCGCCGGTGCCATAGATCGGCCGTCATCGAACCGTGACATCGGACTGCGATCGGACTGGCAAGCCCAAATTTCCCGACTTCTGTGTGCTTCTGCGTCGCTCGGCTTTGGGGCCACGCAGCAATCTTCATGTCCACGTCGAGATGGCTGGAAGTAACCATGGATTTGCGCGGCGATTTCGACACCGACCTGGCAATGGACTACGAGGCGTGGCGGATCGCGCTCCGTTCAATCTGTGGCCGATACAACCCTGAAGGGGCTGAACTCAAAGCCTTTGCCGGCTCGGTGCGGGCCCTCAGCATATGCGGGTCCCCGGCCGTCGACCTCAGCTGCAATGCCCATCGCGTCGAGCGGACAAATCGAGATGTTCGCCTCGACGGCATGAAGCATTTCTATGCGGTCATTCCGCTCGCCGGCCGATCATCAATGGTTCAGAACGATCGGGTCGTAGACCTTGCCCTGGGGAACATTGCCCTCGTCGATTCAGCCCGACCTGTGACCTACTTTCCCGAGAACAGGTTCGGCCGATGGCTCACCCTGCCCTTTCCGCGCAAATCGCTGGTTTCCCATCTGGGGTTGGAGCCGGAAGGCGGCTTGTGCCGGCGCGGCGAAACACCTGCGGGCCGCGCCTTGTTCAGTCTCATTCAGGACGCCGTCGACGGAGGCGCTTCATCGTCCGCCTCGGCCGAGCCCTATGTTCAGCTGGCAATCTATGATCTCGTCGGCGCCCTGTTTGCGCCGTCCGATCTGCCTTCCATCTCGTCTCACAGCGACAAGCTGTTCAAGCGCATTTGCAGCATCATAAAAGATCGGTCCGCCGATCCGGCCTTCGGTCCGGCCGAGGTGGCGATCGAAGCGGGAATCTCGCTGCGCTACCTGCAGAAGCTCTTTACCGCACGCAATTCCTCGTGCACGCATTTTATAAACTCGGCCCGACTGAATCACGCCGCGTGCCTTCTGCACCGCCGGGCGTTGTTGAACACGAGCCAGCCGGTGAGTGAGATCGCCTACGCGAGCGGCTTCAGCGACTACACCCATTTCGCCCGGCAGTTCCGTCGGCGTTTCGGTCATCCGCCGGGGGCGCATCTGCTGATCAGATAACGTCGGGGCGTGCCCGTACAGGTCAGTGCGCGCCAGTACCGGTGAAAGGGCGTCCCAGGCTCACGCCATCCAGCCTCGGGTGCCCCAAGTTCCGTTTGCAACATCGATCCACGCACGTTTTGCAAACGAGGCGAACATGCCAATGACACCGACGACGATGACGTTGAGAGAAACGTCAACGGCAGCTGCAGGAACGATGGTCGTGCCGCAGCCCGCGATGAGCCCATCGGCCAGCACAACGGCGCGCCCCCTGACGGGCGAGGAATATGTCGAGAGCATCCGCGACGGCCGAGAAATCTACATCTATGGCGATCGCGTCAAGGACGTGACTACACACCCCGCTTTCCGCAACTCGGTGCGGATGACGGCGCGCCTGTACGATGCCCTGCACGATGCGAGGACTCGCGACGTCCTGACCTGCCCCACCGACACCGGCAACGGCGGCTACACCATGCGCTTCTTCCGCGCCGCCCGCTCGCCGGAGGATCTGGTGGGCGACCGCGACGCCATCGCAACCTGGGCGCGGCTGACCTATGGCTGGATGGGACGCAGCCCCGACTACAAGGCTTCCTTTCTCGGGACCCTCGGCGCCAACGCCGACTTCTACAATCCTTTTCAGGACAACGCCCGCCGCTGGTATCGGCAGTCCCAGGAAAAAGTCCTGTACTGGAACCACGCCATCATCCATCCGCCGGTGGACCGCAACCGGCCGCCCGATGAGGTCGCCGACGTCTTCGTCCATGTCGAGAAGGAGCGTGGCGACGGTCTGCTGGTGAGCGGCGCCAAGGTGGTCGCTACCGGCTCGGCCATCACCCACATGAATTTCATCGCCCATTACGGCATCCCGCTGCGCGACAAGCGCTACGCCCTGATCTGCACCATCCCGATGGGCGCGCCCGGCATGAAGCTGATCTGCCGAACGTCCTATGCCATGAGCGCAGCGGTGATGGGCAGTCCGTTCGACTATCCCCTGTCCAGCAGGCTGGACGAGAACGACAGCATCTTCGTGCTCGATAAAGTGCTGATCCCCTGGGAGAACGTGTTCATCTATGGCGATCTGGAGAAGGCCAGCACCTTCTTTCCGCACTCCGGCTTCCTGCCGCGCTTTACCTTCCAGGGCTGCACGCGGCTGGCCGTGAAGCTCGACTTCATCGCTGGCCTGCTGCTCAAGGCGCTCGACATCACCGGCTCCAAGGATTTCCGCGGCGTGCGCGCCCGCATGGGCGAGGTCCTGGCCTGGCGCAACATGATGTGGGCCCTGACCGATGCCATGGCGCGCAATCCCGACCCCTGGATCGGCGGCGCCGTCTCGCCGAATCTGAACGCCGGCCTTGCCTACCGCTGGTTTATGACGGTTGGTTACCCGCGCGTGAAGGAGATCATCGAGCAGGACCTCGGCAGCTCGCTGATCTACCTCAACTCTCACGCCGCCGACTTCAAGAACGGCAACATCCGACCATACCTCGACAAGTACGTGCGCGGCTCGAACGGTTATGACGCCCTGCACCGTGTCAAGACGATGAAGCTGCTGTGGGATGCCATTGGCACCGAATTTGGCGGCCGTCACGAGCTCTACGAGCGCAACTATGCCGGCAACCATGAGGCGATCCGCGACGAAATCCTGGCCGCGCACGAGGCCAACGGGTTGACCGACTTCTATCGCAGCTTCGCCGAGCAATGTCTGGCCGAATACGATCTGGACGGCTGGACCGTGCCCGACCTCATCAACCCTGACGACGTCAACATGATCGGCAAATTCAAGCTGTAACGAAACAATTCCTTGGGACGAGATCCATGAAGAATGATCGGGTCAAAACGGTCGTCGAAGAGCTCGAACGGTTGCTGCTGGATTTCATGCGAAAGCACCGCATCACGCACCACGAATATCGGCGCGCCACGGACATCTTGGTCGGCACGGTCAAGGCCGGAGAGGAGTCGCTCTTGTACGACATCTTTCTGGAAGCGGCGGCAACCGATATCGGCAATATCGGGCGCGAAGGCAGCCCCGGGGCGGTCGAGGGGCCGTTCTATCTGCCCGGCGCGCCGTGGCTCGGTTCCCCCTGCGTCATGCCTCAACGCGCGAACGAAGCCGGCGACGTATTGGTCGTTAATGGTCGCATCACCGGTCCGGGGGGCGAGCCCCTGGCCGGGGTCGAGCTGGACCTCTGGCAGGCAGATGCCGACGGCCGCTACTCGAATTTCCATCCCGATGTGCCGGAGTGGAATCTCCGCGGCCGCTTCTCTTCCGACGCCAGGGGATCATACGAGGTGCAAACGATCCTGCCACCACCCTATGAAATTCCCAAGAAGGGACCGGCGGGGCGTGTGTTGAACGCCTTGGGCCGGCACTTCTTTCGACCCGCCCATATTCATGTGAAAATTCGTTATGCCGGCTTCGACGAGCTGACATCGCAGCTCTACTTCCGGGGCGGGGAATACCTGGACAGCGATGTGGCTGGCGCCGTGCGCGACGGCCTGATCGTTTCCCTGTCGCGGCGCGACCGCGCCGCCGACCTCGCCGCCCGCGGGCTGGACGCGCCCTATTTCGAGATCCACCACGATTTCGTCCTCGCCCCGCAACAGGCGCAGCGCGGGCAACCTGCACCTCGGCGCCTGCTGGCACTACGAGCGAGACCGTAAAATGTATTCGGAATCTACTTTCGCTCACAATCCGACCCGCGTTCATGCCGCTAGGGGTTTCCGGCTGTCGGGATGCGTCGTCACGATCGGCGCCTTCGATGGGGTTCATCTCGGACATCAGCAACTCGTGCAGGCGATGGTTGCCTCGGCGCGTCGCCAAGGGTTGCCGGCTGTCATCTATACTTTCGATCCGTTGCCCAAGGTTTTCTTCGGTCGGGCGCGCGCCCTGATCTCGCTGGAGCAAAGGATCGGACGTCTTGGCGCGCTGGAGCCCGACCACATCGTGGTCGCTGCCTTCGATGACGCCTGCCGGCGGCGCACGGCAATGGAGTTCATTGCCGAGCTTGGCACACTTAACCCGCGTCTGATCTGGCTGGGTGAGGACTTCCGCTTCGGCGCGGGGCAGGTGGGCGATGTTGGCCTCTTGACGCGTTATTTTGCGGTTCGGACGCTGGGCCGGGTGCAATGCGATGGCGGGCGGGTGATCTCGTCCAGCCTCATCCGTCGCCTGCTCGAAGGAGGCGACCTGTCTGCAGCCGAGGCGCTGCAGGGCTGGCATGGGCTCGAGCTCGACGGAGCCGCGGCGCTGGTGGGAGGGGGTTGTGTTTGAAATCGACTCCCGAGACTTTCGCACCGCTTGTGGCCATTTCGCCACGGGCGTGACGGTGATCACCACGCGGTGCGCCGGAGAGGGCGATCATGGCATGACGGCCAACGCCTTCATGTCGATTTCGCTAGTCCCTCCCTTGATCGCCGTGTCGATCGCCGACACGGCGAAGATGCTGAAGTACATCCACGAAACGGGCCGCTTCGCCGTCAGCATCCTGTCGCGCTCGATGGAGCCGGTGGCGTGGCACTTCTCAGGCAAATCCAATCAGGGCATTCCGGAGGTGTTCGAAGACTGCGACGGGCTGCCCGTGATCCGCGACGCCTTGGCGGCCTTTACCGCCCATGTGGCCGAAGAGATTCCTGCCGGCGACCACACGATTTTCGTCGGCCGCGTCAGTTGTCTCGTGCACAGGCCCGGGCACGAGCCGCTCATCTTCAACCGAGGCCGCTTCACAATCTTGGAATGTCATGGCGCTGCCGAAATTCAACATCCTCGGCGCGCTCAACTTCCGTAGAGGAGAGCGAACATGAGTGTACCTCTCGTCGGTAGTGAGCCCGCTACGCTCTGTTTCGGTGCCCTGTCGTGCTGATCAGCACACTGAACGAGGATGAACGCCGAACCTGGCGTCCATGTCGTCCGCCTTCTGGCTTGGCTGGCGTTGTATCCTCGGTCTGAGGAGTAGCTCGAAAACGGCGAACAATATGGCGCGGACAGGGGATTGCGTGCTCAACCTGCCATCGGTGAATGAAGCTGGCGCAGTCGCCTGGGGCTGCTTCAACCTCGGCCTGATCATCCTGTTCAGCTTCGGCGCCAGCCTTCTCGCCGTGCGCGGCATGTCCATTCAAGACGCCGCCAGCGTTACCAGCATTGCGCTGTGGATCGCCATTCTTTCGATTCCCGTCGGTGGCTATCTCCTGCAACGTAGTACTGCACCGCGCCTGCTGGCGAACCTGTCCTATCTGGCGGCAGGACTTGCCGTGCTGACTCTCTATTTCGACACCTGGTCCGTCCTCGCCTGCGTCGCGTTCGGCCTTGCGCTCGGCCCTGGCCCAGGCGCTCTTACGGCCATGCCATCTCGCGTGCTACGGCCTGAACATCGCATCACTGGACTTGCCATCCTCGCTACGTTGAACGCTGCCATCATGGGGATCGGCCGATGGCCGCCGGCATGCTCGCCGATGCCGCGCACTCGCCGGCGGCTGCACTGCTGCTGGGTATCGTTATGATAGTGGCGTGCGTACCGTTGACGATCTTGTTCGAGCCGAGCCTGCGCCGTTCCTTGTCGACAGGAACTCAGGCTTAGACGATTTTTGCAGGCAGTAGCCGTGGACCGCGGGGGCAGGGCAGCTTCTGCGCCTGCCTACGGCAGCGCTATCCGCTTCGGGTCAGTTTGAGACTAGGAAGGGACCCGGTGAAACCGCTGCACGCCTAAAGGCGGACACGTCTTGCGCCTGAGCGACGTCAGCTTAGGGTCAAACGCGTCAGGACCACGCCAAATCCAGGTCGAAGTATACCACATCGCGGCATAGGAGTCCGGGGTGTGGGAGGCGCAAGATGTCGAGCGCGGCAATCCGCTATTCTGCGTTGCGCCATGACCGCTAAGGGTCAAACGCGTCGGTTTCGCGATGTCCGCGATATGTCCGGTCTATCCCAGATTCTGTTGCAAAACTCCCATTGAGGCGATTTGCGAACCGTGATTCCGTTCGATTGAGTGGTTTATCGGCGGGAGCGAAGCAACATGATGGGGCGTCGAGGAGATGGACAAGGTCAGTTCTTTTATTCCTTTGATCTCGATGAGGTGGTGCCACCAGACCATCTGGTGCGCCAGATCGACGCCATTCTCGATCTGAGTTGGGTGCACAAGGAGCTTGCGCCGTACTACTCGCACACCGGTCGACCCTCGATCGATCCGGTGTTGATGATCCGGATGCTGCTTGTTGGTTACATATTTGCGATCCGCTCGGAGCGTCAGATTTGCTCCGAGGTGCAGGTCAATCTTGCGTACAGGTGGTTTTGCAAGCTCACCATCGAGGACGGGATTCCCGATCATTCGGTGTTCTGCCGCGCACGGCATGAGCGCTTTCGTGAGAGTAATGCCTTGCGGCGGGTATTTGAGGGTGTGGTGGCGACGTGTATCGCGGCGGGGCTGGTCGGCGGCGAAGCGTTTTCGGTCGATGCGAGC
>Ga0193726_1003266_pt1 | contig 10419 bp, 10 predicted proteins | sample H2c1metaG_FD_144928 | JGI IMG/M metagenome (GOLD analysis project Ga0193726, IMG submission 144928) | Soil microbial communities from a riparian zone of the East river system, Colorado, United States - H2c1 | ecosystem: Environmental > Terrestrial > Soil > Riparian zone | place: USA: East River... | reverse complement strand
CCGGAGAAGCCGCGGCCGGTACTCGCCACGCCCGAACCTGGCGCACCGATGGCTGCACAAGCAGCGCCGACCCCCTTGCCGGTGCCGAGCCCGCCGGAGGTTGCGCCGCTGGCGGCAGCCGCGGACACATCGCGCGCCATCGAAGCACCCTCGGCCGAACACGCCGCGAATCCCTCCCTTGAAACTTTCGATCCCGCGCTGCTGAAGGCGTATCAACTCGCCTTGAGGGACGCGGCGAAGCGCTACGAACGCTATCCCGTGCAAGCGCTGGAGAGAGGCTGGGAGGGTCGGGTCGAGATTCGCGTGGTGATCGGACCCAACGGAATGATCAAGAACGCGCTCGTCAGGATTTCGAGCCGCTATCAGATCCTCGATGATCAGGCGCTCGACATGGTAAAAAAAGGCAAGTCCATGACCCCGATCCCGGCGGCGCTGCGCGGACGCGAGTTCACCATCGACATTCCGGTGAATTTCATACTGACCGGCTGAGACGCAATTGTTCAGCCGCTGCGGGTGGGAATACGCCGCGCCCCGTCGAAGCGCCGCATCCAATACTTCGAGCGCATGTCTTCCACGCGCACTGCCTTTCCGGGCCGCGGCGCGTGAATGAAACGATTGTCCCCGAGGTAAATTCCGACGTGGGAGTACGGCCGCTCGGTGTTGTAGAACACCAGATCGCCCGCTTCGAGCTCGGCCAGGCGCACCGACCTGCCCATTCGGCTCTGTGCCCGCGCGTTGTGCGGCAACTGGATGCCGTAGGCTTCCCGATAGACGTGCGCCACCAGTCCGCTGCAGTCGAAGCCGTTCTCGCTGGAACTTCCGCCGCGCTTATACGGCACTCCCGCGGCAGCGAGCGCCTGAAAAATCATTTCAGGGTCGCGGGCGGCAGGTCGCTCGCGGGGGATGGCTACGCACCCGGTAAGAATCAAAACGCAGAGATACAGGCAGTTGCGGTGCATAATCAAAGTACCATAGACCCTCGCAGCCTTGCTGTAAAGGCAAGCTGCAAGGTGTTCGAGACTTCTTGCCCCGGCGTAGTGAACAGATGACCCAACTCGGGAAACGTACGTGGAACCGGTGCGCACGCTGATGCCTGGCGTCCTGCAGGAACAACTCGAATCGGTCTTCGGCGCGCCGGGCCCGCTCGCTGCAGGAATCCAGGAGTATCGCGTGCGACCGCAACAGGTGGAAATGGCGAATCGCGTCGCCGAGGCGATCCGGGATAATGCCGTGCTGGTGTGCGAGGCGGGGACCGGCACCGGCAAGACCTTTGCCTACCTCGTTCCCGCATTGCTCTCGGCCGGCAAAGTCATCGTGTCGACGGGCACCAAGACTCTGCAGGATCAGCTCTATCATCGCGATCTCCCCACGGTGCGGGAGGCGCTCAATGTTCCGGTGACCACCGCGCTGTTGAAAGGCCGCGCCAACTACGTTTGCCACTATCACCTGAAGCGAAACCTGGAGGAGGGCCGCCCGGCAAGCCGCGAGATCGTCGCCGACCTGCAGCGCATAGCGAGCTTCACGCGCGTCACTCGCACCGGGGACAAAAGCGAGCTGGCGGATGTGCCGGAGGAAGCGCCCGCCTGGGGCCTCGCCACCTCGACCCGGGAAAACTGCCTGGGGCAGTCGTGTCCCAATTTCCGCGAATGCTTCGTGATGGCTGCGCGCCGCGACGCGCTCGTGGCGGATCTCGTCGTCGTCAATCACCACTTGTTCTTCGCCGATGTGATGCTCAAGGACGAGGGCATGGCGGAACTGTTGCCCGCCTGCAATACCGTGATCTTCGATGAGGCGCACCAGCTCCCGGAAACGGCGACGCTTTTTTTCGGGGAGACTCTGTCCACGGGGCAACTCGTCGAGCTGGCGCGGGACGCGCGCATCGAGGCGCTCTCGGGTGCGAGGGATCTCCCGGACCCGCAACGGCTCGGTGCCGGCCTGGAGAAAGCGGCCCGGGATCTGCGCCTCGCGCTACCCAATGAAAGCGGGCGCTACTCTGCCGCGGCTGTCGGGCAAAGGCACGAATTTTCGGAAGCACTCACGGCACTCGATTCCGCGCTGAGCTCGCTCTGCCTCGTGCTCGAGTCGCTCGCCGAACGCAGCGAAGGCCTCGCGCGCTGCTCGGACCGCGCCCGAAACGCACAAGCCCTGCTCGAGCGCTGGCGCGATCACAGCCGGGCCGACCTGGTTCGCTGGATCGAGGTGTTGAGTCACTCCCTTCAACTGAATGCCACGCCGCTTTCGGTCGCCGACGTTTTCCGCCGACAGCTCAACGGTCACCCGCGCGCGTGGATTTTTGCTTCGGCGACGCTCGCGGTCGGCGGAGATTTCAGCCACTACCGCGGCGAGATGGGACTGGACATGGACAACGCCCGCGCCGAGTGCTGGGACAGCCCCTTCGACTACGGCCGTCAGGCTGTGCTTTACGTTCCGAAGAAGCTTCCGGATCCGAACAGCGAAGAGCACACGCGCGCCGTCGTTGCGGCCTCGCTTCCCTTGATTGAGGCGAGCGGCGGGCGTGCTTTCCTCCTCTTCACGACCTTGCGGGCGATGCGGCTCGCTCACGGGTTGTTGCGCGAGGAATTCCGGCGGCAGGCACTGGAGTTTCCTCTGATGCTCCAGGGTGAACGCCCTCGCAGCGAACTGCTCGAACGTTTCCGTCGGCTGGGCAACGCGGTGCTGGTCGGAAGCGCCAGCTTCTGGGAGGGCGTGGACGTGCGCGGAGACGCGTTGTCGCTCGTGATCATCGACAAGCTGCCGTTTGCGCCGCCCGACGATCCGGTACTCGCGGCGCGGCTCGAGTCGCTCGAGCGCACAGGCGGCAATCCCTTCCTCGACTACCAGTTGCCCAAGGCGATCATTTCCCTGAAGCAAGGAGCCGGCAGGCTGATACGAGACGAAACGGACCGGGGCGTGCTCGTCATCTGCGATCCGAGACTGTTTTCGAAGCCGTACGGCCGGAGAATCCTGGCCGGCCTGCCGCCCATGACTCTTGCGCGCGAGCTCGACAAGGTCCTGCTCTTCATCGCCGCAGGGCGCGGGACGCTCAGCCCCGTCGGCACGCGAGACGGCGGCCGATCCGCGGTCAGCGGCTGAGCTGGGTGAGCATGTTCTTCAGGTGCTCGCTGTCGGGAAAATTTTTCTTCAAGATTCGCTCGGCGTCCCTGCGCAGCTCGGGCATGCCGAGCGCTTCGTAGGCCTGGATCATGATGAGCAGCGCTTCTTCCTGGGCCGGAGCCTGCGGGTAGTTTTTCAGGGCATATTGCGCGCGGTTCGCCGCGGCGACATAGGCGCCCCGTTTCATGTAGTAGCGCGCAACGTGAACTTCGTGTGAAGCGAGCGCGTTGACGAGGTATTTCATGCGCGCCAGCGCATCGGGCGTGTACTTGCTGTCGGGGTAGCGCTGTATCAGATCCTTGAATGCGTCAAACGATTCGCGCGCGGCCTTGGGGTCGCGTTCGGTCCGGTCCTGATTGGATATCTTGCCGAACAGGCCCAGGTCTTCGTTGAAGTAGACCAGTCCCTTTAGGTAATACGCGTAGTCCACGTCAGGGTGGTTGGGGTGCAGCTTGATGAACCGGTCGGTCGCCGCGACCGCGGATTCCTGCTCGTTCTGCTTGTAGTAGGCGTAGGCGATCTCGAGTTGACCCTGTTGCGAATAACGCCCGTAGGGAAAACGCGCTTCGAGCGTTTCGTAGCGCTTGATCGCAAGGTCGTATTGGCCGCCATCGAGCGCGTCCTTCGCCTCGCGATAAAGCTTCTCAGCCGTGTAGCCGGACGTGGGGTCGTGCTTGTCCACGAAGGAACAAGCCGCCAACAGGACGATGAATAAAGCTACACTACGTTTCATGATGGAACTGGCGGAAGAGACGCCGGATTATATCGCGCCGGGCGTCGTGCGACGCGTACCCGAAACTCTTGCCGGCTTGCGCTTGGACAAGGCTCTCGCCCGGATGTTCCCCGAGCATTCACGCAGCCGCCTGCAGACCTGGCTCAAGGAAGGTCATGTGCGTCTCGATTCCCATTCGGCCAAAGCCAAGCAGAAGATTTGGGGCGGCGAGCGCATCGAGATCCGTCCGCCGTCCGGTCCGGCGGAAACGGCATTTCGCGCCGAGCGAATTGCGCTCGACATCGTCCACGAGGACGACGACGTTCTGGTGATCAACAAACCGGCGGGCCTGGTCGTTCATCCGGGCAGCGGAAACTGGCAGGGGACGCTGCTCAACGCGCTCTTGCATCACTCGCCGCAGCTCGCGGCGATTCCCAGGGCCGGCATCGTGCACCGACTCGACAAGGGCACGAGCGGCCTCCTCGTCGTGGCGAAGACTTTGCAGTCGCAGACCCATCTCGTCCGGCAGCTTCAGGCGAGGACGGTCGCTCGCCACTATCTCGCACTGGTGCATGGCGTGGTGAAATTGGACGGAGAAGTGAACGCGCCGGTCGGACGCGATCCGCGCAGCCGCACGCGCATGGCCGTGGTGCGGGCAGGGAAGCCGGCCCTGACGCGCTACAAGGTGGCAAGACGTTTCGCCGACGCGACCTTGCTCGAATGCAGCCTCTCCACGGGCAGGACACATCAGATTCGCGTGCACATGCAGTCGCTGGGCCACCCGCTGGTGGGCGACCCGGTGTATCGCGGCAAGCGGCGGGGGGAATCGAAGGAGGCGCCGTTTCGCCGTCAGGCCTTGCACGCCGCCCGGCTTGAATTCTCCCATCCGGCTTCGGGCGCGCGAAGGCGTTTCGCCGCGCCCTTGCCCGGGGATTTCCGGGCGCTGCTGGATTCGCTCGATTGAGCAGTTCACTCCACCCCGGGTGGATCAGGCCCGACTGGCCCGCGGCAGCAAGGGTGCGCGCGCTCATCACTACGCGCGCCGGGGGGGTGAGTTCGGGCGCATTCGCGAGCCTCAATCTGAGCTTGCGGGTCGGCGACGATTCCGAGCGCGTGGCGCGCAATCGCGCCATCCTGAGGACCTGCCTGCCTGCGGACCCGGTGTGGGTGAAGCAGGTGCACGGGACGGTCGTGATCGACGCGGCGGGGGCGAAGCCTGACGCGGAGGCCGACGGAATCGTGGCTCGCGTCGCAGGTTCGATCTGTACCGTGCTGACCGCCGACTGTCTGCCGGTCCTGTTGAGCGATCGCGCAGGCAAGGCCGTGGGAATCGCGCACGCGGGCTGGCGCGGGCTTGCGGGCGGGATTATCGAAAACGTCGTCCGCGCCATCGCGCCTTCCCCGCAGGATCTCATCGCCTACCTTGGACCGGGCATCGGCCCCCGCGCTTACGAAGTCGGCGAGGACGTGCGCCAGGCTTTCGTCGGCAAGGATCCCGAAGCGGACGCGGCCTTTGCTCCCCGTCAGAAAGGAAAGTACCTCGCCGACCTTTACGCGCTTGCGCGACGGCGACTCGCGGCCTCAGGCGTCGCCGAAGTCCACGGCGGCGGATTTTGCACTGCCGGCGAGGAGCGTTTTTTTTCCTACCGCAGGGACGGGACCACGGGCAGAATGGCGAGCCTCATCTGGCTGGAGGAGGACTAGAACGTGACCACGATTGCGTGGATCTCCGCGGCGACCGTCGCGGGCGGCATGATCAGTATCGCGATCGCTGCGCTGTTTGCGCTTTCGGCGCCCGCAAGCTGGGTCCCCGCGCTGGTGAGCTTTGCGGTCGGAGCCCTGCTCGGCGCCGTCTTCCTCGAGATCCTTCCGCACGCCATTGGCAGCACGAACGACCTACAGGCGCTGTTCGGCACGGTGCTCGCCGGCATCCTGGGATTTTTCGTTCTGGAGAAGCTGGTTCTTTGGCGACACTGCCACATCGAAGACTGCGACGCGCACGACCACCACGGGGACCCGAACGACCGCGGCCGCAGCGGCCTCATGATCATCATCGGCGATACTTTCCACAACTTCGTCGACGGTATCCTGATCGCGGCAGCGTTTCTGCAGAGCACCGAGCTCGGCGTGGTTACCGCGGCAGCGATCATCGCGCACGAAATCCCCCAGGAAATCGGCGACTTCGTCATCCTCCTTCATTCGGGGTACAGCAAGTTTGCTGCCCTGGTGCTGAACCTGCTCTCCAGCCTGGCCATGCTGGTCGGGGCGCTGATCGCGTATTTCACCCTGCAGGCTGCCCAGCAATGGACCGGAACCGTGCTCGCGCTCGCCGCCGCCAGCATGATCTACGTTGCAGTCGCCGATCTCATCCCCGGGCTGCACCGGCGTCCGGAGTTGCGCGCCACCGCGCAGCAGGTGGCACTTATCGCGACGGGCGTAGGCTTGATCTGGCTGGTCGGACATTGGATCAGGACTGTCTAAGCTTTCGAGAAGGTCGACCCGCCGGGCGTTTCAAAAAACGTTCATTGTCCTGGCGAGGTCTGCCTCTGCTAGCATGCGCCGGTGCGGGCGGATGGCATTCTGCTGAGGTTTCTTTTCGCGGTCTCGGTCGCGTCTGCGAGCGTCGCTCACGCGCAGGAAACAAGGGAGGAGACGAGCACCGCGAAATTCCAGGCGACCTATGTCTGGGAGCGGAAGGACCCTTTCGGCGCGTCGTATTCGGGGCCCCACAGCCTTACCACTAACCGCGAAAAAAGCTATTCCTTCACTGCGACTGCCGCGCTCGGTGTGCGCCTCTGGAGCGGCGGAGAACTCTACTTCGACCCGGAGGTCGCACAAGGCGTGCCGCTGTCCGGTCTTACGGGATTGGGCGGTTTCACGAACGGGGAAATCGCGCGGACTTCGGGTTCGACCCCGACCTTTTATCGCGCGCGCCTCTTCATCCGGCAGAGCTGGGGGCTCGGCGGCGGCAGGGAAAACGTCGAACCGGATGCCAATCAACTCGGCGGCAGCGTCGACCGGCACCGGGTCGTCCTGACCGCGGGCAATCTCTCGGTGCTCGATCTGTTCGACGACAACACCTACAGCCACGACCCGAGAACGCAGTTTCTGAACTGGTCCATCATGACGCACGGTGCTTACGACTACGCCGCAGACGCGCGCGGCTACTCGTGGGGTGCCGCGATCGAGTATTTCGATGACAACTGGGCGATGCGCTTCGGGCGATTCATCCAGCCCAAGGAACCGAACCAGCTCCAGCTGGACTCCAGGATATTCATTCACTACGGGGATCAGATCGAGCTCGAACGCGCGTACAGAGTAGCCGGGCAGCCGGGAAAGCTGCGTCTTCTCGTCTTTCGCAATGTCGCGAAGATGGCCCGCTATCAGGATGCCTCGGATCTGGCGGCTCAGAACGACGGGACACCCGATATCAATGCCGTGCGCAACGGCGATCAGGTCAAGCGCGGAGTCGGAATCAACCTCGAGCAGGCGATTTCATCGAACGTGGGCCTGTTCGGACGGGCAAGCTGGGCCGATGGAAAGACGGAGACCTACGCTTTCACGGAGATCGACCGCTCGGTGTCCGGAGGGGTGTCGGTCAAGGGAGCGGCCTGGAGCCGCCCGGCGGATACATTCGGTCTCGCTCTCGTGCGCAACGGCCTCTCCCCGGAGCACCGCAATTACCTCGCCGCGGGCGGGCTGGGTTTTTTCCTCGGAGACGGTGCCTTGACGTACCGTCCCGAAGTCGTCGCCGAGGCCTACTACAGCCTGAACCTGGTGCGGGAAACCTGGATCTCCGCGGATCTGCAGCGGGTCTTCAATCCCGGCTACAACGCCGACCGCGGTCCGGTCACCGTGATCTCGGCGCGACTGCACTATGGGTTCTGAGAGCGTGGTGCGAGCGGTTGCAGGAGTATGATCCGCGAACGCTCTCGTACGGAAAGGGCGGCACGCAAAAAGGAGACGAACGATGGCCAAGGCAGACGGGATCTACAGAATCACGGAAGTGATCGGAACCAGCGAAATCTCGTGGGAGGATGCTGCGAAGCGGGCGGTGCAGGCGGCGGCCAAGACTTTGCGCGACCTTCGCATTGCGGAGGTGGTGAAGCAGGACCTGAAGGTGGAGAACGGCAAGGTCGTGGCCTACCGCACCCGGGTGCTGCTGTCTTTCAAGTATCAGAAATAGATTTTTCGACGGGGCGTCGCCTTCATTCCTCTTCCAACGCCGAAATGGCTTTGCGGATAAAGGCCTTTCTCTCGCTTTTGTCTTCGATCTCGTCGGCGATCAGCAGGTAGAGCTCGCCGCGGTCGCGCGCCTTCGCCGCAGCGCGTTTTACGACGATTTTGGCGACGGCGCCGATGTACTTGGCGAGGGCCGCTTCGGCCTTGGAAATCGTCTGCGGATCGATGCTCGAATCGGCCGGCGGCGCGGACTGCTGCCGCGCCGCGGTACGGGTCGGGTCTCCGGTCGGCGCGGATTTGTCGCCGGAAAATTTCCGCACAAACGCCGCGCGCACCTTGTCGTCCGCGATATCGGCCGACACCATTTCGGCGAGGCCCGCCACCGTGTAGGTTGTCTTTGCCGCACTCCGGATCACGACGGGTGCGATCGGACCGATATGCTTGGCCAGCTCCGTCTCGATTTTCTTGAGCGTATCGCGGTCGAATACGACACCGGTCGGCAAAGTGATCGGCGGAGTGGTGGCCTGGAACGTATCCTGAGTTTTGACGGTGGCCTGGGGCGCATCCTGAATTTTCACGGTCGCCTGGTCCGACGCGGCAAGCCCGGACAAAGCGGAGCGAAATTCCGTGACCGACTGGGGACGTCGCTCTTCGTGGAGAGTCAACGCCCAGTCGATCGAAGCGAGGAATTTCGCGCCGTAGCGTCCGGCGTCGGCGGCCTGCTGCGCCGGGGGCAGCATGTCCTGGCGTACGCGCGCCACCGCTTCCACCGGCCGCTTTCCGACGATCATCCAGTACAAAACCCCGCCGAACGCATACAAGTCGCTCCAGGGACCTTGCTGGCCTTGCGTGTGATATTGCTCGATCGGCGCGTAGCCGGGGGTGACGATCGCGGTCAACTCGTTTCCTGACGCGGTGGCGCGGGCGGAACCGAAATCGAGCAGCACCGGCGAGCCGTCTTCGCGGATGAAGATGTTGCCGGGCTTGATATCGCGGTGCAGGTATCCGGCGCGATGGACGACTTCCAGGCCGTCGAGCAGGGGACCCGCGATGGCGAGCACGGCATCTTGCGCTAGCGGCCGGCGGCTGCGGATCCAGTCGCCCAGGGGCTGCCCGGCGACGAATTCCATGACCATGTAGGCGGTGGCGTTCGTCTCGAAAAACCGCAGAACCCGCACGATGTTCGGATGACGGAACGAAGCAAGCGTGCGCGACTCGTCGAGAAACCGGGAAAGACCCCACTTGAAGGATTCGGAGCTGGATTCGGATTTCGGCCGGACCGACTGGTCTTCGCTCCGGAGGGCGAGATCGCCGGGCAGGTACTCCTTGATCGCGACCTTGAGATTGAGGTTCGAGTCGGTGGCAAGATAGGTCAGGCCGAAACCTCCGATCCCGAGGGTTTGCTCGATTCGGTATTCGTGCAGGGCATAACCCCGGGGGAGGGCGATCTCGGCTGACATCGAGATGAGATTATCTCTGGTCGATCAGGCTGATCGCTTTTTCCAGGCTGCGGCGCATGCGATTGAATGACCTTGCCAGGAGCGATACCTCGTCGTGGCCCGCTTCGGAGAACTCCTCGATCTCCATGTCGCCGGTGCTGATGCGGTCGGCGGCGTCGGACATCTGGGTGATCGGTCGCACGATGAGCACCGACAGCATCACGTTGAGGATCACGAACAGCACGACGAAGACGCCCGTGAGCGAGACCATGAACGTGTAGAAGGCGCGGTTCGCATTCTGGATAGGGAGGGACATGGGTACCGAAACGACCTGCGCGCCGATCACCTCATCAAGCTTCCATCCGAAACCATTGTTGGTCCCGTAGAGCTTGACCATCGACACCGGCGCGATCTCCGCAGTGGTATGGCAGGCGAGACAGGCGGGATCCTTGATCTGGAACGGTCGTGCGAGAAAAAGCGACGTGCCGGTAGGCGTTATCCGGGTTCCAGAGATTTCCTTTCGATCTGAATTGTTGCGGAACTCGTTGACGATATCGGCCTCCCACTCGACCGCGCGGTCGCGCGGATTCGTGGGATTCAGCGCCGCTTCCTTGTAGGCGTAGTCGGGATACTTCTTGCGCAACTGGTTCATGATTTCCGTCGCGGCGAAGGCAGGCACGCTCTGCGGCAGGAATTCGTCTTCCTTTTGCACCAGCTTGTCGCGCACCTGGCTCACCGTGTATTGGCGCATCGACAGGGCGGCCTCCATCATGACTCCGGCGTTGCGTAGCACCTCGTCGCGCGCGTTCCTGTGCAGCAGATCGTAGGAAACGTACCCGGAGACGGCGAGCCCGAGGACAAACACGAAGAAAAGCACCAGATTGAATTTGAGTCTCAGACCCATGATTCCTCCCTTTATTGCCTCGAGCGCTCTAAGCCTTTGGGCCCGCCTTGTGGGGGCAATTCGGCTTG
>Ga0193726_1003265_pt1 | contig 10420 bp, 10 predicted proteins | sample H2c1metaG_FD_144928 | JGI IMG/M metagenome (GOLD analysis project Ga0193726, IMG submission 144928) | Soil microbial communities from a riparian zone of the East river system, Colorado, United States - H2c1 | ecosystem: Environmental > Terrestrial > Soil > Riparian zone | place: USA: East River... | reverse complement strand
CATGGGTTCACGTCAACTCGTTGCCACGTATGAGCACGACTGCGACTGCCTCAAAGACCTGCCGGTAAGCTTCACAAACTCTATCTCTTCAAGAAGGACCGTATAAAGCGCGACAGCAAAAGAAACGGAGCAATGGAGCTTGTGGACCTACATCCCCTACATGAGTGCAACGCTGAATTATTGGATCTCAAATCTAGGCGGCAGCGATGGAAGGCATTTGCAACGCCGGACGGATGGCGTTTTCGCAACAGTCAATCTCCGCGGGTCAGTTCTTCATGTAGATGGCTAGTATAGTGACGTATTCGTTATGAGAGACGTGGCGGCGGACATCCTCGAGTTTTCCCGTGAAAGACCGGTCTGGCAGCGTGATGCGCTCCGGCGTATCTTCGCTTCCGGTGAACTATCCTCCAAAGACTTTGAAGAGCTTGCAGAATTGTGCAAGGCTTCGAACGGTTTGGCTGACCCTGTGCCCGTCAAGCCTCTTTCAGAGGAACACGTGGCAACTCATACTGCAGCCTCGGCAGCAGTAAGCCTTCTCTCGATAACCCACCACAACGGTGTCAATGCACTGGCCGCGGAACAGACAGTTTCATTCGCACCTAAACTAACAATTGTGTTCGGCGAAAACGCGGCCGGCAAATCCGGATATACACGAATACTGAAACGCGCATGCCGATCGCGGGGCATCGAGGAAATTCTGGGAAATGTCCTTGTGGCGCAGGCACCTCTGAAACCAAGCGCGACGATTCGGTTTCGAGAAGGCGATCGAGAAGGTTCGTTCGTCTGGGGAGCAAACGTCGTTTCACCGATGGAGCTTTCGGGTGTAAGCGTTTTCGACTCCTACAGCGCGCCGGTCTACCTGAAGGATAAGACCGACGTGGCATTCCGACCGTTCGGTCTCGACGTTTTTGATCGGTTGTCGAACGCATGCGGGCAGGTCCGGACGATTCTGGAGACGGAACGAGCTAAATTACAGTCCACTGCAATTAACCTGCCTAATTTGCCTGCAGGAACTCGCGCAAAAACTGCGCTTGATAATCTTACGGCACTTACGAAGGTTGAGGTGCTCACAGAGTTGGCCGAATTCTCAGTGGGTGAACAACAGCGCTTGAAAGAGTTGCGCGAGAGAGTCCAGGACCTCAAATCCTCGAATCCAAAACAACGGGCCGGCGAACTGAAATTGAAATCGGACCGATTCAAGCGACTGATGGAACATGTCGATCGAATTGGCAGTGTCTTCAGCAATTCGAAAATCGAAACCCTACGAGCAGCTGTCGCCTCTGTCCAATCGTCCGCGCAGGCCGTGCTGCTGGTCCAGAAAGTAGTCTCGACAGGGAATGTTTTGCCACGTACAGGCGAACCCACTTGGAAAGGGATGTGGGATAGCGCAGTGGTTTTCGCGCAGGCTGCCTATCCCAGCCATGCGTTTCCTTCAGAGTGGCCCGACGCGCGCTGTCCACTGTGCCAACAGCCGATCGGCGCAGACGCGGCGTCGCGCCTCCAACATTTTGCAGAATTTGTTGCCTCAAGGGCGCAGGAAGATGCGAGAAAAGCGGCCACGTCCTATAGCACCGAATCTAATCCCGTTGAGACCACGGCGATCAAGGCTCCGGACATAAATCCCTTACTCGCCGAGCTTACGGAACAAGATTCCGTCCTCGGGCAGAAGGTGGAATCGTTTTTGGACGAAGCCCACGTCCTGCAAGAAACGGCGAAGGCAGCCGGACTCGAATTGGAGCGTTATCCCTCGAAGGGGGTCAATGCAGGGCCAGTCGGGGAATTGCTGGCGGCAGTGAATGCCCTAAAAGAACGCGCGACCACTCTGGAGAAAGCAGATACGAGCCTTGATGCTGCGAGCGCGCTGGAGTTGAGCGAACTGGAGAGCCGCGTCGCTTTTAAGAGCGCGATGAACGTTATCCTCAGCGAGATTGAGCGAAAGAAACGATTGAACGCGTATGTTCAATGCATTGATGATACCGCTACGGCGGGAATCACGCGAAAAAGCACGGAGCTGACCAAGGAGCTAGTAACTGAACAGCTCCGACAAGCATTCCAAACGGAATTGTCTCGTATTGGGTTCACACATTTGACCGTCGAGCTTCAGGTGGCGGGCGGAACCAAAGGCGCATTGTTCCACCGCCTGGGGTTCAGCAGTGCTCCGAATGTCCCAGTGAACGAGGTAGTGAGCGAGGGCGAATCGCGTACCCTGGCTCTGGCGGCATTCTTGACGGAGCTGAGTACGGCGAGCGTGCGGTCAGGTATTATTTTTGACGATCCGGTATCCTCTCTTGATCACATCTGGCGAGAAAAAATCGCGCGACGATTGGTCACGGAAGCGGCCATTCGGCAGGTCATCGTATTTACGCACGACCTTCTGTTTCTTGGGTTCCTGATGGAGGAATCCAAGAGGCAGGGAATTAACTGTGAGCATCAGCACGTGCGGAGGGATGGGAATGCCGGTTTGTGTTCTCCAGATTTGCCGTGGATCGCCATGAAGGTGAAAGCCCGGATTGGAGTCCTTCGGACGCGTTGGGTGGTCGCGGAGAAAATCTATCGCATCGAAGGCTCAGCCGCCTACGAGCCGCATGCGCGGGAGATTTACGGATTTCTGCGAGAGACGTGGGAACGAGGGATCCCGGAAGTATTGCTGAACGATGTTGTAGAAAGATATCGGCACAGCATAGAAACTAGGAAGATGCGGATGCTTTCTGACATTGAAGATGCTGATTGCAAGGCGGTGGAAGAAGGCATGAGGGAATGCTCGCGGTGGATTCGAGGTCACGATCAGGCAGCTGCCGATGGCACTCCGGTGCCGCCACCTGCAGAGCTGAACCAACAGATCGACAACCTAGATGCGTGGAGAACCACAATCAATAAGCGAAGAGACAAGGTTCAGTAGTGGTTGGTTGTGACAGTGAAACGCAAGGCTTGGTCTGAATCTGGGTTTGCTAGTCTTAGCAGACGAGCCGTTATGCTCATTCGGAGCTACGATGTCAAATCCATTCAATCTGTATGACGATGTCGCAGGCCTCGAGAGGTATCTGAGATTTCCCGAGGGATCACTGCGGAACATTCCGATTTACGCACGCAAACCGGCGATTGACGCGATTCTGAAGGTCAAGGAGATGGAAAGCAAAAGTCTGTTCCGTCCCGGCCTATACTACATCGTCCTTGCAGATCTATGCGACAATACGGCTTTCAATGCAAAGTATGGCGACGCAGAAGGTGACGTTCGTACGGAATGGTTTCACACTGCGGCGATCCAATCTCTCGGAGAGTTTGACGTTCAGAATTATGTGGCATTCAGCAAGACCATCGGTGATGCGAGTCTGCTGATTTTCTCTTCTTTTCGGGATATCTATGAATGGTCGCAGAGATTCTCAGGAAATCTTGATTCGATGGCGGGTGAGTATCCCGAAAACCTGGAATTGCGTGGCGTGCAACACGATCAGGAGAAATCGAAGAGCGCATGGCGGATTTCAGCCTTCGTGCTCGGAGGTTCGTACATCTTGGAGAAGTATCCTACAAGGAACACACCGACCCTTTATGTCTTGCGATAAGCCAGACGTTCAAGATTGAGAAAAAATTCTCAGAGACCGATTTGGGCTGTACGCAGTCAGTGGCTTATGCGATACGGCCTAAGTTGGCCGAATTGAATTTGGAATTGGAACAAAATTGAGTGGTAAAGATTCCAGGGCTCGGCGAGGAGATGACCTACTACGTCAAGAAACGACAGCCCGGTAAAAAGCAGACGGTCATTCGCAAACGTGGGTAACACACCTCATCAATCGAGTTTACTCTCGGAGTAAACATTCAAGCGATTATAAGCTAGCAATGGCGTCTAGAACATTTTAACTTGGCGTGGATCCGGTTGCTTCTCTGGATCTTCGAAGCGGAACGTGCTTGCCTCCAGATACTCTTCAACCGCTTCGCTGGCGATCCAGCGACGTTTCAGACTTTCTGCTACCGCACCAGTCGTGTTCGATCCCGCGAATGGGTCAACTACGAGGTCGTTCGCGTCCGTGAGCAGTTTTATGAAGAACTTCGGCAGGAGGGCAGGAAAGCGTGCCGGGTGGATCTTGATTCCATTTTCCTTGCACTGTCTGGTATACGAATCGTTCGCAGCGTTGTTCCCCATCTTCAACATGCTTTCCGGAAGGTCAGGGAGGTCTGCCTCGGTTACGTTGGCAGGGATTGCTCCACCTGCGTCAATTTTATCGAACGAATCCCGGATCACGTGGCCCGAAGGTCGGATTGTGCCCCTGACTCCGTTCCGATTTAAACGAATCATGTCCGCGCTATATTCCTTTAATACCGAGAGATTGGTTGCTTTCGGCCAAGGTGTCTTCGAAAGCCACCATACATATTCAACGGAGTCCCGAACGCGAATGCGCCGCACGGTCACCCATTCGGCGGGAACAGGCATTTTGGCGGGGTTATACCAGAAGCACTCTTGGGCCAGGTGAAAACCAACTTCCTCTACTAAAGCAATGAGCAGTTTGAAATGGTACAGGGATCGAGTGGGAGTTCCCGGGTTATAGCTTCCTCCTATGTTTAGGACAAAACTGCCGTCTTCCGCTAAGATGCGGTGGATCTCAGCAGCAAAAGGCAGGAACCACTCGACATATTCCTTCTTGCTCTTGTTCCCGTACTCCTTCTTGAAATGCAGTGCGTACGGGGGCGATGTAACAACGAGATTGACTTTGCCGGTGGGCAGGGCCCGAAGAAGTTCTAGAGAATCGCCCAAGTAGGCGGCACCGTGCTCCGCCTGGAAGTAGGGCTTTTGCTTCAGCAGGGAGGCAGGATGGGAGTCGGGAGATTCTTTAAGGACGCGCTTGGTGGTTGCAGTAGAGGCCATGATTCTTCGGTGTCGATTCTCCCTGAGGTTCGGACGAGCGCGCATAGATAATGTCATGATATTACGGTCTCACCATGAAAAAGGATAGTAGAAATAGGGTAACAATGTCAACCCATTTATCGGAGCGAAGCGGCTCCTCCGAGGAATGGGTTTCGCAGGCCGAGGCCGCCCGGTTGCGTGGCGTTTCGCGCCAGGCTATCGGCCGGCTCATCAAGAAGGGGCGATTTCGCATTTTGCGAATTGCAGGGAAAGTACTCTTGAAACGCACAGACGTAAAAACGTTTGAACCGGAACCGGCCGGGAGGCCGCGCAAATGAGCCGCAGTCTCGATGAACTAAAGCACACCCTCGATCAATGCACGGACGAGGAGCGGGCCACGCTCCTTGACTACCTTAAAATCCGATTGCCTCGGCATCCCCTCGAGAAGGAATGGGGCGTTGGCGCGGAGGTGATACTGAGCGCCATTTCTCGGTCTTCCGACCTCACGAAGCGCGGAGTACGTGGAATCATCGCAGAGGCGGTGTTTGAGCGAAATGTCCTGGTTGGACTAACGGGATGGGATGCAGTTCGGTTCGTCGAAGATCGTCCCTTTGACTTTCTGCTGCGAAGAAACGGCGAGGAAGCGCGAGAGGCGCGAATCCAAGTCAAGCTTCAGCGCATGCTCAAGCAACAGCCCATGCTTGCTTCTCAGGCGAACCGCCACTATTCCAAAGATTTCTTTGTCGTTGAGGTCCAGAAAACCAGGGGCGGATTCGACCCACAAACCAACGAGGACACGCGGCCTTATCGGTTCGGGGAATTCGACATCCTCGCCGTCAACCTGCATCCGTCGACCCGCGACTGGAACCGGTTTCTGTATACGCTCAGCGATTGGCTGATTCCGCGGCATCCGAACACGGCCTTGATCGAAATATTTCAGCCAGTGCCTTCCGTTGCGAGTGATGTGTGGACGGACAGCCTGACAACATGTTTGGCGTGGTTTTTGGGCGGGGAAAAGAAAAGGATATTGAATCTTGCGCCGGAACTTCTTGTGCGGCGGGCTCGGAAGCCTCGGGCCGGAAGACAGTGATCAATGGCGAGTGGTCGCATGCTGTTAATAGGCGCGTCCTTACGAGAGGAAAAAAGTAAGCGAGAACAATAATCATTCGGAAACGGAAAGCGTCCCCAATTGAGGACATCTGCCGCTGCCGAATCGCTGAACTGGTAAACTTCAGAGAAGATGCCGTCCCCACTCCAAGAACATTCTGCGATACTCGTCCAGTGACCTGGGTCGGCGCATGAACGAGCGCACCTACCTGGGTTCGCTTTTTTCTTGACATATAGACCACCATGGTGCATAAGTTGATGGACGAGAAAATCTCGATCTCGGAGACAGCCAGATTGCTGGGAGTCCATCGAGGAACGATTCGCAGATGGATTAAGGCCGGCCTTATTCCAGAACCGTTTGCTGAAAATACGGCAGGCGCACGGCTTCGATTTTGGAACAAAGATGGATTCGTCAAAGTGAAAGAGTACAAGGACAAACATTTTGGCGAGGGACAGGGAAGAAGGACCGATATTAGGAAGAAGAGAACAAAAAAGATCAAGTGATTAGCGGGGCGCGCTGGTGCTACTAACACCAATGCGCCCCTAACCAAAGCGCACGTCTGAGGTGCAACAATGGCTGTAACAGAAGTTATCTATTTCTCATCTGGGGCGCAACTTTCCATGCGTCCGTTGTCCCCGGCTCGAATCCCTCCTGAGCCCGTCGCGGAATCTCCGCCCCAAGGTCACAACTCAAGACGAAACGTAGGCACGAGAACCCCCCAGTCGCCTTGCAGTGCTCGTCGCCCAAGGGCGGCTGTTCTACTTTCATCCCGCCATGATCGCGGCGGGACGCAAAACGAGGCGTGGACCGCTCTGAGCATAGTACATACCAGAGTGCACGTCATAGCTAAGTAGAAAACGGAAAGGAACACCGTGAAATCAGACATCTACGCAGAGCTCTATCTCTGGAACAAAAACATTGATTCTCTTGTTCGCGCTATGCAACGGATCGAACTGCTCGGCGTTTGCTCTGGACACCTACTGAAAACACATGAAACGCGATTGCAAGAAATTCGAGCGTCGCTCAACGCCGATCTGCTCGAAGCAATCCTCACGCAGGAGCGAGCTGACGAAGCTCGCTTCCAGCAACTTGTTGCTGTGAGGCGCGAGAACACAACAGAAAAAAATCATCTCCAATAACTGTGAATGCGCCGTAGGCATGCTGCGGACGCATGCTGCGAAGACACGCACCGTATGCCCACAAAGTATGCGGCGTTTACATTGTTTGCCTTGGTTGCGTGACGTATTAAGGAACGTGATGGGTGAATGGAAAGCGCCACTGAGTTTGCGAGTTCGGCAGCAACTGCGCACTGGTTTGGAAGAGGCCGCGGCTCGCGACAAACGCACACTCGGAAATCTCGGCGAAGTTTTGTTGGAGTGGAGCTTTCAGCAACTCCAGATCGTTGGTTCCACGGAGCGCTTACTGAAGTTTAAGGTACGTCTTACAGGCGAACGACATACCACGCCTGAGAGTTCCTGATTCCGCTATCGTTAAACCGATGAAAATTCATGTCGAGAAGAGAATTTGACGCCGCACTGGTTTGCTACTGGAAGCCTCGAGAATCTTCGGTCCACGCGTGGCGCGTTCGCTCCCGCAACTCTTGCGAGGCATGAGTAGCCGTGTCGAGTTCCTTTCAAACCGCGCGGTTTCCTTCCCTGGCCCTGACGGTAAAGCAGGAGGTAACCGTTGAACAGGAAAACACAAAACTTACGGTTGAAGAGCCCTCTGACGAAACATTGATTTCCCGCATTTGTGCCGATGATTCGGAGGCACTGGGTCTGCTTTTCACTCGATATGCGCGACTTGCCTGGACAATTGGACTGAGAATTCTCCGTAACAGCGAAGAAGCGGACGATCTCTTACAAGATGTCTTTCTCCTGGTCCGTCGACGTGCCTCGGCCTTTGATATTTCGAAGGGAAGCGTGCGCTCCTTGTTGGTGCAGATGTGCTATCAACGCGCGTTTTCGCGGCGACGCGATTTGACGCGGCGGAATTTCTATTTTTCAGGCGAGGTGACAGACAAGTCTTCGATTGCGACGCCACCTTCTTGGGTCCCACTCTATGAGGAAAGCTTAGAAGCGCAGTTCGGAAAAAACATTTTCAAGAAAGCCTTTGAGGATTTGTCGAGGGACCAGCGCGAGACGTTGCGCATGTGTTTTTTCGAGGGCCACACGCTTGAGGAGATTGCGGTGCGGTTGGGCCAGTCCTGCGGCAATGTCCGGCATCATTACTACCGGGGCCTCTCGAAGCTGCGCAAGCACGTGAAAGGCAGTCCCTAGCGAAGGATCGCAGATTCGGAGGAAGTAGGGTGTCCGCAATTGAGGACGAATTGCAACCGGGGTAGAGGCGAAGGTAAAAGAGTGGTAGGGTACGGTACGAATCGCGAGTCTCCTGGCAGTCTTGAACGTGCCCCGCAGATCGTGCGAGTCTCTGGAAAGTCTTCGGTCGAGACGGATTACGTGCGAGCCCAAAAGCCACGATGTTAGACGGAGGAGAAAGTCGGGAGGAGCAAGTGCGCCTTGGCCCAGAGCACGAGGGGTTTGCCGAACTCTGTGCTCTCGCAGCGTCAGGAAACCTAAGTAAGACGGAAGTAACAAAACTAAGCGAACACCTCGTGGTCTGTTCCGAGTGCCGGGAAGCCATGGGAGAGTTCGACTCTGTTGTGCGTGGCGTCATTCCCGAACTTGCCTCCGACCTCACCGGGGAACCTCCGGTCGATTCTTCCTTCTCCCAGGAAAAAGCCGAAGCTTCCTTCCGGAAGCGTCTTAGCAACGAAAAGGAAAGCGAGCGGCATGGAGTAGAAGCTGGCGGATTGCCCACGCCCCTGGTCCCAAAGCGGAGCGGGAAGTTCTATCGCTATTTTGACCGATACGACCTGTGGCTGCCGATGGCGGCCAGCGCGCTGCTGTGCTTGACGTTTGGAATTCTCAGCTATCGGACGGGAAAAAGTCACGGTATCGAATGGGCGCGCCTCGAAGAACGAAACAAGACTGCATCGCAAGTGATCGTAGCGAATGCTGCGGCTCCATTGGGTGCAAATCTACAGAACAGGGAATTGGCGACGCGTGATACCGCGGTTGACGAATTGCAACGCGAAATCGCTCAGAAATCCAGTGAACTGGAGAAGCTGAAAGCCCTAGCCTCCTCACAGCAGCTGGCCTTACGAACAAGCGCCGACGAGAAAAATGGGGCCACGGCGGAGCGTGACCGTTTGCTCCAACAAGTTTCGGCGGAAGAAGAAGCGCTGCGAGCAACCCAGGCACGGCTCAAGACTCTCGACCGGGAACGCTCGGAGTACGTGATACACACAGCAAGCCTCGAAACGAAAATCGCGAGCCTTTCGAGTTCGCTCGATGAGCGTGAGCGCACCACAACCGAGCAACAGGATTTGCTCGCGAAAGATCGCGACATTCGCGAACTCATTGGGGCGCGTGATCTGTATATCACGGAAATCTATGACGTCGCGCACAATGGCGACACCCGGAAGGCCGCAGGCCGCGTGTTTTTTACGAAAGGAAAATCTCTCATTTTTTACGCCTATGACTTACACGAGAATCCGGGCGTGAGGGATGCAAGCACGTTTGAAGCGTGGGGACAGCGCGGAGCCGACTGGCGGCAAGCTTCGAAGCTCGGCATCTTTTACGAAGACAATGCCGGAAAAAAACGCTGGGTTGTAAAGTCAAACGACAAGCGCACACTCGAACAGATCGACGCAGTGTTCATCACCATCGAACCGAATGGTGGAAGCGAACGGCCCACAGGCAAACCACTTCTCTTTGCCTACTTGAAGGTAGCGCCGAACCATCCCTAACTAGAAATGAAGTGGGCTCCTCACTTCTCCACTTCTACGTTGTGGTGTCCGCAATTGTGGACACTTTCGAACCAAGGGCAGAAAATCCCTTCCTACTAAAACATACTACTGCGACATGTGAAAAATTTCGTTTGATGTCGGTTTTTGCATCGCAAGTCGGTACACACCGGAGGGCGCCGGGGTTGACTGTGCATATTCGGTTACAAAAGGAGCTTTCGTGCGGGTGATCCTTGCGGGTGTGTTGACGGTTCTTCTCGGCGCTTCTGTGTTCGCGCAATCTCCCAATGGCTCGATCGGCGGCATCGTCTTCGATCAGGATGCGAAGACCATTCCCGGAGCAGAAATCATCGTTGTCAACGATTTGACGCGGGCGCAGTACGAAACGAAAAGCAATGATGCCGGAATTTATGCCGTGCCCAATCTTCCGCCAGGTCCGTATCGCGTCCAGGCGTCCAAGGCAGGTTTCAAGACACTCATCAAGCCGGACGTCATACTGAACGTACAAGATTCGATCACCGTCAACTTCACTCTTCCGATCGGAGCCACTTCCGTGGCGATTACGGTCGAAGGCGGCGCACCGATGATCAATACAACAGACGCAGCCGTAAGCACCGTTGTGGATCGGCAATTTGCTGAGAATCTGCCAATGAATGGCCGAAGTTTT
>Ga0193726_1003264_pt1 | contig 10422 bp, 8 predicted proteins | sample H2c1metaG_FD_144928 | JGI IMG/M metagenome (GOLD analysis project Ga0193726, IMG submission 144928) | Soil microbial communities from a riparian zone of the East river system, Colorado, United States - H2c1 | ecosystem: Environmental > Terrestrial > Soil > Riparian zone | place: USA: East River... | reverse complement strand
GTCGGTCACCACAACGTGGTAGAAGGGCGTCTTTTTGCCGCCGCGTCGAGTCAAACGGATCGTCACCATCGTAAATTCACCTTAGGCAAAGCCAAGCCGCTAATTGTAATGACAATCGGGGCTTAAGAGCAAGAAAAGCTTTGTGTTGCGGGCCCTTAGCGGCCAAATCCGCCCGGGCCGAACCCGCCGGGAGGCATCCGGCCGGCCATTCCGCGCATCATATTCTTGAGCATTCCGCCTTTGACCATCTTTTTCATGGTTTTCTGCATTTGGTCAAACTGCTTTAGCAGCCTGTTGACCTCCGGCAGCGGCACCCCCGCCCCGCCGGCAATGCGCCTTTTGCGGGAGTTGTCGATGATTTCCGGCCGCCGGCGCTCGCGCGGGGTCATCGAGTCGATGATCCCCATCTGGCGCTTGAGGTTTTTGGGGTTGACGGCGCCGGCGGCCGCCGCCGCATTGGCCTGCATTTGGGCCGGCAGCTTGTCGAGCAAAGCCGCCATGCCGCCCATGTTCTGCAACTGGCTCAACTGATCGCGCAAATCAGTCAGATCAAAGGACTTTCCCTTGCTGATCTTTTTGGCGAGCTTTTCCGCCTTTTCCTGGTCGACCTGATCTTGGACCTGCTCGACCAGTGACAGCACATCGCCCATGCCCAAGATGCGCGAAGCGATGCGCTCGGGCTGAAATAGCTCCAGCGCATCGGATTTCTCACCCGTGCCCACGAAGAGGATCGGCTTGCCGGTCACATGACGCACGGACAGCGCCGCACCGCCGCGCGCATCGCCATCGGCCTTGGTGAGGATGACGCCCGTCAGACTCAATGCATCGTTGAAGGCTTTGGCGGCATTCACCGCATCTTGGCCCGCCATGCTGTCCACCACGAACAAGCGCTCGTGGGGTTGGATCGCCGCCTCGAGTTCCGTGACCTCCGCCATCATCTCCGCATCAATGTGCAGCCGCCCGGCGGTGTCCAGCAGCAGCACGTCGTAGGCCTGCAATGTCGCCTCTGTGAGCGCGCGCTTGGCGATGGCCACGGGCGCCTCGGTGGCGAGTGCGGACGCAAAGCCCGCGCCCACCTGCTCGGCCAGGGTCTGCAGTTGCAAGATGGCCGCGGGACGATAGACGTCGGTGCTGACCATCAACACTTTTTTGTTTTGTTTCTCGATGAGCCAGCGCGCAAGCTTGCCGGCACTGGTGGTTTTGCCCGCGCCCTGCAAGCCGGCGAGCATCACAACCACGGGCCGCTGCGCACGCAGGTTAAGACCCGCGCTCGGCTCGCCCATGAGCCGGGTCAATTCCTCATGCACGACTTTGATGAATGCCTGTCCGGGCGTGAGACTCTTGGTCACCTCGACGCCGACCGCGCGCGCTTTGACCGCCTCGGTGAAGCTCTTCACCACCGGCAGTGCGACGTCGGCATCGAGCAGCGCAAGACGCACCTCGCGCACCGTGTCGGAAATGTTGTCGTCGGTGAGTCGGCCGCGGCCGGAAAGCGACTTCAGCGCCGTGGAAAGGCTGGCAGTTAAGCGGTCAAACATAGTGCGGTTAGTATACTTATGTCATTATCCGAACGTCACACATTAGGCCAGGCCGTGATTCTCGCCACCATTTTGTTTCTCCTTTACGCCGCAAGCGCCTGGGCGATGTTGCGCAGTGTAAAACAGCCGCGGTTGGAACCCGTTGCGTGGATCTTGATTCTGGTCGCCATCATCGGCCACAGCGACGCCATCATGCTCATGATGCGCCTCAACGGCCGCTTCTCCATCGGCCTGCTCGAAGCGATGTCACTGCTTGGGTGGACACTGGCCGTGCTCGCCTGTTTGATTTCGATCGACAAGCACAATCGCGTGCTCGGGGCCATTCTGATGCTCAGCGCCGCGGTCGGCGCGGCGGTCGGCACCGGCTTGGGGCAAGTCGGGCGCAGCTACGCCGAGGCCACCACCACGGGCTGGGAGCTGACCGCGCACATTTTATTGTCCATGGGCGCCGCCGCCCTGCTGTTTGCCGCGGCGGTCACCGCCATTCTGTTGGTGTTCCTCGATCGGCGCCTGCGCACGCGCCGCATCGCCGATCTGCCGAGCGCATTGCCGCCGCTCGATGCTCTCGAAAAAATCATGTTCAGGCTCATCGCAGCCGGCTTTGGCCTGCTCACGCTGGCCCTGCTGACCGGGTTCGTGTTCGTCACGAATTTATTCACGCAGAACTTGGTGCAAAAGACGGTCTTGTCGCTCATCGCGTGGCTGCTGTTCGGCGTGCTGCTTATTGGGCGTCTGCGCTTCGGCTGGCGCGGCCGATCCGCGGTTCGCTGGACCTTATGGGGGTTCGGGATCCTGGCGGTGGCCTATTTCGGCGTGAAGTTCGTGCTCGAGTATTTGTTCGGACGGCACTGGGGCTAGGTGGCACACCCTTCACACCCTTCTCTAGGTTTGATGTTTGCCGCGCTTGCGGCATTGCTCATTCTCGCCGCATTTTTCGCAGGCAGCGAAACCGCGTTGATGAGCATCAACCGCTATCGCCTGCGCCATCGCGCCAGTGAAGGAAGCCGCGGCGCGCGCCTGGCCGAAGCGCTGCTGGCCCGTCCGGATCGCCTGATCGGCTTGATCTTGCTCCTCAGCACGCTGGTCAATGTAGCGACGCCGATACTGGTGGGTTTCATGGCCCTGCGCCTGGGCGGCGAGTTTTTGGTGGCTTTCGGCGCCGCGCTCCTGGCATTCGTGCTGCTGATCTTTTGTGAGGTCGCGCCGAAGACATTCGGCGCGCTGCATCCGGAGCGCCTGGCCCTGCCCGCCGCCTATATCTACACGCCCCTGCTGTTCGTGCTGTACCCGTTCGTCTGGGCTACGAATTTACTGGCCAACGGCGTATTGCGGCTGTTCGGCGTCTCGCGGCAAGTGGCGGCGCACTCGTTGAGCAGCGAAGAGTTGCGCACCGTGGTGGCCGAAGCCGGCGCAATGATTCCGCGGCGCCATCAACAAATGCTGGTCAGCATCCTGGATCTGGAGAACGCCACGGTCGAGGACATCATGGTTCCGCGCAATGAAATCGTCGGCATCGATATCGACGATGATTGGGATCGAATTCTGGAGCAACTGCGCCAGAGCCAGCACACGCGATTGCCGGTATATCAGGGAGAAATTGACCGCATCATTGGGCTTTTGCACATGAAGCAAGTGGTGCATGAACTGGCGCGCGGCCACCTCGACAAGGACGTCCTGGCCGAAGCGGCCGGCGCCCGCGAGGCCTACTTCGTTCCCTCCGGAACGACCCTTAACACGCAGCTGCTGAATTTTCAGCGCAACAAGCGCCGCATGGCATTCGTCGTCGATGAGTACGGCGACATTCAAGGGCTGGTGACGATTGAGGATATTCTTGAAGAGATTGTCGGGGAATTCACCAGCGATCCGGCAACCATGATGCACAAGGACGTGCACGCCGAATCGGACGGTAGCTTTGTCGCCAGCGCCTCGGCCACGATTCGCGCGCTGAATCGCTCCATGCGCTGGAACCTGCCGACCGATGGACCCAAGACTCTCAACGGATTGATCGTCGAATTTCTCGAAACCATCCCGGAACCGGGCACGACCTTGAAAATGGCGGATTACATGCTGGAGGTTTTGCAGACCGGCGACAACGCCATCAAAACCGTGCGCATTCGCCCGCCCGAACCTACGCCGCCTTGAGGGCGGAGACGATCTAGAACGCGTCCAACGCTTGATTTAGCCGCGTGACGCCACGCACGGTCATTCCCTCGGGGGGCCGTTTCGGCACATTCGCTTCCGGAACGACAGCCAGCTTAAATCCATGTTTCGCAGCCTCGCGCAGCCGCTCCTCACCGAAGGGTACCGGGCGAATCTCTCCGGCGAGCCCCAATTCGCCGAACGCGATGAGGGAATTCGGCACCGGCGAATCGTTCAAGCTGGAGCGCGCTGCCATCACGATGGCGAGATCGCCCGCGGTCTCAGCAAGGCGAACGCCGCCGACCACATTGGCGAAGACATCTTGTCCCTGCAGCAGCAGTCCTCCATGGCGATGTGCGACGGCCAACAGCATGGTCAAGCGGTTGCCGTCGATGCCGACCGCGACGCGGCGTGGATTGGCGCCGAGACTCAAATCGGCCAACACCTGGACCTCGATCAGCAGTGAACGCGTTCCCTCGCGCATCACCGTGATGACGCTGCCGGGGACCGGCTCGGCATGGCGCGAGAGAAATATCGCCGAAGGATTCGTCACTTCGCGCAAACCCTGCTCGACCATCGCGAACACACCGATCTCATTGGCCGCGCCAAATCGGTTCTTCACGGAGCGCAGCACACGGTAGCGGCTCCCCGTATCGCTCTCGAAGTACAACACCGTGTCCACCATATGTTCGAGCACGCGGGGTCCGGCGATCTGTCCTTCCTTGGTGACATGCCCCACCAGCAACACGGCGGTGCCGCTGGCCTTGGCAAAGCGCACCAGTTCCGCGGTGCATTCGCGCAACTGCGAGACGGCGCCGGGGGCTGCCTCCACTCGTTCCGAGTGCATGGTCTGAATGGAATCCACGATGAGCACATGTGCCGCGAGGCTCGATGCGCTGCCGACAATGTCTTCAACGCAGGTCTCGGCGATCAGCCGGGCCGTGGCCGCTTCGAGCCCCAGCCGCCGCGCACGAAGCGCCACCTGCTTCAAGGATTCCTCGCCGGTTGCGTATAGCACCGCGCCCGAGGCATTGAGGGCAGCGGCGGCCTGCAGCATCAACGTCGATTTCCCTATGCCCGGATCCCCGCCGATCAGGGTCACCGAACCCGGGACCAGGCCGCCGCCCAGGACACGGTCGAGTTCTGTCGAGCCCGTGGTCAGTCGGGGAGATTCGATGATCGCTTCAGCGGCCAATGATGATGAGGCATCGCTTTGCTTGCGCCCGGCGGAGCGTCCAGTGGAGTGTTGCTGGCGCGGATGCGCGGCGAGAATCTCTGAGGCCAGCGTATTCCATTCACCGCAGGTGGCGCACTGCCCTTGCCATTTCGGCGCAGCGGCACCGCAGTTCTGACAGACAAAAACCTCTTTCGACTTCGCCATGGACGTCCTTAGCACCGATATGTGAATTTAGGGTTGCCGGTAAGGCGGCCCGATCACCTATACTGCCCGGCTTCATGGATTTGATTATGTCTATTGCATGAGCAAATTTGGACTGATCGCTGCAATTTTGGGCTTCGGGATCCTGACAGCTGACCTTTTGCTCAGATTGCTTGCAAATCTGCCCACTTGGACTTGGCTATGGATGCCCGGCGCTGTGCTATTGGCTGCCGGTGGCGGCCTGTTCCTGTGGGCGCGCGCCAGACCGGCCGCAGCCCTGCCCATGCCGAGACCGAAATCCGCGGTCGGTACCGACACCGCCCGGCTGCTGGACAATTTCGAACAGCGTTTCGCAGAACTCAAGGGCCGCAAGCCCAATGCCACGGTGCTGGGGGACTTGTATACCCTCGGGGGTCAATTGGAACAGCGGGGCCGTGTCCCGCAGGCAACCGCGGTTTACCGTCATTTGGCGCGCTTCGACAACACCTACAAAGATGTCGCCGCCCGCCTGCGACGCCTGATGGACGTCGATCGCGGTAAACAGAAGGCGGCCACCGCCAACGCCGCCGCGCAGGCGTCCATGAACGCAACCACGCCGAACTTGCGGGCCGCGCCGAACGAGCGTCCTGCCGCGGCCGCCGCGCCCGAGTCCGAGCGGCTTGGACGCTACCAACTCGAGCGTGAAATCGGCCGCGGGGCGATGGGCATCGTCTACCTGGGACGCGATACGGCCATCAATCGCATGGTCGCCATCAAGGCCATTCCGCTCGCCAGCGAGTTCAGCGACGCGGAACTGGTCGAGGCGCGATCGCGTTTTTTTCGCGAGGCTGAAACCGCCGGCCGGCTCAATCATCCGAACATCGTCACGATCTACGATGTCGGCGAAGAGCGCGGCCTGGCCTACATCGCCATGGAATATTTGAAGGGCCGGCACTTGAGCGACTACGCAAAGTCGAACAATTTGCTCGAGCCGCGCAAAGTATTGGAGATCATTTCGCGCACCGCCGAAGCACTGGGATTTGCGCATAAGCAGCAAGTGGTACACCGCGATATCAAGCCCGCAAACTTGATGTACGACCCGGGCACGGATGTCTTAAAAATCACGGATTTCGGGATCGCGCGCCTGACCGGCGCCGGCAGCACGCGCACGGGCATAGTTCTCGGAACGCCATCGTTTATGTCACCCGAACAGCTCGAGGGACGAACTGTGACAGGTCACTCGGACTTGTTTTCCCTGGGTGTTAGCCTATTTCAATTGTTAACCGGCCAGCTTCCGTTCACTGCTGATTCGATGACCGGCCTGATGCAGCAGATCGCCGAAGCGCCGCACCCGCCGCTGCGAGCATTCCGTCCGGATTTGCCGGCCTGCGTCGAGAGTGTGATCGATCGAGCCCTGGCCAAGAATCCTGAAGCACGGTACGACTCAGGCGCCCAGATGGCTGCAGCCTTGGATGACTGTCAGTCAAAGATGCCCAGCGGGTCGCCATGAGTGGATTTAATTGCATGATACGAAAAGCGGCTAAAAATCCATGAGTCTGAAGGGGAAAATCGCAAGCGTTGCGCTCACCGACACAGGCAAGGTTCGTGAACACAACGAGGACATGATCGGCAGCGAGGCCGATATTGGCCTATTCGTCCTGGCCGACGGCATGGGCGGCTACAACGCCGGCGAAGTCGCGAGCGGCATCGCCGTCAAGACCATCATCAATCTGGTCCGGGATGCATTTGTACGGGAGGACCTTACGGTCCGGGATCCTGAGTCCGGGCTTACGCGTCCCAGCATCATCCTGCGTGACGCGATTCACAGAGCCAACAAAATCATCTACCACACCTCAAAGACCCAGCCGCAGTGTGAGGGCATGGGAACGACGGTGGTGGCATGCTTGTTCCATGACAACAAGGTGTCGATCGCCCATGTCGGTGATTCCCGCGCTTACCGGCTGCGGGACAACCGTTTTGAGCAAATGACCCTGGATCACTCGCTGCTGCAGGAGCTGGTGGACCGGGGTTTCTACTCACAGCAAGAGGCACAGCGGGCCACCAACAAGAATTATGTTACACGGGCTCTCGGGGTGGAGCAGAATGTGGAGGTCGAAATCCACGAGCAGCCGGCGCAGAAAAGTGACTACTACGTACTGTGTTCGGACGGGCTTTCTGACATGATTGAGGACGAGGACATTCACTTAACAATCAGCACCTTTAGTGCTAATCTTGATACGGTTGCTAAACAGTTGATACAGCTGTCGAACGATAATGGCGGCCGGGATAATGTCTCGGTGATTATGGCGCACGTCGAGGAGCCGTTCCCGGCGCACCGGCGTATATTTGACAAAATCTTGGGATGGTTCGGCTAGCGAATGGGAGTCTGAATGGCACGCCTGATGCTCAGCTTGGACGGTAACGTCCTCGCGGAATACAACATGAATAAAGAGCGCTACACCATTGGGCGCCTTCCGGACAACGATATCCGTATCGACAATCCGGCGGTGAGCGGCCACCACTCGCTCATCATCAACATTCTCAATGACTCCTTCCTGGAGGATTTGAACAGCACCAATGGCACCTACGTCAACGGCAAGCTGATCAAGAAACATGCGATGCAGCACGGCGACGTCATCACCGTCGGCCACCACCAATTGCGTTTTGTCGACAGCCAGGATGGCGAGGTCGAGCAAGACGAATTCGAAAAGACCATGGTCATTACACCGAGCTCACAGGGTGAGGACCGTATCCGCAAGGTCACGGCGGCAGTGGATCAGGCTGCCAAGGCGGTCGCTGCCAAGCGGCCCAGCGTGCCGGACAATGCGACGGCGTTGCCCAAGGCGAAGCTGCAGGTGCTCAGCGGCGCGTTCGCCGGCCGCGAGCTCGAGCTGACCAAGGCACTGACGACACTCGGGCGCCCCGGCGTTCAGGTGGCAGCGATCACGCGACGCTCCGAAGGTTATTTCATCGTGCACGTCGACAGCGGCAAAGAGAACGACTACCCGCAGGTCAACGGCGTACCGATCGGACCACAAGCGCGTCGCCTGAACGACAACGATGTCGTGCAGCTGGCGGGCGTGAAGATGGGGTTCTTCGAGAGCTAGTGCTTCGCGACTCGTTCTTCACGAGTCGCCGCGAAGCTAGGGAGCGATTCCAAGCGCCTTGAAGCGCTCGGCAATTTTTGGTGCAATCTTTTCAGCATTGGCGATGTCGGCCTCCCCTTCAACGATCTTCTTCTTTTTAATCTTGGCGACGCCCCGACCGTAAAGAGCGCCTGCGTTTTGAGGTTCTATTTTTAGCGCGGCGTCATAGTCGTCAATCGACTTATCGTAATCACCCAGCCGCAAGCGAACCAATGCGCGGATATCCAAGATCCCGGCATTTGAACCCTTCGCGCTGCGGCGAACTGCGGCGTTGCAATCCTTAAGGGCAAGCGCCAGATCCCGCCCCATCAGCGCCCTGGCTCTGCAGCGGCCGGTGAGTGCATCGGCAAGGCGGCCATCTTCATCGTGCGCCGGAATCCACAGATCGAATTGTTCGATTGCGATCGGCTGTAGATTGATTCGCTGATAGGCAAATCCCAATTCGTACCGAACATCGGCTTGCTTGGCAGCGAACTTATTAACGGCATCCAAGTCTGTTCGGGCTTCAGCCATGTTCCTGGTGCGGATTCGCAGCTCGGCACGGCTCATTAAAGCGGGTACGTGATCGGGCTTGAGTTCAAGGGCGCGATTGAAATCCGTCATCGCTTTATCTGCGTCGCCCTTCTGTGCATGCACTTGGCCGCGAAGATACAGATATTCTGCATTGCCCGGTTCCAGTTCAGATGCACGCGTGAAGTCGGCAAGCGCATGCTCGAAATCGCGGCGGCCGGCAAAACCGGTTCCACGCCGTGCTAGGGCTGCCGCGTCGATCTGTTCGCCTCCTGCTTTATTGGCATCCGAGTTGGCATGCTGGGCTTCCGCGGTATTGGCTGCGCTATCAGGCGCGGTATCGGTTGCGGGGTTGGATGTTGTCGAATCCGGCGCCGGCTTCGAAGCTGTCGTGAGATTAAAGACGGGTCCGCCGTTGTAAGTGAAATACAACTTGTTTTGACTGTTTGCGACGAATACTCGATGAGACAAAAAGAAGTCGGCGCCGAGCAACATGTCCGAGGAATTTATATTGATGTCGGCAATGCGCAAATGAGTGTGCCGGATCTCCTCACCGTCCTGGAACTTGAAACTATCGAATGGCGCGATATAGGTTCTAACCGTGTTCCGCCCTATGCCTCTTGTCAGCCCGCCGTCGACCACACCCGGCATATCGACCTTGACGCCCGCCCGCTCTGCGGCCGCCAATGACAACAGCGACAACGACGCGCCGGTATCGAATATCACTCGAATCTTGACGCCGTTCACGTAGGCCGAGCCGATCGTCAGCGGCTCTCTTGGCGTCGGCCTTTGGATGCTGATCTCGGTGTAGGATTGACCGGGTGTCAACCAATAGGCGAGTAATGCTTTGTGACAGCCTTCGTCCTTCATGAGTCGAATCATCCCGTTTGCCAAATCGTACTCGACGTCCCATTTTTCTAGAAAATTCTGACCGATCAGTCCGACATTGTTGCTGCCGGCACCCACCTCATTCCCGCTGACCAGAAATTCGACATTGGAAACATCCGCGTTCGCGATAGTAAAAACTTTGACGATGGCCAATGACGGTACTGTGCTGCCACCAACACCGCGCATCACCAAGCCAAAAGGTGCCATCCCTGTTCTGAGTTTGAACTGTTCGACTACCGCCGAACTGATCATGCTGAAAGACGCGCCGCTGTCGACCAGCAAGCGTACATCCTGGCCATTGAACTTGGCGCCGATCACGGGCCTGGTCCCTTGTATCGTGACCGGCAGATCCACCTTGGAGCGTTTGCACTCCGCAAATGCGGAGAGGGGCACGGCAGTGGCGCTCAACAGGGCGAATACGATGACGCGAACAGCGCGAGAAAGACACGAGTGCGCGATCAACTTCCTTGTAGCGATTTTCACCCAATGATTTTGCACCGGGGAAGAGCGGCGGGTCAAACCGAGCGGGGGCAGAGATTTGCCCCCGCGACATCGCCGCGACACTTTGACTGATCCTGCGGTGCCGGCATCGTTATTGGCGTTATGCTTCTTATGTAAGATCAAGGTCAGCAATTCAAGGGGATGAACTCTGATGAGTAAGTGTGCATTCGCCGTATGGGTAGTCGTTGCTTTGGCGTCGGTTGCATCGTCAGCTGAGGTGGCCCCCGCTGTGGTTGCCACACCGCCTGTCGCCGAGCGCCGTCCGTTTGACGTCATTTCACCGAACGGCAACCGGCGTGATGATTACTACTGGTTGCGGGATGACACCCGGCAATCCAAAGAT
>Ga0193726_1003263_pt1 | contig 10425 bp, 6 predicted proteins | sample H2c1metaG_FD_144928 | JGI IMG/M metagenome (GOLD analysis project Ga0193726, IMG submission 144928) | Soil microbial communities from a riparian zone of the East river system, Colorado, United States - H2c1 | ecosystem: Environmental > Terrestrial > Soil > Riparian zone | place: USA: East River... | reverse complement strand
GGATGTGATTACTTACCATCAGTCAACCTCCAACGGTGCCTGGCTGACCGGGGCAGTTCCCAAGAGCGACTTCGCGGTTCCTGCTTTTGGTCAAAACGGTAACGAGAAGGCTATGGGGTTCCGCGGGCCAAACTTTATCGAGACCAACGCCAACTTCTACAAGGACAACCGCATTACCGAAAGAGTCAATTTTCAAATCCGGTTTGAAATCTTTAATCTGTTCAACCGGACAAACTACGCATGGAACGGCGCCACCGGAGTCGATGTGAACTTCCCGGATGGAAATTTCGGTCAAGCGACGGCATCGCATGAGCCGAGATTCTGGCAACTGGGAGGCAAGATTTCGTTCTGACCTGACCTGAAACCGGCCGGGCCAGTGCCCAAGCGCGCTGTTGAACCTGAACGATGGGGCGAGGCTGAGTCCGATGGAGCGGACTCGCCCCAAGCAGTCGCCGACGGGCGCGACTGCCTTCTCGGGAACAAGTGATCCGCTCGCCGGAATCTTCGGCGACGTACTCCTGCTATCGGAAAACACCGATTCCCCGGCATCCCCGCAATATTTCTGCTATGAAGTACCCTGGTTACTCGCGCGTTCAATCTGCGCGCGTTCTTTCGCGTTGACGGCAATGAGAATGATTGTGCTCAAGAAACTTCGCCCCGGAATTCTCCTGCTGGCGGGTCTGTGCGGCGCCTGGGCGCGGGCCGAGAACAGCCAGGTCGAGGCCATCGCCCAAGCATTGCGAGCCAATGAATTCGCCCGAGCAGTGGAACTGACCCGAGACGGCCTGAAACAGTCCCCGGGCAACGCCGAGCTGTGGGCAATGCAGGGCGCAGCTTATTCTGGAGAAGGTCAGAACAAAAAGGCGCTCGACTCGTTCCGCGCTGCGCTCAAGATTTCTCCCAACTACATTCCCGCCCTGCAGGGCGCAGCCCAGATCGAATACAGCGAATCGAGCACCGCGGCCATCCCGCACCTCGAACGTCTGCTGAGCTTGCGCCCGGGGGATCGAACCAGTCACGGCATGCTGGCAGTGCTCGAGTACCAACAGGGAAACTGCGCCGCCGCGGTCACTCATTTCGAGAAGGCGGGCACGTTATTTGACTCTCAACCCGACGGCCTGCATGCCCATGCAGCCTGCCTGGTGAAACTCAAACGACTCGACAAGGCAGTCGACATCTTCGAGCGTGCTCTGGCGTTGCACCCGGAGGATGGGATTGAACGTCACTTGCTGGCCGCTCTTCAACTGCTGGCTCACCAGCCGCAGAATGCCCTGGTAACCTTACAGCCGCTGCTGCAGTCCGGGAATCCGAACGCCGAGACTCTGGACCTTGCCGCCACCGCCTACGAGGATTCCAAGGACACGCCCCAGGCGGTCGCGAGTCTTCGACAAGCGATCTTGCTCGACCCGCACAACGTCAATCTCTACGTGGACCTCGCCAACATAAGCTCGGCTCATGACTCTTTTCAGGTTGGCATTGATGTAGTAAGTGACGGCATCGTCCAGTTGCCGAAGGCTGCGCCCCTGTATCTGGCGCGCGGGGTGCTGTATGTGCAGTTGGCCGAGTACGACAAGGCGGAGCGCGATTTTGAAACGGCCTACGAACTCGATCCCCATCAGTCACTAAGTTCTGCCGCACAGGGACTGCTGGCTGCGCAACAGAACGATCTGGACCGCGCACTAGCAACGGTGCAGGCAAAACTCGAGCAGAGACCGAGGGATCCGATTCTGCTCTATCTGCGGGCAGATTTTCTTTCCCAGAAGGGCGTGGAGCCGGGTACGCCGGATTTTCAGCTTGCGCTGCGATCGGCCCGGCAGGCTGTGTCTTTGCAACCTACACTGAGTGGCGTCCGTACCGTACTTGCGAAGCTCTATCTGCAGGCGGGGAACTACCCGCAGGCCGTCGAACAGTGCCGCAAGGCCCTCGACCGCGATCCGAAGGACCAGACGGCGCTGTACCACCTGATCCAGGGCCTGCGGAAAATGGGCGACAACCGCGAAATTCCGGACTTGCTGAAACGCCTGGCCCTGCTTCGCCAGCAGGCGGCGCGAGACGAAAGCCAACGCAACCAGTACAAGCTCGTCGAAGAGGACACCCAACCCCGTTAGTCGGCTCCGGGCGGCCCGACCCTGTTGCTCAGGACTTCAGCAACACGTAGGTGCTGTAGCTCTCCTTGTCGATATTCATGAACGGACGCATCGTTATTTTGCTGCCATTGGCCGCAGTTGCCAGCCAATCTCCCGCGCCGTTGTTCGTCGATTTGGCTTCGAGCAACGCGTCTCGATCGAAGCTGGGCTGCGCATCGGCCACCGCGAATAGCACCACCGGACCCTGCACTAAAGCCACCAGGTTCGGATGATTCCGATCGACAGTTTCAAGCCGCAGGGGCATGGGGAGTTCGAGTTCGACGCGATCGCCGTCGCTCCAGGTTCGTCGGATGCTGGCAAATGCGCCCGGCCGCACCGGATCGGCAACTCGCTTGCCATTGACCGAGAGGACGGGGTCGGGCACGGCCCAACTCGGAATGCGGACATAGAGTGTGTAGTCCTTGGGTTGTGAAGCGGACACGCGGATCTTGATTTTGTTGTCGAACGGGTACTTGGTTTCCTGCTTCAGCCCGTAGCGTCCACCACCGTCATTCCATTGCACCGCGGACGGGGTGAACAGATTGACATATACGCCATCGTCCGAACGCAGATAGGTGCTGATGTGGTAGTCCGCAGCAAGTTGGGGGAATGTTCCTGAACAGCACGGCCACTTTTGGGGGTACCAAACCTTCTTGCCGGTGGTGGCGTAGTCAGCGTAGTAGAACGAGGTGCCATCGGCTTGAATGGGCCACGCTCCGAGAATGGTGTTATAAAGGACGCGCTCCATGCTGTCACCGTAGCGAGAATCTTTGGTGGCGCGCAGCAAGTAACGGGTGATCTTGAAGTGGCCGTAAGCGCCGCACGGCGTCTCAAAGCTGGCGTGAGTAGAAGCTAAACTGTCCCCCAACTGACCCCGGCCCGGTTCTCCAAACGCTTCGTCTGGACCCCATCCGCCAGTGGCGAAGCTTTGGGTCTTCGCCAGCATTTCGAAACCGTTTTTCGCAGCCTGGAGGTGCTTTTCGCTTCCTAACGTGATGTAGGCCTGCATGGCGGAACTGAAAGCATTCACGTGGCTGTATGCGTGTTCGAAAGGCAGTACATTGTTGCCCTGGGCTAGAGGGCCGAAGTAGGAGTCGTCCTCAAGGTACTGCTTGGCCATGTCGCGGTAGAACGTGTCGCCGCTGCGTTGATAGGCGAGAAACAAATTCTCGGGCAAAGTGTAGGTCTCGTCCCATGTAAACGACGTGTCCGGGTGGGGGCGAGAGCGCTGTTCTTGTCGTGACAGGGCCTTTTCGGGCAGATAGGCAGCCATGGCGCGAGTTAGTCTCTTGTGAATACCCATCGCCAGCGGATCCCGAGCAAACGCGTGCGCATCAATCAGGCCGCAGGAAATCTTGTCATAGGTGTAGGCCGGCAGGCGATAGCCTGCGAAGAATTTGGCCTGGGGATCAAGGGTCTCGCCGTAGCCCTTCACCAAGCGATTGATCTTCTCCCGAGTGGGTTCTGATCCGGTGACCGCGTACGCGCGTGCCAGCCCGGAAAGGTACTGCCCAAAACTGTGACCGGCGATGAATCCGTGAAAATCGTTTCGCTCCAGGCTGAAGCCGGTAAGGTCATACCAGCCTCCCATATCCTCGCCGGGAGCAGGCAAGCCGGCAACTTGGCGAAAGACCTTGAGCAGACGGTCGTCGTCCAAATGCAGGAAGCGGGCATGGTTCTGTTCAAACTGCTCTTTCATCGGACCGTCAAGCAGCGTCACCTCGGAGTAGGCAAACGTGGTGAGCGGCGTGTGAACCACGACTGCCCCCTGGTCCACGTCGGCCCAAGCGGGAATCGCGCGCGCCGCATAGGTGGCTGCGGTGGTAGCGGTGGCGGCTTTCAAAAAGGTCCTGCGACTCAGACGAGGAACCATGACTGTCTCCCGGAAATCTAAGGATTGGATTGCGGTAGCAAACGTTTACCACGTCAGCTTCTGCCTCGGGGCCGCTTATTGTCAACTGCCTTTCCTGATTACTTGGGGGATGGATGTAAGCTTGCGCTCCGGGCGGCCTCCCGTTTTCAACGCATTCTCGATTTTAATCCGCACTGGAATGTCAGCTGGACTCCGCGGCGGGGACGGTTCCAGAAACCCTTTTCGCGCTCCGGAAACCGGCAACCCGCGTCCGCCGCCCGCGGGCGGTTTCGCGTCCAGGCCAATGGCCCATTTCTCCGGGCGCTCCATAGCCTCTCGCATTGGGGTGAACCCATACCAACGCGGAGCAGGTCCTTATTTAGAATTTAGAGCACGCCCATCTGTTCCACGGGCCGAATCCATAGAGCGCAAGCGTGCAGCCGTATCGATCCGGTTGAGGCCGTGATCCGATGTGGCGTAAATTGCAGTCATCGAGTCGTCCTTGTTTTGCCGCCTCAGGGCTTTCGTTCGAGGCCGCCTCCACCCATCGCCCGGGCGCCGGTTCTGATGCAAGTGACGGGAGGATCGCTGTTTCCAGGTGAATACATCCAATCGTAAAATCGTTTGCTGGCCTTTCCGGAAATGGCCTTCGTGCCGGGCTCAGGAAATCGAACTGCAGACAATCCAGAGGCACTAGAGAGCGCAATCCTTGGTGCGGCAATTTCTTCCGCCGCAATCGTGACGGGACGCCCAACGCAAATCTTCGTGATCGCGCCCTATTGATTCGCTGGTGGGGAAGACTGAGTTGATCCGGGCTGCCCCGGGCAGGCGAATCTGTCCAGGCTGTCAAGCCAGCCACCCACCTAGCTCGATGAATATGAGCCCCTGATTGTAGTGGATATAACGAAGGCATTGATGACCGGAGTTGCGGTTCGATGGCGCTCCTGCTGGCAGCTGTCGAAGAATCCCAGCCGCCCCCGGGGTTGCCCGGGGTCATGGCGCAGTAGCTGGGCGAGATCCGCTCCCGGAGGGCTCTTGATGGACGCGGTAAGTCCTGCCAAAAACTTCTTGACAGCGACTCGCGGACAACGCTATAACCTGATTCCATCAAATGAGAAAGCGTTTACTTTCCTCGCCTTATGACTGAGAACGGAAATATCTCGCGCCGACAATTTGTGGCCACTGCGATTTCGGCGGCCGCGGTCTCGTCGCTGCCCGCGCATTCAGTTCTTGCCGAGGTCGGAGGTGGCGGCAAGCCCGTGCCCCAAACTCCGGTCGCGCTGACCGACTCGCCCGGGGGGAGGGATCAGGGCGTAGAAAACCTTGCCAAGTCCCCGCATGCCAAGCTGAGGGATATCCCGGTGCGCGCCGTGACCATTACCGGCGGCTTCTGGGCGCAGCGCCGCGAGATCAACGTGACCAAGAGCATTCCCACCATGCACGACCTGCTCGAAGCCAACGGCCGCATGAATAACTTCCGCCGTCTGGTGGGCAAGAGCACGGCTGCGCAGAGCGGTCCTGTGTTTTCTGACTCCGATGTTTACAAGTGGACCGAGGCGGTTGGATTCGCGCTGCAATCGGGCGATCGTGCTGAACTTCGGGCAAGCGCTGACCAGCTCATCGACGAGGTGGTCGCGGTCCAGGAGCCTGACGGCTACCTGAATACCTACTATCAGAACGACCGTCGATCTTTGCGAATGCTGCCCCTGACCCAAACCACGGGTCATGAACTCTACAACATCGGACACATGCTCCAGGGCGCCATCGCCTATTATCGCGCGACCGGCGATCGCAAATTGCTCGACGCCGGGATTCGCTTCGTGGATGATTTCCTGATCCCGAATTACGGTCCCGCGCCAAAGAAGCCGATCGTTTCCGGCCATCCCGAGATTGAAATGGGACTGATCGAACTCTACCGGATCACCGGGGATAAGCGGCAGCTCGAGCTGGCCGGCTACATCCTGCAGGGAGATAAACGGATCGAACTGCCGGAGCGCCGGACCATTTACATGTTCAGCGGGACTCCGTTTACTGAGCGAACCAAGATGGAAGGGCACGCCGTTCGGGCGATGTATGCCTGCTGTGGCGCCACCGACTATTACATGGAGACCGGAGATCCAACCTACCTGCAAACGTTGAACCGGCTATGGGAGGACACCACCACCACCAAGATGTATGTCACGGGCGGGGTGGGTTCGCGCTCGGACGGAGAAGCGTTCGGGGATGCCTACGAATTGCCGAATTTTCGCGCTTACGGAGAGAGCTGCGCAGCCATCGGCAACATGATGTGGAACTGGCGCATGCTGGCCGTCACCGGGGAGGCAAAGTTTACCGATGTCATCGAACGCGCGCTGTACAACGGGATTAACTCCGGGATGTCGCTCGACGGCACCCTCTATTGCTACCGCAATCCCCTGGCCTTCGATCCCTCAACCGGAGACAAGATTCGGAATCCCTGGTACGACGTGACCTGTTGTCCACCGAACCTGGAGCGCACCTTCGGGTCGCTTCCGGGGTATTTCTATAGCACCAGCGCGGACGGAATCTACGTGCATCTCTACGACAATTCCCAGCTCGACTGGCACCTGGAGAACGGAGTAGGCCTCAAGCTTATCCAGAAGACCGGTTATCCCTGGGACGGAGGCGTGGAAATCACCGTGACGCCGGCCGAAGCATCCGAGTTCACTCTTTACCTGCGCATTCCCGGTTGGGCCGACCACGCGCAGGTGGCCGTGAATGGCAAGCGGCTGACGGGGGCGGCGCCGGGGCAATATTTCCCCATCCGGCGCCGCTGGTCGCCAGCCGACGTCGTTCAACTGGTCGTCGAAGTCGTACCGCAGATCATCGAAGCCAATCCTCGCGTTGCCGACGACAGTGGCAGAGTTGCCCTCCAGCGCGGGCCACTGATTTATTGCCTGGAACAGATCGACCAGCCGAGCGGCATCTCTCTGAGCGATGTAGCGGTGAGTCCCGGACCAAGACCGGCAGAACAGTTTCAGACCGAGTTCAAGAGCGACTTGCTGGGAGGAATGGTTGTACTTCATCACACCGGCGCGGTCATCGAGCGGGGATCGTCGGAGAATGTGCTCTACTCCCGCTACAGCGGAGGATCGCTGAGAACTCGGAAGGTGCCGCTCACGTTCATTCCATATTATGCGTGGGCCAACCGGCTGGCGACTTCCATGCAGGTTTGGAACCTGCTGCAAGCGTAGCCCGGAAAAAGACTCACCAGGCGAGGTGCACCAGGGAGAGGCCTTGCCGAGGTAAGGCGAAGCTCAAATGGATGCTACCCTGCTCGATTTCCACCCACTCAGGAGAGTCCAGGAGTTGCAGCCCGCCAGAGCTCTGCAGTTGCCGGTATTGATTTTCAGAGGGTGATTGCGGCGAACCCATCTGTTTCCACGCCGTGAATGCGTCGCTGTGGTCGGAGTCCACACGGAAATGTTCGAGCAGATCGCGCTTTACGCCGGCGGGCAAGCCGGTGACAACCAGCTCGATGGGCGCTGAAGGGAAGGGAACGTCATCGTCATGATAGTTCCAGACCAGGATGTCGAGGTTGCGATCTTTGCGAGCGGCAATCGCGCTTATATCCGGCTGTTCCCGTACTCCTTGGCGAACGATCTGCTCAGTTCCAAGCGATCCTGAACTGGTTACCTTTACCCGCTCGTTGCCGAGCAGCCCCAGCATCCGGAACGCGTTCAGGACGGGTTTGTCGACCCCGTTCGTCGCCAGTTCCCGGAATCCCGCAAAATAAGGCTGGTCCTCAAATTCGAATGCCCAGGTGACCACCCCCAGAACATTGACGCGCTCCGCGCTTGCCAGGGCGAGGATACGGTTCAGGACTTCCAGGGTGTAGGCGCCGTAGAGCGGCCCGTTGCGGTACAGGTTTTGCGGATTGTTCTCCGCGGAACAAGCTGCACAACCCTCCGGGTCCGACTCTCCCAGAATGATCGGAGTCTGTCGCCACCGCGCAAACGATGCCACGATCTTGAATCCCTGCTCGATGGCGGCGAGCTGTCGGCTGATTCCCATCTGCACATGGTCCGCTTGCCAGGTCGGAGATCCCTTGGGATGAAAGCTGATGAAATCGAGGTGCGATCCGACTTTGCCGTTTGCGTAGTTTTTCTGGTGGGAGCAATGTTCGAGGAAGGCCCGTAGAAATTCGGCTGCCTTCGGGTTACCCGGGCCGGTGGTGTCCGGCCCTCCGATCCGCGCCCCGGGAAGCGCTCGCAGGACAGCGTCAACCGAAAAGTCATAAAGCTTGAAATATTCTTCTGGCGTTCCCTGCCAATACCCAATGTCGGGCTCATTCCATACTTCCCACAACCAGGTTCTCACTTCGGCATCGCCGTAACGCTCACAAAGATGACGAACGAATTGGAAAACCAGCTCCGACCATTTCTGATAGTCATTCGGAGGATAGGCCCATCCCGTGTAAATGTCGTTGACCTTGCCCCGCGGAAAGTCGTGGCGATAGGGCTCCGGGTGAGTGGAGAGTGCCTTCGGCATGAACCCGATTTCGACAAGAGGCTTAACGCCGGTGGCGTGGAAAGTGTCAAAAATGCGATCAAGTATCGACCAAGTATAAATTGGATGGCCGGACGCATCTTCCGAGTACACGTTGGTCGATCCCCACTTCAGGGAGGCAGATCCGTCGCCGCTGGTCAGCAGATTGTGAGTCCGTACGTATATCGGTGCCGAGTTCGCCGCCGCCAATTCGGCGAGCAACTTCTTGCCGCTCGCGGCATAGGTGTAGTTGGGCTCGTCGTAGCCGAAGTAGTTCCAGACCGGCGGGATCTTGCCCTCTGGCTGGTCATACTGCACCTGAATGCGGATATTCTGCGACGCCTGCTGCGGCCAGCCCAGTTGAGGGAGGAGACAAACCAGAGCAACCGACCAGACAAGATCATTCTGCCTTTGGCTGCCACCGGAATTGCGGATAGGTTGGGTTGGCCGCGAACCGTTGCGGGCGCGCCTGAGGATCCCGGCAAAAAGGCCCTTCCACATTTCTTAGCGGGTCGTGAACCGAAAGATGGTGACGGTGTGATAGCGCTCGCCGGCTTTCAACTCGGCAGTCGGGAAATCGGGGTGATTCGGCGAGTCGGGAAAATGTTGGGTCTCCAGGCACAACGCCGAATGCAACTCATCTGGTTTCCCGCCCTTGCCCTTGATCGAACCATTCAGAAAGTTTCCGCTGTAGAACTGGATTCCCGGCTGATCGGTCAGGACTTTCAGGACCCTGCCGCTACCGGCGTCATAGAGTTCCGCTGCTTCTGCCAGTTTTCCTGGTCCGCTATCGAGAACCCAGTTGTGGTCGTAGCCATGACCCCGATGAAGCTGTTCATCGTCGCCGTTGATGCGCGCTCCAATCGGAGTGGCCGTGCGGAAATCGAAGGGAGTCGACACCACTGATTTCAATTCGCCGGTCGGAATCAGCCCGGTGTCCACCGGGGTGAAGCGGGAGGCGTGGAGGGTGAGTTGATGATTCAGAATGTCGCCCTGTCCCGAGAGATTGAAATAAGAATGATTCGTCAGATTGATTACCGTGTCTTTGTCGGTGGTGGCCGAATATTCGATCCGCAGGTCGCCTTTGACCAGGGTGTACTGAACCACCGCCGACAGGTTGCCGGGATATCCGGCCTCGCCGTCTCGGCTCAGATAAGTGAGCTCTACTCCATCTGCGATCGGCTTTGCCTTCCAGACGACGTTGTTGAAGCCACGCGGGCCGCCATGAAGAGAGTTTTTTCCGTCGTTCAGGGGCAGGGAGTACTTCACGCCATCCAGAGTAAAGCTGCCCTGCGCGATGCGATTGGCATAGCGGCCGATGACGGCTCCGAAGAACGCGTCCGCGGATCCGTTGAAGTTGGCCGCATACCCGTCGACATCATCAAATCCAAGGACAACGTCTGCGGCTTTCCCGTTGCGATCGGGCGCTTTGAAGGAAACCAGAACTCCGCCGTAAGTCATGATCCGAGCTTCGTGGATTCCGTCACTCAACGTGTAGATTTCGACTGGAGTTCCGTCGGGCATCTTCCCAAATGGCTGGCTTGTCACCTTGGTCTTAGCCTCCGTGGTCATCGAAAACAGCGCTAGCCAGAACCCCGCGATTGCGGTCAATCGCATGATTTTCCGAAATTTCATCATCGCTCCTCACTTGCGCTTTCACCGCGCCGCCGGACTGCCGACTCTGCGGCCGCGATTGATGTCGGCAGGATTTCTCCCCGTTCGGTCGCTAGCCCGCGGTCCCCAGGAAAAAGTACAACTTCTACAGATCGGCCTCTCGCGCTGGTTCTTGCCATGGCTGCATCATGACCTTCTATATTCGTATATTGCAAGTGTCGTCCTAATACAGTAATCGTTTACCCAACTGGGCCGCAACCTAAAATTATTCGCATCTCCCCTCGAACTCCTCTACGGCGAAGGCGAAAATGTTTCTCTCCGGAAACT
>Ga0193726_1003262_pt1 | contig 10433 bp, 7 predicted proteins | sample H2c1metaG_FD_144928 | JGI IMG/M metagenome (GOLD analysis project Ga0193726, IMG submission 144928) | Soil microbial communities from a riparian zone of the East river system, Colorado, United States - H2c1 | ecosystem: Environmental > Terrestrial > Soil > Riparian zone | place: USA: East River... | reverse complement strand
AGTTGACCGCGCAGATCGGCAGCGAACTCGGCATCGCGCCGACCGATACCGATGCGTACGAGTTCGCCAACGGCGAGATCTTCGTACGCTATCGGGAGTCCGTCCGTGGCTCGGACGCGTTCGTGGTGCAGTCGATGTCGGCGCCGCTGAACAAATGGTTCGTCGAGTCGCTGATCATGGTCGACGCGTTGAAGCGCGGTTCGGCCAAGCGGATCACGGTCGTATTGCCGTTCTATCCGTACGCCCGCCAGGACAAGAAGCACCGCGGCCGGGAGCCGATCTCCGCGCGCATGGTTGCCGACCTCTACAAGACCGCCGGAGCCAACCGGATCTTGACGGTCGACTTGCACACCGCGCAGATCCAGGGCTTCTTCGACGGGCCGGTGGATCACCTCTTCGCGATGGACATCCTCGCCGGCTATGTCGAGAAGCACTACGCCGGCCGCCCGATGGCCGTCGTTGCGCCCGACTCGGGCCGCGTACGGGTGGCCGAACGCTGGACCGACCGCCTCGGCGGCTGCCCGCTGGCGTTCATCCACAAGACCCGCGATCCGCTGAAGCCGAATCAGGTGGTGGCGAACCGGGTCGTGGGCGACGTCGAGGGCCGCGTCTGCCTGATCGTCGACGACATGATCGACACCGGTGGCACGATCTGCAAGGCCTCCGACATCCTCTTCGACTCGGGAGCGGCCGACGTCGTGGTGGCCGCGACGCACGCCGTGCTGTCCGACCCGGCCACCGAGCGGCTGAAGAACAGCCGGATCAGCGAGATCGTCGTCACGAACACGCTGCCGTTGCCGCCGGAGAAGCAGCTCGACAAGATCACCGTACTGTCGATCGCGCCGTTGATTGCGCGCGCGATCCGTGAGGTGTTCGACGACGGGTCCGTCACGACTCTCTTCGGCGGGCTTTCGTGACGCTTGCGGTTTAGGCGTTGGGGCCGGACTTTGCCCACTCGACTGCAGGGCGTTTTAGGTCTTCGTGGACAAAGCCCGGCCCCAACGCCCGACCGGAGTGAGCTCCGTCCGGGACCGGGGGGTTAGAGCTTTCGCAGTGAACCTGGTACGGACAGAGCCGCCGTGGTATGGCGGGCCAAGGGGGACCTGCCGTGTCACGGCGGCTCTGTCGGTATCACGTACCCACGAAAGATCTTTAAAGCTGGGCTGACGCTCCCATCGTGACCACCGACGGGCTTGGGGCTGGCGTACGCCGCGCAGACCTAAAACGTTCTGCCGTCAAGCGGTGTGCGGCAGCCCCAAGCCCTCAAGCGCAAGGCCAAACACGCCAAGGTAGAGTGAAGCGGTTGCCACGGCGAGGGCACTCCCGAGAGATCGGACGAGGTGCCGTCATCGACGCGGTGCTCTGGGCCCCGGTTCGGCGCGTCGCGCCCTCGCCCGGCACTGCTGCAGCATTCGACTTCATGAATTGTGAAAGGTGTGTCTGTCGTGTCCGAGGTCCGTATCAAGGCCGAAACGCGTACCGAGTTCGGCAAGGGCGGTGCGCGCCGCACGCGTCGCGCCGGCAACGTCCCCGCCGTGCTCTACGGGCACGGCACCGATCCGCAGCACATCGCGCTGCCGGCTCGGGAGTTCGCCGCGGCGATCCGCCATGGCGGCATCAACCAGCTTTTCACGATCGAGAGCGCGGACGGCACCGAGACGCTGGCGCTGCCGAAGGCTATCCAGCGCGACCCGGTGCGCGATTCGTTCGACCACATCGATCTGCTGATCGTCCGTCGCGGCGAGAAGGTGACCGTCGATGTGCCCGTGCAGATCACCGGTACGGCCGCGCCGGAGACGATCGTGACGGTCGAGCAGCAGACGTTGTCGGTCATCGCCGACGCGACCCAGCTGCCGGACCGTTTTGAGGTGTCGATCCAGGGCCTACCGGCCGGGTCGCACATCACCGCCGGTCAGGTCGCGTTGCCGGAGGGCACCGAGCTCGCCGCCGACCCCGAGTCGCTCGTCGTGGTCATCCAGGTGGCGGCCGTCGCTGATCTGGGCGAGCCGGAAGTCACCGAGGGCGAAGAGGCCGCCGAGGGCGCGCCGGTCGTCGAGGTTCCGGCCGAGGCCGACGAGTCCTGAGCCGAAGGCTGCGCCGCCGGCGGTCGATCTTCGGGTCGGCCGCCGGTGTGCTGTCCGCGATGCCGCCGTGGACGGTGCCGCACCGCCCTGGTCGCGGTCCCGGCCGGCGATAGCCCGCGCGGCACGATCGCGGTCGGTATGTCGATGGCATGTGCGGCCGCGAATCCCGGAGGATGTAACCATGACCGACGCCGGACCGTGGCTCGTGGTCGGCCTCGGCAACCCCGGCGCCGAATACGCCCGCCACCGGCACAACGCCGGGTTTCTGGTGGCGGATCTGCTCGCGCGCCGCGTCGGCGCCAAGTTCGGTCGAGCGCGCCGGTCTGCGACCGAGGTCGCGGAGGGTTTCCTGCGCCCGGGCGGTCCGAAGATCGTTATCGCGAAGCCAACGACGTACATGAACCTGTTGGGCACGCCGACGGCGTCGATCGCCGCGTTCTACAAGATCCCGCCGGAGCGCATCGTCGCCGTCCACGACGAGTTGGACCTCGACTTCGGCACCGTACGGGCGAAGATCGGTGGCGGTGAGGGCGGACACAACGGCCTTCGATCTATGTCGAAATCGCTCGGGACGAAGGACTACGCCCGGGTACGGTTCGGCATCGGTCGGCCGCCCGGACGGATGGACCCGGCCGACTACGTACTGTCAGATTTCTCGGCCAGCGAACGGAAAGAACTGGATTTCCTGGTCGATCGCGCCGCAGACATGGTCGAATCGGTCGTCGAGTACGGCGTGGAACCGACGCAGAACCGCTATCACGCGCTCTGACCGCGGTGGACGCGCCGCCCAAATGGTCGCCGAGATCAGACCCCTCGGCCTTGCCGTGACCCGTGACGGTCGCACTGTGTCACGCGTTTAACGGCTGGTACAGGGTCGTGGGGAGGCGACGGCGAGGGGGCACCGTGGCGGAGCGGACGGGGGCTGGCGAAGGCCAGTTCGCTGAACCGTCACGGCCCGCGGACGCGGCGACCACGTGGCAGATGCCGGCGGTCGTGACCACCGAGTCGCTCGACGGGCTGGCGGATCCAGCCGACGCCCCCGTCAGCCCGGCGCCGGTCGGGGCCGCCGACATCGTGCCCGGCGACGGTACTGGTGCCGACGCGACCCGCGTGGTCAATACCACCGGCGGGACTGGTGCGGCTCTCGACGCCGGTGTCGATCGGCCGATAGGCCCCGATGACCAGGCGCGGTTGATCGGAGTCGACACGGCCGACGCGGCCGTGCTGCGCATCCGTCGCGTCATGACCGAGGCGCTCGGGCGGGGCCGACTGGCCGAGACGACCGCGGGTCGCTGGCGAGCGGTGTGGCCCATGGGCAACTCGAACGATCTGACGGTCGAGATCGACCGCGCCGGCGACGAGGCGTCGGATGCGTTGCCGGACCTCGCGTTAGGGCAGCGCGCGCTACTTGACCCCAAATCTGGTGATGCACTCGATGTCGCCGGGTTGCCGATCGATTCGACCATCGTGCTGCGGTCGGCACTGGGCGCGGCCGCGACCGTGGACGCGATCCTAGCCACGCTCGACGTCCCGGCGATCGCCTCCGCGCCCATCGCCGAGCTACCAGCGAGCGATGTGTCGATCAGCGGTCCGGACGCGGTCGAGGCGGCTGACGTCGGGGACCCGCCGCCCGGCCCGGCTATCGATGACGCGGCCGACGATGGCGAGGACCTCGGTTCGGCACCGTGGGGGCGGACACCGGGGCGGATCGATCCGGATCACCGCCCGGGCCTGGGCCGGCACGCGGCCGGCGGCCGGGTGCGGGCGACCTGGGAAGTCGGGTACGTCGTGATGGCGCTCGTCGCCGATCTGGTGGCCGGCCTCGTCGGCGGTGCGGTGGCGTTCGCCGCCCGGTTCGGCGACCAGGTGAACGACATCAATCGGGCGTACGTGTTCGTCTCCGCCGTCCTGCCCGGGCTGTTTCTCCTGTCGTTGTGGCTGAGTCGGGCGTACGAGCGCCGGTTCCTGTTCGTCGGCACCGACGAATACCAGCGGGTGCTCCGAGCCGGCGTGTTCATGACCGCGCTGACCGCCACGTTGTCGTACGCGTTTGTAGCCAACCTCGCCCGTGGTTACGTCGTGCTGGCCCTGCCGGTCGCGACGATGCTCTGTCTCGGCGCCCGATTCGTCCTACGCCAATGGCTGCACGGGCGGCGGGCGCGGGGAGAGTGCCTGAGTCGGGTGATCGTGGTCGGTCACGAACTCGCCGTCGTGGCGATCGCCCGCCAGCTCGGCCGCGAGCTCTATCACGGTCTCGAAGTGGTCGGCTGCTGCCTGCCGCCGGAGCACGACGACGACGTCGGGATGCCGGTCTACGGAACGTTCGACGATGTAGCCGCGGCGGTGCACGCCGCCGGGGCCGACACCGTCCTCGTGCTGTCCTGCCCGGAACTCGACGGCCACATGCTGCGCCGGCTGGCCTGGCGCCTCGAGCGCGACGACATCGACCTGATCGTCGCGAGTTCGTTGGTGGACGTGGCCGGCTCCCGGGCGACCGTACGGCCGGTCGACGGATTGCCAATGCTGCACGTCGAGCACCCGCGGCTGTCCGGCGCCGGTCGAGTCGTGAAATCGGTCTTCGACCGGGTCAGCGCCACGGTCGGCCTGATGCTGCTGGCGCCCCTCTTCGCGGCCGCGGCGATCGCGATCCGGGCCTCCTCACCCGGTCCGGTGCTGTTCCGCCAGGTGCGGATCGGCAAGGCCGGCCGCCGCTTCGTGATGTACAAGTTCCGGACCATGGTCGTCGACGCGGAATCCCGCAAGCACGAATTGGTGGATCTCAACCATGGCGACGGGGTGCTGTTCAAGATGCGCAGTGATCCTCGCGTAACCCGCGTGGGACGGTGGATGCGGCGCCTGTCGATCGACGAGCTGCCCCAATTGATCAACGTAATCCGGGGCGAGATGTCGCTGGTCGGCCCGCGCCCGCCGCTGCCTGAGGAGGTTGCGGCCTATCCGTCGGATATGCGCCGCCGGCTCGCCGTGAGCCCGGGTCTGACCGGGCTGTGGCAGGTATCCGGACGTTCGGACCTTTCCTGGGAGGAGACGGTTCGCCTCGACCTGCGCTATGTGGAAAACTGGTCTTTCTCATTGGACCTGGTGATCCTGTTGCGCACCCTCTCGGCGGTGTGCCGGAGTTCGGGGGCGTACTGATGGCACCCGCGGTTGACGGAGCTTTTGCGCGCTGGCTCGCCGATGGTGCCGGTGCGCTGCTCCGGGGCATTCGCGAGGACATGGGTTTCGACGATCCGGCGGCGTTACGACACGCGGGCGACAAGAAGTCGCACGACTTCATCACGACACAGCTCACGAAGTGGCGCCACGGCGACGCGGTGCTGTCCGAGGAGGCCGAGCACGACGACCTCGTACGGCTCGACGCCGAACGGGTCTGGATCGTCGATCCGCTCGACGGCACGCGCGAGTTCGGCGAGCCCGGGCGTACGGACTGGGCCGTACATATCGGGCTCTGGGTGCGGTCGTCGACGGCACCGTCCCGGCTCGCGGCCGCCGCGGTCGGCCTGCCCGCGCAGCAACGCATCTTGGGTACGGACTTCCCGCCGTCGTACCCACCGTTGTCGACGGCGGCCGCGGCGGGCGGACCGCTGCGTTTCGTCGCGAGCCGCACCCGGCCGCCCGCGTTGCTGAACGCCGTGGCGGATGACCTCGGCGCGGAGTTGGTGCCGATGGGCTCGGCCGGCGCCAAGATCGCGGCGGTCATCTCCGGTGACGTCGACGCGTATATCCATGCCGGGGGCCAGCACGAGTGGGACTCCGCCGCACCGGTCGGCGTGGCGCTGGCCACAGGTCTGCACGCATCGCGCATTGATGGCTCACCATTGGAATACAACCGCGCCGACCCCGTGCTGCCCGACCTCATCGTCTGCCGGAAAGACCTGGCCAACCGGCTACTCGAGGCCATCTCACGGGCTGGTTGAGGGGCTGCGCCGGGCAGTAGTCCCAGCATGTTCATGAGATAGGGTGCAGCGATGGACCAGCCGGCCCACTACCGGGTTTCCCATCTGGACGCTCTCGAAGCTGAGAGCGTCTTCGTTATGCGAGAGGTGGTCGCCGAATTCGAGCGGCCCGTTCTGCTGTTCTCCGGTGGCAAGGACTCGATCGTCATGCTGCGGCTGGCCGAGAAGGCATTCGCGCCGGGGCGCATACCGTTCCCGGTGCTGCACGTCGACACCGGTCACAACTTTCCCGAGGTTCTCGAGTATCGCGACCGGCGCGTCGACCAGCTTGGGGTGACCCTGCACGTGGCGTCGGTCCAGGACGCGATCGACGCCGGTACGGTCCGTGAGGCGCCCGATGGCACCCGCAACCGCATCCAGACGCCGGTGCTGTTGGACGCGGTCGAAAAGGGCCGGTTTGACGCGCTGTTCGGCGGCGCTCGGCGCGACGAAGAAAAGGCACGGGCGAAGGAGCGCGTCTTCTCTTTCCGCGACGAGTTCGGCCAGTGGGACCCGAAGAACCAGCGGCCGGAACTGTGGTCGCTCTACAACGGCCGGGTGCACCCGAGCGAGTCCATTCGCGTGTTCCCGTTGTCCAACTGGACCGAGTTGGATGTCTGGCACTACATCGGTCGCGAGCGCATCGAACTGCCGGCGATCTATTTCGCGCACAAGCGTGAGGTCGTCGACCGGGCCGGAATGCTCTACGCGATCAACGAGTTCCTACCGATGCGCGCCGGCGAGGAGTCATTCACCGAGCAGGTGCGGTATCGCACGGTGGGCGACGCGTCGTGTACGGCGGCCGTCCGCTCCGACGCGGACACGATCGACAAGGTGATCGCCGAGATCGCCGCCACCCGCATCACCGAGCGTGGCGCCACCCGCGGCGACGACAGGGTGAGTGAGGCCGCCATGGAAGACCGCAAGCGGGAGGGTTACTTCTAAATGTCCGACACGAGCGTGTTGGGCGGCACTGTCGCGCCCGTCGATCCGCCGCGCGGCATGGACCTACTGCGGTTCGCGACCGCCGGCTCGGTCGACGACGGCAAGTCGACACTCATCGGCCGGCTGCTGTACGACACCAAGACGATCTTCGAGGATCAGCTCGCCGCCGTCGAGGCCGTGTCCGCGTCGCGCGGTGACGAATACACGAACCTCGCGTTGCTCACCGACGGCCTGCGCGCCGAGCGGGAACAAGGCATCACGATCGACGTTGCCTACCGCTACTTCGCCACGCCGCGGCGGAAGTTCATCATCGCCGACACACCGGGGCACATCCAGTACACCCGGAACATGGTCACCGGCGCATCCACGGCCGACCTGGCGCTGATCCTGGTCGACGCGCGCAAGGGCCTGGTGGAGCAGTCGCGGCGACACGCGTTCCTGTGCTCGCTGCTGCGGGTGCCGCACCTCGTGCTGTGCGTCAACAAGATGGACCTCGTCGACTACTCGCAGGCGGTGTTCGAGGACATCGCGGCCGAGTTCACCGACTTCGCCGCGAAGCTCGAGGCGCCCGACCTCTCCGTCATCCCGATCTCGGCGCTGCACGGCGACAACATCGTCACCCGGGCGGCGACCATGCCCTGGTATCAAGGGCCGTCGCTGCTCCATCACCTGGAGCACGTACACATCGGGTCGGACCGCAACCTCGTGGACGTACGGTTCCCGGTGCAGTACGTGATCCGGCCGCAGTCGTCCAAGATCACTGACTACCGCGGATACGCGGGTCAAGTGGCGTCCGGTGTGTTGAAGCCGGGCGACGAGGTGATGGTGCTGCCGTCCGGGTTCACCAGCAGGATCGCCGCCATCGACACCGCCGACGGCCCGGTCACCGAGGCATTCCCGCCGATGTCGGTGACCGTACGGCTGGCCGACGAGCTCGACATCTCGCGCGGTGACATGATCTGCCGGCCGCACAACCAACCGGCCGTTGCGCAGGACATCGAAGCGATGATCTGCTGGATGGACGAGACGCGACCGATGTCGATCGGCGGCAAGTATGCGATCAAGCACACGACCCGGTCGGCCCGAGCGGTCGTCCGCGCCGTGAACTACCGCCTCGACGTCAACACGCTGCACCGGGACGAGGCGGCCACCGAACTTCGCCTGAACGAGATCGGTCGGGTCCGGCTGCGCACGACCGTGCCGCTGCTGGCCGACGAATACCGCCGCAACCGTACGACCGGAGGCTTCATCGTGATCGACGAGACGACGAACCGTACGGTCGGTGCCGGCATGATCGTGGAGGCGGCCTGAGCCAGCCCGATGCCGGATGGCGCTGAGCCCACGATGCCCGGTCGCGAGCCGAACATGCCGGATCGCGGTGAGCCGCCGCGAGTCGGCCGGAGATCGCGCTCCGGCCGCCGCCGATTCGTTCCCCCGTACCGTCCGATGCGTGCGACCCTAAGCGCGACGGGCGGCGCGACTCACGTCAGCAACGACAGGACGTCGGCACGCGGCGGCCCGAACGCGCCGGCGGACCTCCGGCGTGCAATACCCCGCGCCGGTGCGATCAGCGACAGGGGGATCGCCGAATTGGCGACCCAGGACGAGGCGACCCAGGGCGAAGCGACCCAGGGCGAAGCGACCCAGGGCGAGGCGACCGCGGACGCGACGCCCCGTCATGGCGGAACCGGCGATGCGGCGACCGGTCAGGTCGCCCGCACCGGCGTGGCGACGGTGTCGGTCGCCGTCGCTCGGGCCCGCCGACCATTCGTCCCGGCCCCGAGGCGCGGCGTACGCAGGGGAGTGGTGGTGCGACAACCGGGCCCAATGTCAAGGTTGCTCGGCCGCCTGGCGGTGCGCGCCGCGGACGCCGCCAGCCGGTTCGGCGCCCGCCGCCTCGGTGTCCGTGCGTCCGACGCGCCCGGCCGGTTCGGGACGACCCCCGCCGCCGGAACGGGTCCCGGCCCGCGGATCAGCGAGTCCGAGCTGCGTGAGCTCGTCGCCGCGAACGTTGTCATCGACGTCGGCCAGCGGCAGATCATTGCCGAGGTGCTCGCGGCCGGTGTCCGCCACGTCCGCGAGGTGATGGTGCCACGCACCGACGCGATCTTCGTGGCCGCCGGCGATCCGATTGCGGTCGCCCTGGACCGGGTGCTGACGTCGCGGCATTCGCGCTTCCCGGTGATCGACGGTACGCACGATGACGTGATCGGCGTGGTGCAGGTGTGGGACCTCCTGCTCGCGGACGCGGCGGACGCCATGACTGTCGGGCCGCTGGCCCGGCCGGTCCACCACATCCCGGGTTCGAAGCGGGTCCTCGCGGCGCTGTCGGACATGCGGCGCGAGGGCCATCACATGGCCGTCGTCGTCGACGAGTACGGCGGCACGGCCGGAATCGTCACGCTGGAGGATCTCGTCGAAGAACTCGTCGGCGAAGTGCACACGGACGGTATCGAGGCCGACGCCGACGTCACCGCGGCCGGCGTGTTCACCGGCATCGACGGCCGCACGAATCTCAATGACTTCGCCGAGCGCTGCGGCTTCGTGCTGCCACCCGGACCGTACGAGACGGTCGGCGGGTTCGTGATGGCGCGCCTGGGCCGGCTACCGCACCCGGGCGACGAGGTGACTGTCGGTGCGTGGCGGCTCGTGGTCACCGAATGCGAGGGACGTCGCGTCAGCCGAGTCTCGGTGCGACTGGTCGCGGGCTGAGCGGCCCGGGGCTGGGCCGCGTACGTCGAGCCGTGTCCGGTGGTCAGTCGGGTGGCACGACCGGAATCGTGATCCGGTGCCAGATGTGTCCATCGACCGAGGTGGTCGGATGCGCGCCGAGGGTTACGTACCCACCGGAGACGGTGACCACGCGACCGGTCGGCGCAGCACTGCCCGTCACCGGTGTGAACGTCGCGCCGTGGTCCGTGCTTCGCCGGTATGACACGGTGTCCGCGCCGTCGCTGAACCACACGCCGACCGATCCGTCAACCGGCGTGATCAAGCCGAATTCGTCGGTCGCGGTCCAGCTCGCCTCCGGGATCGGCGCGGCCCACGTCTGGCCGCCGTCGTTCGACCGGATCAGCAACATCTGGCTGCCGCTGCGGACGAGCACGTAGACGTTGGTCCCGTCGGCGGTCGCGAGGGCGGGCTGCTCGCCGGTCTGCGGTGGCACGCCGAGCGCGGTTGTGCGCCACGTCGCGCCCTGGTCGTTGCTCAGCGACACGGCGAGCTGGCCCGTGCTGGGATCGTCGCCGGTCACCCACCAGCCGTGATCGTCGCTGGCGAGGTTGACCGAGGAGAGCGTGGGCTGGCGCGGAATGGAGTGGATCTTGGCGTCCCCACCGCTCACCTCTTCGATCTTGCCTAGCGCCGCTCTCTGGATCGGTTCGACCGATGTCGTCGCCCGCTTCGTTGCGAAGATCGGACCGAGGCTCAGGGTTTCGGCGAGCGGTCCCAT
>Ga0193726_1003261_pt1 | contig 10435 bp, 12 predicted proteins | sample H2c1metaG_FD_144928 | JGI IMG/M metagenome (GOLD analysis project Ga0193726, IMG submission 144928) | Soil microbial communities from a riparian zone of the East river system, Colorado, United States - H2c1 | ecosystem: Environmental > Terrestrial > Soil > Riparian zone | place: USA: East River... | reverse complement strand
GCTCGCGCGCTGGACGCCGGTGATCCAGGCCGCGGGCATCAAGGCAGATTGAAGGCCGGCTCGGGCAAGGCCCTCGACATCTGAAAGTCACGAGCAGAAGGAGATCGACATGAGAGCACGCGCAGCACTCCTTGCGGCGATCCTCGCGTTGGGAGCGGCGAGCGCCGCATTCGCAGCGGACCCGCTCTACACCGCGTACAACATCTGGTTCGAGTCGCCGCTGAAGGTCTACTCGACCAACTACCAGAGGGGCAACATCCTGCCCGCGGGGAGCGAAGTGAAGGACGTCAGCCGCTCCGCGAAGAAGCTCGAGTTCACGGACGTGAAACTGAACCTGAGGTTTACGTTCGAATTCGTGAAAGATCATCATCCTGGCCTGACAGGGGAACAGTGGATCGACCGCTTCCTTACAGCGAAGGATTTCTCGGCGCTCAGCCAGGGCCTCAGCGCCGCGGAGATCAAGTCCATCAAGGCCGGAAAGGTGCAGGCCGGCATGTCGAAGAAAGCCGTCCTGCTCGCCGCCGGCTATCCTCCCGAGGTCGCCACCGCATCGACCGAGCTCGATATCTGGAAGTACTGGCGGCATCGTTTCGGAAGCTACCTGGTGCGGTTCAGCGACGGGAAAGTGGAAAGCAGCGAGCAGTGAACGAACGCATCGCACCCTCACCCCAACCCTCTCCCGCAAGCGGGAGAGGGAGCTACGGGAGAGGGAGCTACGGGAGAGGGAGCTACGGGAGAGGGAGCTACGGGAGAGGGAGCTTTGTCCCCTCTCCCTCTGGGAGAGGGCTAGGGTGAGGGAATGAAATACCGCAAACTCAGAAAAAACGGCCCGACGGTTTCCGCCATCGGCCTCGGCGCGGGCAGCGCCACCACGAACTTCGGCGAGCGCGACGACGAGGTGCAGATCGACACCGTCCACCGCGCGATCGACCTCGGCGTCACGCTCTTCGACACTGCCGACCGCTACATGAAAGGCCGTCACGAGCGCATGCTGGGCCGTGCGCTCAAAGGACGGCGCGACAAAGTCATCGTCTGCTCCAAGTTCGGCAACATCGACAACCCGGACGGCAGCAAGGCCTACAACGGCACGCCCGAATACGTGCGCTCGGCCTGCGACGCGAGCCTCGCGCAGCTCGGCATCGATACGATCGATCTGTATTACCTGCACCGCATCGATCCGGACGTGCGCATCGAGGACACCATCGGCGCGATGGCGGACCTGGTCAAGGCCGGAAAGGTGCGCTGGCTCGGCCTGTCCGAAGCGGGCCCGAGCTCGCTGCGCCGCGCCTCGAAGATCCACCCGATCGCCGCGTTGCAGACCGAATACTCGCTGTGGGCGCGCGATGTCGAGGACAAGATCCTGCCGGCGTGCCGCGAGCTCGGCATCGGCTTCGTCGCGTATTCGCCGCTCGGACGCGGCCTGCTCACCGGCAACATCAGGAACATCGAGGACATCGCGGCGCACGACATCCGGCGCAAGCAGCCGCGCTTCCGGCCCGGTAATTTCGAAAAGAATCTGGAGCTGTTGAAGCCGCTGGAGGCGATCGCCGCGAAGCGCGGCGCGACGCCGGCGCAGGTCGCGCTCGCCTGGCTGCTCTCGCGCGGCGAGGACGTCTTTCCGATTCCCGGCACCAAGCAGGAGAAATGGCTCGAGCAGAACGTCGCGGCGGTCGACCTCGCGCTGGCCGCGGACGAAATCGAGACGCTGTCCTCCACCTTCAAGCCCGGCGCCAGAGCGGGCGAACGCTACGATCCGGGATACTTCGTTACGTTGGGAGCGTGACTACATCGAGTCATTCCCGCGCAAGCGGGAATCCAGCGACTTTCACAGTCCCTGGATTCCGGCTCGCGCTACGCGCGTCCGGAATGACGCCTCTTTAGGAGCCTGAGCATGTCCGCAGTCATCCAGAACAAGAACGACAAAGCCGAAAAAGATCCGCGCGTCGAGGCTGCCATCTCGCACTGGGCGCCGCGCTTTGTCGCGAACGGCGTGCCGCTCGCCGATTTCCAGGAAGTGACCGCGGGCTGCCAGCGCTGGGAGGACTGGTGCAGCGCCTGGTCGGCGCGCGCCGCGATCCACGAGGAGCTCGGCAACAAGGCGCTCGCCGGAGGCTACAACTACTCCGCCGGCCAGCACTTCACGCGCGCGGCCGTGTGCTACCACTTCGGTAAATTCCTTTTCGTGAACGACCTGGCGCAGATGAAAGAAGCGCACCGCCGCGCGGTCGAATGCCGCAACAAGGCGCTGCCCTATTTGCAGCCTCCGGGCGAGCGCGTCGCGATTCCCTACGAGGACAAGCAGCTCTATGGCAACCTGAGGAAGCCTGTCACGGCCAACGCGACGGCGAAACCGCCCATCGTGGTGATGTGCATGGGCCTCGATTCTGCCAAGGAGGAGATGGACGACTACGAGAACCGCTTTCTCGCGCGCGGCCTGGCCACGCTGTCCTTCGATGGGCCGGGGCAGGGCGAGGCCGAGTACGACTTTCCCCTCTGCCCCGAATACGAAAAGCCCGTGAAAGCGGTGTTCGATTTCCTCGAGACGCGCACGGACATCGACAAAGCACGCGCCGGCATCTGGGGCGTATCGCTCGGCGGCTACTATGCGCCGCGCGCCGCCTGCTTCGAGAAACGCATCAAGGCCTGCGTTGCGCTCTCCGGGCCTTACCAGCGCTCGGCGGACTTCACCGGCCGGCCGCAGATGAACGTCGAAACCTTCCGCGTGCGCTCCAAGAGCGCCAACCTCGAGGAGGCGGGCAAGGTCGCGCTGCGCTTCTCCCTCGCCGGCATCGCGAAGAACATCAGCTGCCCGATCTACATCGTCGCCGGGACCAAGGACCGCCTCACGCCGCACACCGAAGCCGAGAAGCTCGCCGCCGAAGTCTCGGGCCCGTGCGTGCTCTCGGTGATCGAGGGCGGCAACCACGTCGTCAACAACCTCTGGTACCGCTATCTGGTACCGCTACCGCGACCAGACCGCCGACTGGATGGCGCAGCAGCTCGGCGCGGCGAAGCGATGAGCGTTTTCTCCCTCTCCCGCTTGCGGGAGAGGGTTAGGGTGAGGGTTTTGCTCTTCGCGGTGCTGGCTTTCCTCGCTGCCACGGCGGGTACCTTCGACGCATGCGCGCAAGCCCCTTCGACAGGCTCAGGACAGGCCTACCCCTCCCGCCCGATCCGCCTGATTGTTCCCTTTCCTCCCGGCGGCTCGACCGACATTCTCGCGCGCGCGCTTGCGCAGAAAATCACCGAAGGTCTCGGGCAGGCGGTGGTGATCGACAACCGTCCCGGCGCGGGCGGCTCGATCGGGTCGGAGGCTGCGGCGAAGGCGGCGCCCGACGGCTACACCCTCATGATGGGGCACCTCGGCACGCTCGCGGTGAATCCGGCGATCTACAAGAACCTTCCCTACGATCCGGTGAAGAGCTTCGCGCCGGTCGCGCTGATGGCGATGGTGCCGAGCGTGCTGGTGGTCAATCCGCAGGTGCCGGCGGCGAGCGCGAGCGAGCTCATCGCTTATGCGCGCGCGAATCCGGGCAAGCTCACCTACGGCTCAGCCGGCTCGGGCAGCACCTCGCACCTCACCACGGAATATTTCAAGCTCGCGACCGGCACCGACATCCTGCACGTGCCTTACAAGGGCATCGGGCCGATGCTCACCGATCTGATCTCCGGGCAGATTTCGATCGGCATCAACGGCGCGCCGGCGGTGATGCAGTATGTGAATTCCGGCCGCCTGCGCGCGCTCGCGGTCACGGGCGCGAAGCGCCTGCCGTCGCTGCCTCAGATTCCGACGCTGGCCGAAGCGGGCGTGAAGGGGTTCGACGCCTCGGGCTGGTACGGCATCGTCGCGCCGGCGGGTACGCCGGGCAGCATCGTGGCGAAACTGAACGTCGAAATCCGCCGCATCATGCAAACGCCGGAACTGCGCGCGCGCCTGGACACCGAAGGCGCCATTCCCGCGGCCGGCTCGCCGGAGGAGTTCGCCGCTTTCATTGCTTCCGAGATCGCGCGCTGGGGCGCGGTGCTGAAGCGCGCGGGTATCGAGCCGCAGTAGTTCCCTTCTCGCGCTTGCGGGAGAGGGTTAGGGTGAGGGTGAGGGTCCTAAGGTCTTAAATCGAATTCGCCATGTCTTCGGCGTGCCGCACCAGTTCCTCCCAGAGATTGTCGGTCTTCCGGCGCAGCACCAGCGCCGCCTCGGGCTTCTGCACGTACCACAGGCCGCGCTCCAGCTCATCGTCGAGCTGCCCCGGCCGCCACACCACCAGCCCGAGGAAGAAGCGCGCGTGGTCGGACTCCGACTCGATGATGTGATCGACCGCATTGCTGTCGTAGGCTAGAAAAAGATCCGGCGCCACGAGGATAGCGCTGTCCTTCGCGCTCGCGTGCCGCTCCACCAGCGCGAAGACCCGGTTGATGTCCACCGTGCCGCCGAGAAACAGCGGATCGGCGACTTTCTTCGAAGGCGCGTGCTCGGGAAACATTTCACCCAGGCTCATGGTTGTCGGCTTGTTGACGATGAAACCGACATAGCCGCCGCCCTCCACGGGCTTCGCGATCAGAATGGTGGAGTTCCACAGCGGATCATCGTCGAGCTGGCGTTTCGCCACCAGGAGCACCGTTTCTCCCGGCGCGGCCGCCGCCGCGGAAAAGCACAGCACGGCAAAAGCAGCGATCAAAACGCGCACGAGGTTCAGGCCCGACATGGCAAAACTCCTCTCCAGTGACTCCGCCTCTTCGCGGCCGCGGAAGATCCGCGACCCACACGCTAACGGGACGCAAGCAGCGTGCCAATCGGGTTTCCATGGTTCTTCCTGTCGGGGATTCACTACTGAGGCCTTACGATTTGCTGAATCGCACAGCGGCGGTGCGCCCACGCCGGGAAACGGGGCACAGCGCGCCGCGGCGGAAGCCGCGCTGCCGCAGTGCTATCCTGCTGCCATCCCAACCCTGCAAGAGGGGAAGCCATGAACCTCACCACCGAACAGCTCGCCGACCTCGTCATCGGCATCGCGCGCGCTCAAAACGCCGTAATCGAAGCGATCGATCGCGCCAATCCGGGTTTTCGCAATACGCACGCGGCGCCGATCCTGAATGTGGCCGCCAACATGCGCGCCGGCGATCCGCGCATGATCGACCTGCCCTCGCGCGTTCTGCTGCGGCTGCAGGGGCGCGTCGCGCTCGACAACGCGACGGTCAAGGCGGATCTCGAGCGGCTGATGAGCGGCGGCCCGGCCGCTGCACCCGTTGGGTTCGTTCCGCCGAAACCCGCCGCCGCGCCGAAACCGGCCGCGGCGCCCGCGGCCGATGCAGACGGGCTCGATTTCAGCGTGAAGCCCTGAACGATTTGCGGCAACAGGTGACGATTTACGCCCTGTTTTGAAAACCTCCTTTGATGGGCGGCCGGCCCCTCTTTTGCGAAACCCAAGCGCTCCCGCCCAAACCTGTGTATAGTCCGCGCCAAGGTTTCTGTTTCGCGTCATCCGGTTAGCGTTACGGCCTCTTCGCGGTTCTTCCCAAGACCCCCGAATTTTCCAAGCAGTTCCCTGCCTGAACCGGTGTGAAGGTTAAGTCCTTCCCAGGCCGATTTCAGGAGCGGTTTCCAGGGGCATTCCCCTTTCAAATCCCTCTCCTGATAAAAAATCCAATAGGAGAGTTACATCGAAACGTCATTTCAGAATCTCGGGCTTTCAGCCGAGTTGCTCCGCGCAGTCACCGAGCAGGGTTACACCCAACCTACCCCCATCCAGGCGCAAGCCATTCCCGTAGTTCTCGCCGGGCGCGATCTGCTCGGCGCCGCGCAGACCGGCACCGGCAAGACGGCAGGGTTTACCCTGCCCATGCTGCAGCTGCTCGCGGGGAAATCCAATATCAGCCACTCGCCCGCCAAGCATCCGGTGCGTTGTCTGGTGCTCGTGCCCACGCGCGAGCTCGCAGCGCAAGTCGAGGAGAGCATCCGCACTTACGGCAAGCACATGAAGCTGCGCACCGCCGTGATCTACGGCGGCGTGGGCTTCGGCCCGCAGGCGCAGGAGCTGCGCCGCGGCGTCGACATCGTCGTCGCGACGCCCGGGCGCCTGCTCGATCACGTCGAGCAGCGCACCATCGACCTCCGCAAGATCGAGATCCTGGTGCTCGACGAAGCCGACCGCATGCTCGACATGGGATTCATCCACGACATCCGCCGCATCCTCGCGCTCTTGCCTTCGGTGCGCCAGAACCTGCTCTTCTCGGCGACTTTTCCCGATGAAGTGCGCAAACTCGCCTCGGGCTTCATGCGCGATCCGGTGACTGTCGAAATCGCGCGGCGCAACCTGCCGATCGAACTGATCGGCCAGGTGGTGCACCCGGTCGACAAGGACCGCAAGCGCGAGCTGCTCTCGCATCTGGTGAAGACCGGCAACTGGCAGCAGGTGCTGGTGTTCTGCAGGACCAAGCACGGCGCCAACCGCCTCGCCGAACAGCTGGATCACGACGGCATCGAAACCGCCGCCTTCCACGGCAACAAGAGCCAGCCGCAGCGCATGAAGGCCTTGCAGCGCTTCAAGGACTGCGAGCTGCAGGTGCTGGTCGCCACCGACATCGCCGCGCGCGGCATCGACATCGAGTCGCTGCCTCACGTGGTCAATTACGATCTCCCGCACGTCTCGGAAGATTACGTGCACCGCATCGGCCGCACCGGCCGCGCGGGCGAATCCGGACAGGCGGTGTCCCTGGTGTCGGGCGAAGACCGCTCGCTGCTTCGCGACATCGAGCGGCTGATCGGGAAACAAATCGACCAGCAGATCGTCCCGGGATTCGAGACCGGCGCGGCTTACAAAACCGCCAAGGCCGAACCGCAGGGGCGCCGCGGCCAGCAACGCCAGGGCCAGTCGCGCAACTCGGGCGGCCAGCGCAATCCGCAACGGAACCAGAACAACGGTTCCAGGAACCCGGGCAACGGCCAGCAGCGCCATTCGGAAGGCCAGGGCAACGGCCAGCGTCCGCCGCAGCGCGGAGGACGCCCGCAGCCTTCAGGCCAAGCGCGCCAGGGCCAGCAGCCCCGCCGCGACCACGCACCGGGACGCGACCATTCGCAAGGACGCCGCCCGGACCGCCAGCCCGCATCGGCCCTGCCCCAGGAAAGAGTCCAGCAGTCGGTTCGTCAGGAGCAGCTCGACTATCACCGCCACCAGCAGCAGGTGGATGAGCATCGCACCGACGCAGCGCCTGCCAACAGCGAGCGCGTGAAGGAAAAATCCACGCCTGCGCTCTTCGGATTGGTCGGAAGGAAAGTGGCGTAAGGCTTTCCAGCTTTTGCGTCAGATAAAAGTGGGCGGCTTCGGCTGCCCTTTTTATTGCATCGCCATATTGAGAAATGCGTGAAACGGCAGGAGGCAAAGATGAAACGGATATCTAAGGTCGACCTCGGTCGTATCGCATCGGCTCTGGACCGGTTCGAGGAAGTCTGGAACAAGGCCGCCCGAGACACCCGTAGCGAGAATTCCCTCACGGTGACCTCTTCTCGCGGCGCTGGCAGAATCATTCACCGCGACGCAAAGACCGGCTCGTTCGCGTCAAAGCGCTCCGCAACGCGCATTCGAGCGACCTCGAAGCGCGCCGCGGATTCACTCAAGCGCCTGGCGAAGCGCTGATCCTTCAGGGTCCTTTCTAGTATCGTTCTGCCTGCCTCATCGAAGAAACCTTTTGATGACCTCGACGCACTCCTCATAGCTCGGCGAAAAATCAAGCACTTCTAGCGCTGCGAAATCCTCCCGCAGATCGGCATCGTGCGCCGCGAGGCGTCTCACGAGCGCGTCGCGGCGGGCTCGAAGTATCGAAGCAATTCCCGCCAAGGCCTCGGGTTTCTTGTGAGCAACCAGCGCGAAGTCGAACAAGTCCCGTGCGGTGAACTCAACTGCCCGGTACCAGATTTTCTTTGCAATGATTTCGGCGGAAGTCTCGACCTTGGACCTTGCGGCCGAAAAGCATTTCCGTGGTTGTAGGCTTGTCGGTCAAAGGCCCCGACACGATGAAGTCGATCTCGCCCTCAGGAAAGTAAAGTTTCACAAAGGTCGCCTGCTCGGTGTATTCCGGAGCCAGCGATTCCGCCGTGGCATTCAGGCGCGGCGTCACGTACCCGAGCCACTGTGGATCAGGCACGAAGATGTCGACGTCCCTGCTGACGCGGTGGCGATAGCGCCGCATCAGGACGGTTCCACCGCCGAAGCTCCAGCCGCTTTCCGGTGCGCCTGTGGCCACAGACTCGTCGAGAATCGAGAGTGCGTGTCCGAAGAGCTTCTCCCAGGCTCTCAGGCGGTCTTGAGCCATCCGGTCACACGTTCGGAGACGTGGAGCGTCTCGGCAAGCTTCAGCATGTTCTGTTCGACTTTTCCTGGCTTGGTCCACTTTCCCACTTGCTCGACCAAACCCCTGAGAACGCTCTGTGGCGCCTCCCCGAGCAACCCGCGCAGGTGCGGGCGGCGATTGCGTGGAGCCTTGCCCGAGAGCAGCGCGTGGACGAGCTCATCCTCGGTGAGCGTTTCCCGGTATCTCACGTTTGCTGAAGTGCACGCCATCCGGATGAAGTCCGGCCCGCGCTTCTTCGGCGCCCTGACCACCGACAGATCCAGGCCCAGCAGGTCGAGCACGTTCTGCACCTTCTTCACTCCGATATCCGGGAAGACCCCGTTCTCCAGCTGGTTCAGCGTGGTTCTGGACAAGCCGGCGTCGGCGGCCAGCGCGGCCTGAGTCAGCCCGCGTCCCGCGCGTGCCGCGCGGATCGCGCTTCCGATTTCCTGGATCCGCATTTCAGCCCAGCCCGACTATGTTAAACATATTGAACATAGTACATTCCCTAGGCTGTGATTTCAAGGGCTGGCGCCCGACTTCGGAGGAGTGCGGCACCCATCTGCGCGATAAACCGGGAGTCAGCGGCCGCCCGTTTGCGTTGATATAGCGAAATGCTATAATCCGCCGCCATGCACGTTATTTCCCGCAAGGCGCTCGCGGAGTTCTGGAAAATCCATCCGCCGGCGCAAGGCCCGATGGCGGCATGGTTCAAAGTGGTGGAAGGAGCGACGTTTCCGAATTTCGGCACGGTGCGCGCGACCTTCAATTCGGCGGACAAGGTGGACAAGTTCACCGTATTCAACGTCGGCGGTGGTGGCTATCGGGTAGTGACGGCGATCCACTTCAATCGACAGAAGCTTTATATTCGGTACGTGTTCACTCATCCCGAATACGAGCGCTGGAGCGTCAAATTGAGGAAAGGCAAATGAAGATCAAGGAATTCGATCCCGCCTCGGCGGAGCGCGCGTGGCAGGCGTTCCGGAGCAGCATCGGCATCGCCGCGATACAGACGCCCAGGCAGTACGAGCAGACCGTGGCGTTCATGAACCAGCTTGTTGACCTGGTCGGGGAGAACGAGCGCCATCCGCTTGCGGGCCTGCTCGACCTCGTCGGCGAACTCATCGCTGCCTATGATTCGCGCATGCACCCCGTACCCGACGCGCCGCCGCGCGCAGTGCTGCGCTTGCTGATGGAGCAGAACGGCCTTACGCAAACGGATCTGCACCGCGAGCTCGGCGGGCAGCCAGTGGTGAGCGCCATCCTGAACGGAAAGCGCAAGATCAATTCGCGGCAGGCGAAGGCGCTGGCCGCGCGCTTTCGCGTTTCGGCGGCGGCTTTTATTTGATCGAGAGCAGAGCCATGCAGGTCACACCGATCAAAACCCACGCGGATTACCGTGCCGAGTTGAAAGAAATCGAAACACTGATGCCGGCTCGGGCCGATACGCCCGAAGGCGAACGCCTGGACGTGCTCGTGACGCTGGTCGAGGCTTACGAGAAGAAGCCTACCGCCGGGCGTTGACCCGCCACGCACGGCACGACTAATACTCCCCCGTAATCCTGAACGTCCGCTTCATCGGCTGCTCCGTCCCCGGCCCGAACCACGCGTCCCAGATCTTCACCGCTTCCCCCGAAGCCTCGATATCGAGCAGCGTCTGGTTGATGACCGCCTTCATGCGCGCTTCGTCTTTTTTCATGGCGAAGCCGACGTTGCGCGACTTGGTGAAGTCGGGGAGGAAGAGGTAATCCCCGGGGTGCCCGTCCTGGCGCACGATCGCTGTTAGCACCGTTTCGTCGGTGGTAAAGGCCTCCACGCTGCCCTCCTTGAGCATCGCGAAGGCGACGGCATAGTCGCGCACGTAGACCAGGTTCACGTCCGGAACGACCTCCTTGAGATTGCCGCCGGCGGTGGACGTGCTCGCCGAGGACGCCTTGCGGCCCGCCAACTGGCGCACCGAGGTAATGCCGGAGGACTTCTTCACGATCACCGCGTGCGGCGTCACGAAGTAAATGTGGCTGAAATCGACCTCGCGCAGCCGCTCGGGCGTGCGCGTCATCGAAGTAGCGACGAAATCGAGCTCGCCCTTCTGCAGCAAGGGAATCCGCTC
>Ga0193726_1003260_pt1 | contig 10436 bp, 10 predicted proteins | sample H2c1metaG_FD_144928 | JGI IMG/M metagenome (GOLD analysis project Ga0193726, IMG submission 144928) | Soil microbial communities from a riparian zone of the East river system, Colorado, United States - H2c1 | ecosystem: Environmental > Terrestrial > Soil > Riparian zone | place: USA: East River... | reverse complement strand
ATACCGCGATGCAAACCCTGCTACATCTTCGCCGATGCTGCTGGGTATCACCAAGGCATCATTGGGTACACAAAGCTGGATATCAGCCGCATCGTTCCAGGAGACTACCAAGGTGCTGTCGCAGGCGTCTATCAATGGTAAGACCGATAACCTGCTTGGCCTGAAGGAAAACGTTATCACCGGTAACCTGATACCAGCCGGTACGGGTATGCGTGAATTCGATGACCTGGTAGTGGGCTCTAAAGAAGAGTTCGAACTGCTGATGGCGAACAGAGATGTACTTCAGTTTGATGAGGAAGAATAGGATTAAGATTTTTAGGATTAATAGATTTTAGGATTTTATGAAAAGACCACTCAGAGATGGGTGGTTTTTTTTGGTGCGTCTTGTCTTACGGGGAGATTTGTCAACTTTTTAAAGGTTGCCGTTCATTTTATGTCGATACGCCGAAATCAGCCACAGTAAAGCATTTCAGCCGATAAAAAATACAAATCATAACGTATGGTACAACATAGGTACTACATTTGCCCGTTTTGCGTGGTCTGATATGACCTGAAAAATCGGTAAAGCGGTTCAATACGGTTTTATCCTTCTTCTGATTATTTTTCAAAAATACCGTTTTTTGCACGTACCACAGGTAAAAAATAAAGTTTATCTTACCCGCCTGATAATTCATTAAATTTATGGAGGTTATTTGTTTAGAGGATGTTGCATTTTATGCCCTGATAGAGCGGGTTATAGTGCGCATCAAAGAAAACCCCGGAGCTAAACCTGATAAATGGCTTTCAGGCGAGGAAACTATGAAAATGCTTCGAATCACCAGCAAAACCACCCTGCAAAAATTAAGGGATGAAGGAAAGATAAGATTCTCACAGCCGGAGAAAAAAATCATCCTGTATGATGCAGATTCTATCAACGAATACCTAAACAAACACGCAAAAGAAACTTTCTGATTATGGAACATCAAGAAAATACACAGGAGCAACAATACATAAAAGGCTTCAATCACGGTTATTTGCTTGCTCAACATGAACCGGATTTAGCCGCCAAGATCGTGAGCCATAAAAACGGCCACAGCGAATATTTCAAAGGTCTTGCTTCCGGCAAGCAAGAATATGACATGGAAAAAACCCGTGAAAAATTAAAAGGAGTGAGCCGGAATGAAACACCCGCAAAGGATTTTACAAAAGATAAAAAGCGTGGTAAATAACCGATAATTAAAGAAATATCTGAGATGGATTTACTAGTTGATTTTATTAACGAGCAGGGGGTTATGGCGTTCGCCAGTAATCCTGACAAGATTATTTATAATCTAAATCTGATTCCACCACTAAAACAAAATATAGCTGAACAAAAAAAAATCAGGAAGGATGCCTTTAGTGCCATAAGCGTAGCCGGAAGGTGGATTGTTGTTTATAAAGCTAATGTTGAAGACAATGAAAATACAATGATGCATTTTATTGATTTTCGCATAGACATTGATTCTCAATCAACGAACGAAATTTTTTCTACGACAGCTATTAATGGAATTAAAACGATTCAAAACCAATATGATGATATATATACTCCAAAGCATGATACAGTTGAGTTACAATTAACTTTTCCCTTTTCTAACTCTTTGATAAAAGATTGGGAAAATGATAGCTGCGTTAATTTTTCTATTGCGCTTGCCCGCATAACGGGTTGGATAATTCATATAGATTCCTGGGTTAACACTCAAGACCCAGAAGAAAATACACCCGAAAAAGATAGAGTTCCTTTACGTGTTTACGTTGGTGATAATCTGGACAATGTTTTTGATGTACGAGGTATTATGAAACTCCAGAAGTTTTGCCAGAGTATTATTGAGCCATTAGCAATAATAAATGCAAAATCCGCTTCTGGCAGCGTAGCTACCAAAATTTATAGCGAAGCAGAACTAGCTGGCTTACCCTATAATTTCAAGCCAAATGAATCGGAAATCGTTAAGGCTATCGACGCAATTAAATCGAATCATTCGTTTCTTGATTGCATTTCTAAGCGTCAGTTTCCAAATATTCCAGCACATGTTGCAGCCAAATTTACTTATGGCCTATGCGCTCCATTCGCAGAAGCTTTGCATGAGCTTAAAGAATTACCAATTGCTGCTATGATTGCGATTAAATACACTCCTCAATTTGAACTTAGCAAGTTAGGCTATATACACAGCTTTGTTCTCCACCCTGACGGCAGTGGAGAAGACTCATGGGGCAAACAAACGGTAGAGCACATAGCAGAACGGTTCGGGGTGGCCGAATATGAACTTAGTAGCACTGAGCATGAACAGGCTGTCGGTAAATTAAGACTTAATTCGTTGGTTAAATTTGACGAAGCTTACAATGAAGCATTGGAATTGATTAGTAAATATAGTAACAACGGCATGGAATAGCCGCTGCGACAAGTAGTAATTTATTTTTTATGGCAAAAATTAGTTTTCTTGGAAAGGTTCTGCCAGATGTTTTTTTGGTAACAAGTTCACTTCCTACGGTTACTTTTAATTCGCCTGATACTGGAGTTAAAGTACAACTTGACATTAAAATATTGGATAGTGCTATTACAATAGACTGCGAAATTGATAATTACAAACCTTCAGACCTTGTTTATATCTACATACGTGCTTTTGATCTGGTTAGAGCAGCCGTGAATATTTTTGCTTTTGCAAAGGGTACAGGATTCACAGTTATTATTGACAAATGCATAGATGACAAAGGAGCAGTAACCTCATATGTCCCAATTGATAACAGCCTTACATCTTTATGTACCGCAATAGACATTAACTCGCCAACAGGATATGATGAAGCCTTTAAACTTATTGGATTAGACCCCAATCTCTTTATGGCACTTGACGATCTAATTGTGTCAATCACTTTGCCGCATCATTCTGCGGTAAATTGCGCAAGAGCCATAGAAGGAATTCGACAAATGATAGAACCAGATAACTCCGGTAAACCCAAATGGGACAAAATGCATTCTGCTTTAAAAACGACAAAAAAATATGTCGACCTTATTACAGATTCTTCCAAATTTCCCAGACATGGAAATAGAATTCGTATTGAAGGAGATGTAACTCAAGAAATAGTTAAGCGATCATGGATAATTATGAACAGGTTTTTAGAATATCGTAAGAGAGGAAATACGCCGCTGCCGGAGTTGGAATTTCCTATTCTTACATTGTAGCTAAATCCCACAAAAATCCTTTAATTAATTATTGGTAGCTTCAATCTAATCCTCTCATACATCTCGTCTTTTTTTCGTTTGTTCTTTATTTTTGAATAAACCTCCATTGCACCAGTTAAATTTATTTCATAATTTTCTTTGTTACCACTTTCTCTCTCTAGCTCGCAAAGCATTAGATAAGTATCAACTTGCAGAATCTTATTTTCATCATTTTCTGTTAGATTTAGAGACAAGGCTTCATTAAAAAACTTCCTGCCATTATCATCGTTCCCGATGGCAAAAAGGAATATCCCAAAACCACGTAAATTCATAAGTTTAATTGGCGGGGAAGCAGATTTGTTAATTGTTTTTCTCCAAAAATACTCTGCCTTTTCTTGGTCTCCAATTGCAGCATATGCACCCGCCAATATGTTACAATCGATTTCTGTCGCAAGGTTATCATAGCGCATTATCAAAAAGTCGGCATGTGCTATCAATACTCGCCTTTGGGAGTTATAATTTCGTCTAAGTTGGATTGCAGCTTCCGAGTTGAATTCCAAATCCTTCGAGGATTTCAGCTTCGTTGATTCTATTCCAATTTTGGAAATGCTTTCGAGTGTGTCGGTCAGTGTTTTTTTTATAGTCCTGTTAGTTTCCTTGTGCTTTTGTATCAGCGTAACAATAAGCGAAATAAGTGACAGTGTTAAAGCACAGCCACTTATGATTATTACTATGTAGTCTTTTATTTCCATAGCTCTATTAAACAAACAGATATCTGGTAAAAGAATTTTCGTCGTGAGAGAATGATTTTACTAAACCCTAGTGGCAATTATTCTTTATCATAATCAAGGTCAATTTGTACACCAAGCAGTTTTGATTCATTTGATTCATCTGTCAACTCAAGAACAATGCTGTCGTCATTAATCAATTTACTGTAATCATCACCTAGTTCAATTTTAAGCGAATCTAAAGTATTTTGATTCACAGAAACAATATACTGCAAGTTATCAAGGTTTGTATTATCATAGGCAACTCTAAATAATGTAGCAACTTGCCTGGAGTCAATTTCTGACAGTAACCGGCTATCATGAAATATAAAATCAACTTTGTGATTATGCTTTGCTTTCAAGATTGTCCAATCAAAACAAAAAATCTTCACATCATTCACTCCATCACCTTTATCGTCATCAATTTTTGCTCTAATTTCAAATCTATTTTTGTTTATTCCTTCATTATTTTTAATTTCTATGCCTGCTTTTTTGTTCTCGTAAAATTCTTCCGCGAAATGCTTAAACAATAAAATATTTTTTTCAATTAGCTCATTACTATCTGCTATATAATTTGTAGTGACAATATTCTGCTCACTAAAACTCCTTTTAAGTTCCTCAGTTTTATTTTTATATTCTTGCTTTAGTCGTTTGTATTTTTCGATATTGTCTAGACGTATCCTGAAGTTACCTAACTGGTCATTGAGTTTAGTAAATTCATCTAATGCACCTCTTGTATTTAAATATTCTAGTTTTTGGTCTTTTTGTTTACCGAGTCGTTTTATAATAAGTTCCTGCTCTTTTAACTGTTTTTCAAAATCATTTTTTTCTTTCAATAATCTTTGGGTTCTATTGTCTAATATTTTTTTATTGAAGTTCTCTATTTCTTCTAACTTTCTTATAACTGATCCGGGTAAAGCAACTTGGGCTTCGTTATATAGTTCAATAACTTTTTTCCTTGGAATATCAGGAGTAATATCTAGGCTTGTCGTTATATTTGCTATCGCCGTTTTAATATTTGCTGCCCTATTTTCATAAGACCTCAGTTGATATTTTATTTCATCAGCTTCCTTTACAACCTGATAATAATCTTCTGCTACCTTAAATTCATTTAAATCCTTTTCTAGTTTCCTAACTTTTTCTTTTAAATCCACTATATCAATTTCGATATCATCATCACTATCAAAAAACGATTTCATTATAGGGTCTTCTTCAATAGCCTTTCGCATTTTTTCAACACCATCGTATTCATCTTTTAATTGAAATTTCTTGAGAATAAGACTTGTATCAAGACCAAGTAAAAAAGCATTGTTTATAAGCTCGTTAAAATCAGGTTCATCGTTAATATACTCCCGATAATTGTTATAACTACTTTTCCTCGGCCTAATAAAACGAGATATTAATGATCGAAATGATAAAAATTTTGACCCTTCAGGGATTGAAAAAACTTTGGATTCGAGACTGTCTTTATATTCGTCCAACGAATACTCTTTGCCGTTAAGTATGACTATATTTTGCTCATTACATTTTCTAGTTGCTATATAATTTTCACCTTCGATATCGAATTCTAATGTAAACTCCCAATCCTTTAATTTAGTTTCAAATTCAGCGCTTTTTTGAGAACCTAAGCAGAAATGTACCAACGCAATTGAAAGAGATTTGCCGATACTATTATAAGTGATTTTTTTATTTTGAGTATAATCAGCATTATGCCTCTTCCCAATTATGAGAGAAAGCCCTTTGGGGTTAAATTCAATTGTCTTGAACCCAGGATTATTCGATGTTAATTTTAATAGCCGCATTTAATATTTCCCCTTCTGAATTAATATCTACAGCACCAATCATGTACAAATAATTTAGTGCCAAAATAACATTATCAAATCCGTGGTAAGCAAATGATTTCTTTGAATTATTCTGCTTGCTCACTTTAAACCACAATTGGTCAACTGTTTGAGGCTCGTCCTTGAGGTACTTCAATAAGTAGCCTCCCAACCCCAATAGCGACTCCGCTAATCTTATATGTTTCGATGGTAAAATCATTTCTTACTTAAAATAAGGCGTTTTGCTTCACTGGTTCTTCAAATATATCACAATAACTAAAGAAGTACGACATTAAGACTAAAATAGCACTACTTACAGCTTGATTTTTGGTAGGGTGTGCATTCCCCATTATATAAAAAAATACCAAATCATTTTTACCCTCCCCATCCGGAATTAATAACAGCCCATCCTTGTACAATTTATTAAATACATTTCTTAAATCAGTTTTTGCAAATGTGCTATTAATTTTAAAATAGCGTTTTAATTCTCCTTCTTGAAAAGATCCATATTTTAAATAGGTTTCAACAGACGAACTTAGCCCATTGAATTGAATTTTTTCATCAAAGTTCGGATTATCGGGAACACTATCCGGTTGTGCAGGTAAATTTGATCCAAGTAAATGTTTGATAACCTCGTTCATTACTGAAACATCAAAAAGCTTGACCTCGTCAGGGGCTATAATTGGCCCCAAAAATTCTTCTATGTCTGTTATATCTAAAGAAAGAAATTTATCCTCTAAGTGTTGCGCTAAAAAAGGAAAACATTTAACTCCATTGTAATTTTTTTCAATCTTAGTTAATTCAGGGTGTAGTGAGGCATACGCTCCTTGGTATTTATCATTTAATACAAAATAGAACTCCTGCACAGGAGCAACTTGCGTATTCCAATAACTATAAAGACCAGAAAAATCTGTAACTAGCTTTTCTATTGTAGCTTTTTCTTTAACAGATGGATCTTGTGGCGCGTAAACCTGATAATATTGTCCAGTTGATTTAATAAAGCCATCATTTTTTCTATCGCCATATTGGCCTTGGGGCTTCACAGGTATAAACTCTGGAAAGCTAAGCTGCATAATTCTAACAAAAAAATCCTCATAGGCTTGTCCACTCCTTTTATGAATTTCTAACTGAAAAAGTTTCCTAGCAATAAGCTTTTCTTCTCTTGATAAATCCATAAAAACAATTTGATTCACAAAATTAATAAATCCGTTACTTTCATCTCAATTCTTTTATACACAATGTTGTTAAAGAATACCATCTTTTTGAAACTACAGTTACTTAAATTTCCTCTATCAAAATCGCCCCAACAAACAACCCGCTTTCCTCAGTATCAGCGCCAATATTAACCTGAATATACCGCACGCGGTATGCAACGAGGTAGTCAAATAATCTGCCTAAATCCCGGCCTGTAATTTTCACCTTCTTGTTAGTGGTGGTGATCTCAATATTATCGGCACTGTCAAAATCTATTTCAATGAAATAGGAGTATGGTAGGGCTTTATGCTTGCCATCAGGCAGGCGCAGATCGAGACAGGGCGGACTGCTTTTAATGTTATCCGTGGCGAAATATTCGCAAGCGAAACTTTCTTCCAGTTCTTCCGCAAGAGCCGCTTCACTTATATTACCGGGTTTTTCCCGGCTTTGTTCTAACCGTTCTCTGAAGTTCATTGTTCCTCATTTTGGTTTTTAGTTTTTCGTAATTTTCTGCCGCACGCTCCCGCATTTTTTTGAAAATTGAAAGGCGGTTATTTTCAACGGCAGTATTCATCAGCCTTTGATTATTTGATAATAATTCAGTCGCAGAAGTTCTCTGCACAGAGCGGCTCACCGCTTGTTTCAAACTTTCTTTATCATCTGTATAGATTGATACGGCTTGCTTTCCCCTTGATACGGAAACATAGAACTGTTCTATTGATGAAGCCCTGAAAGTGGCGGAGCTTTGCGAGATAATAACCTTATCAGCAGTTTTGCCCTGGGAAGAATGAGAAGTCATAACATACCCTAAATTGAAATGCCCATATTCCTTTGAAAGTACAGAGCCATTAGAGAGCCTTATGTTACCTTGTTTGTCGAAAGCATGAATGTTGTATGTAGTGCCATTGAATAAATGTTTGCCATCCTCACTTTTACCGTTTCCGGTAATGCGAATTTTATCGCCCTTCGTTACCTGTACTTTCCTAACCTCAAAAACGCTGAAATTTTTTGCTTGCGAAACAGGAACATCAAACGGCATTCCCTTTGAATCCCTTGCCAGCAAGTTGCTTCCCTCATGCCCCATTACTTCCAGCCTTGCGCCTTTCCTTACCCCTTTTATATTCTGGTGAAATACTATCAGGTTGCCTTGATTATAGTTTTCAGGTTTTTGCTTTTCTGCTTCGGTGAACTGGCGGTTTTTAAAAACTGTAAATTCCCGCTCATCATTTCCAATTACATTTTTGTCCTTTAGCTTGGCTCTTATGTACCCTGTAACCAATTCCCCCTCGGCATGTGTTGGGGCAATTACAAGCACGTCTTTTTTCTGCTTCCCTCTAAAAGCGGAACTATAATAATCTTCTGCTATCGCTGTAATGCGCTCTTTGCTGTCAGCAATCTCTTTTATAGCCCCAATATTTTCCAGCTTCTTAAATCCCTTTTCTATTCCACCGTCAGACAGTAGTGTTACAGCCTGTTTATAACCTTCATTTTTTTGCCGCTGTATCTTGCTAACCGTTATCGGTTTGATACCGCCCTGCTCCTGAATGATACGCAAGGCATCGCCACGCTGTACACTGTTATGCTGCTTCGTATCGCCAGATAGTATAATTCTTGCGCTTTGCTGTTTGGCAATCTCTATAACATTATTCATATCCCTGTTTGAGAGCATCCCGGCTTCATCTATCCAGATCACTTGGTTTTTTAGTTGCGGGTGCAGGTTCTTGTCTTGAACCAGCTTTGCCACAGTATCAGCATTTTTAAACCCTTCGCTACGCTGAACGCCCCGGCTTGCTTCACTGGAAGGGGCAAAGGAATAAATCTGTTTACCAGCCTCGGTAATGCCCTGCTTTACTTCTTTCATCAGGGTAGTTTTTCCGGTTCCTGCCTTGCCTGTAATAATTGAAATCTGGTCTGTTGTGCCTAAAGCATGTCTTACAGCCGCTTTTTGCTGGTCATTGAGAATATCACTTTTAAGCTCATAATTTTCGTTGATTGGCTTTAGCCTACCCTTCATGTCAATACAGGCTTTGATAAGCTGCTTTTCTTCTTTAAGCGCCTCTTTGGTAGTTATGAAAGTTCGCAAATTTTCATTCGCTATAAGAATATTATTGTCGCTATTAAACGCTTGTTTAATTTGCTCCGGCGTTGCCATTCCTATGCTTGATTTTATTGCAGTTGCTAAAATCTCTTTATCACTAGCAACAGATTTCCTTTCCAAATGATGTTCCAGTGAGAACTTGACAGCTTCACTTGCGACATCATCTTCTTCCTGCTTTTTGGTGAATCCTGCAGAGCGTTTCTTCAAATTGTATATCTCTGCTAATTCCGCAGAACTTATCCGGCTTTTCCAGTTCTCTTGCTGCTCGGCTGGTGTAATATCAACCCGCTTGGCTTCCCTTGTTTTTGCCCCTATTTGTGATTTCTTTTTATCATCAGTTATATTATGTTCCCTTGCGTGTTCCTCAATTTCCTTTGTCCGGCGTGAAAATTTATCCAGAGTTTTTTTCTCAATGCCGACAAGCTCAAAACCATTATCGGTTTTTTCAACCCTATATCCCATAGCTTCCAACTTACTTGCAAGTTTGGAATGAAACACCGCTTCGTAATATGCAGCATCCTGTTTTATCTGTCCAAATTCCCCGGCTTTCCATTTCTTATCTTTCTTGTCATAAGTGGCATTGAAAATAAAACAGTGGCTATGCAAATGCGGGTCTGGTACGCCATCAATCGGGCGGGTAGTAAAATGGGTAAATTCACCGTATGCTATATTTCCGGTTTCCCTGTTCTCATTCTTGCCCTTATCCCGAACCCGTGCTTGCATTCCGGTTTCAATTTCGCTTACTGTTTCCCTCACCGAACTTTGAAACGCTGTTAGAATTTCTTTTTTATCCTCATCATTACCGAAGCTATAAGCAAGGCTTACAGACTTACTTGCATTGAAAGTGAAATCATAACCGACCCGCCTATCAACATCATTCCGGCCTGTTAGTGTTTTCCCTGTTACCGGGTTGATGTTATCGCAAAGAGAGGCAAAATCCTTTTTCAGAATATCACCCGCCAATCCTAATTCTTCCGCAGCCTTGCCGCCCCATCTACCAATAGCTTGGTCTTTCTCTGAGTAATAATTTAGCTCATTACTTTGCCCCTCACTATAATACTCTTCCGAGTAATATTTTTTTGCTCCACCAGCCGATTTATTCATTGTGATACGCAACATAATGCTCTGATTTTAGATTATTGAAGGCTTTTTATTAAGCCACAAAACCCTTTACAGATGCTATGTTCGGTACTTTTATTCACATTTAAAAATATTGAACTTATGTGGTCTGACGCGTATTAATATGGACGAATAACAGCAGTTAAATTATTAGCTTTGTGTATGGATACTAGTGTTATGTTAATCTTGAATTGACGGATAAAGTCTTTTTAGCTTTATCCTTGCATCTGGATTTGTGAATTGCCAATTAATTTTACTGTTTTTAT
>Ga0193726_1003259_pt1 | contig 10437 bp, 10 predicted proteins | sample H2c1metaG_FD_144928 | JGI IMG/M metagenome (GOLD analysis project Ga0193726, IMG submission 144928) | Soil microbial communities from a riparian zone of the East river system, Colorado, United States - H2c1 | ecosystem: Environmental > Terrestrial > Soil > Riparian zone | place: USA: East River... | reverse complement strand
TCGGTCCGTCGGGTGAGCCGTTATCACACTCGTATCGGATGACAGAAGGTTCTCGCAGGGAGTACCCTTGACGCGGTAGCTGAAATTCTCCACTACCTTGCCGTCCACCACCGCGGCGATGGTCCGAGCACTGAGCGGCTCTCCGGGCAACAGCTGAGTGACGAACCCACCCTGAGCCTCGAGAGCCTCAGCCATGTTCCGTGCGAGCTGCTCGAAGAACGCCGCGCCCGTGGCCGCGGAGACAGCGGCGGCTACCTTGACGACGGCGGCCTGCAGGCGCCGCCCTTCCGACTGTGAGCGGAGATTGCCGATGCCCGACGCCACGTCGTCGACCATCTCCTGCAACAGCGTGAGCTCCTCTGAGCTGGTTTGCTTGAGCTCAGATGTGTAGAGGACCACGAGCCCGAAGGTGCGCGTCGCGTCACGCAACGGAAGGCAAATAGCCCCGCAATAGCCGCGCTGGCGCGCGAGGACCAGCCAGTGCCCCGCGGTCGGCACCTTGACCAGATCCTCGCAGACCACCGCGCGACCGGTGCGGATGGCCTGCCCGCCCGGCCCCTGCCCTCGAAGATCGTTCTCGTCCCAGGTGATTTCGATCTGTGAGAGAAAACCGTCCTCTATGCCGGCATGGGCCATCGGAGTGACCGAGTGCGATTCGTCGTCCTGCGCGTAGCCCACCCACGCCATCCGGTAGCCACCGTTCTCGACGGCGATCCGACAGACTTCATTCAGAAGTTCAAGCTCGCTCTCTGCACGAAAGAGGGCCTCGCTGCAACTACTCAACATCTTCAACGCACGGTTGGTCCGGGAGATTTCGATCTCGGCCAGCTTCAGGTCGTGAATGTCCGTGCAGGTGCCAAACCATTTGATGATCCTGCCGCTCGCATCTTGCACCGGTACGCCCCGGATCAACCACCACCTGTAGACCCCGTCGGCACGACGCAAGCGGCTCTCGATCGAATACGTTCCGATCGTCTCCGTCGCCTGCTGCCAGGCGTGGAAGGCGTGCTCCCTGTCTTCGGGATGGAACGGCTTGTTCCAGCCGTGCCCGCTGCTCTCTTCCATCGTTTGTCCGGTGTAGTCCAGCCACCGCTGGTTGAAATACACGTTCGAGCGATCCGGCCGGGTGATCCAGACGATTTGCGGCATCGCTTCCGCCAGCGTGCGGAATTCATCCAGGCTCGTGCGCAACGCGTCCGCGGCGATGCGCGCGTCGGTCGTGTCGGTGACGATCCCGGTCAGACGGATTACTTTGTCGTTGTCGTCCCGGACCTGGAATCCGCGGCTCCGGACCCAACGCGTCTGGCCGTCAGGACGCACGATTCGATACTCCACATCGATGCTGGAGGCGTCGCGCGTGAGAGTGTCGAAAACCGCCACTACCCGGTCGCGGTCATCCGGGACGATGAAGGAAGTCCATTGCTTCGGATCTGTGTACTGGCTGCCCACGGGAAGTCCCCACATCTGCTCAAAAGCGGGACTGATGTAGTGCACCTCGCGCATGTCCGGTGATCGTATCCAGAACACGTCGGTAATGTTGTCGGCCAGCTGGCGGAATTTCTCATTGCTCTCGTGGAGGGCCTTCTCGGTCTCCTCCAGGCCATCCGGCACCACGAGGGTCAGCAGTGGCGTTTTGCTTTTAGAATCGACGGGCGCGTCGATCTGACCGGAGCGCAATGCTTCGATCGTCGCTTCGGCGGCGGCGAGCCGTTTCGCAATCGCTCTCTCGTGCACCCGTTCTTTGGCGTTCATACGATGGCCGGTATCCGCGACACGCTGCGAACGTCGCGGATTGTTTTGATCTCGTGGGAAGACCCTAGAGGCCCGGACTTGAAGCGCGCCAGAGAAGGTTTGTAGGCGCGCGCGGGGCAGTTGATGAATGATCACGGCAAGCCCTGCGCCGGTCTATTCCCAAAACGTATTAGGAAGGCAAAATGATGACGCAGTACACTAGCGCTGGTTCGAGTGCTTCCGTTGCCCAGTATCGCAGGCCGGGGTATAGTTAGAAGTCGGGCGAAATGACACCAGATGCCCGACGATCCTCCTCAGCGCTGCTGGCGACGCCTCCCATTTTCGGCCTCGCCATTTTGATAGAGCCCCCGCGCCCATCAGAGGCGCAGCCTCCGACATTCGCAGAGCAGCCACAGCGCGTCGACTTAGAAGGTTTTCGCGCGCTGCTGCGCGAGGCCGGCGTCGAGGAGATGATCGGAGATCTGCTCGCGACATTCGTGCAGGACGCGCCCCTGCGCTTCGCCGCCCTGGAGCAGGCAATGCTAGGCGAAGATTCCAAAGCGATCGAGTCCGCGGCGCACGCATTCAAATCGGGCGCGGGCACCATTCGCGCGACGTTTCTGGCCGATCTCCTTTCGGAAATCGAGACGGCTGGTCGAACCAGTCACCTGGAAACGGCAGGCGATCTGATCGAGCCGATGAGGACCGAATATCTGGCGGTCATGCGCGAGCTCGGGGCCCAGAAATGACGGCACAATTGCCACCGGCATCGGCCACGCGCCCACGGGCGGGTGAAAACATGCGGCAGCATTGGATTGTCGACATCGCTCGGCGCGCTCACCTCGCCAACACACGCTCTGGCTCATCCCCCACGAGCGGATGCGGTGGACGGTCATCTTCAGCCGAGCCGCCCACGTGTTCCACAAGCCATATCCGGGCGCCAATTTCGATGTGCTTCGAGTGGACGTGACGCCGGAACAGGCCTCACCGATGGAGTCGTTCGCGATCTATTTCACGATTGTACTTCGCGACGATGCTGTGCTGCGCCTGCACTGGGGCACGACTGGTGTCCCGATCCGCATCAGAGCGCCTTTCCGCCCGAGTCCGTAGCACGTTCGCGATTCCGGCTGCCGAAGGTCGTGTTCTCGCGGACCATGGACAAGGCGTCGTGGAACAATACGAAGCTGGTAAAGACCGACCCGGCGGAAGAAGTCCGAAAGATGAAGGAGGAGGCCGGCAAGGACATCGTGATCATGGGGAGCGGCAGCCCCAGCTTCTTTCGAGCGAAAGGACGCGCGAATGCCGCCGGCGGATTGTGCGCGGTCGCGAGATCGAATGCCTTCTGATACGCCGCGTTTGCCTGCTCTGAATGGCCGAGTTTATCATGCGTCATGGCCAGAAGGGCAAACATGAAAGGATCGCGATCGTTGCCCCGGATTGCGACGGCCTTTGTCAGCTCGATTTCCGCGGTCGCCAGATCGTTGGTGTAGAGCGCAACGTATCCGAGCAGGTACGGAAAGAAGCGCTCCTGCTGTGCCTTCATCGCGGAATCGCCGGCATCGAGGGAACGTCGTGCCGCACCGACATGCTGCATCGCCGCCGCCTTATCCCCTCGGCGCGCAGCCAGTCGAGCGAGCGCATGGTGAAGACGGAAATCCCACAGCGCCTTCGAGTGCGTCTTGGGCGACGGCTCCTTTAGGCCGAGCTCGCTCCCCATGAGGTAATACTTCTCCGCGGTGGCAAGATCTCCGGCGTCGATGCAGACGCGCGCTGCCTCGTTCGCCATCTCGCCCTGCTGATAGAAAGCGTTCTGCGGCTCCTCACCCTCCCGCGTCTTCCAATAGGCGATGACCATCTCCTCGTACTTCACAGTGTTGGCGCAATCGGCGTCGAAGGCGTAGGACATCGCCATCGAGCGCTGCGCAGACGCTTTCGCCGACGGAGTCGGGGCAGCGTCGATCAATCGTTGGAAAGCTGCGCGCGCCTGCGCGGTGTGCCCTTGCGTGTCGAATTTCCCGGCGTCGCGGAGCGCCACCTGGAACGGGTCGGTCTGTTCCTGGGCGTCGAGAGAGGACGAAATCGAGAACGTGACGAGAGTAGCCGCGGCGACTGCCAAGCGGCGGACGGTTAGACCGGTGATTGGGCGCATAACGCAAAATTACTATCTGGAAGGGTCTCTGGTACTCAACCCGAATCTACCCTGAGGCCCCTTTGAACCACCCCTGAGGGGCCTCAGAACCCACCCTGAAAGGGCCTCAAAAGGGTCGCCGTCGAGGGCTTTGTTCGACTGGCGCGGGGAGCGAAAAAATGTTGAATAGCCCCGTTCTGGGCCTCCCGGACGCATAGTCTCCGAACCGCGTTTCCCTCATCCGCGGTCGCTCGTCAGACACGAAGCAATAGGTACGTGCCCGTTTTCCGGGCCCAATTTAGCCGCGCACCAATGCGCGAACGCTACACACCTCCCGAAAGAGGAGTGCTCCTAATGTTTGAATCGTTTGCGCAACTATTCCCCGCCGATTGGCAAGGCGCGGTGCTCACATTGCTGGCGCCAATGCGCTGGCTCGCAGCATGGGTTTCGACCATAGCCACGGCATGGATCAATGGCGGCAATTCCGCCGGTCGCGTGCTGGTGTGGATCGCTCTGCTGATGCCCGCACTTCTGATCGCGGCCGGCCTCTGGTGCACGGTCGCTTCTATATACACGCTTCCCTTCCGGTCGGGTCGCGGCGCCTTCATCACATCAATGCTCATGGCGTGGTGGGATGCTGGCCGCTGCATTTGGCTTTTCTGGACGGGAATGCTGCGCGTCGGCGTGGCGCTTGTCGGCTGGGTCATCGGCTCGGTGCGCTTCGCCTTCCTGATGGTCAAGAACATTCTGCTTGGCATACTGCGCTCGCCGCTCACGCTGATCAGTTGGACATCGGAGCGGTACTTCCAGCCCGGTGTGCCGTGGATTGCATTCCTGGTCCTCGTCGTCTGGTGCGCAATCGAAGCGACGATCTTCACCTTCACGCTGCAGCCGACACTCAATGAAGTGTTCGGCAGTCTGACCGGGTTCGATCCGAACCCACGCGTGATGGCGCCGCTGCTCTGGATGTTCCTGTTCATGCTGGTGGCGGGAAGCTTCGCCTGCGTGCAGGTCGTGACTGAAGCAATCAAGGAAAAGAAGACTGCTACTATTGTACAGATGCTCGTCGTCGAAAGCGCGGTGATGTTCTTCGAGGTGATCTTCCTCTACCGCGAGCTGATCGACGCAATTACGCCGTGGATCGCCCAGCAGTCGGGCGGCTCGGTGCAGCTCGGAATTGGCGCAACGCTCGCTCTGGCCTCCTTCGGCTGGCTCGGTGTGCGCGGTATGTCGTGGTTCCTGTTCGGTCGTTTCGGAACGCCGGCGCTGCTTTCGATCTTGTCGCGGCAGGCTGTATCGCACGAAGGTGCAGCGCGCCCGATCGTAAGGGCGGTCGAGCCAGGACTCTGGCGCGAGCCGGTCAACGCTCTCAAGGCAGAGACCGCGTGGTTCCACGAGGAAGCAAAGCGCATGTTCGAGCTGCTTTCGCTCCCCGTGCTCCAGCTACTGGCAGCCGCAATCAACTTCGCGGTCGTCACGATCAAATCACGTCCGATGTTCTCACTGCCTTTCAAATCGCTCGAGGAAATCCTCGCCGCGACGCCGCTGGTGCATCGCCCCTCGCTTGATTCGGTCGCGAGAAAACTCACCCCGCACGATCCACGGCCGAGGGTAGCGTGATGAGACTATCGCATATGTCCACAGTTCGCGGCGCTGCACTGGCGCTCGCACTGGGCGCCGGGGTGGCGTGCGCGCCACCGGCGGCAGATGGCGCACGGGTCTCTCGGTCAACGCTCGTCATAGGGATCGATGTCAGCGGCTCATTCAAGGGCAAAGGCCGCTATGAGAGCGCGATCGACTTCACGGCGAACTACCTCTATGCCCACCTTCACGGACTGGGTGGACTGAAGCAGCCGACCGCGGTATTCGTCGGCTCGTTCGGTGGGGAGAAGCCTGGAGAGACGAAGTCTTTCCAGCCGATCCACACCTTTCAGAACATGAGCGTCCCGGAGATCGCGGCGTTCCTGCGAAAGGAGTACCCATCGAATGACGGGCTAACCGACTTCAATCCGTTCTTCGAGCGCGTCGGGACGCTGGTGAAGCGCCAGAACCTGGTGCTCTCACCGCTCAACATCGTGATGCTCACCGACGGATTGCCGGATACGCCGTCGGAAAAGAACGACAGCCTCAGCAAGTACAAGAAAATCAACGTGAGCGGACTCGAGTACCTATCGAAGAACACCACGATTCGCGTCCTGTACCCGCGCCCCACCGTGGCAGTGCACTGGGAGAAGAAGGTGCCCCGCCGCAGAGTGCGGATGTGGACCGTCGACGACGAGGTGATGGCGACGTGGAGATCGCACTATCGGACGGGCGCGACGCCGGAGAGTCAGGAAGAGCTTTGGAAATGGATCTCGGATAACGTCGACTTCCGCGTGCGGAGCGGCGGCATACTGTAGTTGGGCCGTGGTCTGGGCGCCGTGGCGAGAGGGTTGGTCCCCGAACTTGCCCGGCGACCGGGCTCCGGATCACTGCGAAAGGCAACTGAACACCCCGTCGGCTTGAGCGATCCAGCTGACGACGTGTTCAGTTGTTTTTGGTTTTGCTCCATGAAGTATCGAGACCTGCCAGGAAACAGGCGTCCACAGATTCCTCTTGACGCCGCTGCCCTTGCCACCGACACTCCCTCCGATGCGGCGGGTCCAACTTCCTAAACCGAGGATAGCATGGCCATTAACACGCAAAAAGTCGTGATCGGAGGCATCGCTGCCGGTGTCGTGATGAACATCATCGATTTCGTATCAAACGCGTTCATCCTCGGCGCGCGCATGAAGGCGGAATCAGAGGCGTTCAAGCCCGGCATGGGAGACGCGATGATGAAGCCCTCGGTGATGGTGAGCTACATCGTCATGGACTTGGTACTCGGAGTTCTGCTGGTCTGGACCTACGCGGCGATTCGCCCGCGCTTTGGTCCCGGACTCCGGACGGCGATATATGCCGCGGTCCTGTTCTGGCTCCTCGCCGGAATCTTCCTGTCGGGGTACCTGCACATGGGCATGATGTCGACGGGACTCTGGTCGATGTTTGCGCTGTTTGGACTTATCAACTTCGTGCTATCAGCGTGGGTCGGAGCCAAGCTCTACACCGAGAACTCCACGACCTGAAGCACGCCTACCGCACAAACGCCGAGCTGGTGAGCCGCCCTGCTTAGGGGCGAATCAGCTCGGCGTAGCGGCCGGGGCGATCTCGCCCGACGGAGCTGCAGGCTCCGGCTTCCGCCAGGCTGGCCTCTGATACGCCGGCCGCGCCGCAATGGCAAGAAGCTCTGCGTGATAGGCGAGGATCCGCGCCTGAACCGACTTCTTCGTGTCGGTGGCAGAGGCCTCGAAGGGCGCGTAGCGCGTCCCCACCCCATTGTCGAGGCGGAACCACCACCAGGGCGGCATCCCCGTCTGACCGGGGACCTCAACCGTACAGTAGAAAGTCCGCTCACCATCAACGAACTCGAAGTCTTTTATTACGCTGTCTCTTGTCGCCATGATGCAATCTAGCTCAATGACCGTTAGAATGAGGATCGTTCTCATTTTCAGTCTCGTGGACGAGGTACAGAATGACGGAATCCGACCAGGGTCAGCGCGACCCCCAAATCCTCCCCGCTGGTGCGCCCGCGCCCGATTTCGCGCTTAACGCGACGCCGAACCAGACGCTCCGCCTAAGCGAGCTTCGAGGGCGCCCGGTCGTCCTCGTGTTCTATCCGGCTGACTGGAGCCCAGTGTGCGGCGATCAGGTGGCGCTCTACAACGAGATTCTTCCGGAGTTTCGCGAGTACGGCGCCGAGATTCTCGGGATCTCGGTTGACGGTGTCTGGTGTCACGCCGCGTTCTCGCGTGATCGAAATCTGCACTTCCCCCTCCTGGCCGACTTCGAGCCGAAGGGAGCGGTTGCGCGCGCGTACGGCGCCTACCGCGCCGAGGACGGCACGAGCGAGCGCGCGATCTTCGTGCTCGACGCCGACGGGATCATTCGCTGGAGTTACTGCTCGCCGATCGCCGTTAACCCGGGCGCCGATGGAATCCTGAGCGCTCTCGAAGCACTGCCGCGCAAGTCTGCGCCGGCTAAATCGGAATCATTCCGCGCCGAGGCGGCGGAGGCACGGCCATGAGCGAAGGTCAACTGACGCCGCCGGTGGGCGCGAACGATCACGTCGCAGGTCCTGAGGACGCACCGGTCACGCTCGTGGAGTACGGCGACTTCGAATGCCCATACTGCGGAATGGCTTATCCGGTCGTGCAGAGAGCGCAGCGAGAGCTTGGGTCCCAGCTCCGGTTCGTGTTCCGCAACTTTCCCCTCGCCGAGGCGCATCCGCACGCACGCACCGCGGCGCAGGCAGCGGAGGCAGCAGGAGCGCAGGGAAAGTTCTGGGAGATGCACGACACGCTGTTCGAGCACCAGGATGCGCTCGAGGTCGAAGACCTGATTGGGTACGCGAAGTCTCTTGGGCTCGACGTCGAGCAGTTTTCGCGAGACCTGGAAGCGGGGACATATGCGAAGCGGGTGCGCGACGACTTTCGGAGCGGCGTCCGCAGCGGCGTGAACGGCACGCCGAGCTTCTTCGTCAATGGCGAGCGCTACGACGGATCGTGGGCGAATCAGGAATCGTTCATCGGCGCGCTTCGCGCGGCAGCGCAGCACTCGCATCAGGGCGTGCACCAGGCTGCCGACGCATAGAACGCCGACGGCAGGCGTCCGCAGCGATCATCAATAGCCGTCGACCTCCGCGATAGCGTCGGCGAAGGCCTGCGGGGCTTCCTGCGGCACGTTGTGACCGATGTCCTTCAGGATTCGGTGCGAGTATTTGCCCGAGAATTTCTGGCGATAGGCTGATCCGTCCGCGGCAGGACTCGCGGCAAAGGATGCGGCGGCAGCACCAAAAAACCGGCGGTGATCGAGATCGGGCATGTTGGTCATCTCCATGCGCGGTTTGCGTTTCAATAACGGAATACGCTGGCTGCTACGAATACGTTGGCCGCGAAAAAACTGAAAATCGGAGATGAGTTGGGGCTTTGGTCCTGCAGTTAGGCTGGTTCCCGGACTGCTGAGCCTGCGCCCCGCCCGGCCCTCTGACGCCAACTACTTTCGACCATTGCTTGGCACGGGCGCGCCCACCGTTTTCGTGGGTTCGCCCTTACTGTAACGAGTTCGTATTCACCCTGACTACAGGCGATTTTTCCTCTTTCCGGAAACCGGATCCGAATGTAAGATCTGTCTACCGCTGACGAACTGCGGTCATCCCCATAAATCACCAGGATCCCCATGCGCTTGAACTCATGGCGCGGCATGCTTGCCGCCCTTGTCGGTGTTACGCTTTTGTCCTGCGTCGACTCGTTGACGTCTCCCAAGCCCACGCCGAACGTCCGACGAATCTTCACGGTCGATGCCGTTCTCACCCCGAAGGTCGTCATCAGCGAGATCTATGGCGCCGGGGGAAATGCCGGAGCTCTGTTCCAGAACGACTATGTCGAGCTGTTCAATGCGGGTACGGCGCCGGCGGATCTGACCGGATGGTCGGTTCAGTATGCGAGCGCGACCGGCACCGGAAACTTTGGGGTGACGAATCAGATCGCGGCGTTGGCGGGCTCAATCGCGCCGGGACAGTACTATCTGGTCAAGCTGGCCGGCGGAACTACTGGCGCGGTGATGCCGACTGCCGATGCCACCTCCAACATCAACATGGCGGGCGGCGCGGGCAAGGTTGTCGTCGTCAACCAGTCAACGACACTCGGCTGCAACGGTTCGTCGAACCCATGCAGCAGCGATCAACTGAGTCACATCATCGATCTGGTCGGGTACGGAACCGGAGCCAGCGGAGCAAACTTCTTCGAAGGCACAGGGGCGGCGCCAACGATCAGCGCAACCCTGGCGGATTTCCGGGCTGACCACGGATGCACCGATACCAATGTCAACTCTGCCGATTTCGCGACCGGTACTCCCGCGCCTCGCAATTCGAGCACGGCACTCGCGCCATGCGAAGGAGGTACGGTCATTGGCCCGCTCGACCACATCGTGGTCACCGGCGGTACTTCGGTACCAGCCGGGTCTCAGATCACGCTGAGCGCCGAGTTGCAGGACGCAGCCAACCAGACGATCAACGATCCAGCGGCGACGTTCACCTGGGTCTCGGCCGACGATGCAACGCTTCACATCGTTTCGACAACGGGCAACACCGCGACGCTCGGCGGGCTGCAGCCTGGCGGACCGATCGCGATTACTGTCACTGCAACGTCCGACGGTGTGACGAAATCTGCCGAGCCACCGCCAGCGGTGACGGTCACCCCAGCGGGGACGATTGTGCCGAGCACGACGTTCGTGTCCGAGATCCACTACGACAACACAGGCACTGATGCCGGCGAAGCAATTGAGATCGAGGGCGATGCGGGCTCATCACTCGATGGGTGGAGCCTTGTGCTTTACAATGGCTCGCCGGGCTCGTCGAGCCTCGGCGTCTACGCTACGGTTTCCCTTTCAGGGGTGATACCGGCCACGTGCAGCGGTCGCGGTGTCGTCGTCCAGAACTTCGCCGTCAACGGCCTTCAAAATGGCGACGCTGATGGCTGGGCACTGATCAACGCGCAAGGTCA
>Ga0193726_1003258_pt1 | contig 10438 bp, 5 predicted proteins | sample H2c1metaG_FD_144928 | JGI IMG/M metagenome (GOLD analysis project Ga0193726, IMG submission 144928) | Soil microbial communities from a riparian zone of the East river system, Colorado, United States - H2c1 | ecosystem: Environmental > Terrestrial > Soil > Riparian zone | place: USA: East River... | reverse complement strand
GTTTGTGCGTTCGAGAGTCTCTTCTAGGAGATCGAACATGAGCCGGTTACCATGATGTTCCGCGACGGTCAGGCAACAGCCATTCACCGCAATGCTGTCGCCGACCTGAACTTCTGCTGCGATGCGCGGCGCGACGATCCGAAGTTGCGTTCCGCGATCAGTCCCGTGGACCTCGAGGACGTTGCCCACTTCTTCGATTAGACCGGTAAACATTGATCTCGTTCCTGCGCCCTCGTGGAGCAATTAACCAGCACGATATGGAACCGCAACTTTCTCCGCTCGACTTGACTCCGCCGGCGTCGCTTACCTCGAAAAGAGACGTCGGCTTTTCGCGAACGACCTGGAAACGGTCTGGCGCGCCTCTGTTTGCCAATTCGTTAGGCCAGACCCCGCCGGGATCCCGTTGCGGCCCCGCGACGTCAACACTTCACCCGGCCATCAGGCGCGTTTTTCGAAATTGATCTTGCGTAAAGACGGGCACTGCGTTGCGTAAGCCCTCATGCGTGTCCTGGTTTTGTCATCCGCGGCGTTTTTGTTCAGCTTTGCTAATCTCGGCGCGGCTGAGGTGCAGGTAGCGCCACCGAAGGCGGCCCAAAGCGCATCGCCGCACGCCTCCGCCACACCTGCGACCACGCTTCCGCAATACCGTCCCGCGGTTCTTGGGACCGGTCCGCTTTCAGTCATCAATCGTATTGATACCCAGGAGTTGATTCGCCAGGGACAGAAAGATGCGACGCTCTTGTTTTGCTGTTCCATACGAAGGAACGGCGAGATCGCCAATACCTGGATCTACCGCCAATCGCCTGAGTCCGCCGCTCTGGAAGCGGAAGCGTTTCGTTGCCTGGATAACGCGGTCTTCGTTCCCGCGATCTACAACCACGAAACGGTCAACGTTCTTTTTTTCGGCACGATCAGTTTCAAAATCGTGAACGGAAAACCCCGGCTCCGAATTTTTGCGAACCAGGAGGCGGAAGAGCTGAAGAACGAAAGTGATTTTATTGGCCCGCAACCGTATAGCGGACGCGACTCAAAGTTCGAAGGTTTGCACTTCCCTAACGACACCATTGCAGCGCCGATCTCCGGTTTGGTGGAACTCGCCATGAAAATTGATGCAACCGGAAATCTGAAGGATCTGCGCCTGGTTTCCGAATACCCTCCGCTCGCCGGATTCTGGCGGGCGGCAGCCGAAGACTTTAGAGTGGCGAAATTCATTCCCGCATTTCGCGACGGAAAACCGGTCGAGTGCAGCATCACTCTGCCCGTTTATTACGAGCCCTAGACGCGAGTTTTTCGAGGCTGCGGCCCGGACGAAAAATTTGCGGGAATGAGCTCAAAACATGCTTGACGTCTTGGCCAGGACGACATCAGTCTGTCTGCGTCCGTTCAAAATATTTTAAAAAAAATGAAAAAAAGGCTTGTCAGGCCTCTAAAACGTCGGTAATCCTCACCGCCAAACCTAACCAAACCAATGGAGAAACTAATGATAAGATACGTACTGAACACGTTGGGATCCTTCCGCTCGGCTCTCGTAGCCGGCGTCGGACTTCCCTTACTCGTGGCTGCCAGCGCCTACGCGCAGGCTCCCGCGCCCGAAGCGACAACCGAACGAGTCATCGTGACTGGTTCCTACATTCCCACCGCGGAAACGGAATCGGCCCTGCCGGTGACGGTCTACACAGCCGAGGTCCTGCACAAACAGGGCGCCAATACTCCGGTTGAAGGCCTCCGCCAGTTGCCGTCGTTTGTCGGAAACGCTGCAACCGAAAACGATTCGAACGGCGGTGACGGCACTGCCACGATCAACCTGCGCGGCGTCGGCTCCGAGAACACATTGGTTCTCATCAACGGACGCCGGATGTTCAACCAGCTTGGCATCAGCGGTGACATCAATTTGATCCCGATCGGAGCGATCTCGCGGACGGAAGTCCTGAAAGATGGCGCTTCGGCCGTTTACGGCTCTGATGCCGTTGCGGGCGTGGTCAACTTCGTCATGATCAATGGACCGGGAGAAAAGCCCTACGAAGGAGCTGAACTCTTCGCCCTCTATGGCAATACCACCGATACTGATGCGCACGTGCGCCAGGTTTACATCAAGGGTGGTGTGACCGGTTTGGACGGCAAGGTTTCCATCGCGGCGGAAGGTGAATATTATTCCCGCGCCAACCTCTTCTCGCGCGACCGTTTCGCCGTTGCAGGCACGGGCGACACGAGCAACAATCCCTTTGGTTTGGGCTTGGGTGGTCAAAACAGCAATAGCCCGACTTATGCCGGCCGCATTTCTGTTGGCCCCGGCGCCACGAGTCTGGGATTCGTTCAGAGTGGACAGCTGGTGCTCAACGATCTGACGACCGCGAATGCAACGCCCGGCAACTATCGGAGATTTGATGCCGCCCTCGACCCTTCACAGTTCAATTTCCGGGCATTCACCCCGGCCATTCCTGCGATGGAGAAGGCGAACTACTTCATCACCGGCCGGTATAAGATCTTTGGTGATGGCCTCCAGCTTTATGGAGATCTGCTGTATTCCAAGGTGAAACAGGACAACGGCCTCGCCGGCTCTCCGTTCACCCTCAGTACTACAGGCAACGCTCAGTTCACTCTTTACGGACTGGACGAGGCACGGGCGAGCCAATTCAATCCGGCCGGCCCGAACCTGACCTCGGTCAGATATCGTCTCCAACAGGAGTTGGCCAACCGGAGATCCTTTTTCGACAAGGATTACTGGCGTTACGTCGTCGGCATTAACGGCGACTTCAACATCAAGGACAATAGCTTCATCAGCCGCTTTGGCTATGACTCGGGCTTCCTCTATACGCGCTTCGACGAGCGGGAAATCGATAGCGGGGACGCGACTCGCCACGGTATCGTAGCTGCCATCGCAGGCATCGACACCGATGGGGACGGAACTCCTGACGTCTTTTTCAATCCGTTCATCGGCCAAAACGCGCCGTTAATTGGCAGTGCCCCGACTTTCAATGCCGATGGAACCCCAACCGGCTTGACCGCCCCGTACAACAACGTTCTTGGAGGTCAATCGGCGGCCTTCATCGCCCATAGCTCCTTCCTCGAACGCGCGTTTCTCTACGATGCCAAAATCAACATGCATCTCTTCCCGAATCTGTGGAACGGTGGTCTTGACCTAGCCGTGGGCTATGAACATCGCGAGGTCAATAACAAGGTGATCGCTGATCCTACGCAGAAAATTGGCGACCAGCTTGGATTCACCCAAGGGGCTGATTTGAGCAACCGGCAGGAAGTCGATTCCGTCTTCACCGAACTCATTATTCCGTTCGTCACCTCCACGATGAACGTGCCGTTTGTCCGTTCGCTTGAATTGTCGCTGGCCTGGCGCTATGAAAAGTTCACAGATACGGATCTGTATGCGACCGACCCAACGCAGCGTGAAGCGAGTTTCGACAACGTCAATCAGGACGAAAATTTTGGCGGAACCCCACGCGTCTCACTTCGGTATCAGCCGATCGCGGATATCACCCTGCGTGCCAGCTGGGGTCAGTCATTCCGGTCGCCCTTCCCGGGAGAGCTCTTCCTGCCAATCGTTCAGGATTTCCCTGTGCTCTTCGATCCCTATGATGGTTCCACGGGTCAGCCTCCGGGAGCCGTTAACAGGGGTGGAAATACTAGCCTGAAGCCAGAAAAGACCGATGCCTACACAGCCGGCATTGTGTGGACTCCGAAGTTTTTCCCTGGGTTCACGATGACGGCGGACTGGTACCAGCTGTTCACGACAGACCTGATCTTGAGTGGAAACGACTTCGCGCAAGTGTTGGTCTCGACGAACCAAGTAGCTCCGTTCAACGATCTCGCCGATTGCGGACGTGCCAATGACATTGGTATTATCCGCGATGACGACGGCGCTCTGTTCTGCGTCAACTCTCAGACCGGAAACGCCGGTAAACGCAATGTCCAAGGCATCGACGTGACAGCTACGTATGAGATTCCAACTGAACGCTTCGGCAAGTTCACCTTCTCGGGTGGATGGAACCACATCTTCACCTGGAAGGCGCAACCCGGCGTTGGAGCTTTCACCAGCTTCCTGGGAAATTACAACAACGGCACGCTTCCGCTCGCTCCTGGTGCGATTCCCTGGAACAAGGGTTTCCTCCGTGGGGAATGGGAATGGAGACACTTCGACTTTGTTGCCACGGGTAACTACGTTGGTGACTTCCGCGATGACGTGGCCTTCAGCTTCGACCAATCAGGCATTCCTCCTGGTGGTCCTGACTTCACCGGACGGGTTCGGACAGTGCCGAGCTACATCACGCTGGACATGCAGTTGAGCTACGAGTTCGTGAAACCGATGGCCGAAGCTGCGCCTACGGTCAAGGACTCGAAGGACAGCAAGAACGTGATGCAAACTGCCGCGGATACTTCATCCATCTGGCAGCGGATGCTCTGGGGCACCAAGTTGACTGTGGGTGTGAACAATGCGTTTGACCGCAATCCGCCGACGGTGTTGGGAGCGTTCAACGACAACTACGATACCTCGCTCTACACGATCCGTAACCGCTTCTGGTACGTGAGCTTCGACAAGAAGTTCTAAGCCAAAGCAACTAATCAATGCAAAGGCGGGTGGCAGTCAGCCACCCGCCTTTTGCTTTTTCTGTGGCCGCCTCGGCTGACAGAGCATTCCTTTGCTTTTGGCGGTTCTTCGAATCTGGTGCCGCGAATAACTTGTTTTTGACGGCGCTTTGAACTATCAAATCGGAATGGCGACGCAAGCATTGCCGCGGGCGGCGATCGGCCCGGAAAGGACTCCCGGGAAGAAAACAAAGCATGCGGCGGTCTCGAAGTCATCGCCCTGGATTCTGGACCGTTGGAGGGATTTGCTTCTCTTTGTCGGCACGCCAGTCATTCTCATTCCGATTTTCACGGCGGCCCAAAGCCGCTGGAGTGCGCAGGATATCTTTCTTTTTGTCGGAGCATTCGGTGCAATGGGTCACCACCTGCCTGGAATGATTCGGGCGTATGGTGATCGCGCGTTGTTCCAACGCTTCAAGATGCGATTTATCGCCGCGCCCGTGGCGCTCCTTGCAGTCTGCATCTGGTCGGCGTTCTACAACATTCAGGCGATTCAATTGGTGGCGATGGCGTGGGGAATTTGGCATGGGATGATGCAGACCTACGGTTTTTGCCGGATTTACGATGCCAAGGCTTCTGCCCGGGCGGTGGCCCGGGCCAGAGTTGATCTGGCGCTTTGTGTCGCCTGGTTCTCAGGGGCGGTGTTGCTCTCGCCGATGCGGTTTAGGACTCTTCTTGAGCTTTACTACCAAAGCGGCGGCCCGGTTGTGCCGGCCGGGGCGATCGCCGCAAGCCGCGTGGGCATCATCGTGGTTCTGGGACTAGTGACCCTTGTCTTTTTGTGGCAGCAGGCGACCGATTGGCGCTCGGCGCGTGGCGCTAGCCCTGTGAAAATTACGCTTCTGGTGAGTAGCATCGCGTTTTGGTGGTACTGCAATAATGGCGTGCAGAATATCCTCGTGGGGATTGCGCTCTTTGAGGTATTTCACGACGTCCAATATCTTTCCATCGTCTGGATTTACAATCGGACGCGGGTCGAGCGCGACGCGAGTATTGGTGGATTCATGCGCTTCGTCTTTCGTCGGAGTGGGGCGTTAATCGGCGTTTATGTGGGTCTGGTTCTGGGCTACGGAGCCATTGCGTTTACGCAATCAGCTGTTACCGCAGAATCGCTCCGGCACGGCCTGATCGGAATTGTGACCGCGTCGGCGCTCTTGCACTTTTATTACGACGGATTCATCTGGAAAGTCCGCGAGACGCAAACGCGGGCGATGCTTGGCATCGACGGAGCCGGCGCAACTGCTTTGCGCTCCCCGCGTTTCTTTCCGCCGTGGGTTCAACATAGTTTGCGATGGGCCGCATTGGTGATTCCATTTGGGGCGCTTTGTGCCACGCAGTTGGTCGGCCGCGTCGTTCCTGCACTCGAGCGGACGGCGAAGGTCGCCGAGGTTCTACCCGAGGATCCACAAGCACAGCTCAATTACGGCAAGGCATTGCACAAAGAAGGCCAGATCGAGGATGCGATCAGCCGATTTGAATTCGCGATCGCCAAAAAACCCTCGCTGGCGGAGGCGGAGTTTTCTCTTGGATTGGCTTGGCAGGACTTGGGGGATTTGGATCGGGCACTCCAGCACTATGAACGCTCGCTCGCTTTGGACCCCAAGAATGGCGAATACGAAGTGAATCTGGCCGGGGTTCTCGTCGCGAAGGGACTTCGGGCCGAGGCACGCCGGCGCTATGAGCACAGCCTTTCCTTGAACCCTAATCTCCAGATTGCACATAAAGAACTCGCGGACATCCTGTGCGATGACTTGGAATACGACTCAGCCATCGCCCACTACGAAGAAGCGTTGCGACTCCAGCCAGACTATTTGGAGGCAAAACAGAACCTGATCTTCGCGCGAACCTTCGTCCGGCATTAGGACGCGTCGGCTTGTCTGTCTTAATCTAACGCAATCAGCGTGAATCCGCCGGCGCCCACCTTCAGCGAGCCGTTGGGACGCCGCCGCTCCTAAGTGATCGGGCGTTGGTTGCAGCTCGGGTGGCCCGATTCTTCTCGGAATCATCCATTTCCGGTCGTGAAGCATCAGCAGGCTGGCCTGGGAATTCGTCAGGCAAGAGACTGGAGTGCGATGCGGTATTTGTAGAAAAAACTGGCCAAGACCATCAGGTTTATGTCACTCTATTTTGAACGTCATTTAGGCTGACTAAAAAACCTGAAAACTGGGAAAGATTTTTATTGCGAAAAAAAGGCAAACGTCCTACCATCTTTTTTGTGGATATGGAAATTATGAGAACACTTACCTCTTTTATCGGCAAAACCTGCGGCTCCGCGTGCTGCGTCCTTGTATGCACCGCTTCCGGCGTGCTCGCTTCGGATGTGGTCCTGCAAAAAGTGCCGGTCACTACTGCCCAAGCTCCGGCTAATTCTGCTCAGTCCCGTCTTGGCCCACAGGCCACTTTCGCGCTGATCAATTATAACGTGAGGACCCAGGCCAAGGCCCGCGCTCTCTACGTCAGCTCCGGAAACGATTTGACGCTGGCGAACAGCATGATCGACGACCAAGTTGCAACTTCATTTGGTTTCTCGGTCGAGGACAAATCACCGACAGCGGTGATCGATCTCGGAAAAGTCTGCACGGTGCGACGGCTCTCGGCCGTTTATTCCGCACGCCCAGGCAGCATCGATTTTTACGTGATGCAATCTCTGCCTGGCGTCGACCGCGATAATTCCGCCAGCACTGTGAAGCTCGACAGTAATGCATTGGCGGGTTTGAAGCGCGTGGGTTCGGCGATCGACGATGGGACGCAGGGAAGCGCCTCGGTAGATTTTCCGGCGACGAGTGGCCGTTACGTGATGTTGCGCTGGACTCCAGCCGCACACGAAAGCAACGCATTCACGGTGGCCGAGGTTTCGGCCTTTGGCACCGGTGGAGGAAGCCTCCTGGCTTCGAATGGAAATTTCTCCAGCAACCAGACAACCTCTGAGCGCACGACTGCGACCGACTCAAAAGACGTCGCTGACTCAAAGGACGTGTCCGACAGCAAGGACATTCCAGAGGAAGGTCCCACACCTCCGTCTGAAGGCCCTCCTCCTCGGCTCCCGGATCCGCCGCCGTTCACGTTTATTCCGCAGCTGGTTCCGGCAAGCGAATAAGCACCACTGTTTTCCGGAAAACCCGTCCGTCGGCATCTGTCCGATTGACGGGTTTTCTGTTTATCGCCCCGCGTGTCGTACCTTCTACACCGGCGTGAAGCCGCTCAAAAGTTGTTCCGAATGATGTTAAATACGGCGGTATTTTCCATCGAACCGTGCAAGGCCTCTGCGCCGGGCCCCGATCCAAAGACGAGCACATCGTCCACTGTGTTCAGCGCCGAGGGCGCATAAAACGCCACTGGCTCCTGCGGCTGCTCCGCGGGCGTAGCTGAAGCTGTGGCCTGCGGCTCCTGGGAAGCGGCGAGTTTCGCAGCTCCGTAATAGCGCCCGCCCTTCGGCCCGGTCGCCCACGAGAGCCAGGGATCGCCGGCTGAATTCAATCCGAGCATCGCGATCCCCCGATCCTTTCGGAACGGATACCCGTTCAAACTCAATCCTCCAATCCCGGCGTCGCCGCAGACAAAGATGGCGGACCTTCCGCCGGCAAATTGTTGGGCGACCGCGAGCGCGCGATCGAGTTCCATGGTCTCAGCGAGTGTCTGTTCGCCATTGTTTTTCTCTGCTGCCTTGCGCATCAGCCCGGCGTCAACAACCAAAAAGTATCCCGACCGATTGAATTGAAGAAGTTCAACCGCGCGGCGCACCATGTCTGATAGACTCGGCTGTTCGCTTCGGGCTTCGACCTGATCCGCGTAAGCCAACTCAGCACGGCTGAACGTGCCGAAAAGTTTTGGCCGCTTCCAGCCTGGTATCGCCTCGAGTTCCGCTTTCGAGCGCACGAGATCAAAACCGTTTCGGCGAATTTCCAAGAGCAGATCGCGCTCATCCCGGCGATGTCCGCCCTTTGTCTCCGGCAGAAAGTCGTCGGTGCCGCCGCCCAGGACGAGGTCAATCCGGGAGCTTTCTGCGAGCTGGCGAGCGATGCCAGATCTGTCACTCTGGTTAGCTGTGTGCGCGTAAAAAGCGGCCGACGTCGGATCGGTTATGCTCGCGTTCGTGACCAATCCCGTGGCGCGCCCTGTCTGATGGGCGAGTTCGATAAGGGTGGAAAGCGCTTTGCCGGTCGAGTCGCAGCTGATCAATCGATTATTTACTTTCACCCCGGTGGCAATTGCGGTCGCGGCAGCCGCCTGATCCGGCGCCGCAAAATCATTCGAGTAGTTCGTGAGTAGTGCCAGGTGTGGCATCAAATCGAGGGCGAGCGGTGTGTCGGCGCCAGCTGCGTAGACTCGGGTCGCAGCCAGGCGACCGGGTGCCAGACCTTCGCCAACGAAGAGGATGATTCCGAACGGTTTTTGGATAACCCAATGCTGGAAATAAAAAACGCCACCGCCGGCGAATGCGAACAGGCAAAACAGCGCGAGTAATTGGTTGCGCCACTTCATAAAAGTCGATGTAGGAGCGCGTTGTTCGCGTTGTCAACGAAAGAAGCGCTTGTGTCCCCGGCCGATCCTCGGCAAATTGCGCCACCGTGGCGAAACCGATCGTGCTCATTATTCGCGACGGCTGGGGCATTAACCCTGGCGGGAAGGAGAGACGCGAAGAAAACGGCGACGCCACCTTGCTGGCGCGCACGCCCTTTCACGACCGGCTGTATCACGAATATCCGGGCGGCAAGTTGAGCGCGAGTGGTCTCGATGTCGGACTCCCCGAGGGACAAATGGGGAACTCGGAAGTAGGCCACCTCAACCTGGGGGCCGGCCGGATCGTTTATCAGGATTTGACGCGAATCAACAAGGCGGTCGCGGAAGGCGAACTCAGCCGGAATCCAACTGCCCGGGAAGTTTTTGCGCGCGCGCGTGGTCATCGGCTCCATTTTGTTGGATTGGTTTCCGACGGCGGCGTTCATAGTCATTACAAGCATCTTCTCGCTTTGGCCCGGGAAGCGCACGCCGCGGGAGTCACCGACCTGATGGTGCACGCGTTTACCGATGGTCGAGATACTTCTCCGACCGGTGGCGCGAGCTTCCTCGAAGCGTGCGCCGCGGAGTTGGCGAAGTGCAATGCGCGGATCGCTACCGTGATCGGTCGATATTTCGCGATGGACCGGGATCGCCGTTGGGACCGAACGAAAAAGGCCTGGGACGCCATCGTCTTTGGCCGAGGTGAACTGTGTGAAACCTCCCCGGCGGCGGCAGTGCGCGCGCAATATGAACGCGGCATGACGGATGAATTCATGCCGCCCCTCATTTTCTCCCATGGAGACGAGCAAAGGATTCACGATGGTGACACCGTCTTCTTTTTCAATTTTCGCGCCGACCGCGCGCGGCAACTTTCACAAGCTTTCCTGTTGAAGGATTTCGACGGCTTCGACCGCGAAGTCTGGCCGCAAGTCAATTACGTCACGCTCACGCAATACGACGTGACCTACCCGTCCCCCTTCATTTTTGCTCCGGAAGAACTGCGGCAAATCCTGAGCGAGGTTGTGAGCGCTGCCGGCAAGACGCAATTGCGCATCGCCGAGACGGAAAAATACCCGCACGTGACTTATTTTTTCAATGGCGGAATCGAGCAGGCCTTTGCCGGGGAAGAGCGCAAGATCGTGCCGTCTCCGAAGGTCGCCACGTACGATTTACAGCCGGAAATGAGTGCCCGAGAAGTCACGGATGAAGTTCTCGCGCGAGTCGCAAACTTCGACCTGATCATCCTGAATTTTGCAAATCCGGACATGGTCGGGCATACGGGAGTGGTCCCCGCCGGAATCAAGGCAGTTGAGACGATCGATGAATGCGTTGCTCGCAT
>Ga0193726_1003256_pt1 | contig 10441 bp, 10 predicted proteins | sample H2c1metaG_FD_144928 | JGI IMG/M metagenome (GOLD analysis project Ga0193726, IMG submission 144928) | Soil microbial communities from a riparian zone of the East river system, Colorado, United States - H2c1 | ecosystem: Environmental > Terrestrial > Soil > Riparian zone | place: USA: East River... | reverse complement strand
TTGCGATCGGCTATGCTGAGCGCCTTCTCACGCCCGCATATAGAGTTCGCACATGGACGAAAACCCGGACGAGACAAAACAGCGTGTCGCAGCCTGGTATGCGCTCCGAGATGCAAAGGCTGCCATGGCAGGCTTAATCGAGGAGGCTGCTCGCGCGAACAACGCCGGCTTATCCGTTAAGCTCAATAAATGGCTGCCAGTCATAACGGCGGCGGAGAAGCATGTCAGCAACCTGATAGCCGAGCTTGATGCATCTAGGTGGCTCGACATTCGGCCGATTGCGGTCAAGCTGCGCCAGCTGGGTCAACGAAAGGCTGATGAGATCGCGGGCAAGCTTGAAAGCGCCGATCGCGCGCTCATGGGCGACTGATGGACGACCTCGACCCCGAATCTCCACGTCTATCGCTATCCGCCCCAGGCAAGATCCTCAAGATTCAAAAATCGGAGGGCACAACGCCGACGGAACGGCTACTCGCCGAATTGTGCGAGCGATTGTTTCTAAAACTGTGGAGCTATCCAAATCCCTACAAAGACGACGGAAATGAGCTCTGCGATCTGCTGGTGGTATTTGAAAATGAGGTATTCATTTTCTTTGACAGGGAAGCCGATCTGCTGGAGACGTCGGCCATCGACCCCCATGTGCTTTGGGATCGATGGCGGCGAAAAGCAATCGACCGGCAACTGATCACCGCGAGGGGCGCGGAACGCTACATCCGCAGCGGCCGCAAAATCTTCCTCGATGCGCGCCAGCAAAAGCCCTTTCCGCTTAACATCAGCACCGCCAATCTCAAAGTACATAAAATTGTTGTCGCGCATGGTGCTAAGGAGGCGTGCGCGTCATTTTCTGACGCCAATGTCTACGGCAGTTTAGCCGTTACCTATAGCAATGATGCGGGCGATTCGGCGCTGCCATTTATGATCAATCTCGATAAGGCTGATCCGATCCATGTTCTCGACAGCCATAATTTGCCCATCATACTCGGCGAGCTGGATACAATTTTCGAATTGTCTCGTTATCTCGATGCAAAAGCCGACGCAATCGCAAGGCTTGATTGCCTATCATATTGTGGCGAAGAGGATCTACTGGCCCACTACCTTTTGAACTTCGATAAAGAGAAGAACCAACATTATATTGGAGTGCGAGACGAGACCGTTAACGGCGTGCATATCGGCTGACCTGCCGGCATTCTTCGGTCCACTGATGACTTAGGAAATGGCCGGTTCCGGGTTATTGGTTGATGATAATTTCTGTTTGAACTCGACCGGAGTTAGCTGTCCGAGACTCGAGTGAGGTCGAATCTCGTTGTACTGACGCCGGAAGTGTTCGATTGTGATCTTCGCATCGATCCTGTTTCTGAACCACTCCATCGAGAGACATTCGTCTCTAAACTTTCCGTTAAATGACTCGTTGGTGCCGTTCTGCCATGGCTTTCCCGGGTCGATATGAGCGGTATCGATGTTGAGTTCCGTGAGCCACTTCAAAACCGCTCGAGAGACAAACTCTGGTCCGTTGTCCGACCTCAGATGCTTCGGGCTGCCGTGAACGCTGACCAAGCTGCTGAGCACTTCGATCACTCGTCCGGAGCGGATGCTGCCCGCTACATCAATGGCCAAACATTCGTGCGTATACTCATCGACGACCGTCAAACACTTCAGCTGCTGTCCGTTGGCGCATCGGTCGAACACAAAGTCGTAAGCCCAAACGTGACCCATCGCCGTTGCCGGAAGAGGTCGCGGCCGGCCGCTCGATACACGCCGCCGTGGCTTCTTTACAGGCACTTGCAGCCTATGCAGGCGCCAAAGACGATGGGTTCGGTCCGCGCTCATCGCAAACCCGCGGCGCCCCATGAAGACCTGGATGCGACGATATCCGTAACGCGGGTACTGCGAAGCCAGCTCCCTCATCACCGCCACGGCCGGCGCATCTCGTTGCACCAACTTCGGCTCGTATCCGACGGTGGAACGAGCCACTCTCAACAGCGCGCACGCTCGCCGTACCGATCTACCCCGTTGGCATACGTAGGCGATCTGTTGCCGGCGAACGGACGCGCTCACCATTTTTTTGCAGCGACGTCCTTCAAGATCTCAATGTCCATGACCTTCTCGGCCAGCACCTTCTTGAGCCGTGCGTTCTCAGCCTCAAGCGATCGCAATCGCTTTACGTCCACCGCCTCAAGCTGTCCGAAGCGCTTGCGCCAGGCGTAGATCGTGACGTCGCTCACCCCGTGCTTCTTGGCCACCTCCGACACGGGCGCCTTGTCCGCCTCGCGCAGGATCTTGACCATCTGCTCTTCCGTAAATCGTGTCTTCTTCATGGTCCCCTCGCTTCCCGAAGGGCCATTGTCCCAAAGTATCAACTGGACCGAAAATCGACCAGCAGGTCAGCAGTGCAACATGAGGCAGGATTGAGCGACGAACTTCCGCCCCTTTTGCCTGCTCATTCCCTTGGTCATTGGGCCAGGGCCGGTGGCCGCTGTGGGGTTGCCGTGGCGCCGGGGAATTGCCTCCGCGCGAATACGGAACCGGCGCTATCAAAGTAACGGCCTAAATCAGTAAACGCTCAACGCAACTCTGCACTACCGGCCTGCAGGGACCAGCGTCCGTCGGCTACCGCGCAGAACTGCCAAACCGCCCAGCAGCAACGTGATTGCCGCCATCGCAGAAGTGGGATCGATCTCCGGAGCCGCTATCGTGCTGCCGCCAAGCGCCTTGCCGTTTTCCGTCCAGCCGACCAGATCCTTTACCACGCCCGTTGTGGGGCTCCTGGGGTCGCCATCGGTATAGCTGACAAACCCAATGACGCTCCCCGTCTTATCGAAAAGCAAATCATCGGGACTTGTGTCCCCGCAACCGCCCGCAAAGGTATTGCCACCGAACTTGAAAGAGGCTCCGGAGCCGTTCGGGCACCAGCCGTTCATTTCAATTTCAGTGTCTTGATTGGCCAAGGTCCAGACGCTGACCTGCGCAGTGGGAATGTTATTCGTCGCCGGTGTATCAGGTGTGGCAGGTGTGGTTATCGCATCAGCGAAGTATTGGTACATGGTTCCGTTGGTGGCGATGGACGTTGAAATCGCGTCATTATTTGCAGCGCCATTGAATGTCCCATCGGGGAACAGAACGCTGGTCGCAATCGGGTTCGAAGCAGAAATTGGGCTGCAAACCGTGGCATTAAGGTAGCTCCCACCAGGAATGAAAGCCCCCGCTGCCGAAGTGAACACGCCTGAAGGCGAGTTCTCGGTGCTGTCGGTGTTATAGGTCGACATACATCCGGCGCCGTTTTCGTCGTCGATGCGAATGCCGTGTCCACCGCCAGCTTCCGCCGGACCCGCGGATATCAGAGACAGCACGGAACAGACCGCGATTATCGCAACAGAAGGGTGTTTCATGATGTCATCCCGACAATAGGTTAAGAGAAGTCATTTCAAATCCGCTTCAACAAGTGCCGCGGCAACCATGTCTGCGAATTTCTTGTTGAGGCAACCGACAGGGCTTGATTACTTTCTGATCACGTGCCTTCAGCCCTTGGGAAAACCTACTCGGTGTATGCGTCGTTGTCAATGCTGTGACTGGTTCGATTTAAATCCAATTGGCTAATGTGTTAAGCGCATTTCCCTCGATCGCAGCGCACAAGTTTGGATTATGGTTAATTACTTAAACCGACTGATCTCGAATGAGTCTAGATTTTCCGTGTATTCGCAATCAACAGAATTCGCCGCTTCGCAAGTAGGCTGTAGAAACCTGTATCGCCAAATCGCCGAGCAAGTATTGTCTGCGCAGCCGCGAGATTCTTTGCCGCAGCTGCCGAGTCTCCGTTCGCCGCAAGAAGCTGCGCGTTCACCGAGTTCCAAACGGCGTACCGCCACTCGTCGGCAGGTCCCTCGGGGTGAAGTTTTTGCAGTATGGATCTCGACTCCACTAATAACGCGGCTGCTTGTATGCGATCGCCGTTTGCCAGCGCAATGTCAGCTTCATTCAACAGCACCTGGTCGAGAAGTTCGCCGTGGCCAGGTAAGCGCGCGATCGATTCGGCTCGTTGGATTTCTGATAAGGCGATACTGAAGCGACCCCGGTAGGTGTCTATCATCGCTAAACTATTCAGCGGCGATACCAAATCTGCGTGCGTTGCGCCCTCGAATTTCTCCGTCATTTCGAGGGATTGACGAAGCGGTTGCTCCGCTTGATCAATATTACCCGCCATGAGGGATGACCGACCGACGTTGTTGGCAATCATCGCTACTTCCGGGTGTTCCGAGCCGTAGACTTCGCGATAGATCGGAAGCGCTTGTCGATATATCGACGCCGCTTCGTCGAATCGACCTGACTGGTACAGAACTGCGGCCAGATCGTTTAAGGATCGAGCAGTAAGTGCGTGGTGCATGCCGAAAGCCTGCTCCCGAAGTTTGAGAGCTTCGCGCATCGGTGCCTCAGCGGCTGCGATGTCACCGCTATAAAAATAGGCTTCGCCTAGCGACGTTAGCGTGTGCGCCAATTCTTCCGCACCCTCCATACCCCGCTTGCGATCAGCGAAGAGTGCTCGCTGGCACAAGTTTATCGCTTCGGGATACTGCTCAAGCTGCACTAACACGTCCGCCAGCCATGTCAGCGCTTGCGAGAGTAGGGCGTCGGCAGGGCTAAGCCTCTTCTGCGCCAGTTCGACGGCGGCCCGCAGGTCCTTGGCAGCGTCATCGTATTTACCGGCAAGACTCAGGGTCGATCCGGACGCTATTAGCGTTCGAACACGCGCCTCATCCGGTACCGAAGTCGAGTTCTGATCCGAACGCGCCTCCGCGAGTAAATCCTCCGCGGGCTTGTACAGTCCCAAACCCGAATAAGCCTGGCCCATGGCTGTCAATAATTCGGCTCGCACGCGCGGTTCGCCCCGCAGGCTCTTGTTGTTTGTATCACTGCGAATTTCCTTCGCGCCCTTATCAAGCACCTCTTTTACTGTTACCGCATTGCCGCGATTCTCGGTGGGATCCGCGAGCTGAAACAGCCCCACCATGAACTGAGTGGTGCGCTCAGTCCGCGCCACGTCGCGTTGCTTCAGGGCCAACCACCAAGCGATGCCGGCGATAACAGACAGTGCGCAAATTCCGCCTAATGCCGTTCGTCTGATCAACCGGTTGCGCCGACCTCGACGCCGCGAATGCGAGGCATAGTCCGCGGCCGTGCCGGCGGGCATCAGCCCCTCCACCTCGATCTCGTCGATACCCTCGAGCTTTTCCGGCGCAACGGCCAACCAGTCGTCGACCCGTTTGTGGTAGTCCCAAACGGCCGCATCGCGAACGAGTTCGTCGCGGATTCGAAGCAGCGATGTCTCGCGCTGCAACCAGCCCTGAGCTCGTGGCCAGGATCGAATCAGCGCCTCGTGAGCGAGTGAGGCCACGGGACCATCGCCGCGATGTTCGTCGGTGGTCACGCAAAGTCGTCGTGCGACCAGCCGGTCGAGCAGCTCGCGAGCGGGGCTTCCCACGGGAAAGCGCGACAGGGACGCATACCGCCGCGTGGCCGCGCCGTCCTCGGCGACCCCGACCAACTCGCGCATGACGTCGCGGAATGCGGTCTCGACATTGCCGGCTGTGCCGTCAACCACGGCATCGGCCGCGGAAATCAGCGCACCTCTTAGGCCGCCGCCATACTCCGACCAGCGCAGGGTGTGTCCCTCGCGCCGCTCGTACAGCTCCGCCAGGGTGTATTCCAGTAGGGGCAGCGCTTCCGGGTTTGCAGTCGCATCGCGCAACAGTTCTTTGTCGAGCGATACGCCGTCGCGCTCCTCCCAAATCAGTCCGGCGGCTCTCGCCGGTTCACGGATCATCTCGGCCAATTCGTCCGAACGCGGCGGCAGCAGCGTGTACGGACCAGTTCGGCCCAACGATTGAATCAGATCGGGATAGGCTTCAAGGCGATGAGCGAAGTCGCTGCGCAGCGTGGCGGCGACCCAAATCGATTTTGAGCGCGCGAGCGCAACGATCGCGGCGATCAGCGGCGCCTCCGCGGCGCTCGAGTCTGGATTCGCGAAGGCTTCTTCCAGTTGATCGATATAAATCAGCAGACGAATGAGCCGAGGCTCGAGGTCGCCCAATGCGGCGTCCGCGGCCAGGCAGGCCTCGATCTTTGCGGCCGCCTCTTCGGGCCGCGCGAATAACGCCTCGGCGAGTTCCGGCACCGTCGTACCGAGACGCGTTATCGCCGGTATGCGCTCGCTGAGCCGCGACGCCAGCACACCGAGCGCGCCCTGATCGCGCATGGCAGGGTCGGACTCGGAAGGGCGCAGCTGCGCTGTAATCCATTGACCAATCCCTTCGACCGGCCTAAGTCCGAGCAGCGGCACCAGACCGGCCTTGAACAATGAGGTCTTACCCGCGCCGCTCATGCCTTGGACCAAGAGCAATCTCGCCACCGGTTCAGCAACGGCGGCGATCTCAATCTCTCGGATGCGGCGCATCAGATCGCTCATGGCTTCCGAGCGGCCAAAGTAAATCGCCTGATGCTCAGCCTCGAAGGACTGCAAGCCGCGAAACGGAGACTCACCTCTCCAAAATGGCCGGAAGCCCTCCAAGTGCGGCACATGGATCTCGGCATCCAACCATCGACGAACATGGTCGGCGAGACGACGTTCAAAACTATGGCTATCGCTAAAATTGTGGTGGGCGACAATTGCGGCGCCCTCGTGGTCGTAGAAAGTCTCTCGGCAGAATTGCTCCAGACGACGGTACTGATCGCTGCGTTTGGCGAAATCTTTGCTCCCCAGACCGATCTGAGGGCCGGGAACCTTTCGATAGATCAACAGCTTAGGCCGGCCTTGTTTTGCGTAGGCCGCCAGGGCGTCGCGAATTTCGAATTCCGTTCCCGTTGGTGCAAGCTCGCCCTTGGCGAACGCGAAGTCGGATGGGAGCCGGGAACCTAAGCGGGACCAGAGAATGCTGACCACGAGGTCGCAATTGGACGGCCGCTCGATCTGTTGCTGGAACCCGGTATGGCCGAAAAGCGGTTCATGTTCCCAAATCACGAACGTCAGACGCACAGCGTGCGCAACTTCGGCCGCGACGCGGCGAAACACGAATTCCGCGAGAGCACGCTCCTCGGACACATCCCCGGGAGAGGACAGAAAGATTTTGAGGACAGGCAGGTCGGTCACATCCGGCATCCCTGGTGAGTGAGCACCGAGACCCAATATTTCATCCGCATTTATAATCGATGAGACCGGCGCATGGTCTCACGTTTCATCACGTACAGCGACCTCCCGGCATTTCATTGGCGGTGGCCTGGCCTGACGGTGCAACCTGAGGCAAGCTTTGGACCGGTGAACATCCGCCGCAGCTTCCGCCTCCTCATTCCCCTGATCATTGCGCCCGGGCTGCTCGCCGCTGCCGGGTTGCCGTGGCACTGGGGGATTGCACGCTGGCAAAAAGTGCCGGTGATCACCATTGTGGCGCGCGATAATGACGCTCGCCTGAGTGCAGTGCGCGAGGCCGTAGATTTTTGGAACAGTACCCTCGCAGCTCTGCCGACGCCTTTTCGTCTAGGTGCCGTTACCCGAGTTGATGGCGCCGTGCCCGAAGAGGATCTCCAGAATCTGTCTGACTCTTCGCCGCAGGGACTGTGGATCAAACAGCACCCGACGCCATTTGCCGCGTTTGGCGGGGACCTGCTCATCGTGCTTTCCGATGCGGACTTCGTTTCGTTTACTTCGCGCATCGGTGATCGTGGGCTGATCGCCATCAAGAGCGCATCCGCGCCGCCGCTCTCGCTGCCGAACGTGCTGCCCAATGTAATTGCGCATGAAATCGGTCACGCGTTGGGCTTGCCGCACAACTCGGACCCGACGACGCTGATGTGCGGGCGCCCGGCGCCGTGCCGGCCGGCGTCCTTTATCACGAATGTGCCGCGGATGTTTCCTCTGACAAGCGCGGAAGTTGCGCGCTTACGCGAGCTGTATCCGGCGACCTGGCCGGCGCAATAGGCCAACCACCCGCTGCCCGGCCGCCAGTGACCAGTGCCCGTTTCCAGGCGCAGGCGCAATCGCGGTGCGCTGGATCGTGCTCACGACCTCCTGACTGCTGGCGGTCGAGCGGCGAATTTCATGGTTCTATTTCTTGGGATTGTAGATGTAATTCACGAACACATACCCCCACGGCACCGCAACGATCGGCAGGATCACCCACAAGAACGAAGAGGTGATGTCTTCCGCCGGTGAGCCCGCCAAGGTGCCCATTGACCAGAGTGGGTACGCCACAATGATGAGCCACAGGACTTTGTAGAATATTTCCAGCAGCAAAATCGGCAGCATCTTCAACGGCCGTATTATCCCTACGCCGGCCAATGTCGCGAAAGCTGTCCAGACACACCACGCCACAGCACTGGTGGGCTGCCATGGTCCTTGGTGAGTAAGGATCTTGGTCCAAGTGTCCTTTCCCAGCACGAGGAACATCAAGACATAGACCAGCCGCAGCAGATAAATACTGATCCTGCGAACGCCTTCCTGATGCGCGTCCCGTTGAAAAATAGCCATGAAGATCATGGATATCTGCCTGAAAGGGCTGGCGGGCGATATGGGCCTGACCGGGATATTGGGGGACATTTATTCGACCTCCTGCAAGATTTTCATCACGGCGGCGAGCCGCGTCGTGAGTTGCATCTATCATGTGTAATAATAATATTACACATGATAGTGGATGTCGTCAAGAGAGCGGGGCGTGCCCGTTCAAGGGAGTCTGGCCGGCGAACTAAACGGCCTGTCCGCATCGACCACGAACAGGACGAGCGCGTGCAAATCCGTCGATCCGCTGCTGATGACCTGCATCGCCTGATCGGCGCCATGCCCCGGATCGGCGTGCCCCGCCTTGAGGCGCATCATTCCGTGAGGTCCTTGGATACTTTGCTCCCCATTGAGCACCAAAAAGGCCTCTGAGCCCGGGTGGCTGTGGACCGGTGTGAGGCTACCGGGGGGGCCGCTCGCATCGTTGATGCGCAGTAGGTATCGCACGGCATGCACTCGAGGAATGGGACCTATCTTCGCTACCTTGATAGCCCCCGCCGACGGGGCGGCGCCGGACGGCCCCAGCGTGAACAACCAAATCTTCCCGGCTGCCTCAGCGAGGAGGGACCACGCCCCCATCGCCGCCTTGGCCTCATCCAGCGTCCCGAAATTCTCGATCCGCCAGAACAACTGCCTCGCGGGCAACGCAGGCACGCGCTTCTCGGCCAGCGGCTTGATCAGGAGCGCCTGTTCAGCCCTTGCCCAAAAAGGTGCCAGCAAGCCGAGAGCCATGCACAGAGCCGATTTCAACTGCAGTCGTTGTGCAGTACGTCTGTAGTCGGCCCCTCGATACAGGGAATGGCACTGAGATATTCATAGACGGCCCGCAACTCGTGCTCCGTCATGTGCCGGAGCGCAACGGCGTTAACCAAGTAGCTGCCAAGTCCGACGAGCTCCGGATCCTTATGCGACAGATTCAACGGAACCGGGGCGATTTCGAAGCCCCGGCGAATTCTAGACTGCTCGCGGTCCGCCTCGTCCTCGGCTTGCGCAAGCGATATGCCACTCAATGATCCAACGCCGACCAGCACGGCGATTGCGGCTCCCGCTGTCATCGCGATCAGTACCTGTTGGAACTTCATTGCGCCTCCCTTCCGATTGTTCCCAGTGCGAAAAGCGCACTGACAACGCACGTTCGGGCTTGAGCGAGGGCTCTGACAAGCTGCAAAGCGCGGCAGGCGGGGGAATCAGACGGCGCGCCGTGCAATACAGCGCATTGCCGCATTCATCGGGCGAGTTTGCTCGGAGCCGGCCTTGGCCGGGTGTGTTCAATGGTGGATTCGATCGATCAGCACCAGATCCGAGTTTTCCTGCACCCGATCGAACACGATTTCTTGACCGTCGCCGGAGACGTCGAAATCTTTGATGACGAAATTGCGCGAAAGATTGGTGAGCTGCCGTTGCATGCCGGTTTCGAGATCGACCTGCCATAAGTTCTTGTTCCCGATCTCGCCGCGCAATATCACCAACGTATTCGGCCCGTGCAAGAAGCTCACGCGTCTCGCACCGCGAGTCAGAATCAGACTGTGCAACGGGTGAACCCGGCCGTCTGCGGCGGCGGCTCTCAGCGGGAAAGTCGTACCCACGTCCGCCCCCGAGTAAACCAAGAACAGTCCGTCCGGGGACCAAACCGGATCGAGGGAGTATTCCGACACCAACAGGGCCGGCGAGTCGCCGTTTGGGAAAAATCTGAATAGCCGCGGAGTACCATTCTGGTTCACCGCGCAGGCAATCGATTGTCCGTCCGGCGCCCATGCCGGCGAGCCACGCAACTCGAGCGCGTCGCTGATCATCTTTGGATCGCTTCCGTCGTCATGCATCACGTACAGCCGTGTGCGGCCGTCGGTTTCCGTGACGAACGCGATGCGCCCGTCCGGCGCGACCGACGGAGCGCTGGTGATC
>Ga0193726_1003255_pt1 | contig 10442 bp, 10 predicted proteins | sample H2c1metaG_FD_144928 | JGI IMG/M metagenome (GOLD analysis project Ga0193726, IMG submission 144928) | Soil microbial communities from a riparian zone of the East river system, Colorado, United States - H2c1 | ecosystem: Environmental > Terrestrial > Soil > Riparian zone | place: USA: East River... | reverse complement strand
AGTGCCGCCACCTTGCCGTCCTTGACGGCGATGTCGCCTTCGCTCTGGCGTTCGGCGGTGACGATCCGGGCGTTGCGGACGATCAAATCGTAGTCGGCCATCTCGTTACTCTTTGCTGGGAGCGCGCCACTCCAGTGGCGCCTCTTCTCTATGTTCGACATAACATGAGCGCCACTGGAGTGGCGCGCTCCCAGCAAAGATCATTCGGCCGCAAGCCTCGTCGGCTTCTCGGCAGCGGCAAGGCGACGGTCGAGGCGGGCGATGAGTGACTCGAGCTCGCCACGGTCGGTCGCGGTGAGCGACGATCCCGGCGCGCGCTGCCGCGGGCTCTTGATGGCGCCGCGGCGGAACAGCACTTCCTTGCGCAAGGCGAGCCCGATCGCCGGCTGCTGTTCGTGGCGCACCAACGGCAGGTAGATGTCGAACAGATCCTCGGCCTCCTCCGTCTTGCCGGCGGCGAACAGCTCGTAGACCTGCACCAGCATCTCGGGCCAGGCGAAGCCCGTCATCGCGCCGTCGGCGCCGCGCCGCATCTCCTGCGGCAGGTAGAGGCCGCCATTGCCGACCAGGATCGAGACGCGTCGCCGGCCGGGCTTCTTCTCGCCCTCGCGCACGCGCGTGAGCTTGGCGAGGCCGGGTGCATCCTCGTGCTTCAACATCACGAGCTGCCTGAAGTCGTCGACCATGCGCTCGAACACCGAGGGCGCGAGATAGACGCCTGTGGTCTGCGGATAGTCCTGGTAAACGACAGGGATGTCCGGTCCGAGCGCCTTGAAGACCTGCGCATAGTAATTGTAGACGCCGTCATCGCCCTTCAGCCCCGCCGGAGGTGCCACCATCACGCCTGATGCGCCTGCGACCATGACCTCGTGCGAAAGGCGACGAACATTCTCGAGTCCGGCATGACTGACGCCCACGATCACCTGTCGGCCCTGCGCACGACCGATCACGCGGTCCACCACCGACAACGACTCTTCAGCCGTGAGCTTGTGCGCCTCCCCCATCATGCCGAGCAGGGTGAAGCCATGTACGCCGCAGCCCAAATAAAAATCGGTCAGCGTGTCGATGCTCTGCAGATCGAGCGCGCCCTCTTCGGTGAAGGGCGTTGCGGCGATGATGTATACGCCCTTCGCTTGTTCGCTCAGCTTTCCTGCAGACATGGCTCCGCTCCTCGGCGCGTTTCTTGCAGCGATCATGCCACCCGCGCGGCGCTTGTCGAGCGTCGCGGCGTCGGCCAGTGTCTAATCTTGCCCATGTCGTGGAGAGGGGAGCAGGTTTCGCAGGAATGGCGCGGCATATCGCCCATCGATTGATGATTTCGTTGCCGGTTTTACTGGGCGTGCTGCTGATCGGCTTCCTGCTGCTGCAAGTGGTGCCCACCGATCCGGCAACGGTCGTCGCCGGCCCGACCGCCAGCGCGGCGGAGGTCGCGGCGATCCGCCAGCAGATGGGCCTCGACCAGCCGCTGTGGGTGCAGTTCGCGCGCTACCTGGGCCGCGTTCTGCAGCTCGATCTTGGCCGCTCGATGATCTCCAATCGGCCGGTCTCCGAGGAGATTGCGCTCACCTTCTGGCCGACCGTCGAACTGATGCTGGCGTGCCTCATCTGGGCGGTGCCGCTCGGCATCGCCCTCGGCACGCTTGCGGCGCGGCGTCGCGGGACGACCATCGACCGCGCCATCATGGCGCTGTCCGTGATGGGCGTGTCGGTGCCGGTGTTCTGGGTCGGCCTGCTGCTCATCCAGTATGTCGGGGGCGCGGGCCTGCTGCCCTTCCAGGGCCGCAACGGCCCGATCTGGACCGCGGCCGGCGCGCTCAGCCTCGTGCTGCCCGCGATCACCCTGGGCGCCGTGTTCGTCGGACCGGTGGCGCGCATGACGCGTACCTCGCTGCTCGAAACGCTGGGCGCCGATTATGTGCGCACGGCGCGCGCGAAGGGCGCCTCCGATTGGCGTGTCACCATCCACCATGCGCTGCGCAACGCCATGATCCCGGTGGTCACCCTGGTCGGACTGCAGATCGGCTTCCTGCTGGGCGGCTCGATCGTCACCGAGACCATGTTCGCCTGGCCGGGCGTCGGCCGCATGGCGGTGGGCGCCATCACCTCGAGCGACTTTCCGCTGGCGCAGGGCGCGATCCTGATCCTCGCCGTGGGCTTCATGGTGGTCAATCTCGCGGTCGACGTGCTCTACGCCTATCTCGACCCGCGGATCGCAAGATCATGAGCGACGCGATGCGCCTTCCTCCCCAACGAAGTTGGGGAGGTGGCCCGAAGGGCCGGAGGGGTCGGAAGATACACGCACATCCTGTGGCCCATGACCCCTCCGCCCGCTACGCGGGCACCTCCCCTCGTCAAACGAGGGGAGGAAGAGCATTGCCATGAGTGACGCAGCTCTCCCCTTGCAGAGCGAGGCCGACCAGCGCGCCATCGCCGCCATCCGGCGCAAGAATGCCGTGTGGCGGCGCATCCTCGGCGATCCGCCGGCCGCGGCGGCGGCCCTCTTCCTCCTGATCGTCGTGGCGGCGGCGGTCTTCGCGCCGCTGATCGCACCCTTCGATCCCTACTCCAACAACATGCGATTGCGCATGTGTCCACCGGGCAGCGCGCGCTGCGCCGCCTTCCTGCTGGGCGCCGACGGCCAGGGCCGCGACATGCTGAGCCGGATCCTGTTCGGCCTGCGCGCCACGCTCGGCATGGGCGTGATTGCCGTTGGCGTCGGCGGCGGACTGGGCGCGCTGATCGGCTTGAGCGCGGCCTACTTCAAGCGCCTCGACACGCCGCTGATGCGCCTGGTCGACGTGCTGCTAAGCTTTCCCTCGATCCTGTTCGGCCTCGCCATCGCCGCCGTGCTGGGTACCGGGCTGGTGTCGCTGGTGATCGCACTCAGCGTCGCCTCGGTGCCGTCGATCGCGCGCATCGCGCGCGGCGCCGCGCAATCCATCATGCAGCAGGAATACATGGAGGCCGGCCGCGCCGTCGGGCTGGGCGACGGCGCGCTGATCTGGCGCTACCTCGCGCGCAACTGCTGGCCGACCATTCTCATCTATATGACCCTGCAGCTCGGTCAGGCGATCCTGCTGGGTGCCGCGCTCTCCTTTCTCGGCCTGGGCGCACAGCCGCCGACCGCAGAGCTCGGCAGCATGGCCGCCGACGGCCGCAAGTTCCTGCAGATCGCGCCCTGGGTGTCGACCATCCCCTGCGCCGCGATCTTTCTCGTCGTTCTCACGTTCAACGTCCTGGGCGACGCCTTGCGCGACGCGCTGGATCCCAAATTGAGGCAGTAGGAGGTTTTGTGATGCGTAACAGAATGATGTGGACGGCCCTCGTCGCCGCGACCTTGGGAGCGGCGGCGCCGGCGATGGCGGAGAGTGTCGTGACGGTGGTGCGCGAGATCGACACAGACCGCTACGACCCGCAGAAGTCGACGTCGCGGTCGGGCGCTGAGGTCATGTACATGCTGGGCGACACGCTGGTGAATCTCGACTTCGACATGAAGACGCTGAAGCCTGGCCTGGCCACGAGCTGGACGGTGTCGCCCGACGGCCTCACCTACACCTTCAAGCTGCGCGATGACGTGAGCTTCTGCGGCGGCAAGAAGATGACCGCCAAGGACGTGGTCGCGACTTACGAGCGCTGGCTCGATCCGGAGACCAAGGGCCTGGTGAAATGGCGCATGGGCGATGTCGACAAGATCACCGCGCCCGACGACGTCACGGTCGAGTACAAGCTCAAAAAGCCGTTCTCCGAGCTGCTTTACCAGATGACGCAGTATTTCCACACCATCCTGAACGTCGAGCAGGCCAAGCAGCTCGGCGCCGATTTCGGGGTCAAGGGCGTCGACGGCACGGGTCCGTTCTGCTTCGAGAGCTGGACGCCGCGCGATTCCACCGTGCTCACCAAGCACAAGGGTTATAAGTGGGGGCCGCCGATCTACGATTACACCGAGGCGCAGGTCGACAAGGTGATCTGGAAGGTCGTGCCGGAGGAGAATACGCGCGTCACCGCGCTGCAGGCCGGCCAAGCCGACGCCAGCCAGTATGTGCCCTACTGGTCGATCAAGGAGCTGATGGCCAATAAGGCGCTCTCCGTCACCAAGGCCGAGAATTACTTCTGGACCTACTTCATCGGCTTCAAGGTCGACAAGGACCTGGTGCATGACGTGCGGGTGCGCAAGGCGATGAACCTCGCGGTCGACCAGAAGGCCATCACCGAGGCCGTCACCTTCGGCTTCGCCGAGCCCGCCTCGACGATGCTGATGCCGGGCGTGCTCGACTTCAATCCCAAGCTCGATACCTCGCTCTATGGCGAGAACATCAAGGAGGCGGAAAAGCTGCTCGACGAGGCCGGCTGGAAGAAGGGCTCGGACGGCTTCCGCTACAAGGACGGCAAGAAGCTGGCGCCGGTCGTCTACGGCATCTCCGGCGCCTTCAAGGAGATCGCCGAGGCCGTCCAGGGCGATCTGCGCAAAGTCGGGATCGATCTGCAGATCCAGCTCTTCGACTCGACGGTGGCGTGGGGCAAGCTGGCGACCCAGGAGTTCGACGCCTTCGGCATGAGCTTCCCCTATGTCAGCGCCGGCGATGCGCTCAACCTCTACTTCCGCTCGGCCAACACACCGACGCCCAACCGCATGAACTGGAAGGACAAGGAGACCGACGAGCTGTTGGACAAGGGCTCGACCGCGACCGACGACGCCACGCGCGCCGCAGCCTACGCCGCGGTCCAGGAGAAGGTGCATGACGCCGCGGTCTGGATCCCGCTGTTCCACGAGCCGCTGTTCGTCGTGGCCGGTCCGAAGCTGAAGCCCATCAGGGCGCACGGCAATTACGGCTGCGGGCTCTACAAGGGGTTGGGGATCGCGTTGAGGTAAAACGCTTTTTGTCTCCCCCGTCTTACGGGGGAGGTGGCCCGAAGGGCCGGAGGGGGAAAGCCTCAGACGAGGAGCGTGCCGATTCCAGATCTGAAATTTTAAGGATCGTCCCTGTCGCCTTCCCCCTCCGCCCCGTAAGACGGGGCACCTCCCCCGTATGACGGGGGAGGAAAGACTTTGAAATCTATCGCAGGAAGAAACGCCATGACCAAGACCACCCGGATCACCAACCTCGACCACGTCGTGGCGTGGGACGAGGCCGAGCAGCGCCATGTCTATCTCGAGAACGGCGACCTCGTGTTCAAAGGCAACGAAGTGATCCATGTCGGGCCGGGCTACACCGGCGCGGCCGACACGACGATCGACGGCAAGGGCTTCATGGCCATCCCGGGCTTCGTCAACGTGCACAGCCATCCCTTCTCAGAGCCGGCCAACAAGGGCCTGACCGAGGAGTATGGCAGCGACAAGCTGGGCCAAAGCTCGCTCTACGAATACCTGCCGGTGTTCGGCCTCAATCCCGAGGATGCAGGTCCCTCCACCCAGGTGGCGATGTCGGAGCTGCTGAAGAGCGGCGTCACCACCATCTCCGACCTGTCGATGAGCCGCGAGGGCTGGATCGACGATCTCGCCGCCACCGGCATTCGCGCCGTGGTCTGCCCGATGATGCGCCAAGGCTACTGGTACACCAAGAATGGCCACACGGTGGAATACGCCTGGGACGAGAAGGCAGGCGAGAAGGCCTTCGAAGCGGCGATGAAGACCATCGACGCCGCCATGAAGCATCCGAGCGGGCGCATCTCGGCCATGGTCGGCCCGTCGCAGATCGACACCTGCAAGGAGGGCTACTTCAAGGAGGCGCATCAGGAGGCCAAGAAGCGTGGCATTCCCATGCAGACCCACGCCTGCCAGGCGGTCGTCGAGTTCTACGAGATGGTGCATCGCCACGGCAAGACGCCGATCGAGTGGCTCGATTCCATCGGCGTTCTCGGGCCGGACCTGGTGATCGGCCATGGCATCTTCCTGAGCGACCATCCGCAGATCCATTACCCGCACGCCCATGACTTCGAGATGCTGCGGGACTCGGGCGCGGCGGTGGCGCATTGCCCGACCGTGTTCGCGCGCCGCGGCATGGCGCTGAACACGATCGGCCGCTACATGAACGCCGGCATCACGGTCGGCATCGGCACCGACACCTTTCCGCACAACATGGTCGATGAGATCAGGCTCGCCTGCTACGTCGCGCGCGTGCTCACCGGCAACTACAAGATGGGAACGACGCGGCACGCCTTCGAGGCAGCGACCGTCGGCGGCGCCAAGATCCTGCGCCGCCCCGACCTCGGCCGCCTGGCGCCCGGCAGCAAAGCCGACTTCTCGCTGGTCGACATGAGCCATCCCTACATGCAGCCGGCCCACGAGCCGGTGCGCAGCCTGATCTATTCGGCGAGCGAGCGCGCCATCCGCCACGTCTATGTCGACGGCACGCAGGTGGTGAAGGACGGCAAGGCGCTCACGGTCGATGTCGAGGCGGCGACCGCCGGCCTGATCGAAGGCCAGCGCAAGCGCCTCGCGACCGTGAGCCAGCGCGACTGGGCCGGCCGCACCGCCGACCAGCTGGCGCCGCCGGTCTACGGCACCAAGGATCGCCTGCCGCAGTCGAGGCCGGTGACGTGACGACTCATCGCTGGGAGCGCGCCACTCCAGCGGCGCAGTCTTTTTCTGTTGCAACGAAAGATGCGCCACTGGAGTGGCGCGCTCCCAGCAACGACGCATGACTCCCCTCCTCGAGGTCGAAAACCTGCGTACCGAGTTCCGCTCGGGCGGCAGCGTGTTCGCGGCCGTCGACGGCGTGAGCTTCTCGCTGGCGCCGGGCGAGACGCTGGGCATCGTGGGCGAATCGGGCTGCGGCAAGTCGGTGACCTCGCTCTCCATCATGCGGCTGGTGCCCAGCCCGCCGGGCAGGATCGCGGCCGGCGAGATCCGCCTGGAAGGCCGCAACCTGCTCGACCTGCCGGAAGCGGAGATGCGCGCCGTGCGGGGCGATGCCATCTCGATGATCTTCCAGGAGCCGATGACCAGCCTCAACCCGGTCCAGACGGCGGGCGAGCAGATCGTCGAGGCGATCCGGCTGCACCGCGCGGTGTCCGCCGCCGAGGCGCGCGCCCGCGCGCTCGAGATGCTGAAGCTGGTGCGCATTCCCTCGCCGGAGACCCGCCTCGACGAATATCCGCATCAGCTTTCCGGCGGCATGCGCCAGCGCATCATGATCGCCATGGCGCTCGCCTGCGATCCCAGGATCCTGATCGCCGACGAGCCGACCACGGCGCTCGACGTCACCATCCAGGCGCAGATTCTCGACCTGCTGCGCGACCTGCGCGAGCGTACCGGCACGGCCATCATGCTGATCACCCACGATCTCGGCGTCGTGGCCGAGCTCGCCCACCGCGTGATCGTGATGTATGCCGGCCGCATCGTCGAGGAGGCGCCGGTCGACCTTTTATTCGCCGACCCTCAGCATCCCTATACGCTGGGCCTTTTAGGCTCGATCCCGCGGCTGGGCAGCGACGGCGACGAGCGCCTGACCGCCATCGAGGGCATGGTGCCCAATCCCTACGCCCTGCCGCCTGGCTGCCGGTTCAGCCCGCGCTGCCCGCTGGCCGATGCGCGCTGCAGGAGCGAGCAGCCGCAATTGCGAGAAATCGGCCGGGGCCATCGCGCCGCGTGCTGGAAGGCGCCGCTCGATCTGGCGCTCGCCGGGGCCGCCGCGTCGTGAGCGAGCCTCTCCTCGCCGTCGCGGGTCTCACGAAACACTTCCCGATGAAGCGCGGCATCGTCTTCCAGAGCGCGGCCGGCACGGTGCGCGCCGTCGACGGGCTCACCTTCGACGTGGCGCCGGGCGAGACCCTGGCACTGGTGGGCGAATCGGGCTGCGGCAAGTCGACGACCGGCCGCATGGTGCTGCGCCTGATCGAGGCCACGGCGGGCACGATCCGCTTCGCCGGCCGCGACGTGCGCGCGCTGTCTCGCGCCGCACTGCGCGACCTGCGGCGCGACATGCAGATCATCTTCCAGGATCCCTACGCCTCGTTGAACCCACGGCTCACGGTCGGCGAGACGCTGGCGGAGCCGCTGCGCCTACACGGGCTCGCGTCGGGCGCGGCGCTGCGCCAGCGCATCGACGCGCTGTTGGGCGAAGTCGGCCTCTCGGCCTGGCATGCGCTCCGCTATCCGCACGAATTCTCCGGCGGCCAGCGCCAGCGCATCGGCATCGCCCGCGCGCTCGCCTCCCAGCCCAGGCTGATCGTCTGCGACGAGCCCGTGTCGGCGCTCGACTTGTCGATCCAGGCGCAGGTGATCAACCTGTTGCAGGACCTCAAGCGCAAGCTCGGCCTGTCCTACATCTTCATCGCCCACGATCTCGCGGTAGTGCGCCACATCGCCGACCGCGTGGCAGTAATGTATCTCGGCAAGATCGTCGAGCTGGCGCCCAAGCGAAGCCTGTTCGCCCTGCCGCGCCATCCCTACACCCAGGCGCTGCTGTCGGCCGTGCCGGTGCCCGACCCCACCGCCCAGCGCGCCCGCATCCGGCTGGCAGGCGACGTGCCGAGCCCGCTCAATCCGCCGCCCGGCTGCCGCTTCCACACGCGCTGCGCCTACGCACAGGATCGCTGCCGCCACGAAGAGCCGCTGCTGCGGCCGGTCGGCGCCGAAGGCCAGCTGGTTGCCTGCCACTTCGCCGAGTCGATCGTGCCGCCGGCTTTGGTGCCCGAGAACGACCCACCCTATGCGCGCCGGCTGGCCGCCCTGCGCAAATTCGCCGCCGCCTAGTCGGTCGACGGCACCACATAGTCGGCGGGGTACGTTGCCTTGAACGCGGGCAGCGCCTCGCAGCGCGCTGAGACCGCGTCGAGCGCGGGATAGCGGCCGGGCGGCAGCAGGTCCGGATCGGCCAGGCCCACGTAGCGGATCATGCAGGCTGTGGTGATCCAAGCCTGGCAAAGCCACGCATCGGCCGGCCAGGATTGTCTCGCCAGCGCGGCAAGGCCGCCATCCGCCTGGGCGCGGCAACGGGCGATCCACTCCGGCCAGCGATGGATCGCCGGGCGGATCAGCCGCTCGTAGGCTCCGGCCATGACCTTGTCGATCGTGCCGGTCGCAAGCGCAATGCGCTGCAGCGCCTGGCGCCGCGCCAAGCCGCCAGACGGCAGCAAGGCGCGTTCCGGGCCGACTGTCTGGTCGAGCCAATCGAGGATCGCCGCCGAATCGATCAGGGTCGTGCCATCCGGCAGGATCAGCGAGGGAATTCGGCCGAGCGGATTGGTCGTTCGCATCGAGTCGAAGTCGCCAAAGACCGAGCGCGTGTCATGCTCGAAGCGAAAGCCGAGCAGGCCGAGGCTCACCGCCACGCGGCGCGTATAGGGAGAGTCGTATTGGCCGACGAGGATCATCGGCCGATCCTATCCCACGACGTCGAATGTTTCGCGCTTCGGTTCCCCCCGGTCTGGACTCGCTGCCGATGGCTATCCACAGTTGACGCCAATCACAGGCACGGAGGGATGGATGGCTCTACCTCAGGACATACGCCCGGTGAACAGCGAGCTGGCCGACTCGATCACGCGGTCGTCGAAAATCCCCTGGATCGAAACCAAGCCCGGCGAGGCCTGGACCAAGGTCCTGTGGGTCGGCCAGGAGTCCGGCCGCTGGGCCGTCCTGCTGAAGTGGAAGAAGGGCTACGTCGCGCCGCCGCACAAGCACCTTTCGGCGGCCTTCGCCTTCGTGCTGTCCGGCAGGCTCCAGGTTCGCGACAATGTCTACGGCCCGGGCGACTTCCTGCACGAGGTGAACGGCATGGTGCATGGCGCCACGACGGCGCTGGAGGATACCGAGTATCTGTTCTTCTGCGACGGGCCGGTGCTGTTCTTCGACAAGGACGGTTTCACCGGCTACCGCGGCTGGGAAGAGGTTCTGCGCCTGCAGCGGGCGGCGATGCCGAAGGCGGCTGAGTGAAGCCTAGGCGCTTCGCTTGCCGAGCTTCGCCTGTTCAACCGTGCGCTGCAGCGCCGTGTCATGGGCTTTTTCAGTGCGTGGCACGAGACGATCGAGCTCGTGCCGGCGCTGGCGTATGATTTTTTTCAACTCGCTCCACACGCCGGCGGGCACCGGCAAACGGCCGGAGGCCCAATCGGCAATCGCGCCCTTCTGATGGCGCACGGCCTCCGCCATCGGCCCCTTCCAGGCGGGTCCCCACAGTGCCTGCCCGACCTCGGCGATCAGCTTGGCATCCATGCGCATTGCCCTCCGCCACTGCACCGGACACTCTACTCCAATATGTCCGCATCCATCATGAGGGACGCACCATGAGCAGCGAGGCAAAGCCCTTTCGCATCGCCGTCGGCGACGACGTTCTGGACGACCTGAAGTCGCGACTACGCAGGACCCGCTGGCCTGAGGCCGAACTGGTCGACGACTGGAGCCAGGGCGTGCCGCTGAAGTGGATCGAGGAGGTCTGCCGATACTGGGCCAACGACTACGATTGGCGCCGCCGGGAGGCGCTGCTCAATCGCTTCCCCCAGTT
>Ga0193726_1003254_pt1 | contig 10447 bp, 14 predicted proteins | sample H2c1metaG_FD_144928 | JGI IMG/M metagenome (GOLD analysis project Ga0193726, IMG submission 144928) | Soil microbial communities from a riparian zone of the East river system, Colorado, United States - H2c1 | ecosystem: Environmental > Terrestrial > Soil > Riparian zone | place: USA: East River... | reverse complement strand
AAGCCGAGCCTGCCGAACAGATCGGGGTCCACGCCGTTGCATCTTGCCACTCACACCACCGGGCGAAGCGGCAGCGGTTCTCCGCTCGCACGTGAGCAACAAGCCGCCATCGTCGAACTGCTGCTGAAACGCGGGGCCTTGCGCCGTTGAAGTCCTTCGTCGCGCGCGCTACACTGCGCGCCCATGACGTCTACCACATGGTTGCGATGGCTTGGACTCTTGTTCGTCACGGCGGCCATGAGCGGCAGGCCGGCCGACGAGATCCTCGGGACCTGGCGGGGATCGTCGGTCTGCAGCGATCGTGCAGCGGCACCATCCTGCAACGACGAGCAGATGGTGTATGAGATCAGCACGATTCCTGGAAAGCCGAACATGGTGAAGGTCCAGGCCGACAGAATCGTGGACGGCAAGCGCGTGCCGATGGGCGACCTCGAGTTCACGCAGGATGCGTGGTGAGGAAGATCGATCTCCAAAAGGAGCGATGACCCGCCGTGAAACATCTCAGCGTCCTGGCCGTCGCCGTTTTGTCGGTCACGCCGGCTTTCGCGCAGCTCGTCGAGCCGAATCAGGTTGGCGTCAGGATGGGACACGTCCATCTCGCCGTCAAGGACGTGGACGCGCAGAAGCATTTCTGGATTTCCGTGATGGGCGGCACGCTCGTGAAGAACGGTCCGCTGGAGCTGATTCAGTTTCCAGGCGCGTTCATCATGCTGCGGAAGGCGGAGCCCTCAGGGCCGCCCGCAGGCAGCATCGTCAATCACTTCGGGTTCACGGTGAAAGACATGCCGGCCGCGTTGGCCAGATGGAAGGCGGCCAACGTCGAGATCGAGCCGACAGAGAATCCGAACGAGGTGTACGTCCTCGCCCCCGATGGCGTCCGCGTCGAAGTGTACGGAGAACCGGCGCTGCCCACCGCGGTGAGCATGAACCACATTCATTTCCGCCCCGCCAACATCCCCGCCATCAAGGCGTGGTACGTGAAGGCGTTCGGCGCGAATCCCGGCCGGCGCCCGTGCATCGCGTGCCTCTCCAAGCCGACGATGATCGAAGCGGACGATCTGCCCGGCGTGAACCTGTCGTTCTCGCCGGGCAATGAGACGCCGCTCCCGACGAAGGGCCGCTCGCTCGATCACATCGGCTTCGAGGTGACGAACCTCGACGCGTTCGTCACCAGTCTCGAGGCGAAGGGGATACACCTCGAAGCGCCGATCCGACAGGTGCCGGGCACCAGATTAAAGATCGCGTTCCTGACCGATCCGTGGGGAACCTACATCGAACTGACCGAAGGCCTGGCGCCGCAGTGAGAGAGCAAGGGATTGTTGTCTTCGGTATCCCGATTCCCTCAACGTCGAAGGTTCATCACCCAACCGCCGGCACCATCTGTTGGTCCTTGGGGTTGCTGTCCTTCGCGGCGGCAACTGTCGGCCGGGCCGCGAGGCGTCATCAATGGCGGGGATGGCTGACGCTTCACATTATCGGGATGGGAATCTCGTGCATCATCCTGTTGACGGTGTTCTACGTGGACAATGGACCGCATCTGCCGCTCTGGCGATCGCTTCCGTCAATCGCGTATTGGGTCGGTCCGAGCCTCGTCGGAATGCCGATTGTCGTCTACGCGCTGATACGGCGCCATGAAAGGCGCTGTCGCTTCGCGCCGACGGTTTCTGGGCGGAAGGCGGAGAAGGTCCGATAAATGACTGTCAAACCTATCCGCGATGGGTTCCACACGGTCACTCCCTATCTGTTCACCGAGGGAGCGGCCCGGCTGATTGACTTCATGACCGTCGCATTCGGCGCTAAGGTGATCAGCCGTCAGGATCGTCCGGATGGGGCGGTCATGCACGCTGAACTGCGCATCGGAGACTCCATGCTGATGCTGGGAGAAGGGGGCGGCGAATTCGGGCCCATGCCGACCTCGATCTACCTCTATGTCGTCGATTGCGACACCGTCTACCAGCGAGCACTGGCTGCCGGCGGAATCTCCGTTTTCAATATCAGGAACTTGCCTTCCGGTGAACGATACGGCGCAGTCAGGGATCCCTGCGGCAATATCTGGTGGGTGGCTACTCACGTTGAGGATGTCTCGCCGGAAGAAGAAGAAAAGCGCTGGCGCGAATTTCAGGGATAGCGGAAACGGACACCAGATCGGTGAAGCGATTCCGTCGCGAACTGCTCAATGGCGCGCTGCTCCTGTTCGGCATCCTGTCTGCGGGCATGGGGCGGGCCTTTGCCGTGCGCAGCGTGCTCGGAATCGCGGGCCTGGCGGCGGCCCTCGTCTTCATTCCGTATCCCGACGTGACGCCGGATCTGGTTCTGACGGCGGTGTTTGGAGGCTTCTTCCTCGGAGCCGGCATCGGGCTCGCCATCCGCGGCGGTGCGGTGCTCGACGGTACGGAGATCGCGGCGCTCTTGATCAGCAAGCGCGGCAGCCTGCTCAAAGTGGGCGATGTCATCCTCGGCTTCAACGTCGTGCTGTTCCTGGTCGCCGTGTCCGTCCTGGGGATCGATGCCGCGAGAAGGACGATACTGCACTGACGCGTCACCGGTCTTCAATTAGAATCCGACGATGCAGATCGCCGACATTCCGTTCGGCCTGACCGATTGGTCCACGATCGAGCCGACGATCCACCCGGGCGAGTCCGGGACGGCATACTGGCGCACGCGGCAATTCGGCGCGATCCGCGTCCGGATGGTCGAGTACTCGGCGGGTTATCTTGCTGATCACTGGTGCGAGAAGGGCCACATCCTTCTCTGCCTCGAAGGCGAACTGGAAACGCAGCTGGCGGACGGTCGTAAGGTACTGTTGACGCCCGGCATGAGTTACCAGGTCGCCGACGGTGCGGAGCCGCACCGGTCCGCGACGCGCCTTGGCGCGAAACTATTTGTAGTGGATTGAGCAGCATGTGACGTCGAGACGCGAGTTCATTGAGTGCGCCGCACTGTCGGCACTCGGCCTGGCGGTTCCCGTATCAGCGGCGACTGGATCTACACCGGTCGCGCCCCCGCCGCATCGCCGCGGCTTTCTCGACCTGCTTCGCGCGCCGGATCGCATCGCCGTTCAGACGGCAACGGGCGAAGAGACGCTCAGCCAGGACAACGGCGAACGCTGGACCGGCGGCCACGGTCTCCTCATCACGACGGCCGTGCACGCGGGCGCTCTTTACGTCGCGCTGGCATCGCCAGCGGTCGCCGTCAAGCGCATGCATCTGCGCTGGCGCGGGCGCATGGCTGACGCCCGCCTGATCCTCGGGGACGCGTGGGAGCGCGGCTACGGCGATCTCGAGTGGCGCGCGTGGGTGCCCGACCGCGTCATGCCATGGTATTTCGCAACGCACGACGGCGCCCTTACGCACGCGTATGGCGTTCGCACCGGCGCGTGCGCATTCTGCTACTGGCACGTCGATCCGCAGGGCATCAGCCTGTGGGCGGACGTGCGGAGCGGAAGCGCCGGCGTGCAACTCGGCGGACGCACGCTCGATGTGTGCGACGTCCTGTGTCGCGCAGGTCGGGCGAACGAATCCGCCTTCGCCGCGGTGCACGCCTTCTGCCGCCGGATGTGCCCCAGTCCGCGGCTTCCGTCGCAGCCGGTCTATGGCAGCAACGACTGGTACTGGGCGTACGGAAAAAACAGCGCCGACACGGCGCGCGTCGATGCGCAGACGATCGTCGAGCTGTCGGCCCCCGGCGCCAACCGCCCGTTCGTCGTGGTCGACGATGGATGGCAGCCTGGGCGAGGGAACGACAAAGCCGGCGCAGGCGCGTGGGATCGCGGCAACGACAAGTTTCCCGACATGCCAGGTCTCGCAGCAGACATCCGCCGGGCGGGCGCGCAGCCGGGGCTGTGGATTCGTCCGCTGCAGGCGCCGGCGGACGCGCCGGAGAGCTGGCGTCTGCCGCGCGACCGCGGCGTTCTCGATCCGAGCGTGCCGGAGGTTCGACAGAAGGTCGCGGACGACATCGCGCGGCTGCGTCAGTGGGGCTTCGCGCTGATCAAGCACGACTACACGACGTTCGACATCTTCGGCCGCTGGGGCTTCCAGATGGGATCGGCGCTCACGCGCGATGGGTGGACCTTCGCGACCGGCTCCGATCGAACGACGGCCGAAGTGATCGACGCGTTGTATGGAACCATCCGCTCGGCCGCCGGCGGCAGTGTCGTCATCGGCTGCAACACCGTGAGTCATCTGTCGGCCGGCCATTTCGAAATCTGCAGGGTTGGCGATGACACGAGCGGCACCGAGTGGGCGCGCACGAGAAAGATGGGCGTGAACACGCTCGCGTTTCGCGGCGCGCAGCATGGTGCGTTCTACGTTGCGGATGCGGATTGCGTCGGCGTCACCACCGCCGTGCCGTGGACGCTCAACCGGCAGTGGCTCGATCTCCTCGCGCGGAGCGGCACCATGTTGTTCGTGTCGCTGGCTCCGGATGCGCTCGGGCCGCAGCAGCGCCGCGACCTCCGCGACGCGCTCGCGATCGCGGCGACGCACCAGCCGCTCGCCGAACCGCTCGACTGGCAGCGCACCGTGTACCCGGAGCACTGGCGCCTGATGGGCCGCGATCGGAGCTTTGAATGGGTTGGTACTGACGGGGCCTCATGACCAGTAGAATCGGCGTGCGATGCACCGAATAGCGCTCGTCACCGGAACGAGTTCCGGGATTGGAGCGGCGGTCGCTCAGGAACTCCTCCGGCGCGGCTGGCGCGTCGTGGGGATCTCGCGGCGGCCCGCCACAATCGAGACTCCTCAGTATTCGCACCTGCGCCTCGATCTCGCGGAGACGAGGCTGGCTTCTCCGGCGAAGCCACCGCGCCGCGGCGATCCGGATCGTCAATGTCTCCTCGGGCGCCGCGGTCATTGCGTATCCCGGGCTCGGCGCGTACGGGAGCTCCAAAGCCGCGCTCAGGATGGCCGGAATGATTCTCGGCGTGGAACTAGACGAAGCGGTGAAGCGTGGTGAGGCGGAACGGGGCGTCTCCGTTCTGTCCTTCGAGCCCAGCATGGTGGATACACCGATGCAGGCCGACGCGCGCGCCAGTTCTTCCGGCGTGCTGCCGATGGTGGACTTCTTCAAGCAGGCGTCCGCAGAAGGCCGCCGCCTGCCGGCGTCAGCGCCCGCGGCCGCCATGGCCGACTATCTCGACGCGGACGGCCACGCCCGGTTCACTGAACGCCGCTACCAGCCCTCGTGACAGCGGAAGCGTGCATAATGACGCTCCATCAAGGAGTCGATATCCGATGAATCGTCTGTCTGCCACGGCGATAGCCGTCTTCGCCGCAACGATCGCGATCGCGACAACGGCCGCGATCGCCGCGGCGCCGGGGCCCGAGCACGCCCGCCTTGCGGCGATGTGCGGCACCTGGGACGTCGACATGACGTTCTGGCTCCGGCCAAACGGCGCAGGTGTGCCGAGCAAGGGCACGTCGTCCATCCGGCCGCTGTTCGACGGTACCTTCATCGAGGAAGAGATCGATGGCACGTTGAACGGCACGCCGTTCACCACGCTCGCGTGGACCGGCTTCAATACCTCGACGCACCAGTACGAGGCCACGCGCATCTCGAGTACGAACACGAGCCGCATCGCCGAGACCGGAGCGTTTGACGAGACGGCGAAGCAAATCGAGCTGAAGGCAGACTATCCGCTCGGCCGTGACACGTGGCACCAGCGGACCGTCATTCAGCAATCAGGGGCTGACGCGATGATCGCGACGAGTTATCTGAGCTTCGGAGCCGTGCCGGAGTGGAAGGCCGTCGAGATTAAATACACGCGGAGGAAGTGACGTGACTGCACCTACCGGCAAGCCGGCGCTTCCGATGGCCATCCTGACGACCGGACTCCTGGCCGGCGTGCTCGATGGACTCTCCGCCGTCGCGAATCACCTGATACAGGGTGGGCGGGCGCCGCAGCGCATCTTCAAGTACATCGCCAGCGGCGTGTTCGGTCCGTCCGCTCTGGCCGGCGGAACGACGATGGTCGTGGCCGGCGTCTGTTTTCACATGGCGATTGCCATGATCTGGACCGTGATCTTCTTTCTTGTGGCACAGCGGATCGTCGTGCTTCGGCGGTACGCCGTCGTGGCGGCCGTCGGCTACGGCCTCTTCGTCTGGTGCGTGATGAACCTCGTCGTGCTTCCGCTCAGCCGCGTGCCGCAGCCGAAGTCGTTCAACCCGACGCAGGCGATCATCGGCGCGCTGATTCTCGTCGCGTTCATCGGCTTCCCCGTGTCGCTTGGAGCCCGGCGTTATTTTGGAGCCGGCGACCAGCACGTGTAAGGTGTAGCGGACGTCAGGAGGGCGTCGTTCTCATGAAGACGTATGTGATGACCACCGGCGCCGCGTTCGGCTTGATCGCGCTCGCACACGTCGCCCGCATCGTCGCGGAAGGGCCGCGGCTGGCCACCGATCCTGGTTTTATTCTCCTCACCCTTGCCGCCGTCGCGCTGAGTGTCTGGGCGTGGCGGCTTCTGAGGCTCCAGTCGCGTTGATTGACGAAATGATCATATGAAGCTTCTTCGCAGAAATGCGGCGCTGCTCGTCGCAATCGTGGTGTTCGCTGCGCGGACCGCTGCCGCGGACGACATCCGCGTCATGACATCCGGCGCCTTCACGGCGGCCTATCTCGAGCTTCGGCCTCAGTTCGAACGTGGCATCACGGACAAGATCGTCACTGCCGCGACGTCGATGGGCGTGGGCGCGGACTCCATTCCGAATCGCATCGCGCACGGGGAAGCCGTGGACGTGGTGATCATGGCCGACGAGTCCCTTCGGCAGCTGATCAAAGATGGCTTCATCCTGGGCGACAGCCGCGTCGAGCTCGCGCGATCGGGCATCGGGATCGCCGTCAGGACGGGCACGCCGAAGCCGGACATCAGTAGTGTTGACGCGTTGAAGCGCACCCTGCTTCAGGCGAAGTCGATCGCCTACTCGGCCAGCGTGAGCGGACGTTACTTCACGACGGAGCTGGTGCAGCGCCTCGGTATCGCGGATCAGGTGCTGCCGAAGAGTCATCAAATCGATCGCGAGCGCGTCGGCGCCGTCGTCGCGCGCGGCGAGGCGGAGATCGGATTCCAGCAGATCAGCGAACTTCTGCCGGAGCCGGGCGTCGCGTTTGTCGGGCCGCTCCCGGCGGACGTGCAGCGGGTGACCGTGTTCTCGGCCGGCGTCGCGGCGCGGTCAACGCACGCGGAGACCGCCCGCGCGCTCATCCGGTTCCTGGCGGCTCCGGCCGCGGCGGGCGTCGTCACGAAGACCGGCATGGAGCCGTTCGTCGCCGTCGTCCCCGTTCTGTCGCAGGCAGCGGATTACACCGTGCCGTTTCCTCCCTTCCACCTCGCCGGCAATCTGTACTTCGTCGGCAGCAAAGGACTCGCGAACTACCTGATCACGACGCCGCAGGGGCACATCCTGATCAACAGCGATCTCGCCGCGAACGTCCCGATGATCCGCGCGAGCGTGGAGAAGCTCGGCTTCAAGTTCTCCGACATCAAGATCCTCCTGATCAGCCATGCCCACTTCGATCACGACGCCGGCAGCGCCGCGCTGATCACGGCGACCGGCGCGAAGTACATGGTGATGGACGCCGACGTCCCCGTCGTCGAATCCGGCGGCAAGGAAGATTTTCAGTACGGCACGGAGAATCTGTACCCGCCGGTGAAAGTCGATCGCGTGCTGCACGACGGCGACGAGGTGAAGCTTGGCGGCGCGACGCTCGTCGCGCATCTGACGCCCGGCCACACGAAGGGCTGCACGACCTGGACGATGAGAGTGGACGAGGCGGGGAAGAGCTACAACGTCGTGATCGTCGGCAGCCCCAACGTGAATCCCGGCTACAAACTCGTGAACAACGCGCGGTATCCGCAGATCGCATCCGACTACGAGAAGATGTTCCGCGTGCTGAAATCGCTGCCGTGCGACATCTTCCTCGGCGCGCACGGCAGCTATTTCGACATGGAAGACAAGTACGCGACGTCGAAAGGCAGCGCACCCGGTGCGTTCGTCGATCCCACCGGCTACGCGGCGTTCGTCGCCGAAAGAGAGCGGGCGTTCAGGGCGGAGCTCGCGAAACAGCAGGCCGGCTCGGCACGCCGATAGATGCCAAAGTACGTCACGGCCGTTCTGGTGATCGGCGCGATCTATCTGATGCTGCGCCAATGCCGCAAGCCGGCATGGTGGCCGGGGCGCCTGTTTCTCTCGGGCATGAACACGAGCCACGGTCCGCTGACGGCCTGGGGGCTGACGCACGTCGAGGTCAAACGCGACTTCACGATCCTCGACGTCGGCTGCGGCGGCGGCCAGACGGTCCAGACGCTCGCGGCGGCGGCCAGCGACGGCAAGGTGTACGGCGTCGACTACTCGCCGACGAGCGTGGCCGCCACGCGAAGCAAGAACGCCGGCGCGGTCGCGGCCGGCCGCGTCGACATCCGCGAGGCGTCTGTGTCGAAGCTCCCGTTTCCAGACGGAATGTTCGACCTCGTGACCGCGGTGGAAACGCATTACTACTGGCCCGACCTGGTCGCGGACATGCGCGAGGTGCTGCGCGTGCTGAAGCCCGGCGGAACGTTCGTCCTCATCGCCGAAGCGTACAAAGGCGGCGGCGCGCTCGAGGTCCCGACCGGACTCGTGATGAAGGTGCTGGGCGGAAATCTCCTGAGCGCGAGCGAGCACCGCGAACTGTTCACGCAGGCCGGCTACGCGGACGTGGCGCTGTTCGAGGAAAAAAGCAAGGGCTGGATCTGCGGCGTTGGCAAGCGGCCATCCTGATCATGATCATCGCGCTCGCGTCGCCTCGTGTCGCCGCGTCGCTCGACGATGGGCTGGCGAAGGTCAAGCGGCTGATGTCGGAGGCGTCCGAACAGCGGGCGGACATCGTCTGCTTCCCGGAGGCGTATCTTCCAGGCCTGCGCGGCCAGGATTTCGACGTCTGTGCGTTCGACGCGGCCGATCAGCAGCGCGTGCTCGACGACGTGTCGGGCTTCGCGCGCGCGCTCAAGATCGCCACGATCCTCGGGATGGAGCGGATCACCGACGCGGGCCGGCAGGTTGCGGCCGTCGTCTTCGACGCGTCAGGCCGAATCGAAGGATGGCAGACCAAGAACCAGCTCGATCCGACTGAGGATCGCTTTTACGTGCCAGGCGATTCGCGGCAGCTCTTCGAGGCGAACGGCGTGAAGTTCGGCGTCGCGATTTGCCACGAGGGCTGGCGCTATCCCGAGACGGTGCGATGGGCCGCGATGCGCGGCGCGAAGATCGTGTTTCACCCTCAGCACACCGGCACACACGCAACCGGCGTCAGGGTGACGGAGTGGGGCGCCGCCGACGCGCCGTACTACGAGAAGGCGATGATGATGCGCAGCATCGAAAACACGATTTACTTCGCCAGCGTGAACTACGCGCTGCCGTTTCAGGAGTCGGCGACGAGCCTCATCGCGCCGTCGGGCCAGTGTCAGGCGTATCTTCCTTACGGAGAGGAAGGCGTCCTCGTGCAGTCGATCGACCTCGATCAGGCGACCGGCGTGCTGGCATCCAGGTATGCCCCGGATCGGTATCAGGAATTCACGACGAAGGAGTGAACGTGTCGCCAGAACAACGCGTGCGCGAGTTGAATGAACAGTACGTCGCGGCGTCTCTTGCCGGGGACGTTGAATGGTACCGGACCCACCTGGCCGACGAATTCGTCTGCATCGAGTCCGACGGCTCGGTTCTCGACAAGGCCGCGTTCCTCCAGATGACCGCGCAGGGCTCCGATCTCGCCGAGTACCACCTCGACGAGGTGCACGTGCGGTTTTACGGCGACGTCGCGCTGGTGCGCGCGACCGGCTCGTGGAAAATGAAGGACGGCACTCCAGGCCTGAGCCGGTATGTCGACGTGTATGTGCGCATCCGCGGCGACTGGAAAGCTGTTTCGGCGCAGATCACGCGTCTGCAGACCGCACGCTGACATGAGAGTCGCGTTCGGGCTGAAGCCGCACTCGGGCTGGGCGGCGCTCGTCGGCTTGGGTCTGCGCCATGGAGACCTGCACGTCATCGCCCGATCGCGAATCGAGCTCGTCGAAAAAACAGACGCGTCGTGGGCGAAGCAGCCGTATCATGCGGCGAAACGTTCCATGGGCAACGCGTCTGATGTCGTTCGGCGTGGCGTCGAAAGCGCCAGGCGAATCGCGGTTCGGGAGATGCGGTCGGCCGTCGAGCGCGCGCGGGAGGCCGGACACGAAGTCGGCGCCTGTGCCGTGCTCGTCGTCGATCCGATGCCCGGCTGGACCGTCGACGAGATCCTGGCGGTGCATTTCCGCATGCACAAAGCCGAGGGCGTGCTGTTCCGCGACGCGCTGATCCGCGCAGCCGACGCGTGCAGGGTTCCGTCGGTGGCGATCGTCGAAAAGCACTTGCGCCAGCAGGCCGAACGAGCATTGGGCACGTCGATGAAACGCTTCCAGAAGGCGATAGCGTCCCT
>Ga0193726_1003252_pt1 | contig 10449 bp, 12 predicted proteins | sample H2c1metaG_FD_144928 | JGI IMG/M metagenome (GOLD analysis project Ga0193726, IMG submission 144928) | Soil microbial communities from a riparian zone of the East river system, Colorado, United States - H2c1 | ecosystem: Environmental > Terrestrial > Soil > Riparian zone | place: USA: East River... | reverse complement strand
ATCAAAAACGTAGAACGCTGCGCAAAGATCGGCCTCGCCAGCGCTACCGTCGTTGATGACCCGCACCGTGGTATCCGGATTGCCGGTCGTGTTCGCGCCGGAGTAATAGCCCAGAGCGTACACATCATCAGGAGCATTTTGAGCCATAGCCGAGACAGTTCCGAACGCCAAGGCGATGACCAGGATGGGAAGCAAAGTACAGACGATTTTCTTCATTGAGGATCCTCCTATTTGTTTGGGCGCTGCCGGCCGGGGGGAGAAACTGTTCAGCTGAGGACGCGCGCCAGAATAATCGGCTGCTTCACTGGCCCTTACAATTACCCACGTGGCGTAGCCGAAGCCACTAGATCGGTGAATCTAGTCTTAATGGAGTAGTTCTACAATCGCCCGATCGCATTAGTCGATGGGACTAAGCAAAAAGACCCGTCACTCGGTTTCACGGAGCCGTCATGTACCATCGGGCTTCCCAGCTGACATTTCTGGGAGAGTTTCTTACTGTGACGAACCCGAGGCTGCGGATTGCTCGCGCTGAAGTTTTCGCGCTTCTCTGCGGGCCTTCATCATGGCCTCAAGCGCCTCCGGAGAAAGGTCTTTGGGTACTTCCATCTGCTCGATGGCCGCTGACTCGGCCGCCGCGTCCGGCGTTAGACCCTTTTGAATCTCTTCCGCGGGCGGCGCACTGGCTGCTGCTGGCAGCACCGCTGCAGACTGGAGCGGCTGCTCTGGTGCGGATGCAGTCGCCGGTTCTTCAGAACTGGTCAAAATCATTCGCTGCAGGATGTTCGGATTGGTGGGGGATGCCAGCATTACATAATTGAAGCGGGAACCGTTCAGAAGAGACGACAGAACCTCACGCACCGGGCCAGGACCTGCATTCGCAAATAGATGTTCTTGAGCGCGATCCGAGGGGAACTCGATCACCGCTCCAGTCTTTGCACTGACCGCCCGCAAAATATCGCCCAGGCTCGCGTCCCGCGCACTGATTGTCAGCTGGCCGTTGAGGTAGGTGACCTTCGGAGCGCTGCGGGCGGCGGGTGTAGAAGCGGCAGTTGAAGAAGCGACCGGCGGAACGCTCGCCGCACTCTGCGCATAGACAGCCGCGGTGCTGCATAGAACCAGAACCAAATGAAACAGGAAACGAAATTGTGAGCGGCTTTCCATGAACTTCATAAAGCACTTCCCATCCGTCGAGCCTTTGACGGTATTACTTTTCTTTGGCCTCGTCGATTCCACACTGTTGCGGCTGATCCGAGGCAGAACCAGACTTCCCGCCGAGAGAGAGTTTCAGCTTGTCCCTCATGAAATCGGCTTTCGACTCGATGCTCGAGTCGGAGGTTTCCGCGTCGCTGGCTGCAGCCGGTGCCGGGACGCTGGGCTTCTCGTCGCTGGCACCCACTGGCGATGCTGCGGCGTCCTCCGGCTTCGCACAGCTTGCCGGATCAACCGGCGCATTCGCTGCGGGAGCGCTGACTGCAGGCGCCTCGGTCTTTAGCGCCGCAACCGACGATGGCTTGGTTGTGCCCTCTTTTGCTTTCACGGGATCGGCGGACAAGACGGAAGCCGCAAGCAGCAGAAGGCAGGCCACCAACGCTGCGCTCGTCGCGGCGCGGCCGGAACCAACGACTTTTCGTTTGCCCTCAAAGTCCTGGGAAAAGTAACCTACCATCGACACGTCGGCTCCCCTGCAAAGCTGAATCTAACTCCAGAGTAGACCACTCGAAGCGACGCCGTGCAATACCGCTCATGTATTAGCCTTATTGGCTAGCCGTGTTTAGTAGTCCCTTTGGGCTACTCCTAGCACGCCCACGGGCCAGCGAAAAGCATGCTGCATCTTGGTTGTTGACTTTTATCAACAGAGATGCCAAACTCCGCCCCATCTTTATTCTCTCCCCCAGAGAGCTTAGTCTGGCGATCGTGCCCTTTTTGACTCGCCGTGACTGCAGGGTTTGAATTTTTCCTGAAGATCCAAATTGGTGGGAAACCAACTGCGAGTGTGCCCGGAGCAACGGACGACTTTGTCTCGCGTGCCGTTCCGGTTGGAAGACTATCCCGGCCGAGAAGTGACGCGCATGGAATAAATCGTGATTGAGCGTCGAGGAGTAAACGTGTTGATCGGAAATTCAGAACCAGGTTTCTTGCTTGTCGGTCCCTCGCTGGATCCCATTGCCTGCAACGCGGGAGCGGTACAGATTCTGACGTTCCCGAGCCCTCCGGACAAAATCAAAAAGCTGAACACCTTCTTGACGGACCGGATTCGTTCCGGTCTGGTGCATCGTCAATCCCGGGAGTCGCTGGAGTTCGTGACCGAATTCAAGTCGGGTAAGCGCCGGTACGTTTGCCGGTCTTTCCGGTTGGAAGCTCAGGAAAACAGCGGCGCCCAGCCAACCGTAGCCGTCCTGCTCGAAAGATATTCTTCAGGGAGTGCGGCGCTTTCGCAAATGTCGGAACAATTCGCCTTGACTGAGCGCGAAAAGGAGACCGTGGAATTGCTGTTGCAGGGCCTGACCAGCAAAGAAATCGCAACCCGCATGAACATTAGTCCCAATACCGTGAAAGCGTTTCTTCGCTTGGTCATGGTGAAGATGGGAGTTTCCACGCGCTCTGGAATCGTAGGACGAGTGGTGGGCAACTCCTGAAGGACCATGCCTCACCCCGTGAGCCGGTTCCGCTGGCACTGGGAGCAAACATGAAGCGGGCGGCAGGTGGCTTCGGGCCAAGACATCCTACTGAACTACTCCCTTTGAGCAGTTTACGTTTGCCTCGGTTCGCGCAATGATCGCTGGTCGTGAAAAAAGCCCTGGAATCGGATCGCCGAAGTCATCCTAGATTTCCCCAAATCCTGGAAATCCAGGCCCACGAAGTCCTTCCCCTCAAGACCGACGAAAAAGAAAAGCCTCCCGTGCTGGGGCGGATCCAGAACATGAGCAAGGGTGGGGTTTGCTTTCTGAGCCAGAATCCCATCGCTCGCGCTTCGCTGTTACGGTGTGAAATCGGGATGACCGATGTGCCGCTATCGATTCCCACGCTGGCCCTGGTCCGGTGGACTAAGAAACAAAATCTGGAATCAAGCAGTTATCTTTCCGGGCTGCAATTTCTGCTCTAAAAACCCACCTCTTGGCCCCGCATATTCACGGACCAGTCCCCCAGTTTGTCTTATTCTCTATTCTCTTTTCTCTTTATCATCTCTCTTTTAATCCTTTTTATCTTTAAATCTTTCTCGGAGGTCCGCGCCGGCATGGATCACGCTGGAGGATGCTGGGTGGACGATGCTGGACGGATCACTTTTGCGACCGAAACCGCGGGAATCCGTGGCCTAAACTGCCCGAGCGTTACCCCCCGTTTGGATTAGTCTCGCTGACTAGTGTCATCTCGCTAGTGCCTTTGCGGTAGACCAAACGGACGATTACAATATTTGCACACTCGCAGTAAAGTGCATCTGGCTTTCCCCCCTCCTCTACTCCGGCCCGAAAACCCACCATTGGGTTTTGACTATGCTGCTCGGTACACCCTCATTAAGACGAAACCGGCCGCTTATGGCGGCTGCCGGATTGTTGTGCACCTTGGGGCTCGGCGGTTGCGGAGCTGCCGGCGGTGGGCCGGCCAGTTCGAGCCCAGTCACCCTGAAGTCGCTCGCGGTTTCACCCACAACCTCTGCCGTCTTATTGGGAAGTGCTCAACAATTCACCGTGACCGGGCACTACAGCGACGGCAGCGCACGGGATTTAACCCAGAGCGCCGAATGGAGCAGCGTTCAGCCCGCAATTGCAGCCATCAGTGCGCCGGGGACGGCGGTCGCAAAGCGGGCAGGGATGGCCACCATCACCGCCAAATCGGGATCCGTCAGCGGCACAGCCACCCTTAGCGTATCGGCTCCAAGTTTGGTCTCGCTCTCACTTTCGCCCTCAGGTTCGTCCGTCCCCAAAGGGGAAACGCTGCAGTTCACGGTGACCGGGACCTTCAACGATCAGAACACTCAGAGCATGACTGGCACGACCGTTTGGACCACCTCTTCGGGTGCTGTAGCTTCGATCAACAGCGCCGGGTTGGCAACGGCACGAAATGTAGGAACTGCAACCATCACGGTGACTTCTGGTACGGTCAGCGAAACGGCGACGCTGACGGTGACACCGCCCACGTTGACAGCCATGGTGATAACACCCGTAAATTCATCGCTCGGATTGGGAAGCAAGGAGCAACTCCTGGCAACCGGAACATTCAGTGATGGCAGCTCGCAAGATCTGACCCCTTCCGTAACCTGGACGTCCGGAACCCCAGCGGTAGCCAGCATTTCTGCCAGCGGCCTGGCGACCACCTGGAGCATCGGCAGGGCGACGATCTCCGCCAGTTCGGGTGCCGTTAGCGAGTCGGGCAGTATCGTCGTTTTGCCGGTGGCAGCCGTCGACTATTTTTCCAATGCTCACAACGGCAATGCCCCCGATGCCAACCTGAACCTGGTTAACACCGGGCTCACCGGCGGAGACCTGTGCGCTATGGTTTACGTCTTCGACTCCAGCCAGGAGATGAACGAATGTTGCGGCTGCTCGGTCTCGCAGGACGCAGGCATGAAAACCCTTTCCATAAACAATGATCTGACCTCAAATACGCTCACCGGGGTCAAGCTCACGACGGGTGTGATTCGGGTAATACCGGCCGATATGGCCAGCAATCCAGCCTGCAACGCCGGAACCGTTACTCCATCGGGACTCGTCTTGCCCTGGGCCACCCACATCCAGTACCTGGCGCCGGGGACGTTTTCGACCACCGAGGTGGATTCCGAGCTGCAACCTCTGGGCAAGGACGAACTCTCTGCCTTGGAGAGTGATTGTGCGTTCATCCAGAAACTGGGCAGTGGACACGGGGTCTGCACTTGCGGCAGCGGAGACTAAATCTTCCTGCAGGAATTCAAGCGCATTCGCGGCGGATCGGTTTGAATTCAGGGGCAACGCCGCGGAGCTCCAGAAAATAGCTCCCCCAACAGGAATAGACCGCAGCCAAAACGCAGCCAACTCGCGCTTCGAAGCTTCGAATCCCTTGCCGTCTCCGTCCAACTGCTGTCTCTGTGCCAACGTGAGTCCGGTGGGCGATCGTGTCGGCCTCTTGCCCCCCACCCTAAATTTCCGCAGCTCATGAGCCAGGCAAAATAGAGGCCAGCGTCGGCAAGAACAGCAACTCCCGAAAAAAGACTACGGCTGGTGACGAGTCTTGACCCGGTCGTCCACACTTTCACTACTCGGTGCAGGACCATCAGAGGCTCGATGCAATCGAAGGATGCGACCAACCGGCATCGAGTCCGGAGCGGTTGCGAACCATGCAACCGATTTCCCGGTCGTCTAGCTTGCTCTTTTCTTCTTCCGTTGGCGTTGCGAGGACGGGTTCTTGGCGGAATGAATGGTTGTACGAGGCTGCGGCATCTGGATCGCGCTTCTGCGGCCCAGGAATTTCCGAACGCGCAGGACAGCTGCCTCGGCAATCCCCTTCACAATACTGCCGAACCGTGATTTTTTGGTTCGGCTCGAAGCGAGGAGGGCTTGTCGGTATTTTTCAATCCAATCTTGTTCGGCATCACTCAAAACACATAGTCCTTCAACGACCAAGTCAGACGTCTTATGGATGGGCGACCGTTTCTTCGGCTTTATACCCCGCCGTGGCGGCTCCCGGCAATGCCTCCAAAAGAACTAACCTTTTAGGTTAAGGATTGTAGCTTAACCAGATAAGAGTAATACCACTGTGCGATTGAGGTAAAGCGATCGACGGAACTATACTTCGCCGCTCCTGGAGGACGCCATGAAAGATGCCTACGAGGTTCTACGCCAAAGGGAACTCAGGGTGGTGCAAGTCAGAAAAGAAATCGCAGCGCTACTGCTGGTCGCACCGTTGCTGAAGGAAGAGAGCGACCCGGCGGTTGTCGAGAATGAACCGGCTGAATTCGCCATTCGGGCCTGAGCGGGACGGCAATCGATCGCCGTCCTGCTTGTGGATTTGCATCGGCGGCAGCATCGCCATTTGTGACCTTGCGGGGTCAGAACACGCCTCGAACTCCTGCCCAATCGTCGCCGCCGCGAACTGACTCGGCGTCTGTTCGCTCGTCGGCAAATCATGGACCATCCAGCCTGCGGGATCCGGAGCTACGAAACGGCAAAGGGAGGCTGTCGACTCGCCGCTAAAAGATCCTTGCCATCAATCCCTTGATCTTGCCAAAGAAACCGTGGCGCGGCCGTCTGGGCGCGCTGACCGCAGGCTGAGGTGGCAGCGCGGCAGACGGTTGCAGCCCGGAAGCCCTCGAACCGGCACTGCGGGTCCCGGCCGATGGCGAACCTCCTGCTGCTCCCTGCTCCTGGGCCGACGCCTGGAACACAATCGGAGCCACGTCAATATGCACGTGTTTTTCGTTGGGCTTCAGTGCAGGCAAAGCCGCCGTTTCCGATCCCGCCTCGGGCGCTCCCGAAGAGGAAGGCGATGTGCCCCGAGCTTCGCTGGCCCGCACCGGAGGAGCCGGTGGATTCGGCCTGGCCACTTCGTTCGCCTGTCCGAGATGCATGGACTGCAGTTGGCCTGGCACGGCGTCAACCGGTGCAGCGGACGCCAGCAGTACAGGGGTAGACGGCGCCGGGCAGCCACAATCGGAGGGCAAAGCCACCTCCATGGCGTGCGCGCTTCCCGCGTGCAACGCGGTATCGACGGCGTCTACGTGACCGCCGTGAAAAACCAGCTGCTCGCTGGGCTGCACTTCATAGGTTCCATCGCCCATCAGCTCGGAGACGATGACCGCCGCTGTATTGCCCGGCAGAGCCCGCATGCAGGTATTGCCGCGTGCATCGGCCTTGATGGCGTAGTGAAATTCACCCGGTCCGCGCAAGAGAATACGAAAGTCGGGAGTCAGAATGGAATCAGAGGTTTCATCCAGCGCATAGTGGGTTTCCATCGCGCCGGTGCTCATTCCCACCATCAGGTCGCGGCCATTTTGCGACTTGGTCACCGAAACGGTCGTTCCCGGACAAACGTGGATTTCCCCGCCCCGCGCCAGCTTAAGGACGGTGGTCTCGTTGCCTCCGGTGACCGCGGCCCCGGACGAGAGTTTGTCGGCAAACACCACGCTGCCGGAAGTCGCTAAACTTACCGGAACTGCAACCGGCTCCTCGGTCTTGGTGATCGCAGAAACCGTGGGAGGCTTGGTCGTCACTTCGTCGGCCTCGGCGCGCAAGTGAATCGTGAGCTTGTTTCCCGTGGGCTCGGCGGTATAGCTGAGGGGCTTTAAAAGATCGATGGTCACACGGGCGACCGGTGGAAACATCAAATACTGACGCAGGCGGATATCGCTGATGTCAGCGCTCTTCACGTCGACCTGATTTTCCTTCGCCACCATCCTGGCGTTCGGCAAGTCAACCACCAGCCGCAGCGGATCTTCGAGCTTGGTAATGGTCGGAATGATCGGGTGGTCGGACGTGATTTCTACCGCCGGAGCACCGTCCACCAGTGTCAACTTCACTTTGGAAATGATCGATGGCTCTCCCTGGTTGGCGGCTGCAGCCAGCGCTGCCCGCTTGGATTGTGCCGATGCAAAAGCAGAAACCAGAACGGCGAAGAGCCCCAGCACGACGAGTTCACGATGGATACGAGGCAGGAGTTTCATCTCAACAGACCTACGCCTGAGATAAGAGTTTACCGACAATTCCAGAACGAGTGGTAACGCCCATTTTGACCATCACCAATCGCACAAAAGCTTTCACCGTGTTCGGACTGATTTCCAAGCGGGTGGCGATCTCTTTGCTGGTCAGTCCCCGCAACAATAACTCAACCGTCTGGTTCTCGCGAGGAGTGAGCCCAAATAACTCAGACGCCTGCGACAAGGCACCCACGCCAAAGGAATTTCTCTCCAGCAACAAAACGATAGCATTTCGGTACGCTTCGCTCATCTGGGATGAGAGCGCAAAACTGCGACAGGTATAACGGCGATATCCCGACTTGAATTCCTTGGAGAAGGTATGCGAATCGGCGGAGCGTCCGGTCGCCAGGCTGGACTTGACTCGGTCGGCCAGGAATACATCCAAATTCTTGATTCGCTCCGGCGCGGTGGGGAAGGCAAGGATTCGCACCGCTTCAGAATTAAACATCAGCAGCTTGAGTTTGCTGTCCACAAGAAGGAAGCCTGTTTGTAGCTTTTCGTTGGGCATTCAGACACAGCTCCACTAAGCGCGGTTATCTAAGCTAGAAAGGCCAGGGGAGGGCACTTTGATTGCTTCGCAAATCTCAATCTTGATTTTTGCTTTATCTCGGCCTGAGCTTGCAACGGGGTGGGCAGCCCTAAGTCTCTGACGGAAACGGGGATATGTCAACATGCATTTTGTGAATTTCTTACAGTAAGTGGTGCAAAACATTGCACTCATTCCCCTGACGGTGCGCGGGGCCGTGATAGCCTCTCTAAGCTCGATCTCAGCTCGTCATTCTATTATTGGCAATTATTGGGGACCCCATGAACGATGTTCGCCCGGCACAGGTTAATCTTCCCGCGATCGCCAAGGAAATCATGATGCAATACGGCTTTGAGCCGGACTTCCCTGCGGCAGTGTCGCAACAGCTGGCAGATCTGAAAGCCCATCCCCCGCAAATCCTACCCGGTCCGACCGTCCGGGATCTTCGAAACCTACTGTGGTCGTCGATTGACAACGACACATCGCGAGATCTCGATCAAATCGAGGTGGCTGAGCGCCTGCCGAATGGCGATGTGAAAGTTCTGGTTGGAATCGCGGACGTGGACGCCTTTGTGCCGAGGGGCTCTGCGATTGACCTGCACGCCGCCAGAGAAACGACCACCGTTTATACCGGAGTGCGCATCTTTCCCATGTTGCCGGAGGAGCTCTCGACGGGCGCGACTTCCCTTCTCGAAAATGGCGACAAGCTGAGCATGGTCACCGAGTTCGTGGTCGCAGCCGATGGCACGGTGAAATCCGAGGATGTCTATCGCGCCATCGTGCGCAACCAAGCCCAACTTGCCTACAACGCAGTGGGTGCATGGCTCGAAAATGCCGGGACGGCTCCGGCAAAACTCGCCGCATCCGCCGATCTGCAGGCTCAGCTCAAACTTCAGGACGAGGTCGCGCAAAAGCTGAGACAGCATCGTTCCCAGCAAGGCGCATTGAATCTGGCCACCGTGGAGGTGACCCCCGTTCTGCTCAACCAGGAAGTGGTCGACGTGGTGAACCTCGAAAAGAACCGCGCCACCGATCTAATCGAAGACTTCATGATCGCGGCCAATGGCGTCGTGGCACGGAAGCTGGAGAAGGTTTCCTCCCTCCGCCGCATCGTGAAGACTCCGGAACGCTGGGATCGGATCGTGCAACTCGCCGCGATGCACAACATAAAACTTCCTGCTCAGCCTGATTCGAAAGCTCTCAATGACTTGCTCATGCAGCGCAGAGCAGCCGATCCCGACCACTTCGCCGATCTTTCGCTGGCGGTGATCAAGCTGATCGGACCGGGCGAGTATGTTCTGGAACGTCCGGGAGATCCCGTGCAAGGCCACTTTGGCCTGGCCGTCCAGGACTACACCCACTCCACCGCTCCGAATCGGCGCTTTCCTGATGTGGTTACGCAGCGCTTGCTGAAAGCTATGCTTGCCGGCAAACCCAATCCCTATTCTGACGGCGAACTTTCCGATATCGCCAGCAATTGCACCGCAAAAGGCGATGCCGCAAGAAAAGTTGAACGACAGATGTCCAAGCGATACGCGGCGATGGCGATGAGCCGCCACATCGGTGAAAGCTTCGATGGAGTGGTCACCGGTGCATCAGAAAAAGGAACGTTCGTGCGGGTGTTGCGGCCGCGTGCGGAGGGAATGTTGGTCCAGGGACAACAGGGCGCCGATGTGGGGGATAAGTTTCGCGTGAAGTTGACGCGCGCCGACGTGCAGAGAGGATATATCGATTTCGTCCGGGCGTAGCGGTTTTGCCCATCGCTTGCGGCGGTAATTCAGATCTCGCTAAGGCCTGGTTTGACTCGACTCGGCCGTGGTCGAAGTCCTTCCTATGGCAAATTTCAGCACCCAGGTGCTCGCTTCCGTCTGACCATTCCCTTGCGGGGGCGCAAATTTCCAATTGCGAGCCGCTTCCATGGTTTTATTTGAAAAGTACCGGCTCGGTCCCGCAGACTCGAACTTCGCGTCCGTGACGTTTCCCGATGAGTCCACCTCGACCCTGATGCGGACCCTGATTCTGCCTTCAATCGTTCGGCGCGCACTCGGGGAAACCTCGGGTAACACCTGCTGCACCACCGCCCCTTGGGGAGAGCCCGCGGAGGAATTTTTCTCCGGAGCGCCGGAACGCCCGGCAGGCCGGGCGGCACTTTTTGGTCGCACCTGATCGCCGGTTGTCTTCCCCGGGCTGGCGGTTTCGGGTGCACTCGATTTTTGCCTCGCTGCGGAATCCGTTGCCGAAGGTGCCGCCGAAGGAGGGG
>Ga0193726_1003251_pt1 | contig 10457 bp, 8 predicted proteins | sample H2c1metaG_FD_144928 | JGI IMG/M metagenome (GOLD analysis project Ga0193726, IMG submission 144928) | Soil microbial communities from a riparian zone of the East river system, Colorado, United States - H2c1 | ecosystem: Environmental > Terrestrial > Soil > Riparian zone | place: USA: East River... | reverse complement strand
GCTGCGCAGGACCTCTCGCGGTGCGGGTCGTCCGTCTTTTCCAAAGAAAAAGCCGGGTTGCGGGCTCAAGTATGCATGACCCCAGCGGTTCAGAATGATTCCCGCGATGTCTCGCTGGGCGTCAAAACCGGAGCCCGCGAACATTTCACTGAGTTGTTCGCGGATTCGACGTTCATACTCCCGGAAAGAGGTTCCGAGTAATTCTGCCCGGCCACGGTTCCCCTGATCCTCGGTCGATTGCCCGGGATAAGAATAGAGAATTTTTAGTGACAACACGATCGGCGAGTCCGGACCAATCGTAGAATCCGCGACACCGGTAAGCGCCAGCTTGCAAACCTCCATATAGTTACCGATCCCTTCAAACCAGCGACAGCCGCTCATCCCCATCTTGTACAGAAACCGCCAGTTTCTGACAGCTACATTGGCCATCATGCATGGGGAACGATGAAACTCCGAATAGGCTTGACGGTGTGTTTCCGGAAGATTCCTGACGATGTGCCTGGTCGTCCAACTGCCACCCGCCAACACGGCCGAGCGTGCCTTCACCCGGTACAGTCGGCCGTCTTTCAGATACGCGATGGTGAGAGAGCTGGCTTTACCGGGATCGCCGTCGTGCTCGACCGCGACGGCTGTCGAGGACAGCCTGATTCGCGCTCGCGTCTGGGCGGTGTCGAGAGCGGACAGGTTGACCGCGTTCCTGGTGACTGCTTCCACCGTATCCGGCCCGTCGATCGCCGCAGGGATCAGACTCTTTACCATCAACCGAGCCATGGTGGTGTTGCCGCCGGGAAACATCTGATCACTGCCGCCCGCTTCAGCCGGCAAAGGATGCAGCATTTCAAAGGCGTAGTCGGCATAGGCCGACAAAGCGTCGGGACCAAGGCCCGATCCTCCGCCTTCCACCGGTGAGAGGAAGGTGCGAACGGTCTCTCGACTCAGTGCGAATCGTTCCATGTAGTGCTGTTCCAGGGTGATGGAATCGAGGTAGCGTGAAATCGAGTCCCCTTCCACCTGGGGCCGAACAAATTTGTCTCCCGACACCGGTGTAGCCTTGAGCCAGCGAAGCCACTCGGCGCGGGTTGCCTGAGAAATGGGAGCGCCTTCCAGCTTCTTCCCCAGCGGGTCGATTAACCACATCCCGGCCTTCTGTCCGAATTTTGCGCCAAACCAAAAGCCGTATTGTCCGTGCCCCATCCCGGTCGCTTCGTAAGGGGTCCGGGACAGAGGCATCTCAGGCGCCGAACCATCCCATTTCTGATATTCGAGTTTTGGGGCCTTCAGCCCAATCGAGTCATAGAACTGCGCGAGAAAGGTTTTCGGAGAATGCAGCTGATAAATGGCGGAGCCCTGATGCGCGATCAACCGTTTGCCGCCAACCAGAAATTCGTTTTGCTTGGCTTCCCCGCCGAAAATGGGATGGTTCTCGAGAATGAGGCATTTCATGCCGGGACGGGATTGTCGCTCGAAGAACAGGGCAGCGGCGAGACCACTGATTCCTCCGCCGATGATTGCGCAATCATAAGTCTCGCCGGTGTCGATAATATTGTTCGGCAAGGGATCGTAAATTCCATCGCGGATGGTATGTCCGGCCTGCAGAACTTCCAGGGTGTTTCCGTTGGACTGGCGGTATTCTCCGACTCCGCCGTAGCCACTGAACTCGTCTTGCGCCGCGAGCAGCTCCGTGGGGGTGATGGATTGAATCAAGGCGGCCCCGGACGCCAGCAGCACGGAGCCAAGGAAATCGCGGCGGGTAATCGATTCATCCATTCCCAGAGTTGTATCGCCGGGTCGAGCGGAGTTCGCATCGGTCATTCGTGAGCTTCCCTGCCTGTCGCTAGAGTAGCGGTACTGTGGTTGCCGGTCCGTCGCGGCACGCGCTAGATTATGGGGCGTCACTTGCGAGAGGTCAAGGCGTGGCGAATCAGGCGTGGCGGCTCAGTGCAGTACGGCTGCACGTCCCCGGGGCGGGGAAGGAATCAAAAAGACGATTCCGCGGTACTCCCGCAGCCCGATCGCGGGTGCGCACACCATGCAATGGCATTCCCATTTTTGGGAAGAGGTCTACGGCCGACTGCGTGTGCTTTCAGCGAAGGCCGATTGCCGCAATCTCGCGCAGCGCCGCCAGCAGGCGCGCCACTTCCTCCGCCGAATTGTAGTGTGCCAAACCAATGCGCAGGAAGCCGCCGGATTTTTCTACATCCAGACGATCGGTCAGGTTGATGGCGTAATAGTTGCCGTCCCAGGTAAAGAAACCGCGTTCCCCGAGTTTGGTTGCGAGCTCGAGAGGCGTGTGTCCATCGATGCGCAGGACGATCGTCGGGCAACGATGATCGAAGCGTTTGGGATCGCTGATGCCGTAAAACTTCACCCCTGCGATGGCGAGGACCCCAGGGATCAGCGTTTCCATTAACGCGCGCTCATGTTCGTGGATGGCGGTGAACGCAGCTTCGATCGCTGCCCGGCGATTCTTGGCGGAAGAATCAGCCCGTCGTCCGAGATCGGCGATGTAATCTACGCAAGCGGTAATACCGGCGATGCATTCGTGATTATTCGTGCCCGACTCCCAGCGGCTGGGAATTTCTTCTGTGCAGGCACGAACTTTGCAAGTGCTCGCGTTTTCCGTAGAGCACGCCCATGTGCGGGCCAAAGAATTTGTAAGTCGAACAGGCGAGGAAATCGCAGTCGAGCGCGCGGACATCGATCAATCCATGCGGGGCGTAGTGGACGGAATCGATAAAAGCCATCGCCCCCACCGCGTGGGCGAGCCGGATCGCCTCTTTCACGTTGTTGATCGTGCCCACGGCATTCGATGCATATCCCACCGCGACCAGCTTGGTGCGCGGAGTGATCTTGCGCGCCAGGTCTTCCATGTCGAGCGTGCAATCCTCTTCATGGATATCCGCAATTCGAATCATCACGCCGCGTTCTTCAAGGGCTTTCCAGGGCGCGAAGTTGGCGTCGTGATCGAGCAGCGTGAGCAGGATCTCATCCCCAGGGCCGAGTTCGCGGCCGATGGAGCGGCTGATCGCAAACGTCAAGGTAGTCATGTTGGCGCCAAAGACAACTTCATCGGGGTCGCAATTGAGAAAATCCGACATCGCGGCGCGGGCGCCATCGATCACAGCGTTGGTGCGCCGGCTGGTGGCATACGCCCCATTGGTGTTCGAGTTCGAGTGCCGCAAATATTCGCTGATGGCGTCGATTACCCGTTGCGGAACCTGGGTGCCGCCCGGCCCATCGAAAAAAACGGCGGGACATCCGTTCACCGTCTGCGCGAGAGAAGGGAATTGGGAACGGACCCAATCGAGGTCGAGGGCGGTGCTTTCGTTTTTGGCGGTAAGCATTCGCTGGTTAACCCATCACCGTGGTGTGTTCGGGCTGGATCTTGTAGATCACGCGCACTTCGCCGGGTTGGCCGTAAGGATATTTGTCCACGCCCAAATACTTTTTGGCCATCTTGTCGATGTGTTCCGCCCCGCCCTGCTCGGTGATCTCCACCACGCGGCCGCGGATTTCCAAATACCGATAAGGATTTTCCGGATCGATGATGGCCAGAGACACCCGCGGATCACGGCGAACGTTCTTATCTTTCTGCCGGCCCTTGGCGGAGTTGAACAGGACCTGATCGCCTTCCAAGTCGCACCAAACTGGTGTTACCTGCGGACGCCCGTCGGGCATGAGCGTTCCGAGACTGGCAAAAGCGCGCTTGGTGAACAGATCACGATATTTCTCGGGTATGGTTGAAGACATGGGTTCCTCCTGTGAACTGGTGATTATAGATGTTTGCCGAGCTCTTGAGATTCCGATCTTGGCGAATCGCTGTGATCCTGAGTCGCAGTGAAGGTTTCCCGAAGGGAAGCGTTCCGGGAACCGGGGCTGGCAGCGCACGTGGCCCGGACGAAATTCCCCGATGCGGAGAACCCAATCCCAGCTCAAGTGCTGTCGCGGATGTCGATAACTCCACAGGGAGAAGGGAAACCTGGGGGGAAGGGAATCTTTTCGCGCGATCCATTGCCGTCGCCGAATCAGGCTGCATCGCTTACGGCCACGCTTCGGTCGTGGGGCCTCTCCTTTCGTTCAATTTCTCCTTCCGGCCTCCTCTTCCGGCTCCGCGCGTTCCGGCTCTGCGCGGCCTGTCGGGATCGTTCCTGGCGATGGATTTTTTCCAGTAAGGCAATCTTTCTGCTTCCGTCAAAAGCCTTGCGCATCAGGGTTTCCAGCCGAATTTTCACATTGCCGAACATCCGCAAGTGAGGTTCAAGGTTTTAGAATCACCTGAATTCACAATCCTAAGTCTCTCCCCCTCCGTCGCACTGCACCAGTTCCAGTTCACCCCCCTGTGGATGGCCTGCACTCTCTTGAAAACGCGCCACATACAGTCCCCAATTTTCCATTGACTCTAAAAATAGAAGGTGTAAAAACACAATCGTTCTTTGACACCTTTAAAGTTTTCCCGGTTGGTGTGGCGTCCGGGGCTCAAGCGAAGTCACCCTTCGCATCGCAAGATGCGTCAGGGAGGGCGAGCGAGGGTCTATAGCAAAGGGAACAGCGTGGGCAGGTCGGCGAGGGTCTAACGCGAGCTACTGGCCGAGACGAACAAGCTTAACACCACCTCGGGATTCTTTATTTGTGGCGCAGCGTCGTCCTGCCGTTCCTGATCGGATCAGCTCTTCACAACCTCCCCCTGTTCACGAGCAGGTCAATTCGGCTCGGAATGGATGACGCTGATTGCCGCTGCGCCCGTCTATTGGAATGAAAGGGCATGGCGGAGCGCCGCCCATTTCAGCCGGGCGAGGGGGTACGCGATTCATTCCCGCAGAGGATCGCGGCGCTCTCGCGAAAATTCCAAGGGCCGAAAAGCCGCAGCCTGACACAAATCAAGCTTGGGTCCCTGCCGTACTTAAGGTCCCTGTATCAATCTCAGCCTGCGGTTGCTAACCAGCCGAGCCCGATAAATCGTATTGGTCGCCGCCACTTCGGCCACGGCATCGGCGTTGATCTGATAAGCGCCCCAGGGCATGTTCTCTCCGAAAGGAATCGGGAAATTAATTGTCTGTGGTTTCAAGGTAAAATGCTGATAGCCAATCGCAGTCGCCCGCCCATCCTCCGCAATCGCCATGACGATTACCGTAAGATCAAAATCCACGCCCGTCTGATTGGAAACCTTCAGCCCGCCTTCGATTCGCTGGCCGTTGATTTTAGCCGGGGGGTTCCAGTCGAGGAGCATGGGCGCGACCACCTGCATGGTCAAAGGGTAGTTCAGCTGGCGCGGCGGCTTGCCGCTATCAGGGTGGAAAGTGGCCACCGGCTAGTTGCCAGTCGAGGTCGGCAGGCCGGTAATCAGGCCATCTTCGCTCAGGGTCAGCCCTGGAGGCAACGAGCCGGTGGCCACTTTCCACCTCAGCGGGGTAATTCCTCCGTCGGACACGAGCTGGAAATGGTATTGCTGCCGAAGATATCCTTTGTCCAGGGTCGAGGTGCGAACTGCAAGCGGCGGCCCAGTGGCAGCGGCTTGTTGCGCTGGCATCGTCCCACTGAAGGCTCCCAAACCCAGAACCGCTAGCGATAGTGTGGCGATGGAGGTGCGCAGCATAAGCATAGTTAGAAGCATTATAGGCTGCGACGTTGGCTGGCTCGGAGCTCAAAAAGATACAGGCACTGCCGAAGCAGTGCCTGATTGGGGATCGACTCCAGTTCGCAAGTTTGGCTACTGCTGCAAACTCATCACTCCGTTGATCTGCACACCCGGGTCGTTCTCCAGCATGTAAGCATTTGAGCCCGAGACCAGATAGAAGACGATGTCATTGTTGCTGTAGGAAAGATTGCTGACGCTTGCGGTCGTACGCCCGTTGCCGGAGACGGCGTAAGTGCCGGACAAGCCTCCGGATCCACTGCTTCCCTGTCCGTTTGTGTTCACCTGCTCGTTCCAGGTGAGATTGCCGGAGCCGCTCCACTGGATCCAACCCACCCGGTCGACGAAACTGGCAAACCCAGGACTGAGATTGAGGTCATAACCGTCCATGGTGAATGCATATTGCCCGTTCAGCGATGAATTGGTAAAAGTCCCCTGCTGCTGATCCGCGGTGCCGTCTTCGATCTTTGAAGGATCGCTGACGTCTTGCGTGGTCAGGAAGAAAGCTCGGGAGGGGTTCACCATCCAGAACGCCTGTTGCACACCGCTGGAGATGCCAGTGACAAGTGTAAGTACGCTTCGGCCGTTCGAGGAGAACGCCGTGTAAGAGCCGCTGCTGATGGCGGCATTGGCATAAGGAGTTGCGTCCTGTACGGAATCGAGGGCACCGGTGATGGCTCCGCTGCCGGCAGTGAAACTACCCACGGTATTCACGGCACCAATCCCAGAATTGTCGTCCCCCTTGCTGCCGAACGCGAAACTCTTGCCGGAAAGTGGATCGGCGGTGAAGCTCCCGGTTTGCGCTTCCGCCCGGCCCGAGCCCACCACGCCCGAATCAATCGCGTGAAAACGGATGTTGTTGCCATCCACAATGTAGTAGTTGAAGTTCGTCGCCCCGGTGCTGTCGGCGAAGGTTGCTTGGCCGCGACCGTTCGTGTCAGGAGCGGTGAACAGCGAGGAGGCTGTAAGGGTTAAGGGTGCGCTGCCTGTGCCGCCGCCGTTGTTGATGGTGCCGTTGCGGTTTACGTCGTCGCTGCCGGTCAAGGTGCCATTGGCCGCAAGGCTGAATTGGCCGACCGAATCGTCGCTTTGGGATGCGCTCACGCTGTGCTGTTTAAAGACAAAGGCGGTGGCGCTGGCGGGCAAGGTGGTGGAAGTCTGTTTCTCCGCGAGTCCAGTCGAGTTAAAAGCAATTCCCGTCAGATTCGTGCCGTCAGCCTCGATCAGGTAGGCTTTGCTGGTACTGACCAAGCTGACGTTCAAGTTGATGCTTCCGAATCCGGTGCCGTTCAGAGTAATAATTCCGGTCCCGTCGCTCTGGATCGAATACGAGCCGGTGGTCGCATTGGCCAAGGCAGCGCCAGTAGTCTCTGTAAAATCGTCAACTCCGCCGGTGATGGTTCCGCTGCCGTTGGCCGTGAAAACGCCCGATTCCTGGTAAGGGGCGGCGGAGGTGGAATTCAAATCCCATCCCGTGATCTGATACACATACGAACCATTCAGGCTGGCATTCGAGTAGTGCCCAGTGCCAATCAGGCCGCCAATTCCACTTGTACCGCAAGCTACACAAAACACAAGGGAACCCAGCCCTAACGCTAAAGGTATCTTTTTCATGACGTGGGGGGCAGCCAAGAGCTGCTCGAACTCCTTGAGAGAATGAATTTCGAACTTCAGTTGTGTCGCGATACCCGATTGATCAAGCACCTGGCCTACGCAGCTATCTAACCCAGCATATCGAAGAAAGTTGTTGGCGCAGGTTGCTAGTTCTATCGCACTCGAGAGAACCCCGGAACATCGTCCGGACCGCTAGCTGCTGTGCAGCACTTCGCGAACCTTGCGGGACAGGGTTTGCAAGGTGAACGGTTTCTGCAGGAAAGCCGTGCCCGCCTCCAAAGCGCCCTCGCGAATGATTGAGTCCTCCGTATAGCCTGAAAGATAAAGGACTTTCAACGCCGGATCGGAAATGCACAGCTGTCGCGATAGTTCCTGGCCGCTGATGCCAGGCATAACCACGTCGGTGATCAAGATATCGATCGTGTCGGCATGGCGGGATGCCACCTGCAGGGCCACTTCTCCGTCTTCGGCCTCCAGCACTTTATATCCGCGGGCTTCGAGCGTTTCCCGAACCAGTAAACGGACCGATGCTTCGTCCTCGACCAGCAGTATGGTCTCCGAGCCGCCTGCGCTTTGCAAGGGACGCGCTCGAACCACGGGTTCGAGCGCGTCTTCCACCCTCGGAAGAAAAATTCGGAAGGTAGTCCCGCGTCCCAGTTCGCTTTTGGCGAAAATGTAGCCGCCGCTCTGCTTCACGATGCCGTAGACGGTCGACAACCCGAGACCGGTACCCTTGCCTTTTTCTTTGGTGGTGAAGAAAGGCTCAAAGATGCGCAGCTGGGTTTCTTTGTCCATGCCGCAACCGTTGTCGGTGATCGATAGCATGATGTACGCTCCCGCCTGGATGTAGAAGCTTTCCTGGCTGGGGCCGTCTCCCAGGCGTTCATTCGCGGTTTCGATGGTGATTTTCCCGCCCCTGGGCAGGGCATCTTTGGCATTCACCACCAGATTCATGATGACTTGTTCGAGCTGCCCGGCGTCGGCTCGGGTACGGCCCAGATCTGCCGCCAGGCGAGTCTCGAGCGTAATGTTCTCCCCAATCAGCGGCCGGAACAGCCGCTCCATGTCGGTCACGATCAGGTTTACCCCGACAACCTTCAGCTCCAGCATCTGCTTGCGGCTGAAAGCCAACAATTGCCGGGTCAGGCTGCTGGCACGGTCAGCGGCCTGTTGGATGGCTTCAATCTTCGGATACAAAAAGCTGTCTTTCGCCGTGTTTTCGCGCAGCACTTCGCCGTAGCCGCTGATCACCATCAAGAGATTGTTGAAGTCATGGGCCACGCCACCCGCCAGCCGTCCGACCGCATCCATCTTCTGCGCCTGCCGGAACTGGTCTTCCAATACCCGGCGATCCTCCTCTACCCTCTTCTGTACGGATATGTCGCGATAGAGGGCGTAAAAGGCTACCAGCACGCCATTGACGACGACCGGCGCCCCCGACATGAACACGTCGACCAGCGTGCCATCCTTGCGCTGCCGGGTGGTTTCGATCGCCACCCTTTGACCGCGGGCCAGGGTTTCGTCGATCAGCCGCATTTCTTCTTGCTGATCGGGAGGAACAATCAGACTATTGATATCCCGGCCCAGGGCCTCTTCCGCACAGAATCCAAACAAGCGGGTGAATTCGCCATTAATGCGCATGATGCCGTGCTGGGTGTTCAGCACGCTGATGGCTTCCGGAGTGCATTCCACCAGTTGTTCCAGATAAGCCTTCTGCACATCCGGCAGGCCAAAAGTAAAGTCGGGAGTTTTTTTTGTGCAAGGAGTTGCCGCTCCGGATTCGTCGGGAAGGGAAAAACGCGGAGTCCCGCGCCGGAGTGCATCCTTAATAGATTTGGCGCGCACAAGGTCAGCGGAGTCCGCTGGCCGGGTGATGTTATCACCCATCGAAACCCCCTCCCGAATTGATCCAGAGCTTAACTGGGATGGTAGCCGGACGGCGGATTACTCTAAAGTTACCGAGGTAATTGCGGCGCCCAACCGCATTCGATGCAAGGCCAGCAATCGATTCACTTTGCCGCGTCTTCCCCAGCGGCGGAATCGGCCCAATTACTGCTTCGATGCCATGGTCTCGCACAACTGCCGAATGGCTTCGGATTGTTCCGCGTTTCTGGCAAGAAATTCAAAACCGTGGCGCAAGCCCTGGTGATAGCGCACGATGGCCCGTAGTTTCAGAGGAAAACTGACGGCCGGGAGCGAGAGCTCCATGGAGACCACTTCGCCCGGTTCCAGTTCGCCCGTCAGGGTGGCGCTGATGCCATCCGCCCCGAACTCCGTGGACCGGCCCCAGAAAGAGCTGGTTTTCCCTTCCCGGAACACATGCACCGAGACCCGGATGTCGAGCGGATAGCGCGGAAAACGCCGCGCGATGTGCTTGGGTTTTGAGACGGTTTCGCTCATTGGGAAATCGCTGCTTTGCCGAGACCCACCCATGGTATGTGAAAACTCGAAATCAAGGGAATGAATTTCGGGCAAGTTCCAAAGCCTAAACCATGAAGGACAGGGGAGCACCAGCAAGAAAAGCCAAGGATTTCCTCCAAGACCTCCCGGGCGTCGGGGGTTGATTTTATTTCGCTTCGGTCTTCGAAGCTGACGCAAAAATAAGGGCCAGAGAACAATTTTGTCTCTGGCCCAAAGGCTCTGCCAAGATCCCAAAACCTGGGACGCTTATTTTTTCCCGTGGGCCGGCGCAAAGGCTTCCACAAAGGCCCGCGCGTTCGGCACCCCCATTCCGGTCACATTGTCCCAGCCTATTTTCGTGTGCAGGCTCTTCGGATCGGTGCACAGAGTTCCGAAGAACTCAGCCGGACCTTCTGCTGAGCAATCCGTCCCGAACGAGAGTACAACTGCGGTATCCAATTCCGATGGAAAGTCCCAAATCGCGCTGACAAACTTGCCGGGACCATCGCCACCCAGTACTGCGTTGGCGCCGTACTGTTTTTTTACCGTCGGTGACTCTTGAATGGTTGCAGTGACGTTGGTCGGGGTCGTTACCGGAACGATATCGGTAATGGCGCCTGCCGGCATCGAATACAGGTAAGGAGCAGCCTGGCCGAGAGCAACGCCAGCCTCCTGGTTCGCAATGGCCCAGAGCGCGGAGAACATCGGGCAAGCAACGCTTGTGCCTCCCCACACCTGCCACACCTGTTCAGGAAGTTGACCGGGCACGCTGATCAGGATGGCTACTCCGGTAAACGGATCGGCCAGCCAT
>Ga0193726_1003250_pt1 | contig 10457 bp, 7 predicted proteins | sample H2c1metaG_FD_144928 | JGI IMG/M metagenome (GOLD analysis project Ga0193726, IMG submission 144928) | Soil microbial communities from a riparian zone of the East river system, Colorado, United States - H2c1 | ecosystem: Environmental > Terrestrial > Soil > Riparian zone | place: USA: East River... | reverse complement strand
TTGCTGTCAGCCAACAACCACGTCAATCGATTTTCATGCCCTCAAGGCCCCTTCTTCTTCGCAGGACCATTTGAGTCTCGTGGTTCTTCAGGGATTACCGATCTCGATTCAGGCCATCACGTGCCTTTCGCTGACGCCGATGGCGTTTCGCGTTTCCTATACGCATAGCCCACCAGGGTTAGAGTCTCTAACAACAACAGTCCTAAGAATCTGATCGTCTTTCTTCTGAGCTGCTAACGCACTCGTGCGTCCGCACGTTCGTGCGCTTACAAACTTGTGTTTGTGATTCGGAGGAAAGATGCAATCCATTTATCTGTCCCGAAGTGTCTTCGGGTGCACTCGTATTTTGTTCATTAGTGCGGCTTTGTTCGTTGGAACTCTGGCACTTGCCGGCAATCCCGGTGCTCAAGAGCTACCTAGCTTGCAGAGGCCGGATCCTGAATCGACCGCCATGGCGGAGCACACTGCCGCGCCAGCGTCTCTGCATGAGCTGGTACAAGAGGCAGAGCAGAAGAACCCGCAGATTGCGGCCTCCTTTCACGCGTGGCAGGCCTCACGAAATGTTCCCAAGCAGGTTTCGGCCCTTCCCGACACGCAACTCTCGGTACAGCAGTTCAGTGTAGGGAGCCCACGCCCTTTCGCCGGCTACAGCAACAGCGATTTCGCCTACATTGGGTTCGGCGCGTCGCAGGACATCCCCTACCCAGGCAAACGGCAGTTGCGCGCCCAGGTCGCCGAGCACGAAGCGGACTCAATGGAAGCCCAGACCGATTCAATGCGCAGAACGGTGGTGGGAAATCTCAAGATGGTTTATTTCCACCTGGCCTACATTCAGCAAACCCTCGGTGTTCTGCAGAGAAGTGACTCGCTACTGACTCAGGTTCAGGAGGCGGCCGAGGCACGCTACCGCGTAGGCCAGGGCAATCAGCAGGATGTGCTGAAAGCTCAGCTCCAGCACACGAAGATTCTTCAAGAGATTGCGCACCACCATCAGGAAGAAGGACTGCTGGAGTCCCAGATCAAACAGGTCTTGGGACGTCCGCAGGAGTCCGCGGACATCGTCGTCGAGACCCTCACGCAGCGAGCTCTTCCGTACTCCGTAACCGAACTCTTGCAGCGGGCTCGCGAGCAGAATCCGGATGTGCACTCAAAGCAGGCCTCCATCCGGCAGCAGGACACCCGGGTCGAGCTGGCGCATAAAGAGTTCCGCCCAGACTTTAATGTGGGATACACATACGAGCACACCGGAAGCCAGGCCCGCGATTACTACATGGCTACAGTTGGTATCCGGCTGCCCAATCGCGGGCGCCAGAAGGCGGAACTGGCGGAAGCGCAGGAGAACCAGGAGCGGGCACGGCAAGAGCTGGACGCTGAATCGCAGCGCGTGCTTTCGGAAGTGCAGCAGCAGTATGTGCGCGCCAAGACTTCGGAAGAGCGGTTGAAGATCTACAGCGACGGTCTCATCCCGCAGTCGGAAACTACCTTTCAATCGGCCTTGTCTGCGTATCAATCGAACCGGCAAGACTTCGAGAGCCTGCTTTCCGGGTTCCTCGATGTTCTGAACGTCGATTTGGAATACCGAAATGAACTGGTGGAGCACGAATCGGCGCTGGCTGAACTGGAGCGCCTTACCGGGGTGGATGTGCCATGAACGAGCGCAACTTCAGAACGAATGCAAACGAGGGATCAGAGATGCTCGATACAGAAAACAATAATTATCGCCGCGCGTTTTGGATTGCACTGACCACAACCGTGGTGTTCGGGATTGTGGCGTCAGTCTTGTGGTGGCGTTTAAGCCATACCGGAACTGCGCTGCAGTCTGGCGCCACTTCAGCAACCGAATCGATGGACGCGATGGGACAGACTTCATCGGCCAACGCCTCGGGCTCCGCGGCAGGAGCAACTGCCGACCCTCACGCCGGCAATATGCAAGAGACGCCGCTTGCCCCCTTCCAGCTCACGCCGCAGCGAATGCAGAGCATCGGTGTTGTGCTGGGGAAGGTTGAATCCAAGCCGGTCAACACTGAGCTGCGTTTCTACGGCAATGTGCAGGTTGATGAACGCCGGCAGGCCTATGTGCAGACGCGATTCGCCGGATGGATTCGCAAAGTCTATGCCGACGCTACAGGCAATTTTATTGGCAAAAGTCAGCCCTTGTTCACGATCTACAGCCCTGACCTCGTCTCGACCGAGCACGAATACTTGCTGGCCAAGAAGAACTCCGAGTCTTTGCAGCAGAGCAAAGTGAGCGGGGTGGCCTCGGGTGCGTCTTCTCTCTTCAGTGCCGCCAAAGAGCGGCTTTTGCAATGGGAAGTGTCTCCTGCCGAAATCGAGAAGTTGGATCAAGGCGGAAAGGCGATTACGGATCTGACAGTTAATTCTCCCGTTGCGGGCTACATCACGCAGAAAAACGCACTGCCCAACATGTACGTGCAGCCCGAAACCATGCTGTACACCGTAGCTGACCTTTCCGACGTTTGGGTGCTCGCCCAGGTATTCCAAAGCGACGCAGGCAAGATCAAGCCGGGTGATCCCGCTGAGGTCACGGTCGATGCGTATCCCGGACGAGTCTTCAACGGGCGGGTGGATTACATCCTCCCCCAGTTGGACGTGAACACGCGCACGCTGCCCGTGCGGTTGGTGTTTGCGAACCCTGGTCTGAGGTTGAGGCCCGGAATGTACGTGAATGTTCGCGCCAAGCTGCCGATGGGACGGCAGTTAGTCGTCCCGGCCAGCGCCGCTTTTCACTCAGGGACCAAGAACCTGCTGTTCGTCTATGGCAGCGACGGCAATATCGAACCGCGCGAAGTGGAATTGGGGCCTCAAGTTGGCGATGAACTGGTGGTCACCAAGGGTATAAAGGCACAAGAACAGATCGTCACTTCGGCCAACTTCCTGATTGATTCCGAAGCCCAATTGCAGGCGGCCGCGGGCGCATTTATTCCTCCGCCTCCAGGCGCTGGTCAGGCGGCTTCGATGAATGCTCCAGCGGAACAACAAGCGAGTGTGGAATTGACGACTGATCCCGATCCTCCGCACAAGGGCAGCAACATCGTTCGCGTGAAGCTCACCGGCCAAGATGGGAAACCGATCACGGGAGCAAACGTAACCGTGACCTTCTTCATGGCCGCAATGCCGGCGATGGGAATGGCCTCGATGAAAACCGTCATCAATGCCAGCGACAAGGGCGGCGGGATGTATGAAGGCAAGGGCGATCTCGGTTCCGGTGGCACTTGGCAGGTCACCATCAGGGCACAACAAAACGGGCAGACGGTTGCCAATAAGCAGCTCACGCTCAATGCCACAGGAGGTATGTAATCGTGATCTCCCGAATCATTGAGTGGTGCGCACACAATCGCTTCCTGGTCTTCACCGGAGTACTCCTGCTTACGCTGGCTGGAATCTGGTCCATGGGGCACGTTCCGCTGGATGCCCTGCCGGACATTTCCGACGTGCAGGTGATCATTCACACCAACTGGGAAGGCGAGCCACCCAGCATAATCGAAGATCAGGTCACCTATCCGATCGTCACCGCCTTGCTGGCTGCGCCGAAGGTGAAGGCGGTACGCGCGCAGACCATGTTCAATGACTCGTACGTCTTTGTTGTCTTCGAAGACGGGACCGACATTTATTGGGCTCGCTCTCGGGTAGTGGAGTATCTGCAAACGATTGCCGGCCGGCTCCCTGCCAATGTGCATCCTGCCATCGGCCCGGACGCGACCGGTGCCGGTTGGGTCTACGAATATGTGCTCGTCGATCACAGCCACAAGCAGAGCCTAGCCGATCTTCGAAGTATTCAGGATTGGCACCTGCGTTATCAGTTGGCAACCGTACCCGGTGTGGCCGAGGTGGCGAGCATCGGTGGATTCGTGCGCCAGTACCAGGTCAATGTCGATCCCAACAAGTTGCTGGCGTATGGCATTCCGCTGTCCACGGTAATCGACCGCGTGAAGTCGAGTACGAACGAAGTCGGGGGCCGCGTACTGGAATTGAGCGGTACGCGATACATGATTCGAGGTCTGGGGTACCTCAAATCGCTGGATGATCTGAGGAACGTGCCGGTGATGGCGAAGAACGGGACGCCCGTACTCATCAAGGATCTGAGCACGGTTTCCTTCGGCCCGGACATGCGGGAAGGTGTCGCGGAGTGGAATGGAGAAGGCGAGACCGTGGGCGGCATTGTGGTCATGCGGTACGGGCTGAACGCCCTCAGCGTGATCAATGGCGTCAAGAAGAAGCTCGCAGAAATCAAAGGATCGCTCCCCCCGGGAGTCGAGGTTGTGTCCGGCTATGATCGCGGCGGACTGATCAGCGAATCGATCGACACTTTGAAACACAGCCTGATTGAGGAAGCGATCATCGTTTCCCTGGTCATCATTGTGTTTTTGTTTCACTTCCGCTCGGCGCTGATCCCGATTCTCACTTTACCGATCGCGCTCGCGATCTCTTTCATTCCCATGTACTACCTGAACGTCAGCTCCAACATTATGTCGCTGGGCGGATTGGCATTGGCGATTGGTGTCTTGGTGGACGCCGCCATCGTCATGGTGGAAAACGGATACCGGCATCTTTCGGAGCGGCCGGCATCAGCCGGAGAAGCACTCGACGAAACGAATTCCTCGAATGTGCCGCCTCTCGACACAGAGACAGATGCGAGCGCCGTCAAGCACACGAAGAAGGCTGTTGAACGAGAGCGGGTGCGCATTCTCATCGACTCGGCCAAGCAGGTCGGCCCCGCACTGTTCTTTTCCCTCCTGATTATTGTGGTCTCGTTCCTCCCGGTGTTCCTGCTGGAAGCACAGGAAGGACGCATGTTCCGTCCTCTGGCATGGACGAAAACTCTGGCCGTTGGCTTCTCGTCATTGCTGGCCATTACGCTGGTTCCCATCCTGATGGTCATTTTCATTCGAGGGAAGCTGCGGCCCGAATCGGAAAATCCGATTTCAAGAATTACGCAGGCACTCTATTTGCCGGTTTTAAGACTCTGCCTGAAATACCGCAAGACGACGTTGCTACTGAATTTGGCCTTCCTTTTGGTGACGTTCCCCTTGATGTTCAAGATGGGCAGTCAATTTATGCCGCCCTTGTTTGAAGGCTCATCGCTCTACATGCCCACGGCACTTCCTGGTATTTCGATCACGCAAGCTTCGCAGGTCTTGCAAGAACAGGATCGGATTCTCCGGTCCTTTCCAGAAGTTGAGACCGTCTTCGGTGTGGTCGGACGATCCGACAGCGCTACCGACAATGCTCCTCTCGATATGTATGACACGACCGTGATGCTCAAGCCGCGAGAGAAATGGCCTCCAGGGATAACCTACGAGAAGCTCATTCGCGAGATGGACGAGAAGCTCCAGTTCCCGGGGCTGACGAACACCTGGACCATGCCAGTACAGAACCGCCTCGACATGGCTCTCACCGGGATCAAGACACCCGTGGGCATGAAACTCCAAGGGACGAATCTGGAGCAAATCCAGCAACTCGGGGCACAGGTCCAGCAGATTCTCTCGGGGTTACCGCAGGTGCGTTCCGTGTTCGCTGAGCGGGTTTCGCAGGGCTTTTACATCAATGTGGAGGTCAATCGTCCAGAAGCGGCGAAGTACGGTTTGACCATTGCCGACGTGCAACAAGCTGTGGAGTCTGGGATTGGAGGCATGAACGTTGCCGAAAACGTCGAAGGCCGCAGTCGCTATCCGATCAATGTCCGTTACCAGCGCGATTTCCGTGACAACGTGGGAGAGCTCAGCAGAGTGCTGATTGCTACACCTTCCGGCGCACAGATACCGATTGGTGAAGTAGCCAAGATTTCGTTTTCACGCGGCCCGGCGATGATCCGCGATGAAGATGGCCAGCTTACGGGATATGTCTACATCGATCTGAACACTACCGACTACGGCGGCTTCGTAGACCAGGCCAGCAAGATGCTTCGGCAGAAGTTGCAATTGCCCGCGGGATACACCTATCAGTGGTCGGGCGAATACGAATTCCAGCTTCGGGCGAAGGAAAGGATGAAGATCATCTTACCCGTGGTGTTCTTCGTGATCTTCCTGCTGCTGTACATGGTCTTCCACAACCTAACGGAGGCCATGGTTCTGATCTTCCCCACGTTCTATGCCATGACCGGCGGGCTGATCTTGCAGTGGCTCCTGGGCTACAACTTCAGCGTGGCCGTCTGGGTCGGGTATATCGCCCTGTTCGGCATTGCGGTGGAGACAGGCGTCGTGATGGTCGTGTATCTGCACGAATCGCTCGACAAGCGTATCGCGTCAGGTCGACGGCTTACAGGGGCCGACATTGAGGAGGCCGCCATCGAAGGTGCTGTGCATCGGCTCCGGCCAAAGTTGATGACGGTCTGTGCTGTTCTCGCCAGCCTGATTCCCATTCTCTGGGCGAGTGGGATTGGCTCCGACGTGATGAAGCCGATTGCCGCTCCCATGGTCGGCGGAATGATTACGTCCACGATTCACGTGCTGATTCTGGTTCCGGTGTTCTTCGTGTTGATGAAGGAACGAGCACTGCGGCGTGGCACGTTGCGGCCGGAACCGGATGAGTAAAGGAGGAAAGGGAACCGATGCGGATCAGAGACCTGAAACTGTTCGGCTGCAGGGGTAAAGAGTTTGGAAGTAAGTAGGCAACTCAATAACCGTAGTCAGGTAGCACTTGAGAGCTAGGATCTACATTTTCGTCGATTCCCGGCTGCGACCCTGGAACACAACCGGCACTTAGCCCCATAGGAGGAAGTATGAAAACAACAAAACGTACAATACAAGCCGTTCTGACGGTCATTTCTCTAGCGCTCGTGGTGTTCGTGGCGGCGGGGTATAGCGCCGCTGAAAAACCATCGCATAGCAAGAAGGAAGTCAAGGCTCTGATCGCTAGTGCAAAGACCAAGGAAGACCATCTCAAACTGGCCGACTATTACAAAGCTGAAACGGTGCGATTGGAAGCTGAAGCGAGAAATCACGATGAAATGGCGGAGACCTACCGAAAAAACCCAACTCCGATGGCCGTAAAACATCCGGAGGCATTCGGTGAAGGCCACTGCAAAGAAATCGCGAGACGGTACCGCGAGTCTGCCGCTAAGACGCAAGAACTGGCGGCGATGCACGAGCAACTGGCGGCAACGGCTGAGCAAAAGCAGCCGTGATGAGGAGAAACCCGAGGTCGGCAACCGTCCCGATGGAGGATGGCTGTGAGAACTAAGGCACGATTTCGTTGCGTTCGAGCGCGCGTACTTTTTGTTGGCCGTAGAGATTGGAGGTAGACATGCGCCGGAAGCGTGAGTCCAAGAACTCGGGACTCTAGCTTCCGCTTTTCCTTCGCAAGCCAAGGCATGATTGTGGAGGCGGCGACCAAAACGGCGATCCCCACATAGGTGACTGCCGCAGTGTGGAGCAGCACTCCTCTATCTTCCACGCCAATCTAGGACAAGGGACACAGCCTATACTGATCTGAATTCGGTCTGCTACAATTCACTCAGAGAGCGTGGACAGACGCTCGGCTTTGCGGTGCCTGTACGACAGCTTTGGACGTTTAGCTTACTGTCCATGTACTGTCCATTTGACTCCTGAAGATGGATATATTCCATGGACTGGGTTGAAGCAGGCGAAACAGTGGACAGTAAGAATAGACGGTAAACATGCGGGTTTGGTCCTAACCGTATGAAAAGCAAGAGGGGACGTAGTTCAGTTGGTTAGAACGCTCCTCTCTCACCGTCACAATGATATAAGCGATTCAAAAATCAGCAACTTAGTACAACCCACATCTGTTCGCCCTGTCACGGTGTCTGCCATTTCCCTGCATTTCCGAAAACTTGTTGTCCGTTTTGTTGAAGTTCCTGACGTCTCCTCCTCCGAGATCGAAGTGCGTTACGTATGGCGAACAGTTTTTCGTCAAGAACTGATCGCCGAACTTTTCGATGAGGAGAGCTAATGGGAATGCCGGAACTCGAAATTTATTCCATGATTGGCGCTGAAGGTTTCGCAAGCTTAGTCGCCGCCTTTTATCGACAAGTCCCTCAAGACGACCTTTTAGGGCCAATCTACCCGGCAAGTGATCTTCCAGGGGCCGAGCAGCGCCTCCGAGATTTCCTGATTGGTAGGTTCGGGGGACCTCAGACTTACATTGAACAAAGAGGCCATCCCCGCCTCCGGGCGCGGCATTCGCCGTTTGCTATCAATCAGACTGTGCGCGACCGCTGGATGCGGCTGATGGAAAATGCGTTGGGGGAAGCTTCGCTGCCAAGCAACGCCGAAGAAGTCCTTCGGAAATTCTTCAATGAGATGTCTACCTTCATGATAAATCAGTCAGAGCCTGGGATCAGCTAGCGCGAAGCGACGCGGAGAGGCGGCGCACGGCCATATCCACGGTATGTGACACTAATATCGCATGAAGAAAATTGGTTTTCTCTCATTCGGCCACTGGACACCTTCACCGCAATCACAAGCACGGTCCGCCGCTGATGTGCTTCTGCAATCCATTGACCCCGCCATGGAGGCAGAGCGACTAGGAATGGACGGAGCCTACTCCCGGGTTCATCACTTTGCACAGCAACTGGCATCCCCGTTTCCACTGCTCGCAGCGGTTGGCGCTAAAACACGGAAGATTGAAATTGGCACCGCCGTAATCGACATGCGGTATGAGAATCCTCATTACATGGTGGAGGATGCAGGCGCGGCGGACGTCATCGCTGGTGGCCGACTGCAGTTGGGAATCAGCCGCGGTTCTCCCGAGCAGGTCATCGATGGTTGGCGCTATTTTGGCTACAGCCCCAATAAAGGCGAGGACGATGCGGAGATGGGCCGGCGACATGCCGAAGAATTTCTCGAACTGCTGCGCGGCAAGGGCTTTGCTAAGCCTAACCCACGTCCAATGTTTCCGAATCCGACAGGCCTGCTGCGCCTTGAGCCATACTCTGCAGGATTACGTGATCGAATCTGGTGGGGGTCTGCTTCCAACGCGACCGCGGTATGGGCAGCGAAGTTAGGAATGAACCTGCAGAGCTCAACCCTCAAATTCGACGAGACCGGCGAACCGCTACACATCCAACAGGCCGCGCAGATTCGCGCCTTTCGCGCAGCCTGGAAGGAAACTGGTCACAAGCGCACTCCGCGTACTTCAGTTAGCCGCAGTATTTTTCCGTTGCTCGATGACCGTGATCGACGCTATTTCGGACAAGGCTCTCGTGAAGAGGAGGACAAGATCGGGTTCCTTGACGAAAATACACGGGCGATCTTTGGCCGCAGCTACGCTGCTGAACCGGAGATTCTCATCGAGCAACTTAGGAAAGACGAGGCGATCGCGGAGGCCGACACGTTGCTGCTAACCATCCCAAATCAACTCGGTGTTGCCTACAATGCGCACATCATGGAGGCAATTCTGAGTTCGATCGCCCCAGCGCTCGGTTGGCACTAAATTCTCGCCCCATTCCAGGAGTTGTTTCCCCGAAAGAGCGTGGCGTGGACGCTTCCTTGCACGGCAGAGGCCGCGAGTTCGAGCCCTGCTGATTCGCGCAATCCGTCAGGTAAGACGACGAAAGAAAGAATCCAGTCCAAGTCGAACCATTGACTACCTTGGCGCGGTTCGGATTCTCGTTCTTAATATTTGCTGCTTCTTCACCTCGTCTCAAAATCGGTGGAGACGCTGAGCTTCTTCCAAATTCGTGCTTCCTCTAATCGCGCAAGATCATTCTTCTCCGCGGCGGCGTACGCATCGCTGCCGAGCAAGAGTCGCAACGGAGGGTTCCGTTCTCGCGTCAACTGGACGATCGCCTGAGCTGCCTTTTTGGGGTCACCAGGCTGCTTGCCGTTGTAGTTTCGCTGAAATCTTGCGGTCGCTCCAACCGTCGAATCGTATTCAGGATGACCTTCGCTAAGTTCGGTAGAACTGCCCGCGAAGTCTGTGCGAAAGCCACCGGGTTCAACGATGGTGACCTTGATACCGAGCGGTGCCACTTCGCGCGAAAGCACCTCGGAGAAGCCTTCGACACCCCACTTCGCCGCCGAATAAGGCCCACGTCCCGGAGGGCCAATCCTTCCGCCCACCGATGAAAACTGAATGAACTGGCCTGCTTTCTGTTCGCGAAAATACCTAAGAGCTGCTTTCGTCACAATAATCGTTCCAAAGAGGTTTGTTTCGATCTGTGCCCGGAATTCCGATAGAGGCGTGTCTTCGACGGACGAAAGATTGCCATATCCCGCATTGTTAATGACCACATCCAGCGAGCCAAATACACCGACCGCCGCCATTACCGCGTTTGCTGCTGCTGCTTCGTCGGTCACATCCATTGCGAAGAGCTTGACCTGATCCCCATATCGTTCCGACAGATCAGCCAGCGACTTAGTGTCCCGAGCCGTCGCCAACACCTTATTGCCCGCAGCGAGGCCCGTTTCAACAATTGCGCGACCCAGACCACGAGAGCTGCCGGTGACTAACCATACCTGCGCCATTCATCCTCCTCT
>Ga0193726_1003249_pt1 | contig 10461 bp, 8 predicted proteins | sample H2c1metaG_FD_144928 | JGI IMG/M metagenome (GOLD analysis project Ga0193726, IMG submission 144928) | Soil microbial communities from a riparian zone of the East river system, Colorado, United States - H2c1 | ecosystem: Environmental > Terrestrial > Soil > Riparian zone | place: USA: East River... | reverse complement strand
CTCTACAGCGCCGGGACCATCAAGGACGTTGAGCTGGAGCACGGCGCGGTCCGCCGCTACGTCTCGGTCGACGGCGGGATGAGCGACAACATCCGCACCGCCCTGTACGACGCCGACTACTCCTGCGCCCTGGCCTCCCGCGAGTCCGCGGCGGCGCCCGCGCTGAGCCGGGTCGTCGGCCGGCACTGCGAAAGCGGTGACGTGCTGGTCAAGGACGAGTTCCTGCCCTCTGACGTGGCGGCCGGCGACCTGCTGGCCGTGCCGGGCACCGGGGCGTACTGCCGGAGCATGGCCAGCCAGTACAACCACGTCCCGCGGCCACCGGTCATCGCCGTGCGGGACGGCGCGGCACGGCCGATCGTCCGCCGGGAGACCGAGGACGACCTGCTCGCCCTCGACCTCTGATCCCGCCGGCCGCGGACCCGGTGGCGTGGCCCGCCGCCCGAATTTCCTGGCCGTCAGGCGTGCGCGCCGACGCTGACTGTGCCGATGGTCAGCTCCGGCCGGCCCTCGAGGATGGCGCCGATGCGCTCTGCCTGACCGCCGAGTTCGCGGCGCTGGGCCGCGGTCAGCGGGCGGAGCGGCTCCACCGTGATGGCGATCCGGCGGCCGGTTCGCCGCTGGTGCCAGACTCCGGCGACGGTCCCGTCGATGAGCAGGACCGGGAAGGTGCCGGCCTGGCCGTGGGCCAGGGCCCGGCCGGCGGCCGCACCGGGAAACAGCAGCGGCCGGGGCTGCCCGGCCACGGTGTAGGCGTCGAAGTAGGGCAGCAGCCGCACGCCCCGCGCCGCCGCGTCAGGCGCCCGGGTGCCGGCGTCCGCCGCGAGCTGCCAGGCCGGGCTGCCCTCCAGGTCAACCTGCTGTAGCTCGCCGGCCAGGGCCGCGAACACCTCACCGGCCCACGGCCGGGGCGCCCCCAGCCACTGGGCGAAGTTCTGCGGCGTGGCCGGGCCGTAGGCGTGCAGGTAGCGCCGGGCGAGCTCGCGGACGGCGGCTGGCCCGCCGAGCGGCCGGAAGCCGGGCTGCCACCGGTGCGGGCTGGTGTAGGTGACCCGGCGCGCCCGGCTGGGCCCGAAGCAGAGCACGCCCCGGGCTCCGGCCAGCGGCAGGGCCTGCCGCCAGCGGGGCCACATGTCCCCGAACCCCGGCACGACCAGGTCGCCCGCCCACGGGCCGGCGGTGCCGATCACCGCCTCGCTCAGCTCGTCGATGGTCAGCTCGGCCGCCTCCAGCGCCCCCGCGATCGCCGCGAGGACCTCGTCGAGCTGCCCGGCCGTCAGCCGCCGGTCCCTCGGGAGGCCGCCCGCGGGGGCCGGGATCGCGGCCAGCGCGCCGGCCCACAGGGCCAGGTCCCGGGCCGGCAGCAGGTGCACTGTGCCGCGGGGCCCGAACGTCTTCACCAGGCTGCGCTCGACCCACAGGGCGTCGCGCACGTCAGCGCGCGTGCCCCCGGCCAGCCGCAGCCCGACTGACAGCTCGGCGGCCGCGAGCACCTGGGCGTGCGCCCCGCACATGGCCGCGACGACATCGGCCGGCCCGGCGTCCCGCGCCGGCCCGGCGTCCCGCGCCGGCCCCCCGTCCCGCGCCGGCCTGGCGTCGCGCGCCGGTTCGGCCAGCCCGCTCCGGCTCAGCCGCCGGGAGCTCACCTCGGCCCACGTCAGGCGCGGAAGGCCGGCCGGCGAGGTAGTCATCGCGCGGCGCTTCTGCCCGGCCCCGGCGGCCGGCTGACGCCTCGGCGGGCGTCCCGTGCCTGCAACATCCGGATCGGGTGAGCTAACTGTGCCGCCCCGCCTGCGCCGGGGCGTCGCGCGCCGGAGCTGGCGGCGACTCGGCGAGGCGGGCGTGCAGCCGGTCGCGGATCTCCTCCGAGGTATAGGCGCGCCGCCGCCGCTCGGCGCGGACGATCACGACCCCGGTGGCGGCGACGCCCGCGAAGCCTGCCAGTCCCAGTAGTCCCAGTACTTTCCGCCAGCTCATCTGCCTAGGCTACGACCGTGCCCCCCGCGAGCGTGGCCCTAGATGAGGCCCTGGACCTGACCCGTACCGGTGACGTGTGGCTCTTCCGCGGGCACACGGCCGCCGACCGGGCCATCCAGGTGGCGACCAACAGTCCCGTCAACCACGTGGGCATGTCCGTCGTCATCGGCGACCTGCCGCCGCTGATGTGGCACGCCGAGCTGGGGCGCTCCCTGCCCGACGTGTGGTCGGGCGCCCGGCAGCGCGGGGTGCAGCTCCATGACCTGCGGGCCGCCGCGCAGGTCTGGGGCACCCGGTACGGGCAGCGGGCGTGGCTGCGCCAGCTCGATGGCGAGGTCACCAGCGAGATGGAGGACGCCGTGCTGCGCACCATCGCGCGCATGGACGGCACGCCGTTCCCGTCGACCGCCCGGATGACGTCCCGGTGGCTGTCCGGGCGCGTGCCAACCGTCAGGCGGCGGCCGCGGATCGGCGACCTGGAGACCGCGTACTGCGCCGAGGTGCTCGCTGTCACCTACCAGGCGATGGGGCTGCTGCCGGTCCGCCGCCGGCCGAACTGGTATGACGCCGGCCGGTTCTGGAGCGGCGATCACCTGGCGCTCACCGCCGGGTACGCTCTCGGCGGCGAGGTGGCCGTGCGCATCGCCCCGGACGTTTCGCGAACCGGGCCTTCATGATCCCGCAGGCCTTTGGCGGCCAGCACAGCCATAACCCTGCGGGATCATGAAAAGCCCCCGGAAAGCACCGGCGGACGGCTGAGACCGGCGTTAGCGGATAGGCCGCCGTTGCTGGCGAATGGCAGCGCCCGGCCACAGCCGCCGCACTCGGCCGCCGCGCCCGGCCGCGGCCCGGTCATGGGCCTTCGGAGGTGGTGATCGGGGCTAGTCAGGTAGCCGCAGACCCCGCGCGAGATTGGCATGGCGGGAGGTCCGCATCGGGGGATCTAGCCCGGCTCCGCCGGGATCAGGCGCCACATTCAGCACGATCGTGCAACACGGCGCTGGTTGTCCGCGTTCTGTCCCGTGTCGCTGCTGTTAGTGCGATACCTTTCTTCTTTGCACGATATCCCACGGTACTTGCGGGGGCTGTCCGAGCCGTGCCGCGGCGGGCCAATGGCCGAGCCGCAATGGCCCGGGGAGAACGCAGGGGGACCGGCGAATTCGTCGTCAAGGTTGGTGCACACCGGTGGAGTCACATGTAGCCGGCGTCGGGCTGTCCGCCCCGGCCGGCCCGCGCAGCCCGGACCTGGCCGGGCTGGCCACCTTTACCCTGGACGCGCAGGGCCGGGTGGCCACCTGGACCGTGGCCGCGGCCCGCTTGTTCGGCTGCACGGCCCGCGCGATTGTCGGGCAGGACGCGTGCGAGGCGCTGATGCCCGGTCAGGGCCATGCCCAGCTGCTGCGGGAGGCCCTGGGCGAGGCCCGCGCGGGACGGGTCTGGACCGCGACCCTGTCGCTGGCCTTAGCGGGTGGCGGCACCGTGGCCCTGCGCTGCGAGCCGATGGCCGAGCCGGGGGCCGGCGCGCTGATGATCGCGCAGCGAGTGCCGCGGTCGGCCGGCCAGGTCCTGCTGACTGAGGCGGCGACCCGGATTGGCACGACGCTGGACCTGACTCAGACGGCCCGCGAGACCGTGGACCTCACCGTGCCGGACTTCGCGGACGCCGCGGCCATCGTGGTCCCCGAGCGAATGCTGGCCGCCGACGAGTTCGTGCCGCACGAGCCGGGCCGCCAGGTGGTGCTCCGGCGGCTGGTCAGCTGCCTGGCCGGGTACCCCAAGGCGGACACCGAGCGGGTGCTGGCTCCCGGCGAGGTGCTGGTGTTCGGCGAGGACGTGCCGATCTCCCGGGCGATGGAGACCGGCCGTCCGGTGCTCTACCGGCGGCTGGACGACGCCACCCTCCAGCGGCTGAGCGCGAGCTCGGCCGGCCAGGCCATCGCCGCCGGGCTGGGGTCGTTCCTGGCCGTCCCGCTCATCGCGCGCGGGCTGGTCCTGGGGTGCGTGATCTTCGCCCGGGCCGCGGCCAGCCCGAAGTTCCGGCGGGCCGACATCGAGCTGGCCGGCCAGCTCGCGGCGCGGGCCGCGCTGTGCATCGACAACGCCCGGATGTACCACCGGGAGCGGCGGATCGCCACGGCCCTGCAGCGCGGCCTGCTGCCCAGCCGCCCGGCGGTCCCGCCGGGCCTCGAGGTCGCGCACCGCTACCTGCCGGTCGGCGACAATGTCGTGGGCGGGGACTGGCATGACATCGTCACGCTGCCCGGCGGCCAGGCGGCACTGATCGTCGGGGACGCCATGGGCCACGGCCCGGAGGCGGCGGCGGTCATGGTCCAGCTGCGCACGGCCGCGCACACCCTGGCCGACCTGGGCCTGCCGCCCGAGGAGGTGCTGCGCAGGCTGGACCGGCTGGCCGCGGGCATGACCGTCACCGCGTTCGCGACCTGCATCTTCGCCGCCATCGACCCGGCCGACGGCTCGTGCGTCATCGCCAAGGCCGGGCACCTGCCGCCGGTCCTGATCGAGGCGAACGGCGCCACCCGGGTGCTCGACCTGCCCGCCGGGCTGCCGCTCGGGCTCGGCGTCGAGTCGTTCGAGCCCACCCCGATCCGCCTCCCGCGCGGCGCGACCCTGGCCCTGTACACCGACGGGCTGGTGGAAAGCCGCCAGCAGACCGTCGACGCCGGCACGGCCGCGATGCGCGAGGCCCTCGGCCGCTCGCTGGCCCAGCCCGGCGCGACCCTGGCCGGCACGTGCCGCCTGGTCACCGACTCCCTGCGCCGCCAGGGCGAGGACGACATCACGCTCGTGCTGGCCCGGATCTGCGGCTGAGCTGAGCACCGGGCCTCGGGCCAAGGGCGGCAGCCCCGGGCGCTTACCATCGACACCATGCCCGCCGACCCGCCCCGGCTGCTCGCCATCAGCGACCTGCACGTGAGCTACCCGGAGAACCGGGAGGCCATGGCCGGCCTGCACCCGCAGACGCCCGGCGACTGGCTGCTGGTCGTCGGGGACGTCGCGGAGAAGGTCGCCGACATCGAGTGGGCGCTGCGCACCCTGGCGGGCCGGTTCGCGGTCGTGATCTGGGTGCCCGGCAACCATGAGCTGTGGACGCACCCCCGTGATCCGGTGCAGCTGCGCGGGGACGAACGCTACCGGCACCTGGTGGACATCTGCCGCAGCGCGGGCGTCCTGACCCCGGAGGACCCCTACCCGGTGTGGGAGGGCGCGGCCGGCCCGGTCACCATCGCGCCGCTGTTCCTGCTGTACGACTACACGTTCCGCCCCGCCGGGACGGCCACCAAGGAGGAGGGGCTGGCCGTCGCCTACGATTCCGGCGTGGTGGGCACCGACGAGAACGTGCTCCACCCGGATCCCTATCCCAGCCGGGAGGCCTGGTGCCAGGCCCGGGTCCGGGTCAGCGAGCAGCGGCTGGCCGAGCGGGACGGCGGCCTGCCCACGGTCCTGGTCAACCACTGGCCGCTGACCCGCGAGCCGACCGCCATCTTGCGGTACCCGCAGTACGCGCAGTGGTGCGGCACCACCGCCACGGCCGACTGGCACCGGAAGTTCGATGCCGTGGCCGTCGTGTACGGGCATCTGCATATCCCGAGGACGACCTGGCAGGACGGCGTTCGTTTCGAGGAAGTGTCAGTCGGCTATCCGCGCGAGTGGAAATCGCGGCTCCCCCCGGCGCCCGCCGCGCCCCGGCAGATCCTCCCGGCGCCGGCCCGGATCGTCACCCGGCCCGGTGGATTCCGCTGGTGACAAGGACCCGGACGTGATCGAGGAGATCCTGCTGCCGGCCGTGGCCGCCGTCGAGGAGTTCGGGGACCGGGCGGATGCCGTGCTGTTCCCCGAGGAGGAGGCCATGATCGCCCGGGCCGTCGAGAAACGGCGCCGCGAGTTCACCACGGGCCGGGCCTGCGCCCGCGCCGCGCTGGCCCGCCTCGGCCAGCCGCCCGTCGCGATCCTGCGCGGTGAGCGCGGCTCGCCGGGCTGGCCGCCGGGCTTCGTGGGCAGCATCACGCACTGCGCCGGCTACCGGGCGGCGGCGGTCGCCCGGGCCACGGAGGTACTGGCCATCGGGCTGGACGCCGAGCCTGACCAGCCGCTGCCGGACGGGGTCCTGGACGCCATCTCCCTGGCCGCCGAGCGGGCCAGCCTGGGTGACCTCGCGCGGTCGGCGCCGGGCCCGAACTGGGACCGGCTGCTGTTCTGCGCCAAGGAGTCGGTCTACAAGGCGTGGTTCCCGCTGACCGGGCGCTGGCTCGGCTTCGAGCAGGCCCACATCACGCTCGACCCGGCGGCCGGCACCTTCACCGCCCGCCTGCTCGTCCCCGGCCCCGACGTGGACGGCCGCGAGCTCACCGCCTTCGACGGCCGCTGGCTGGCCCGCGGCGGGCTGGTCCTCGCCGCTATCTCCGTCGCCCGCTGATCACGCCCCGGGCTGATCACGCCTCCGGCCGGCGCCCGATGAACAGGTTGCGCGGCCGCCGGGGTCCCTCGTCGTCATCGGCCCCGGCGGCGGCCGCCTCCTCCAGCGCCGCCCCCGGCTCCAGATCGAAGCCGGCGCCGCGCAGCAGCCGGAGCCAGGTTTCCTGCCCGAACGCCCCCAGCCGGTGGGCCTCGCTCACCACCTGGACCGACCCGTCCGTGTCCCGCAGCACGAACTCGTACTCCGACTGAATCCAGCCGTCATCGGGATCCGGGTCCCAGGTCCACTCGCGGAAGCTGGCCTGCCGCCCGGACGGGTCGCTGCTGCCGCCGTGCCCGCTGGCGATCCGGAACGACTCCGCCGTGTAGTCCGGCACGAACAGGCTGATGCCGCCCGGCCGGCAGTGCGCCCAGGCCGTCTCGATGACCTGCCGCAGGTCGGCCTCGGTCGTCATGTAGTCGACCGCGTCGTGGACCAGCACCGCGTCGAAGGCGCGGCCCAGCCGGATGGTCCGCATGTCGCCCTGCTGGTGCTCGCACTCCGGGTTCAGCTCCGCCGAGACGGCCAGCATCTCGGCCGACAGGTCGACGAGCGTCAGCGCCCGGCCCGCCTTCAGGTGCGCGGCCACGTTCCCGCCCCCGCTGCCGAGGTCGAGCACGTCGCGCACCGGCCCGGGCGCGGCGGCCAGCACGGCGTTCAGGTACCCGGCCTCGGCCGTGTACACGACGGGCGGCGAGATCAGCGGCCACCACGCGGCCAGGTCCTGGTAGAGGCGGTACTCCTGGGGCATGGAGTTCATTGTCGCCCACGGCCCGCTTGCGCTCATGCTCAGCGGGGCGTCGGCGCCGGCTGATACCAAGGAACCATGACCGACGACGACGGGCTGCGGCAGGAAGCCGAGGAGCGCCTGCGCGCCCTGGCCGGGGAGCAGGCCCGGCTGCGGGATGACCAGTGGACCGCGATCCGCGCGCTGGTCGCCGAGCGGCGCCGGGCCCTGGTCGTGCAGCGCACCGGCTGGGGGAAGTCGGCCGTCTACTTCACCGCGACCGCCCTGCTGCGCGCCCGCGGCTCCGGGCCGTCGGTCATCGTGTCGCCCCTGATCGCGCTCATGCGCAACCAGATCGAAGCGGCCGGCCGGGCCGGGATCGAGGCCCGCACGGTGAACTCGGCCAACGCCGGCGACTGGGAGGAGGTCTACGCCGAGGTGGCGGCGGGCGCCGTCGACGTGCTCCTGGTCAGCCCCGAGCGGCTGAACAACCCCGGCTTCCGCGACCAGGTGCTGCCCAAGCTCATGGCCGCCGCCGGCATGCTGGTGGTGGACGAGGCGCACTGCATCTCCGACTGGGGCCACGACTTCCGGCCGGACTACCGCCGGCTGCGGACCCTGCTGGCCGACCTGCCGCCCGGCGTCCCGGTGCTGGCCACCACCGCGACCGCCAACGCCCGGGTGACCCGCGACATCGCCGAGCAGCTGGGCACCGGCAGCGCCGACCAGGCGCTGGTGCTGCGCGGCAGCCTGGACCGGGCCAGCCTGCACCTGGCCGTCGTGCGCCTGCCCGCGGCCCGGCTGCGGCTGGCCTGGCTGGCCGAGCACCTCGACGAGCTGGCCGGCTCCGGCATCATCTACACGCTGACCGTGGACGGCGCCCGCGAGGTCGCGGGCTTCCTGCGCGACCGCGGCTTCAAGGTCGCCTCCTACACCGGAAAAGACGATCATTCAGAACGGATCGCGGCCGAGAACTCTCTGCTCGCCAACGAGATCAAGTGCCTGGTGGCGACCAGCGCCCTGGGCATGGGCTTCGACAAGCCCGATCTCGGCTTCATCGTCCACCTGGGCGTGCCCCAGTCGCCGGTCGCCTACTACCAGCAGATCGGCCGGGCCGGCCGGGGCGTCGACCGGGCCGATGTCATCGCGCTGCCCGGCCGCGAGGACGCCGACATCTGGGCCTACTTCGCGTCGCTGGCCTTCCCGCCCGAGCGGATCGTCCGCGCGACGCTGGCCGCCCTGACCGAGGCCGGGCGGCCGCTGTCGACCGCCGCCCTGGAGACCCGGGTCGACCTGACGCGCAGCCGGCTGGAGATGATGCTCAAGGTCCTGGACGTGGACGGAGCGGCCCGCCGGGTCAGCGGCGGCTGGATCGCGACCGGGCAGGACTGGGAGTACGACGCGGACCGGTACGCGCGGGTGGCGGGGGAGCGGGCCCGCGAGCAGCAGGCCATGCTCGGCTACCTGGAGACGGACGGCTGCCGGATGGAGTACCTGCGCCGCGAGCTGGACGACCCGGCCGCGCAGGCGTGCGGCCGCTGCGACAACTGCACCGGCCGGGCCTGGCCGCAGGAGGTGTCGCCGGCCGGCGCGGCGGCGGCCGGCGAGCGGCTGCTGCGGCCGGGCACGCCGGTGGCGCCCCGCCTGATGTGGCCGTCGGGGATGAGCGAGCTGGGCGTCCCGGTCTCCGGCCGGATCGCGGCCCAGGCCCAGGCGCGGCCCGGCCGGGCGGTGGCCGCCCTGACCGACCTGGGCTGGGGGCCGCGGCTGCGCGAGCTGCTGGCCGCCCCCGCCGACGGCCCCGTCCCGCCCGACCTGGTCGACGCCGTGGTCAAGGTGCTGGCCGCGTGGGACTGGGACGACCGGCCGGCCGCGGTGGTGACGCTCCCGTCCCGGAGCCGGCCTCAGCTCGTGGCCAGCCTCGGCGAGCAGATCGCCGCCATCGGCCGCCTGCCCTACGCCGGCGCCCTGGAGTACGCGGCCGAGCCGGACGCGGCCGCCGCGGACCCGACCCAGCACAACAGCGCGCAGCGGCTGCGGGCCGTCTGGGCCACGCTGCGCGTCCCGGAGCCGGTGCGGGCCGGGCTGGCCGGCCTGGAGGGGCCGGTACTGCTGGTCGATGACCGGATCGAGACGGGCTGGACCATGACCGTCGCGGCGAAGCTGATCCGCGAGGCGGGGGCGCCGGCGGTGCTGCCCTTCGTTCTGGCTCTGGGGGGTTAAGCCCTGCGGCAGGCCCCCGCACCCTTTCGCCCGGTTCGCGCGTGATGTTGCATGATGCGTAGACGTGAATGTCGGTGCCGAGTCGTGGAGACGCACAGGTGAGCGAAGAGGCAGACCAGGCCGGTCTCCGCGACGTGTTCGGGGTGGCCGAGTTCCGCGCGCTCTGGGCCGGCCAGCTGCTGTCCGTCACCGGCGACCAGCTCGCCAAGGTCGCGCTCACGGTCCTGGTCTACGAGCGAACCCGGTCACCGGTCCTGGCCGCCGTCACCTTCGCGGTCAGCTTCGTGCCCAATTTCGCGGGCGGCATCCTGCTGTCCGGCTTCGCCGACCGGCTGCCGCGGCGGACCGTGATGGTGGCCTGCGACCTGGCGCGGATGGTGCTGGCCGCGCTGATGGCCGTGCCGGGGCTGCCCCTGGCGGCCGCCGTCGCTTTACTGTTCGCGATCACCATGATCGGCTCGCCGTTCACGGCCGCGCGAGCCGCGATCTATCCCGACATCCTCGCGGGCGCCCGGTACGGAACGGGCACCGCGATCACGCTGACGACCAATCAGCTCGCCCAGGTGATCGGGTTCGCAGCGGGCGGGGCGGTCACGGGGCTGCTCGGCGTTCGTCCCTGCCTGCTGGCTGACGCCGGGACTTTCGCCGCGTCGGCGCTGCTGATCCGCTTCGGCGTGCGGCCCCGGGCCGCCAGCGGCAGCGCGGGCCGGACGGTGTCCGCCGCGCTGGCGGGCCTGAGAGCGGGCACGAGCCTGGTCTTCGGCAACCCGGCGCTGCGCATCCCCATGCTGCTCGGCTGGACCGCAGCGCTCTACAACGCCCCGGAAGGCATCGCCGCGCCGTTCGCCCGGGCACTCGGCGGGGGACCGTTCACGACGGGGCTGCTGCTCGCCTGCCCGGCCGCTGGCTACACGATCGGTGCCCTGGCGTTCAGCCGCCTGCCTGCCGAGCGCCGAGCGCGGCTGATGGCGCCCCTCGCCGTGGCGGCCTCGGCCGCCCTGATCCCGATCGCGCTGCGGCCCGGTCTCGCCGTCACCCTCGCGATCCTGGCCGCAGCGCG
>Ga0193726_1003248_pt1 | contig 10461 bp, 9 predicted proteins | sample H2c1metaG_FD_144928 | JGI IMG/M metagenome (GOLD analysis project Ga0193726, IMG submission 144928) | Soil microbial communities from a riparian zone of the East river system, Colorado, United States - H2c1 | ecosystem: Environmental > Terrestrial > Soil > Riparian zone | place: USA: East River... | reverse complement strand
ACTTTCTGACAATCGCGACGGGGTCGCTGAATGAGACGGAGAATCATCTACAAGATGCGTTCGATTCACGCTACCTGTCACGGGAAGAACATGCCCGACTGACGGCCCTAGCCGTTCGCGCGTCAAAGGCAACGTCGGCGCTTCGGAGCTACTTACTCAGAAACCCGGGCGACAGATCACGCCGTCGCACCTAGCACCACGCGCTGCTACCGCGCACCTCGCACCTCGCACCTCGCACCTCGCACCTCGCACCTCGCACCTCGCACCGATGCGTTATACTCGGCCCCGAATGTTTTTCCGCGGCCAGATCATCGGCAAGTACAAGATTCTGTCGACGATCGGCAGCGGCGGGTTCGGCACGGTCTACCTCGCGGAAGACACGTGGATCGACAAGAAGGTCGCGCTCAAGGTTCCGCACAAACAGAATCTCGACTTCGGCGAGCTGCTGCGCGAGCCGCGGCTCCTCGCCACGCTCAATCACCCGAACATCGTTGCCATCCTGACCGCGGAGAAGCAGGAAAACGTCTTTTTCATCGTCATGGAGTTCGTCCCGGGCGAGACGCTCGAGTCGATCATCGCGCGCGACGGCGCGCTCGACCTGCCGCGCGCGCTCGATTACACCTGCCAGATCTGCAACGCCGTCGATCACGCGCATCGTCAGGGCGTGCTGCATCGGGATCTGCGGCCGTCGAACGTCCTCGTCACCGACAACGGCCTGATCAAGGTCGCGGACTTCGGCACATCGCGCTTTCTCGAGATCGCCGCGCACGGCACGACCGTGATCGGCAGCCCGCCGTACATGGCGCCCGAGCAGTTCCAGGGGAAAGCGGTTTTCGCCTCCGACCTCTACTCGCTCGGCGTGACGATGTATCAGATGTTCACGGGGGTGCTGCCGTACGACACGCCGTCGCCGGCGGATCTCGATCGGCTGATGCGGGGCGAACTGCTGACGCCGCCCCGGCTCAAGAATCCGAAGATTCCGCGAGCCATCAACGACATCGTGCTCAAGGCGATGGCGCCGGACATTACATCCCGTTACCAACGGGCCGGCGAACTGCTCGACGAGGTGCTCGCGGCCCGGGGCAGCAGCAGCCGGCGCACGCCGCGCCCGGCCGCCGCCGGGGCCGAACCGGCGTCGGACGTCGAGGATATTCAGACTCGCCTGAAGGCGCGGGAAGCGCCCATGCCCCGCTTCTGCTGGCACTGCCGCAAACCGCTGCACGCCCGGTCGGATCGCTGTCCCTTCTGCGGCGAAGCACAGTAAAATACCGGCAAGGGAGCGTCACATGCCATTTGCGGGCACGGGAAAAATCTGGATGAACGGGTCGCTGGTCGCGTGGGCCGACGCGAAGATTCACGTCGCGTCGCACGTCATTCACTACGGCAGCGGGGTCTTCGAAGGCGCGCGCTGTTACGCCACGCCGAAGGGGTCCGCCTGTTTCCGGCTCGACACCCACGTCGAACGCCTCCTCAACTCCGCGAAGATCTATCGCATGGACTCGAAGCATACGCAGACGTCAATCGAGGATGCGATTCTCGACACGATCCGCGCCAACAGCTTCAAGGCGTGCTACATCCGCCCGATCATCTACCGCGGCTACGACACGCTCGGCGTGAATCCGTTCCCCTGCCCGGTGGACACGGCGATCATGCTCTGGGAATGGGGCAAGTATCTCGGCGACGAGGCGCTCGAGAAGGGCGTGGACGTGAAGGTCAGCTCGTGGACGCGCATGGCGCCGAACACGTTCCCCACACTCGCCAAGAGCAGCGCCAACTACGCGAACTCCAGCCTCATCAAGATGGAAGCGATGGCCGACGGGTACGCCGAAGGGCTCGCGCTCGACTCGGGCGGCTTCATCAGTGAAGGCAGCGGCGAGAACGTGTTCCTGGTGCGAAACGGCATCATCTATACACCGCCGCTGACGGCGTCCATCCTGCCGGGCATCACGCGCGACTCGGTGATCACGCTGGCGCGCGACCTCGGCTACACCGTCCGCGAGGAAATGCTGCCGCGCGAGCTGCTGTACGTCGCCGACGAAGTGTTCTTCTGCGGCACGGCGGTCGAAATCACGCCGGTGCGTTCGGTGGACAAGCTGCTGGTCGGCAACGGCCGGCGCGGCCCGATCACCGAAGCGCTGCAGCGCGCGTTCTTCGACGTGATCAACGGCGAGGTGCCGGACACCCACGGCTGGCTGCGCTACGTCTACCCGGCCGAGGCCGGTCTGCGCGAATCGACCGCCGCGGTCGCGGCGAAGGCGCGCTAGATGCACGTCAACGACCTGCTGAAAATAGCGGTCGAGAGCGGCGCCTCCGACCTGCACCTGAAGGTCGGCAGCTACCCGATGATGCGCGTCCGCGGCGAGCTGACGCCGGCGACGCAGGAAAAGCGCCTCGACCACGAGGACGTCGTCGCGATGAGCGCCGCGGTGATGTCCACGGTGCAGCGGCAGAAATTCAAGGAAGCGCAGGAAGTCGACCTCGCGTACAGCGTCGCCGGCCTGGGCCGGTTCCGCTGCAACATCTTCCAGCAGCGCGGCACCGTCGGCCTCGTCCTCCGCGTCATCCCGATGACGATCCGGACGATCGACGAGCTCGGCCTGCCGTCCGTCCTCAAGACGATCGCGCAGGAAGAGCGCGGCCTCGTGCTCGTGACCGGCACGACCGGCAGCGGCAAGAGCACCACGCTGGCGGCGATGATCGACCACATCAACAAGACGCGCACGGCGCACGTGATGACGGTCGAGGATCCGATCGAGTTCCTCCACCGCGATCACATGTCGATCATCAACCAGCGCGAAGTGGCGGTGGACACGCGGTCGTTCGCGCAGGCGCTGCGCAGCGCCCTGCGTCAGGATCCGGACGTTATCCTCGTCGGCGAAATGCGCGACTTCGAGACGATCGAAACGGGCCTGCTCGCCGCCGAAACGGGCCACCTGGTCTTCTCCACCCTGCACACGCTGGACGCAACCGAAACGGTCAACCGCATCATCGCGGTGTTCCCGCCGCACCAGCAGAAGCAGGTGCGCATGCAGCTGGCGAGCGTCCTCAAGGCGGTCATCTCGCAGCGCCTGATGCCCAAACCCGACGGCAAGGGGCGCGTCGCGGCCGTCGAAGTCATGATCAGCACCGCCTTCATCCGCGACTGCATCGTCGACAAGGAGAAGACGCATCTCATTCCCGGCGCGATCGCCGCGGGCACGTCGCAGTACGGGATGCAGACGTTCGACCAGTCGATCTTCGCGCTGTTCTCGCAGGGACAGGTCTCCTACGAGGAAGCGCTGCGCTGGGCGAGCAACGTCGACGAGTTCAAGCTCAAGGTCCAGGGCATTTCGACGACGTCCGACATCAGCCGGGATCAGATGGCGAAGACGGTCGTCGGCGGCGGCAAGACACCCGAAATCACCAGGTTTGGCGGATAGCCCTCCCAGCCGCACTGCGTATCTCGACGGGCTGCGGATGCTCGCGCGGCGCGAGCTGTCGGAGGCGCAGGTGCGCCAGCGGCTCGCGCGCAAGGGACACGAAGAGGACGCGATCGACGCGGCGGTGGCGCGGCTCCGCGCGGAGCGGGCGATCGACGACGAGCGCGTCGCGGCGGCGATCGCGCGGATGGAGACGTCGATCCGGCGCCGGGGCCGGCTGCGCGTCCGCCGGCAGATCGAACACGCCGGCATCGCCGCGACGACCGCCAAGCGCGCGGTGGACGACGTGTTCGGCGACATCGACCCCGACGCGCACCTGCAGGCGTCGCTCAACAAGCGCCTCCGCGGGCGCGAAACCATCACTGATCCGAGGGAATTCCAGCGTCTGTACCGCTATCTGGTGACCCAGGGCTTCGAGTCAGACCAGGCGATGCGGGCCTTGAAGGCTCGTTCGGTAAAATAGGGATCGTGGGCAGCCCCAGGCCGTTATGACGTCCAACGAGATCCGCTCGTCGTTTCTGGAGTTCTTCGCGCGCAACGGCCACCGCGTCGTGCCGAGCTCGCCGCTCGTCCCGGGCGACGACCCGACGCTGCTGTTCACCAACGCCGGGATGAACCAGTTCAAGGACCTGTTCCTCGGTCGGGAGCAGCGCGATTACCGCCGCGCGACGACGTCCCAGAAGGTGATGCGCGTCAGCGGCAAGCACAACGACCTCGACAACGTCGGACCCTCGTTCCGGCATCACACGTTCTTCGAGATGCTCGGCAACTTCTCGTTCGGCGACTACTTCAAGCAGGACGCGCTCGCATTCGCCTGGACGCTGTTGACCGATGTCTGGCACATGCCGGCGGACCGCCTCGTCGTGTCGATCTTCAAGGGCGAGAGCGGCATCCCTCGCGACGACGAGGCGTACAACATCTGGCGCACGCTCGGCGTGCCCGCGGATCGCATCCTCGAACTCGGGTCCGACGACAACTTCTGGCAGATGGGCGAGACGGGGCCGTGCGGCCGCTGCTCCGAGATCTACTACGTCCGCGGCACGGGCAACGATCCGGAGATCGAAGTCTGGAACAACGTGTTCATGGAGTTCGAACGCAGCGCCGACGGCGCGCTCAAGCCGCTCCCTGCGCCGTCGATCGACACGGGGATGGGGCTCGAGCGCGTCACCGCCGTGCTGCAGAAGAAGGACTCGAACTACGACACGGACGTCTTCACGCCGCTGCTGGACGAAATCGGCCGGCTCACCGGACACAAGTACGCGGGCACCCCGAGCGACGCGGCCGACATCTCGATGCGCGTCGTCGCCGATCACATCCGCGCGACGACGTTCCTGATCGGGGATGGCGTGATTCCGTCCAACGAGTGGCGCGGCTACGTGCTGCGCAAGATCATGCGCCGCGCGATGCGGCACGGAAAGCACCTCGGGCTGAACGAACCGTTCATGCATCGCCTCGTGAGCGTCCTCGACCGGCAGATGGGCGACGCGTATCCCGAGCTGCGTTCCAGCCGCGAGATGATCGAGAGGACGATCCGCGCCGAGGAAGACCGCTTCGATGCGGTGCTCCGCGACGGGCTTCCCCGCCTCGAAGCGGAAATCGCGAAGGTCGTCGGCACGAAGTCGAAGGTGCTCTCGGGCGACGCGGCGTTCAAGCTGTACGACACGTTCGGCATCCCGTCCGACTTCATCGAGGACACCGCGGCCACGTCTGGCGTCACCGTCGATCGCGAGGGCTTCGATCGCGCGATGGAAGGCCAGCGCGACAAGGCGCGCGCGGACAACAAGTTCGGCGGCAAGAAGCAGGGCGACGCGTTCGCGGTGACGGACGCCGAGGCGCTCAAGCGGACGGGCGATCGATTCGAGGGCTACACCAGCACACGCGAGAGCGGCGTGCCGGTCGTCGCGCTGTTCGATGACGCGCGGCAGCCCGTCGAGCAACTGAAAGAGGGGGACACCGGGTACGTCGCGCTCGCGTGGACGCCCTTTTATCTGGAAGCCGGCGGCCAGGTCTCGGACTCGGGACACATCGTGAACGAGGCGAACGGCGCGGCGGCGACGGTCGAAGGGATCACGCGCATTCAGCCGGGCGCGCCGCGGGCGCATCGCGTCCGCGTGACGTCCGGCGCGCTTCGCCTGCGCGACATCGTCACCGCGGAAGTCCACGCGGAGGTCCGCAATGCGACGCGCCGCAATCACACCGCGACGCATCTGCTCCACGCGGCGCTGCGGCAGGTGCTCGGCGGCCACGTGAAGCAGGCCGGATCGCTCGTGGCGCCGGACCGCCTGCGGTTCGACTTCTTCCACTTCCAGCCGGTCACGCGCGACGAGCAGCTCGCGATCGAGCGCATCGTCAACGAGCAGATCCGCCGCAACACGCCGGTGACGACGGACGTCCGCTCGACGCAGGAGGCGATCGCGTCGGGTGCGATGGCGCTGTTCGGCGAAAAATACGGCGACACCGTCCGCGTCGTCAGCGTGCCGGATTTCAGCATGGAGTTGTGCGGCGGCACGCACGTCAACGCGACCGGCGACATCGGATTCTTCGCGGTCGTGAACGAAGGCGGCGTCGCGGCGGGCGTGCGCCGCATCGAGGCGGTCACCGGCGGCGGCGCGGTCGAATGGGCCCAGCATCAGCGCGCGGCGCTGCAGCACGTCGTGGACACCGTGCACGTCCCGGAGCCTCAGGCGGTCGAGGCGATCGAGAAGCTGCAGGCCGAAGCGAAACGGCTGGCGCGGGAAGTCACGCAGCTGCGGACCAAGCTCGCGATGGGTGGGGGGGCCGGCGCGGGCGGCGCCGCGGAAGAGGAAGCGGTGGACGTGGCGGGTGTGAAGCTCGCGCGCCGCAAGGTCAGCGGTCTGGACAAGAACGCCCTGCGCGGCCTCGCCGACTCCCTGAAGGACAAATTGAAGAGCGGCGTCGTCGTCATCGCGTCGGAAAGCGATGGCAAGGCACAGATTGTCGTGTCCGTGACGGCTGATTTGGCCGGATGGATCAAGGCCGGCCAGATCGTCAAGCAGCTCGCACCCATGGTCGGGGGCGCAGGCGGTGGACGGCCGGACTTCGCCGAGGCGGGCGGCAAGGACGCCTCGAAGATCGACGAGATGCTCGCGGCCGTTCCGGCCGTCCTCGCGAAGCTCCTGAGCTGACGCAGAACCGCGCAATTCTGCGCATCCCCTCGTAATCTCGCAGTGGTTTCGAGCCGATAACTTTCCTGTGGTTGTCCGCAGGAACGGCCGGGGTGTAAACTGTTGACCTTACGAGAGATGCTCGTCAATAGCACGCGCGCGGGACGGCTGCGCCTCGTAGCGGTAGCCACGCTGTGCCTGGGGATCGCTGCCCCGGCAAGCGCCCAGATCTATTCGTGGCGCGACGCGAAGGGCAACCTCGTGCTCTCGAGCCAGCGGCCGGGCGGCGACGACGCAAAGACGTTTGCGGTGCCGAAGGCGGATGCCATCCGCGCGACGCGCCCGGCAGCGATGTCCCTCAACCGGACCTACGACGATTTGATCAGCGAGAACGCGCGCGCCAACGGGCTGCACGCGGATCTCGTCCGCGCGGTCGTGCAGGTGGAATCGGCGTTCAACGTCCGCGCGCGATCGCCCAAAGGCGCCCTCGGGCTGATGCAGCTGATGCCGGCGACGATCCAGCAGTACGGCGTCCGCAATCCGTTCAACCCGGCCGAGAACATTCGCGCCGGCGTCGCGTATCTGCGCCAGCTGCTCGATCGCTATGCGAACAACGTGGAGCTCGCGCTCGCCGCGTACAACGCCGGTCCCGGCGCGGTCGATCGCCACGGACAAACCGTTCCGCCGTACAAGGAAACGCAAAGCTACGTCTCGCGCATCACCGGCCTCACCGGTCGTCCGGTGCAGACGCGCGGCAAGCAGATCTACAAGACGATGGAGATGGTCGACGGCCAGCCAGTGTCCCACTACTCGGATCAGAAGCCGGCCAGCGGCAGCTACGAAATCGTCGGCCGCTAATCTCGGCCCCTACTCGGACCTCTCTACCTCAGACAGATCAACGCGTTCATAGACGGGTCCCAGCGCTTCGGTCACCGCCAGCACTTCAATCAACACGATCACCGTGCAAACCGCGGCGGCCGGAATCAGGACGGCCGTGCCGAGCAGCCTGTGGAACGCGAACCACAACAGGCCGCCGGCCAGGGCGCCGGGAAGCATCATCACCGCGAGGCCGATCAACACGCCAGCGAACATGATCAGCCGCTGCCCCATCGCATCGATCCCTTTCGGGCGCGCGGTGCCGAGCGGCACCCACGCGGGAAACAGCACCGCCGCGGCATTGTGAATCGTGAACTGCGCGCAGACCAGGCTCGGCGCCAGCAGCGCGGCCGCGGCCGCCACGGACAGCCGCACCGCAAGCGGCGTCTGGGTGAACGCCGCCGACGAGAGGACCGTGGCGCACGCGAGCGCGAGCCACACGATGATGACGACGACGGAGGCGGGCCAGATCATCTCGCCGCGCACGACCTCGGCCGGGCGGACGGGCCACGTCTTCAGCAGCTCCAGATGCAGCAGATCCTGGCGCAGGTCGCTGCGGGCCATCTGCGGCCCCAACAGCATCGTGAAGCCCGCGATCATCGCGCCGCCGGTGCCGAACAGGGCCGCCGCGTTGTGTGACTGCGACCTGGACATGAACGCGGCGCCCGCCACGACGCTGATCCCCAGAAGCGGCGCGCCGTACCGCAGCAGCGACACGACGTTGGTCTCCCGCACGACCTGCATCGTGTTCTTCCAGACGAAGAACGACTCCGACCGTCCGGTCAGCGCGAGCGTCCAGTTGGTCAGGCGGGCGCGAGGCACCGCGATCTTCCGCGACGCCTTCGCCGCCTTTCTTTCCGCGGCCTGCGCCGTGGCCTCCTGGAACGCCGCGTCGCTGTTGAGCACCCACAACACATTCAACAGCAGGACCACGACCGCCATGCCGAGCGCCGAGAAATAGGGACCGGGCGCGCGGACGAACAGCGGCCGCGCGATCGCGATGAACGGCCACAGGATGAGGCCCGGCAGCCCCGTCAGCGAGACCTGGCCGATACGCATGATGATGTCGAACGGGTCGCTGATCGGCGCCGCCTTCACCGCCCGGACGACCGCCGCGACGACGATCGCGATGGCCGCGAGCATCAGGGCCAGCGGGCCCCACTGCCTGCGCCGCGCATCCGCCCCGTGGATCATCAGGCTCGCGCGCGCCAGTGAAATCCCCGTGAAGTGAACCTTCATCGTCTGGAACAGGACGAAGATCGCGAGCGCGATCTGGAATCGCCAGGTGATGGAGTCCCACCCGCCGGGCACGAACAGCGCCGGCACGATCGACGCGAAGAGCAGCCCGGCCTGCGAGCGCAGCAGGCGATGGATGAGCAGCTGACGGCGCGTCACGGGCGCGACGAAGAGGAACTGCACCTCCGGTTCGGTGAAATCCAGCAGGCCGCTGTCGCTCGGGTAGAGCCACGCCAGCGCCATCAGGATCAGAAACGCCAGGCCGACAAACGCCGGGCCGCTCGCCTGAAGCGCCGCCAGCTTCTCGGGCGCGATCGGCGTCGAAGGCCCGCGCCGCGAACGTGCTCCCGCGTTCCGGCTGAACATGCGCGCGAAGATCGAGAAGTAGAAGTACGCGATGCCGGCGATCGCGCCGATCAGGTACTTGGGTTCCTTCAACCGCCGCAGCCTGACGCGCATCCGGTTCCGCGCGCTGCAGACGATGATGTAGAAGCTCGCGCCGACCACGGCTACGCGGGCCCCACCGGCTCGGGCGCCGGATCGTGGCCGGTGACGCGCATGAAGATCTGCTCGAGGCTCGATCCCGCGGCGGTCAGATCGGCGCGCGACGCGAGCTCGGCCACCGATCCGTCCGCGATCTTCTTCCCGCGATCCATGATGATCACGCGCGTGCAGATCTCCTCGACCAGGTGCAGGAGGTGCGACGACACGAGGATGCTCGCGCCTGCACGCCCGCGCGCGACGATCGTTTCGCGCATCCGGCGGATCCCGATCGGGTCGAGCCCCGTCAGCGGTTCGTCGAAGAGGAGCACCGACGCGTCTCGCACGAGCCCGCACGCGATCACGACCTTCTGCCGCATCCCGCGCGAGAGCTCGCCGGGCAGCGATCGCTCCTTGCCCACCAGCTCCAGCTCCTCGATCAGCGCCCGCGATCGGCGATCGAAGTCGTCCACGCCGTACAATCGCGCCACGAGCCTCAGGTGCTCGACGACGGTAAGGTATTCGAACAGATGCGGCTCGTCCGGCATGAACGCCAGCCGCCGCTTCGCTTCGATCGAGTCCTCGACGATGTCGTGGCCGTCGATGAGCACGTGGCCGGACGTCGGCCGCAGGAGCCCCGCGAGCGACCGCAGCGTCGTCGTCTTGCCGGCGCCATTCGGGCCGATCAGCCCCACGATTTCGCCCGGCGCCACGTCGAACGAGAGGTCTTCCACCGCTGTGAAGTCGCCGTAGGCGCGCCGAAGGTGCTGGACTGCGATGGGCATGATGTGTGTGCTAAAATCAGGAGTTTCCGGAGGATACAGAATACTTGGCTACAAAGCACGCATCGGCGATCAAAGCGCACCGGCAGAGCCTGGAGAACCGCGAACGGAACCGTCAGTACCGCGCCCGGCTGCGGAACGCCCTCAAGAGCATCCGCGTGGCCGTTGACGGGAAGGATCTTACCGCGGCGAAGTCGGCCCTGAAAGACACCATTTCGCTCATCGATCGCATGGCGAGCAAGGGCGTCATCCACAGGAACGCGGCGGGCCGGTACAAATCGCGCCTGAACACGCGGCTGGCCGCCCGGGCGAAAGCCTAAGCGCGCCGGGTTTCAGTACCTGCGGGGCGCGAACCCTCGCGCCCGCTTTCCCGCACACAGCTCCACGACGAGCCGCTCGAGCAGCACGCGCGGATCGCCGGCCGACCGCTTCAGATCGAGGTCGGTCCGGAACAGCGATTCGACCGCCGCCGTCAGGTCGCCGGGCGACAGGGCCGGGAATTTCGTCCGCACCAGCCATCCCAGTTGCCCGAGGATCATCTCG
>Ga0193726_1003247_pt1 | contig 10461 bp, 11 predicted proteins | sample H2c1metaG_FD_144928 | JGI IMG/M metagenome (GOLD analysis project Ga0193726, IMG submission 144928) | Soil microbial communities from a riparian zone of the East river system, Colorado, United States - H2c1 | ecosystem: Environmental > Terrestrial > Soil > Riparian zone | place: USA: East River... | reverse complement strand
GATGGGCGCCACAAAGTATTCGTCGACCGCGGCGGCGACCGCCTGCAGACGCAGATTGCGACTATTCGAACGGGTTAGGCCCACCAGCACCAGATCCGGCTTCAGGCCACGGAGTTCACCGAGAGCGGCGATTCCGTCTTGGCTGCGCTCGCCCACGGTGTCGAGGTCGAGCAGGACAGCGTCGGGCGCTTGTCGGCCGACCATTGCCGTCAGTTCGTCCCAGCTTTGAACAATGAGCAGGTTATGCTCGCCGGCCAGGGAGGCCTGGGCTTCGGGCCGTACGCGCTCGTCAGTGGTAACAATGACTACGGTGAACCGGGCTGCTTTGGTTTGGAGATTTGCTACGCGCATGACGCCCCTGCTCCTGCCAATCGGCAACCGAATTATGTCAAATTTTTGACCCATGAGGATGAAATATTTATCTCCGTCCGCCATGCCCGCACTTGCAAAACCCGGCGGGTTCCCGTAGCTTGGACCCACTTTGCATCGCCACTTTCTCAGACCCGGGGGCATCGGGTCTTGGCGGAGGACAGTTTGGACATCAACGTCCGTAAGCGTTCCCAGGCGCAGGTCATTCAGCTTCGCGGGCCCCTCCGTATGGGTGCGGCTGTCGATAGTTTGCGGCAAACGTTCGAGGAGTCACTCGCCAACGGGGATAATCGCCTGGTTCTCAATCTCGCCGAAGTTGCCATGATCGATTCCAGTGGAATTGGCTTGCTGGTGCGTTTTCTCGCTTCGACCAGGCAGCGCGGCGGAAACATCAAGCTCGTACAACCCAGCAAATTCGCTGTGCAGACCTTGCGTTTGGTCGGCGTTCTCAATCTTTTCGAGATTTTCGATGACGACGACGCGGCCGCGGAGTCCTTCGCGTGAGTCGCGCTTCCCTGCGGGTCGAATTCGAGGGCGAAACGAGACGTCATGCCGGGTGAGTTCCGCGATGGCCCAGAAAATGCTGCATTGTCGGAGCGGTTCGACCTCAGCGTGTCGGCGACTTCCGATGCAATCGCAACGGTCGGGGACGCCATCTCAGAAACCTTGCTGCAGCTAGAGGTCCCCGAACAGAAGCGCCTTGAGATCGCATTGGCGGTTCAGGAGGCCTTGGCGAATGCCGTCGTTCACGGATGTGGCAATGACCCGTCGAAACAGGTCCGCTGCCGGCTGAAATCCGATCCCCAGGGACGAATCGTAATCATCGTGACCGATCCCGGACCGGGGTTCCGTCCGGATCTGGTAGCGGATCCACAGCAGCGTGAGAACCAATATGCCGATCATGGGCGAGGCGTCTACTTGATACGCCAACTCATGGACGAAGTCCATTTCGAGCACAGTGGACGCGAAATCATGATGTGGAAGTACTGATCAAGAGTTCACTCCAGGGGGTCCTCGCGGTTGTTCCTTTGCAGGGTTCCCTTCGATTGGAGGGGTCGTGCTCACGATCAGAGAACGTTCGTCTTTTCATCCGGACCTCCCGGGCCCTTCTCAAGCCGAGCCGCTTGTGCCATCAGATAATTCCGTTCTGGAATACTTGTCGTCCGGCCAGCCGCGGACCGGTAGTGCTTAACGGCGCCTTCCTTGTCGTCAAGCATTTCGAACAAATGGGCACGAACCGCGTCGAGACGATGATGCTCGGCAACTCGACCGTCGCTATCGAGGACCTTGAGCAGCTCGAGACCTTTTGACGGGCCGTGTAGCATGGCGGTTGCGATTGCATGATTGAGCGTCACCATAGGGCTCGGAGACACGCGTTTCAGCAATTCGTACAAGGCAAGGATCTGCGGCCAATCCGTGTCTTCAGCCCGTGCCGCTTCGTCATGAACTGCGGCGATCGCCGCCTGTAACTGGTACGCACCGACGGATCCTTTCGATAGCGCGGCGGTCAGGAGCCCTATGCCTTCGGAGATCTCGGTCCGGTCCCACAGAGCACGGTCCTGTTTGTCCAGGGAGATTAACTCCTCGTCAGGGCCTGTTCGTGCCGCACGGCGAGCGTCGGTTAACAACATGAGCGCCAGCAGTCCTTCCACTTCCGTTGCATCGGGAAGCAGCGCTCTGGCACAGCGGGTCAACCGGATCGCCTCGCGGGCCAGATCAAGTCGCTGCAGCTGTGGTCCAATACTGCTCGTGTAACCTTCGTTAAAAATCAGGTAGAGCACATGTAGAACGGCTGCCTGCCGTTCGGCACGCTCCGGCAAATCGGGCATGCGGAATGGCAACCCGGAACTCTTGATGCTTTGCTTCGCGCGGCTGATCCGCTGCGCCATCGTCGCCTCAGGAACGAGGAATGCATTGGCGATTTCCGCCGTCGTTAAACCGCCGACCGCCCGCAGCGTCAGAGCAATCGCCGAGGACGAAGTCAGGGAGGGGTGGCAGCACATGAACAGCAAAATCAGCGTGTCCCCCGGGTCCATGTCAGACTCGATATCGCCGGAAGGCGCCAGGCTCTCCGCATCGCCTGCGACCGCTGTTTCCCTTTGACGACGGGCAATTTCGCTGCGCAGCTGGTCGGTCATGCGGCGGGATGCGACCTGAATCAACCAGCCGCGTGGATTGTCGGGAACGCCCTCCTGGGGCCATTGCATGAAGGCCGCCAACATGGCTTCCTGGACGGCGTCCTCGGCCGATGTAAAGTCGCGGAAACGGCGCGCGATCACGCCGAGCACCTGCGGTGCCAGTTCCCGCAATAGATGTTCGGAGGTCAGGTCCCATGGCAGTGTCATCGCAGCAAGGTACATCATTTCCGGTGGCGGCGCGCTGCTGACGGGGCGCATTGTAATCGGCGGGTTTGACCGGGCTCGGCCAGGTCCAGACGCCGCTCAAACCCGGGCGGCGATCGCACGTTCCCGTTCGGGAGTCTTGACATCGACGATCCAGAAACCGGCAAGAAACTCTTTGGACTCGGGCAACACACGATCGGCCGTGGGAGCGCTATCCTTACCGAGCCCGCACCTGTCTTGCCTGATCGGGATATGCAAGCTTCTCGACCGGGCCAGTTCGCCAGATTGGTGAAGCTCCTTATGATTCAACTTCACCATTCACGTTCGTCATAAATCCGAGGTGCGCCGCTTGAGCATCCCCCGGAGCGGTTGGGGATCCCGTGGCCGGCCCTCATGGTTCATTCAAAGTGGATTTCACCTTTTTGCTCCCTATTTTTATTTTTTCAGCCTTTATTTCTTTCAGCCTCTCTGCGCCTGCCTCGGTTAGCTCGAGCCGCGAAGCGGATTCTCAAGATTCCCCGTGGGGGTCGGCCTGGGACTCACGAACTGCCGCACTTCAATTGGCATGTTGGTAGGAAGTCCTCCCGGGCCCGGTGCCGCCGAAAGGCGCCCGGCGATGGCGTAAGCGCGTTCGGGAGTCGCCACGTCAACGATCCAGTAGCCCAACAGAAACTCCTTCGCCTCGGGGAAAATACCGTCGGTGATGGGCAAACCGTTTTTCTCTCCGCGCACAACCTTCGCTTCCCCCGGCTGGGCCAGGCCTTGCGTGGCCACAAACTCCCCAGATTGGGTCAACTCCTTGGCAATGGCCCTGAGGCCCTCCAAATGGGTATCGATATCCGTTGTCGACCAGGCGTGATGCGTGTCAACCCCTGCCTTCGTGCCGGACATCAACAGAATGTATTTCATTTCGTTTCCTCCTGTGCTGGTTGTTCGCCCTCCGGCAATGCTTCTATGCCTTTTTGTCTGCGTGAAACATCCATCGGACGCCAAATTTGTCGTTGAGCGCTCCGTAGGTGCCGAAGAATTTCTCCTGCAGGGGGTCGGTCACGCTGGCGCCTTCTGAGAGTCTTTCAAACAGAGTTTTCAATTCTTTGAGAGGGCCTCCTCCCAAAAAAAGACAAACGGTGTTGCCGCGTATCGGTGTTTGTTCGAGCATAAGCCAATCCGATGCCGAAATATCCACGTTGCCGCTTCTGAGTCGGGCATTGACGATTTTCTCCTGCTGAACTGCAGGCAGGTAATCCTTCGCCGGAGAATCCTTGACCTTGGTCGCAGTCAGTTGTCCGCCAAAACAGGACTGGTAGAACTCCATTGCCTGGTGGCAACTTCCATCGAATAAAAGGTACGGCGTCAAAGTTGTCATTTCATCTTCTCCTATTATTTTCTGCATGTTAGGGCCTTTCATCAAACCAGCAGTCGAAGCCGCCAACCCTGCAGCGGAGAGCGCGGATGCCAGGAAACGGCGACGCGACAACCCCCCGGCCTCGCCCACGCTTGTCCTCCTTATGGTGAAGCACTTCCTTGCCGGACCCTATTCCGCGTCTTCATGGAGTAGTCGGAGCCGTGGGCGGGGTTCTCTACATCTGCTGAAAAAAAATTTCAAGCCAAAACCCAGCCAGCCTGTCGATTTTGCATATTCCGAACCGACATACCAGTGGAGGTTCGAAAATGACGATCGACGATGTGGTGGTTGACGTTAGCCAAGATTGGGCACTTGCCTGCCATGTCCAGGAGCGGTTTATGCATGGTTCAGGTGGGAACAACCGCTCGGCGGATTACAGCGCGCGGTGTCGCCAGGTTCGAGCCATAGGCGGCGATTGCTACGATTTCATGCCTCTTGCGGACGACCGCCTGGCGCTGGCCGTTGGCGATGCCTCCGGCAAGGGTCTCGCCGCTGCGCTCATGATAGCCAGCGTCCAGTCCTCACTGCGGACAGCGGCATTGTTCGTGGGAAACGACTTGGCCGAACTACTAAAGACAGTGAATCACCAGGCATACACTTCGTCGCTTGCGGACCGTTATGCAACGTTGTTCTACGGTGTCTTCGAGCAGGCGACGCGGACGCTGCGATACGTGAATGCCGGGCACAATCCGCCGGTTGTTCTTCGCCATGACGGATCAGTCGATTGGCTCGAACCGAGCGGGGCTCCGGTTGGAATGTTGCCGGATTCGAGCTACCAGGAGAACATCCTGCAGCTGGATCCCGGCGATTTGGTCATCGCCTACACGGATGGAGTCATTGAAACGACAAATCCCGGGCGGGAGGAATGGGGAGTGCAGGGCCTCTTGAAAGCGATGGCCAACTGGGAGCCGGAACGCTCGAAAGGTGCCGAGGACCTCGTCCAGTTGATCTTCAACTCCATGGACCACTTCTCCAGGGGTTGCCAGACCGATGATGCGACGGTAGCGGTTTTGCGCGTGGTCTGAATATATCGGGTTAAGAACCGCTTGCGGCTTCTGGCGCGCACGGTCGGCCAACCGGCTCAAATTCCGCTCCTGCCGGGCAAACCGGAGTGATCTTGCACTCTTACTGTAATCAGATGGTAATCAGGAGCGAGCCGAGGTTGAGCGGGTTGTGACCGGCAAAGATTTATTCTATATTGTATAGGTAATGTCTGGTCGCGATTACCTCGGCGAATTCGAACACATCATTGTCCTGGCATTACTGCGACTGGTCGATCGGGCCTATGGCGTCACGGTCCGGCAGGAGATCGAATTCCGCACGAACCGTGAAGTGTCAATCGGCGCCGTCTATGCCACCCTGGATCGACTGGAAACAAAAGGGTACGTCAAATCCCACCGTGGCGATCCCACGCCAGAACGTGGCGGGCGTTCGAAACGCTTTTTTCGGGTCACGGCCAAGGGAATGGCGGCGGTGAACCGCACACAAGACGCACTGCAGAGCATGACCGATGGCCTAGACTTCGTCAGGAGCTACTCATGACCTCCCAGGCATTTTTCGTTCAGCCGCCACGCATCGCCGTTTGGCTCGTCAATCAATTTACTCGTGCCGAAGAAACAGAATCGATCCTAGGCGATCTGCTTGAGGAATTCTCCCATCTCGCTTCGAAATCGGGCGCTGCCGTTGCCCGAAGCTGGTATTGGCGGCAGACAGTGAAAACCATCGTGCATCTCGCCGGCAACGGATTCCGAGTGGCCCCGTGGTCGACCACTGCCGTCATCCTCGGAGGATGGTTGCTGCTGAGGTTCGTCTCTGGGCTGCCCGACCAGGTACTGTCAGCGGTGACGGACAGGTATCTGGCCTACCGGTCGACCCATTTCAAGATTTACATGTTCTGGGCAACGGACGGAATGTTGATCGGACACATCCTCGGGTCGATGCTGGTTGGGTGCATGGTCGCGTTGGCGGCCAAGGGGAGGGAGCTGGTTGCTACGACGACGCTCGGTCTGATCCAGGGCGCATTGATTGGCGCTGCTTTGCTCTGGGTAGTCGGGCATGGACCCATGGATATTGGGTGGATGCTTTGGTCATGCGCTCGTCCGTTCGCGATCGTTGTGGGCGGAGCCGTCGTCCGAAGGCGTAGATCAGCCGCGACAACTCCGCCTTCAAACGCCTGATTTACACGCCATTAATTCTGTGCGAAATAACGCCATCGTCTGCCGAAACCTGGACGTCCCGGAATCCGTACGGACCTCATGCGCTGTTGCTATGTTTGTCTCCCTTGGTTGGAGCCGGTGGTTCGCTGCGTTTTTTGCCCATCATGCCGACAGGCGGGCTAATTGCCGGCGATCCTCTGGGGCTGAACCCAGTACCCAGCTCGAGAGCGCTATTGACTGGCAGCGACGGTGATCCGCCGTATTTCTAGACAGGGGCCTGCAAACACCCGAGACGGTCTGATACTTCGCGGCTGGCAGTTCCGCAAGCGTGACCTTTCTTCGGCCCGCTGCCTACTCGCCGCCAAGCGAGCCTCCGGGCGCATGCACGCCCGATGGAGGCAGGGTCGCGAGTATCCTCAACGACTGTTGGGTGATCGGAAGGACCAGCTCATGCCCCATGAATAGAAGGCGACGATGATGAGAATATTTACCGGCAATCCAAAGACAATATAGAGCACAGGCATGAATAGGACTGTTTTTTGCAGAAACAAAGCCTGACAAAGTACCTGGAGGGGAAGGAAGAGTGCAAGGTGAGTCATGGCGATGGCCGTCAGGAACGCCTTTTTGAGCAACCCAAAATCAAAAATATAATACGTCAATCCAAACAGGAGCGGAACGATAGAGATCAATGCGATTCCAGCCGTCACGAGTCCTTCCATATAGCTGTCGGGAGTGTGTGGAAAACGCGCTGGCAGAAAGACGAAATATAACAGGGCAGTCGCAGGAACTAACAGAATCCCGCGCAGCAGATACATGACGGGAATAAGGTTACCGGAGCGAAGGAAGGTGACCGCGAACAGGGCGACCGTAATACCGCAGGTTAGCCACCAATCGAAAGCGCTTGGCAGCACAGGCTCCATGCGAAGATAAGGGATGTCGAAAGTGATGAAGGACGTCAGATGATGGTGCGCCAAACCAAGCTCTGCTCGCAGCGGTAGAATTCGGATCCCAAGCGTGATCACGCGCGTCCACAATTGGCAAGTCTTGGGCAGCAGCATGAGCCAGATCGACTGGAACAGTACAAAAAGAAAGATCGCGATGACCAGATTGATCGGGCCCAGGCGAAAGTGAGCGAGCGCACGGTGCATGGAGATCACGCCACCGCGATGTCCACGGCTGCGGACGGGATGGGCGATGCTGGAGACATCGGATCCCTTGGCAGACTTCTCGTGCTCAAAACTCGCGGAAGAAACCAAGCGTAGTTCCGCCTCTCTGGTAAAAAGGGCTGTGGTAGTAGTCGCCGACGAGATTGACGCCCCAGTTTGTACCGATCCACTGACGCCAGGTCACAGTCAGAGTTTGGCTCTGGAAGTCGCTAAGGCTCACGGTTGGCCCGATCAGTTGAAAGGCCTCTTTGCCAAAGCCGCTGCGAACTGTGAGGTAGTGCTGCTTATTTCGTCCCTGAGTGACGGCCACAAAAGCGGCCGGGGAGAAGACCGATCCTGGATTGCTGACGTTGAAGCGAATCCCTTCTTCAACGATCCAAGGTTTCGTAAAGTAATAAGTGCTGCCTAAGAAGAAGCTGTGATCGCGGTGGGCGTCCTTAGCGGCGTAATAGCCAAAGCCGAAAGTCGTGATCAACTGCTTGCGACTCATCCATTTCTTATTGATGAAACCATCGGTACGGAAGCGGGGCCAAAAAAAACCTCCGACGCTCGAACCAACCGTCAGCGACCCGTACCAGTCGGCATTGAAGTTATAGGTATCGCCGGCTCCCATGTATACGCCGGCATCGCCGAATTCGTGCTGACCATTGACCTCGGCATTCCAGACGTTGTTGCCTGTGGCGACGGTTCCGCGAGCATAGCCACCGACCCAGTGTCCGAAGCCGTTGCTTAGGTTGAGATAATCGCCGCCCGCTTCAACAAAGTCGGTCAACTGCTTGGGTCCCGGCTGCGGCGGGATGTCGGTGTCAGGCTGCAGAGGAGAAGTTGGAGCCGTATTGGCTGCGTCTGAACTGGACGAAGGCAGCACCGCGGGAGCCACGATGTCCTGTCCCCGTGCGCACGTCAGAAGGGTGAAGGTCAAGAGCAAGAGAGCGACTGCAAGTCGGCGCCGTCGTTGGTGAATGATCGTCATTTGGTTAGCGTCTCGGCTTCGAAGCAGAGATATTTCCCTTCCCCGGCTATGATCATCCAGGCGTCGTTGTCTTGGACCACCCGGGCAGATCCCTGCACGACTTTCGGTTCAGCGAACCGGCTCAGCGGAAGGCGCCACGTCTGGTGATCCAAGGTCTGTGGATGGGTCGCCTCGACCCGAATCAGGCCTGCGGTTTTCGATAGCTTCCATTTCACCTGTTTGCGGGAATTGAGGAAGTTCGCAAGTTCGGTCATGGTGTACCAACGGAATCGGCCAGCGGCCTTTAAGCGGCCGGTTTGCTCCATCCACCGGTCGATCAGATCGTGGTATTGCAGAATTCCGGGAGGATGGAAATAGACCAGTCTCACCGACTGCTGTTTTGAAGCAAAGTCGGTGATCGCGATGAGCCACCGCTCGATTTCGGACGCGGAATATCCTTCGGTACTCATTTCCTCAAATCCCGCCGCGCGATCCAAATGGAGAATCGGAAAAGCCCAGACGTTGCGGGTTTCGCGTTCCCCGTTGCGGTATCCCTGGGTGGGCCCCATTCCGGTATCGCCGGTGAAATAATAGGCAACGAAATTGTGGGACTCCAGCCAGTGCGTGACCCAAGGCGGTTGATTGCCATTGGGCGCGGAATATTCGACAACCGGCTTTTCCGTGAACTGTTCCAGCGCGGTCTTGTTGAGCACCAGGAACTTTTCCAGGTCTTCCGGACGGTCGGTTTCAACGCGAGCGGAAAAGTAGTCATGAATCCAGCCGCCATGGCTGCCAACCGAATAGCCGAGACCCATGAACTTGCGAATCAGACCCTGACTGACAGAATTGTGCTCCACGTCAAAGCCTCTGGTGTCGCCTGCCTGGCTGGCGTCGGGACCGGCTGTGATGTGAATCGAGTATGGCCCTTGTTGCATGATCTTCCACGAACTCATCTCTTGCAGAGGCTTGATTGCGGCGTTGGAATCGATGTGCCAGTTCAGTACCAGCCCTCCGACCCCGTCCGGGACGGGCATCAGATAAGGCAACGACAGTGCACGCCCAGCGAAATATTTCAGAAAAGCATGCAGCAGCAATCCGTCGGTGTTGCCTTTCAAGTACCCCAGTGGCAGGTTTACAAAAAGGACCATCCCTTTTTGGTAGGAGCTTTCGCCGGCGACGAGTCCGTTGCCGGAATGAAATAAGACTTCGCCGTTGTAGTTCCCCGAAGTTACAAAGCTGGGATACTCCAGATCACCATATTTGTAGCGCCTGAGTTCGGTCTCGAACTTGCCGCCTGGGGGGGTGTTGAGATCATCCTTGGATGCGGTGGCCTTGGTTTCTGCGTGAAAGGGATAATATTTCCCCGGTGGTATTTCCATCCGGTCGACGATGGCGTTGGTGCTGGTGACTTTGTTCCATTGAATTGTCTTGTCCCCGAGCTTGTCATAGAGCGCATAATCCACACCCACCAGGTCCGATAGGCGGGAACGCCCGGTTGCAAAAGCGCCATTCAGTGAGAGCGTGCCGGCGTCGTAAACCAGCATCAGCTTTCCGCCGTCGGCGACAAAGCGGTGCAGAGTAGAGATAAAAAGATCGCTTGCCTGCTTGTGGATGGAGTCGGGCAGGATCACTCCGGCGCACTCGGACTCACCCCACAACGGCCGCAGGAAATCGGAGTCATGAACCGGAACCACGTGAAAACCCTCTTCACTGCCGGCATCGAGCCACATGGCGACCTTGGGATCAGAGAAACTGGTTCCGTCCGGCACCAGCAGAAGAATGCGGTCAGCCGTTGAGCGAAAGCGGTCGCGGGTCGTCCAGGACGCAAGCATCCAAGCGATCAGGACCGCGAGGATGACGCTGCCGGCTGCGATGAGGGTTCGGTGGCGCTTCATAGGCTAGCCACCACGTGGCCACGCTCGCGAGCCCACAGGGTGCCGAATACGACTACCCCCTCTTCCACTTCAATTTCCGGCGCACTGACGGTCGTGGGGTATTCCAGGGTGCCGCAATGGGTACCCGCCGCCATGACCAGTTCGCGCTCGGCAATCACTGGCCCGTGAATCGCACA
>Ga0193726_1003246_pt1 | contig 10465 bp, 3 predicted proteins | sample H2c1metaG_FD_144928 | JGI IMG/M metagenome (GOLD analysis project Ga0193726, IMG submission 144928) | Soil microbial communities from a riparian zone of the East river system, Colorado, United States - H2c1 | ecosystem: Environmental > Terrestrial > Soil > Riparian zone | place: USA: East River... | reverse complement strand
CGTCGGAATAAACCGCGTCGTAACCTTCCCGTAATTTTTCTTCGACCGATTCGAGCGCCGACCAATCGAGAAGGTCGTCATGGTCCAGGAAGCCGACATAATCGCCCTGGGCGAGGTCGAGCGCGCGGTTGTTCGCCGCACTGATGCCGGCGTGGGCAGCGAACTCCACGCGCACGCGCGGGCTCACGCGGCTTAAATTTTCGAGCAACTTCCTCGTTTGCCGGTTCTGGGAGCCATCGTCGATGATGCACCATTCCCAATCGGCGAACGACTGGTTGAGAAGACTGAGGGCGGCTTCCGCCAGCCACCCCGGCTTCGTGTCATAAGTCGGGGTGATGAGAGTGAAGCGCGGCTTCTCCTTTTGTGCGACCCGCCGGGCGTGCTGCGCGAAGAGCGGTTCAAGACGCTCAAAAGCTTCGCTGGCGGCAAGAGGTCCCGACTTCGGGATTCGGCCGCCGATCTTGTTCTCTTGCGTCCAGGCGCGATCGGTCTGCGATTCCTCTTCGGAATCTGGCCCGCGTTCTCGCTCCAACCGATGTTCGAAAAATAAACGCCAGTCCGATCCCTGTTCGATCGCTTCCAGCCGGACTGTGGATGTGCCGCGCGGAACAAGGATTTCGATCGTGAAACCGCTGTGGCGGGCGAGGGGATACTCGCGGAACGAGCAGGCCAGGTCAGGCCGTTCCAAGCCGTAACGCGCCAGGCGCCCTTTCTGGCCGATCTTGGCTCGCACACCTGCGATCTGTCTTCCGCTACGGGAGAAACACCAGCCTTTGATGAGAAGTATCTCGCGGTTCGTTTCCCATTGGGCTGGCAGATCGAGCGCAAAGGTGAGATCGCCGTCGGCCGTCTCGGGTTCTGCTCTTGGAGAGCGATTGAAAAGTTTCCAAAGTGGTTTGACCGCCTTCCAGGCTGCCGAGTGTTGAATTTGCTCGAGCAAACGTTCGCGATTCTTCAAGCGCGCCGATGTTTCGGCCCGCTTGGCTTTCAGTTCCCATGTTTCGCGCACGGCGCGTTCGAGACGCGTTTGGAGCGTTGTGGTTTCGGTTTGCAGCAAGCGAACCAGAATCTTGATGGAGTGGAGCTCCTTGTTCGCTGACTCAAGGGCAGCGGGCAAGGATGGTTCGCCAGCGCTGCGCGCAGAAAGGTGTTGGCGCAATTCGATCAGCGAGGCTCGAAGCTGATCCAGCTTCGTCTGCAAGTTTCGAAAATGATCGTCGTCGTTCGGCACAGGAGAAGAAATCAAGTTAGGCCGTTCCGATCTTGTGGCCACGAGACGGGAAAGCGTCTCTTTTGACAAGAAGCAACAGCCAGCCCAGTAAGGCGATCACGCCAGCGCCGGCTATCCATAAGGAAAGCGTCAAGTAACGCGGCCAATAAGCAAAAGAAACGTCGTACTTCCCGGCCTTTGGGATGAAGAGACCCTTGAAGGCAGAATTGACACGAAAATAATTCGCCGGCTTGCCGTTCACCCGCACTTGGAAATCTCCGGGGACGAATGCTTCTGTGAGAACAATCACTCCGGGCCCAGCTGCGTTGACCTTAAAGGACGTCGTGTTGTTTGTGAAAAGGTATTCTGTTGCCGGCGTGGCTTTCCGGTCAATTGACAGTGTCGCGGCGCTCGTGAAGTCGGAAAGCTCTCTTTGCTGATCCAATTCTTCCCTGGGGATGCCCGCGAAAGGCCTACCGTCGCTCCGCCTTAGTAGGTCGATGAATTCACTTTCCTCCTTGTAGGCAACCACTCGATCGGTGAAAAAAGCTCGAGGCCAAACGTGTTCGGACTCGAACACATCGAGGTCCAGCGACGCGATCTTAGGCAGAGAGAGAACCGGCTCGTTTTCCATCCCTTTGTCACCAAAAAAATAGCGGACGTTCAGCATGTTCGAGAGCGACAAATTGGTGCGGAGAAACTCATGGTCGATTCCAAAGCGCCAACTACCAAAGAGGAGCTTGACTCCGGAAGCGCTCATCAAGGCGCGGTAGTGCTTGTTCAGAAGAGGATCCGGGCCGTCGATCTGCTCCACTCCCACCGCTCCTCCGTATCCGGGGAAGAAGGCGGAGCCGAGCCCGGCGGATCGTGATGGTTCCGCAGCGTGGGCCTTTACCAGCTTGAGGGCTGGGGAAGAGTCAGTGAGCAGGTTTACACGAGGTTGGGGGTTCATGACGTAAGCATCGAATCGTGACGCCAGATGCATACCGTGACGCCAATGAAGCAGAGTAAACAGGATGAGAAGGGAAAGAACCGGTAGGATGCGATTAGCCTTTCTTAAGAGCGCGAAACGCCCAAGCCAGGGCAACAGAGTCACTGCCAGCAAGAGTGAGAGTGAATAGCCCCAGAAAAAGTTAGATTTCGAGATGTGTTCGCTCATGGCTATGGTCGAACGCATGCTCATCTCTGTCGACCCAAGGTAAAGGGCGATCAAACTGGCGAGAACAGCAATTACGCGCCAGTAGGTCTGTTTGAAGTCGGCGGTCTGCGAATCGTTCCAGAAGGTCTTGATGCCAAAGCCCGCGAGGACAAGCAGGCAGACGATCGCCACACAGGAGAAGGTGTTATCGATATGAACGATATTTTTCAGCAATGGCACTCTTATGATCCATTGTGCCGGCACGACAGCGAAGACAAAAGCCAAGGCGATAAGGCTGGTTATGGTGAGCCCCCACGACAACCTCCCTGGATCCGCTCGTCTGGGGCTAAAGAGAAACCAGAGCACGGCGAGAAGCGCGAGAAAATTCAGGGAAGGATCGAGCTGGGCTTCACTGAGATTGAACTGACGATAAAAGATATCGTCAAACAAACCGATCAACAGGCTGGGTGTAATCTGGAATGCGCCGCCGGCATCGTAGACGGTCAGGGAGTTATGGAGCGCATGAAAAAAGGTGAGCCAGATGGGCATGGAGATGGCCACAAAAAGGCCTTTGACTACGAGGACTTGGAACAGCCTCACCCATTTCCCCCCCACAATCGGATTGCCAAGCAAGAGTGCGAGAAGGCCGCAAGAGTTTAGCGCCAGAAGAAGGATGTCAGCTTCCTTCGGGCCACCGCTATTGAGGAGCATCCAATCGGCCAGGACCATCGCGCCGAGCCAAACGGCGGTGTCCTTGCCCGGCCGCGAATCGATCAGCTTGAACCAACAAAGCAAGACTGCGGGAGCGTAGCAGAGCGTAAAGAAGACGGGATGGGCATATCGATAAGAGAAAAATCCAATGAAGGGAGCAGACGCCGCGATAATTAAGGCCGCGGGGAGATGCCTGACTGTCTGGAAAACACAGAGCCCGATGCAGGTAGCGAAGAAGAACTTGGCCAGAATGTACTTCAGGTCCCAGGCCGCGCTGGAAGCCCCGCCGAGCAGAACAACCAGTTGCAGCGGATCGGCGCACATCGACAAGCCCTGGCCAAGTAACGGTAATCCGGTGGAGTTATATCGGTTCCAGAGCGGCAGCTCGCCATGCTGGAACAAGGCCCTGGCCTCAACCACAGAGTACGGCCAGTTTTGCCACATAGCGGCGCCGAGGTCCGCTCCCTTCTCATCATCTGTGGCGACGTCCTCATAACCCGGCAGCGTCGGCATCTTGCCGTAGAGCAGATACGTGTGGCTATGGTTGTTCGGTGAGAAAAAGCTCTTCCCAAAGAAAACAACAGGATAGCAACTCAAAACCACGAAAAGCGCTGCGACAACGAGCACTGCCTGTTGAGGATGATGGGCGGACCATCTCCGTATTTTCGAACCCCAGCGAAGGGATTCTGTTGTGACCCTTACGATCCGGAGAGCTGGTGCAATTAACAGACCAATCCCAAAGGCTGGAAGGAACGAAAGTAAGAAACGGCGTGCATAGGTGCGCCAGGAATCTCGCGTGAAAGTCTTGAGAACCAAAGGTTGTTCCAAGTCCAAGGTGAGGATCGGATCGACTGCGGTGGAGGCCGTCGTGAGACTCACGCCGGCGGAGTCCCGTTCGAGCCGTTCGATTTGCTGCGAGGCCTTAACCTGCGTCGGTTCAATGGTTCGGACAAGCCGTCCGCTCCGAGTAACGACGCGAAGCTGGGACAGAGCCATGACGTTTCCCGGTCGATCCGTTGGATCAAATCTCAAGAGCGAATATGTGCCGTCAGGCAGGGGGAATTTGTAATCAACGTCGCGATTACCACCCTCAACCGGCAACCGGACGGAGTTGGCGTCGTTCATTCCCGAACCGGCACCGTGGTAAAGTTGAGCATTACCGACCAGCGACGCACGCATTGTCATCTCCAAATAATATGCCGCCTGTCGTGCCCGGGGCCAGACCGTGAACGCGGTGGCGACGAGCGCGGCAATGACGATAGCCAGGTCAATTTCCGATTTCGAACGGAAGAGCTTCATGCGAAGAGCGTCTTAAACATCAATCGATCGATATTCACAATCGGGCTAGAGTTCATCCCCAGTAGCGAGTTCAGACTATTTTCTTTTCGAGCTCTCACCTTATCTGCCCGAAAGGGAATCTGGAGGTGTAGCCCGGACTTCGAGCTTGGTGATAACGTAATCTCCCGCTGACATACCCGGATCCACGCGTAGCTGACCACCGGCTAATTGTGAGTCTGTCAAAGCAAAGTAAACGGTATTTGCGCCGTGGCGTAGAAATCTGTTGATGACGTGGCCACCGTAGCCGGGCACTCCAAGGGGCAAATAGAATACTTGAAAACCGGTATCAGCCGGGACCTCCAGGTCGATTCGAACCACGGCTCCGCCCTGACTACCCGTCGGAAAACGTGGCAGCAAGATCTGAGGATCCGCTCCGCTCGCAGTAATTGTAAGGCCGGTTCCGCCGGTCGAAAATTGGCTCTGATTCAGCGGAGTAAGACCTTCAAAACGACTCGCGGCATCCAGACTCAGCAAAGCCTCTGCCGAAGCATAAAATGCCTCCATGAGTCGATCCTGCAAATCCTCATCCCCTTCCAACACTGCCGTATCCGCCATTCGCCTTGCCTGTTCATCCAATTCAGTTCTTGGTATGTCGGGTAACGCTGTCAACCGGCAGAGGACGTCCGTTTGGAAAAAGCGGCGTGCTTCATTGGCTACCCGCACTGAAAACGAAACCACCGCTACATTTTGCGCTCCGCCCGCCAGACCCAAGACTCGCCGCGAAGTCCTTAGATACGGAGTTATGATAAAGCCGCTCGAAGCCATGGACGGAATGATCCTATAACTGGTGCGGTGGCCAAAACTATTCGTGACCCGAATTGTAACAATAGGCGCCTTGTAGAGCAGATTCAAAACGCGGCCTTGCAGGGATTGTCTAATGTCCAATTGAAGCCACAAGGGCTGCTCGCTGGCAGGAACTGCGTGTTCGGAATCGAGAGCCAGTGACTCGGGGGCCGCCGCGCTAGCTGAAGGAATGGGCTTTGCCGGTTGAATTCTTTTCCAGAGTGAATAACCCTTTTCGTCAAACAAAGGCTTATAGGTCAATAGTAGTTGCCTGAGCACTCCGGCGTCGTCCAAAGCCGGATATCGATTGTCGACGGCCTGGTACTTGAAAAGGACATAATCCGGTGCGTGGACGGAGGAGTAGAATGCAGTATTGGCTGTGATCAGAGCCGGCGTGTATGCGCTATACCCTTGAAATACGGGGCGGGGGGTATAGTTAAGATCGTTTAGGAGAGCGATCCCCTGCTCATAACCCAAGACATCAATGGTCTGTTGGCGCACTTCCGCCTGGACGCGGGGAAGAGCGTGAGCCGACTTTGCGGCGGTGAGCTGGGTCCGGAGTTGGCGGGTGGCCGTGGGAAGCCCCGTAACGACGGTCCAATTCGCCTGGAGCCTTCTGACGGTATCACCAAGGGAAGTGGCCAACGCGTTCGGTCTTTGCAAAGCAATCCCGAAAAGACAAATGACGAAAACAAGAAGGTTAACGGTGTAACCGATGTAGCGGACAATAGGCTTGGGCTGCACGACGATCCACATGACGAGCAAAACGATTGGGCAGAGCGAAAAAAAACTCAGCACATGGTCGTCCGCGCGGATGAAAGCACGGTTCCAACTCAAGAACGTCTCACCCGCGAGAAAAAGCCCGATAAATAGCACAGATGGTTGGCGTGAATCGATCAAGATCAAACCACATTGAAGTAGTCCTAATAAGGCCGCAATCAGCCCTGTAAGAATGATCGCGTTGCCACCGGCGGGGATACCCATGGCTTCCTTATAGCCAAGACAAATGTCCAGAGATGTCGTGATGTAGGAGAGCAAATTGCCATATTGTTGACCGGCGATCCCCCAGGACAAAAGAAGGACAATTAAGAAGACGAAGCCAAGTAGGAGGGCGCGTGCCGGCTTCCGGTCTTTGCAGTAGAAAGCCAGCAGTAGCGTCAATAGGAATATCGCCAGGAGAAAGTAAGTAAACTTAATCAGCGAAAAGACCGCGAGGAGCAATCCGGTCAAGATAACGAGTGCCGGGTTGGCGCTTCCTTGCTTGAACAGCAAGGCAGCCAGGCAAGAAATGACGAGAAAGTAGAGCGCGTCCGAAGTGCCGTCGGCCCAAATAAAGGGCAAGACGAAAAAAAGAAAAAATGGTCGCCAGAAAGCTGGTAACCGAAAAAGGGTGACGCACAGGATGACAGCGAAAAAGGTCTTGCTGACAAATTCCCAGATGACTCTGGCGTGAAACAATTCTCCGGTGTAGACGAAAGCAATAAGGTGTCCGAGAGGACCGTGGGTAAACACGACATCCTTTCCGAATTGGAGACCTTGTGCGGAAAAATGTATTAACGCTCCGCACCAGGACGGGTCGAGCTCGGGAGTGACTGGAGAGGATGGTAGGGAGAAGAAGTCCAGCCAAAGCACACCAAAAACAAGTACCAGCAACAGGATGGCGAGCCACCGCCGTTGAACCAGGGATCGAAGAGTACGCAGATGAATCGAAGTGATAAGCAACTCCTGGATTCACTATGGGCGGCGGCTGCACCGGCAACAAGCATGAATCCGGCGCCGTTTATCTCCACTTCATATGCTGAAAGCGCGCGCGGCGTGAGCAAGCCTTAACTATGCGAAACGATAGCCGATGGCCATATAGAAAATGCCACGACCGTCGGGTCCATGCGGGTTTTTAGAAGACGTAAGCTTCGACTACCCCGACGCCCGTTCCATTGTTCTTGCCGCTAAGAATCGCGGTATACGCCCCCGGTGCGGGGTTCGAAAGCAGAAGCGCGGATTCGGCATCGTTTGTGGGCTGCAGACCAGTGGATTGGATTAACGCCTGGTTCGTTCTCCAATCATCGTTCGAGTCGATCATCGTGCCATTGGCGTCGTGCAGTTCCAGCATCGGGTCGAGCAAAGGGTTGGTAACGCCGAAAGCGCTGAGAGATGGTCCGATGCCGCGAATCACAACGGTGGAAGCTCCGGTGCCGCCTCCCAGGATGAATCCACCAATCATCACATTGTCGTCGGTCTGAACGAAGCCGCGCGTGCTGATGTTAGCCAGTTTGGAACTTTTATCGGCGTCGAGATCGTAGCCTTCGACGACCGCGATGCCGGTGCTGTTATTCGCGCCGTGAATCACGGCTGTATAAGCGCCCGGACTGAGTGTGGCAATGATAGCCGCTTCAGCGACATTCGCGGGAGCCAGAGCGCTGGCCTGGATGTCGATGCTTTGATCGGAAGTGAGAAGTCCGCCGACCAGGGTGGAGCGCCAATTATCGTTACTGGCGATGATCGCGCCCGTTCCGTCGTGGAGTTCCAAGACCGGATCCTGCAACGCACCAGCTAACGGCAAAGAGGGACCTATCGCGCGGATCATCACTCTCTTGGCGATCGGTCCCTGAATGATAAAGCCGCCAATCAGGACGCTCTGCCCGTTGCCGACGGGAAGGCGCGTCGAGATGTTCAGCGCTGAGCTGGCTGGAGGCACGGTGGCGAAGGAACTCGATCCAACTACAAGAGTGTGAATTCCGTCGACGGATGTCGGCACAAGACCGGAACTGCTGCCCTGCGGCGTTCCGTCGAGAAACGGAGTCCCAACACTGGAGGTGTAGCCGAGGAATGACGGGATCGGTAAGGTTTCGCCGGGCGCTCCTGACGAAGAGGTCGTCGCCGGCACCATCAAGATCGCGCCGGTGCTGGCCGCCGCTCCCAGGGCGATATTTGGCACGGGTGCTTTCACACAGGTGCTGTTATCGGCGAAGGTCAGCGTCAGGGCGTTGACCTGTGCAACTGTCCGGCCGCCTATGGGGGCGTCGAAGAAGTAGGCACTCTGGTCGGAGGGAAAAATTTGGTTCGCCTTGAATTGCAGCCGGTTAAACGGCGCTGAGGTGCGGTAGCCGTCGTAAATTGTGGCAGGGCTTCCCGAGTTGTTGCTGATGACACAGTTTTGGATCGCGCCGGTCATATCCATGGGCGGCAGTCCGCTTCCGCCGGCATCCGCAGTTGTCATGATCGCGGAACCGCCGCCGGAACCGGTGATTCGATTATCGACGAAAGAGCAGGCGGTCACCTCCAGGTTGCCTCCGAACATGGTCAGCCCTCCGCCCAGCAATCCGGTACTGTTACCAGCAAATGCGGTATTGGTGATCGTCGCGCTGCATTCGCGCACAAGTTCAAAGCCGCCACCGTATTGTCCACTGCCGCATTTTTGCACGATGCATCGATCCGCCAGCAGTGTGACGAAATCGCCCGTCAGTGCGCCACCGGTGCCGTTGCCGGCGGGGTCGGCCGTGACGAGATCCGAGAAAACGACGCGTTTCAGATTGACGGTGGCGCGGTTGGTTTCCAGCGTCCCGCTCTGATTAACGCCCAGCCCGTACATCGAATGCAAATCGCCCGCGACAAAAATGGCGCCACCCTGATGCGCGGAAACTACGCCGCCACCCGGGCCTCGAAACAGACAGTCTGTTACGGTGAGGCTGGCGGAGGGACGATTGACTGTTCCCCCGAGCGTGCTGTCGCCAGGGTTGTCGTCTGAAATGACAAAGATAGCGCCGCCAAGGCCATCGGGGCTCTCGCTTCCATTTGCTTCGTTACCCTGAAAGACACAACCTTGGAATTGGTTATCCGTGCGGTAACCGGCAATCGCGCCTCCCTGCTTCGCAACGTTGTTTATGAAGCGACAGTTGTAAAAACGCCCTCGGGTGTGATCCTCTAGCTGAATCGCTCCACCTGCGGTGGGCGCGGTGAACGTCCCGTTCGGATCGCGCAGTACGATATTGCCGGTGAAGAGGCAGTTGCTTACCACGAGATCCATCACGGGCGTTGTGACGGGTTCTGTCCACGGGCCGTAGACGTAGATCGCGCCACCGACGTACCCTGCCTGGTTGTTTTCGAACCGCGAGTTATCAATGTGGATCGTAGACGCGTTGCCATGAAGCGCGCCGCCCGCGGAGAAATCCGAGTGACCCGGCAGATTGACGCGATTCCCGATGAATTGGGAATCGCGGATATAAACCCGGGATTTGTCGGCACTGAAGCCACCCGCGAAATGCTTCGAGGTGTTGCCAAACCAGGCGCACGACTCGAACGATACGGTTGAGGAAGCGATCCAGAGGGCGCCTCCGCCGGTGGTGGGCGCATTTCCGGCGTTGTTCTGAAAGACGCAGGAGAGGAAGGTAGCCTGGACGTGATCCATGCTCATCGCCCCGCTGTGGAACTCTCTGGTCGAAACGCCGTTGGCGAAGGTGAGTCCTTGGAATGTTACTGGCTTGGGAGTTGTGAACGTTAGAATTTCGCTCGAGCCGCCGCCATTCAGGACGACGGAGGCGCCGTTGGCGGCGCGGATCGTGAAGCCCTTGGTTCCGCCGCCAAGGTCAGGAAAAATCGTCCAGCCGCCTGGTGGGGCATTGTAGGTTCCCGCGGCGAGTTCAATTATTCCGCCCTCCGGAACAGTGTCGAGGGCGTTTTGGAGCGAGCCTTGAGTTGGACTGATGTGGATGATCGATTGCGCCCGCAACGAAGCCGTCATCGTCAGGGCGCCAACAAACAGGGCAAGGCAGACCCGCGCACGAAGCGTGGAGGACGAGAAAAGTGAACTGGGCATTGGATTGTTCGACGCGGCGTGAAAGGAGATTTTACACGAGAAGCGTCAATCATAAAACAGCCGGTTTTGCGCCACGAGTGAGTGAAAATTCGCAAAGCCGAAATGATCTTTTGGACCCGATCCGTCACGGTTCGCGAAGACCGCCAGCTAATGTAACTTTCGGATGTCTGTCTTCACGATTTACTCGGCATGTCGCTCCCGGAAGCCAACTCATTAAAAGTCCCAGCGAAGTTGGCGCACGTCTCTCATTATTGGGAGGAGCAGTTTGAGAAGAACCGAGCCGATGCGTCGCTCTGGACGAACAATGACATTGTCACACGTCATATTTACCGCCTGATTTCCGGCGGGAGCGAAGACCACTGGCTGTCGTGGTTTCTCAACCATTACCTGCGGGATGGCGTCGTTTTCGAAAAATCACTCAGCGTTTGCTGCGGAGATGGCGCGCACGAATTGGGACTCGCGAACACGGGGC
>Ga0193726_1003245_pt1 | contig 10471 bp, 9 predicted proteins | sample H2c1metaG_FD_144928 | JGI IMG/M metagenome (GOLD analysis project Ga0193726, IMG submission 144928) | Soil microbial communities from a riparian zone of the East river system, Colorado, United States - H2c1 | ecosystem: Environmental > Terrestrial > Soil > Riparian zone | place: USA: East River... | reverse complement strand
GAACATGATTTGCAATGTCCAGATTGACCGGCGCCGGGCTTGCGGAAATCTCCACGCGACGCGTGTCGGCATTGGCGGCCAATCGGAAGTCGATGGATTGGAAATTCACCATCAACGCGTCGGGAAGCACGTTATAGGAGCGATTCGGGCGGCCATCGAAAGCGCCGGGATCCTCGTTCGCCACTGAAAATGCCGTGTCGTCGATCACGATGTCGCCAGGAATCGATTTCAAGCCCTGCGCGCGCAAGCCCTGCACGAAGCTCCACCATCGTTCCAACGTCATGTACGGATCGCCGCCGCCCTGCAGGTACAGATCGCCATCGTGAACCGACGCCCGGGTCTGCCAGATGAACGTCGGACCCAACATGTCGAGCGCGGCAAACGTGGTGACAGTCTTGATGGTGGATGCCGGGCTGCGCGGCGTGTCCGGATTGTGACTCATGACGACGCGGCCTGTGTCCGGATCGACGATCACGAAGCTGACAGCGTTGCCCGGCAGGCGTTGCGCGCCGATCAGCTGGGCGATGCCGGCCGGAACGGCTGTGCCGGATCCGGCCGCAATCGAGCCGCCGGACAGCACGATGCAGGCCAGGCAGGCAAGCGCAATGCGATCGAGCGCGAATCGGTACATCATCAATCGAGCGGCAGCGCAATACGCTGCCAGGCGCGCGAGCGCCAACGTAGGAACAACGTGAGCCCCAGGAAAAAAATGTAGATCAATGCCGCAAACCAGCCGCCGACCGCACCCAAGCCATACTGCGGCAACCAGTCGACCCAACCCTGGCCGTCTGCAAACGAGAGACTGTGAGCCAGCGGCACGAAGATGAGCCACGATAGCGCGAGCACCATGATCGCCGGAAGACGCACATCGCCGGCGCCGCGCAAATTGGCGCTGCTGCTGATGTTCAGGCCGTCGAACAATTGGTATCCCGCGGCAATCCATAGCAGCGTGCCGGCCCGCATCACCACCTGAGCGGCATGGGGATCCGCAGCGTTCGTGAAAAAAGGTAAAACCGAGGGCCCCAACGCCGCCAGCAGCACGCCGATCGCGCCCATGTAGATCACGGCGATCAGGATGATTCCGTTGCCCACCTTCAGCGCCCAGTCCTTGTGATGCGAGCCGATTGCCTGACCCACCAGCGTGGTACCCGCCATTGCGATGCCCACCCCCGGCATGTAACAAAACGAAGTCAGCATCATGACGATCTGGGTCGAGGCGCCGTCAACGGTGCCCAATCGCACCTGCATCAGCTGGAACAGAGCGAAGCCTAGAATATCCGCGGCAATCAGCAGTCCCATGGGAAAACCCAACTGCATCTGGTGCCACAGCGTGCGGCCGTGCAGCCGCATGGTCAGATGCGATCGAAAGCGCCTGCGTGTCGGCGGCGCCAAGAACCAGATCAAGGCCGTGCCTACGCCGATCAATTGTGCGGCGTTGGTCGCCCACGCGGATCCTGCGACGCCCATGCCGAGCTTGAACATGAACAACTGATTCAGCAACGCATTGACCAGTGCTACGCCGACCGCGATCCGCAGCGTCACCGTGGGGCGGCCGATGCCATTGAAGAAACCCAATACCGCCCACAGGGCCACGCTCAAGGGTGCGCCCAGCATGCGCGGAAACCAATAGGTCAGAGCGAGACGCTGAATTTCCGGCGGCAGGCCGAAGGGACCGAAGATCTGCGCGCCGGCCAGTGCCAGCAGCGTAAACGCCGGCACCGTGAACAGCGAGGCCCACAACGCGGTCCAGGTGGCCTGTGATGCGCGCGCATAGCGGCCGCCGCCGTAAGCCTGCGCCACCAAGGTCTGCACGGCGAGTCCGACGCCGCCCAAAAGCAGCACGAAGACCAGGACGGGCCAGTAGACGGCGCCGATTGCCGCGGTCGCGTCCGGGGATACGCGTCCGATGAACCACGTATCGGTGGCATTCAGCACCGCTTGCACGGCGCTGTTCACCATGAACGGAAACGCGAGGTTGGCGACGGCCAGGTAATCGAGGCGCGGGCGGCCGCTCCTGCTCAGCGCTTGTCCGGGAAGCAATTTTATCGGCTCGTCCACTTCAGCATTCTACAGTACTGGTGCGCAGGCTATTCCCAGGTAGGATGCGTGAATGTCCGCGAAGCTGCGACGCAATTATTCCGGTGAATTTCTCGTGTGGAGCCGCGGCAATCACGCATGGCAACTTTCCCGAGCAGCACCGCACGAAATGACGGTGTTTCTGCGCGACGCAGAACAGGGTGCCGCGCAGGGCTTCGGCATCGGGCCGATCGTCGAACTCGGCATCGAATGGCAAGCCGAGAAAGCGCTTCTGACGTTCCTGGCGGGCGACAAAGTCGCGAGCGTCGAGGCCGCGAGCGTGATAGTGCACGAACCCCTGGGGGATCTATACGAAAGCCTACCGTTGGCGAGCATCGACGCCGACGCCCGGCGCTTTTGGCACCGGGTATTTCGCTTGGTGCGCATCCCCGGCGGCCGCTACCTGCTGAAGCTCCTGACGCGCTCAGGCAAGGGGTAATAGGGGCCCGCCTCGAAGCGGGAGGTGCATCACAAGAGGGGGCGCTTATTGTCAATTTTCAAGGGTTTGCGCCTTAGGCTCGCGCCCCCGACCCGCGAATCTTTACGTTGAACTGCGACGCTCGTCAAGGCTGTCAAGCAGGGATTCCAGCACATTGATTCGTGGCTTTAACCTCAAGAATCTCCCGAGATGGCCTCAGTGCTGGATATCAAGTCTAACGCCGTCGAACCGCATTCCGCGGACGCATCGTTCGACCCGTACGGCCGATTGCTGCGCATGCTCATGCCGAGCCTGCGCGGCGTGGTCATTCACGACGGCTATTCGAACCTGGTGTGGGCATCCGACGAATGGGACTTGAGCGACGAACCGCAGCTCATCAAGGATGCCATCGCCAACGCGCTGTCGGACACCGCCGAGTATGCGGGTATCGCTCGAACCATCGATGCCGATCGGGTGGTCTACTCCTTCGCCGTGCGTGGCGAACACATCGAATTGTTGGGAATCGTCAGTCTGGTGGTGAGACTGTCGGGAGTACAGATCGAACCGCGGCCTCTGCAGACGGTTCGACAACTGGTTCAGCCGGCGCTCGAGTGTCTGCGCCGCGAGTTGGCGCTGCGCGTGAAATTGGGATCCAGCGAGCGCGATCTGAATGTCAAGGAGCGCGACCTGGAACTGATGATGGAAATCACCTCCAACCAGGCCGCGGGGAGCGAAGCCGATGAGTTTTCGCAAATCCTAAAAACCGGCCTCGACCGCATGGGCTGCGCATTGGCCGCGCTTTGGGTACCCGACAAGAATATCTCCGTGTCGATGACCCGCAGCGGGACACCGATGGCTCCGGAAGCGCTGCAGCGCGCGCAGCATCACCTGACGGCGTGGATGCAGATGCAACAGCGCACCATCGTCATCAATCACATTTCCAAGGTCGCAACCGACGTGGCTGCGCCCTACAAGATATTGGCCTGCCCCATCCGGCATCATTCTGAGCGCGTCATGGGCGTGCTGGCGCTGTTCAATCCGCCGAGTGCGCAAGACTTTGATTTGCAGCAAACGCGGGTCGCCGAAATGCTGGCGAAGCGCTCGACCAACATCATCCAAGCGCAGTACGACACCAGTACCGGCCTGATGACCCGCCAAGCGTTCGAGCGTCACGCGAGCAGCGTGCTGGCGGCGGGGACGTCGGCCAGCTCGCATATCATTTTGTATCTCGACATCGATCGACTGCATGTCATCAACGAAACATTCGGCATGCACGTGGGCGATGACGTCATCGTCAGCGTCGCTGACCGTATGGCCAAAACCTTGCCGCCCGAGGCGCTGTCCGCGCGCATTTCCGGGGACCGGCTCGCGGCGCTGATTCCCGGCTCCAGCATGGAGGCGGCCGCGGTGATTGCCGAGCAGATTCGGGCGGCCGCCGAAGGCATCGTGCCGCGCGCGGGCCAGGGCGCCTTCGAAGTATCGGTGTGCGTGGGCGTCGCCCCGATCGGCCGCTCGGACAACCCGCTCGCGCATGCCCTGGCCACCGCGGAAATCGCCTGCAAGGCTGCAAAGGATCGGGGCCGCAACCGGGTTGAAATGTTTCAAGATTCGGACCAGAGCATCATCCGGCGTCACACCGACATCATGGTGATCGGTCAGCTGCGCGAAGCGCTCGACACCGATGGTTTCCGGCTCGATGCCCAGCCCATCCTGCCATTGCGCGGCAATTACGGCCGGCCACGGTTCGAACTCCTGATCCGCATGCTCGGCGAGAAGGGCGAAATCATTCCGCCCGGCAAATTTCTCTCTTCGGCAGAACGCTACCAGCTGATGCCCACCGTGGACCGCTGGGTCGTTCGCAAAGCATGCGAACTGCTCGGGGCACATAGTGCCTCGGTCGGCGAGGAATTCGCGCGTTTCGCCATCAATCTTTCCGGGCAATCGCTGCAGGACGAGTCTTTCCTGGGGTTCGTGGTCGAACAGCTCAAGGCCAGCGGCTTGCCGGCCGGGGTGCTGTGCTTTGAACTGACCGAAACGGCGACGATCGGCAACCTTGAAAAAGCGCAGGTCTTTATGCGCACCTTGCAAGAACTGGGCTGCCAGTTCGCGCTGGATGATTTCGGTACCGGCGTGAGCTCGCTGGCCTATTTGAAGGATCTGTCGGTCAACTACATCAAAATCGACGGCACCTTCGTGCGCGATGCGATTACCAACGCGCGCTCTGAGTCGATGATCAAGGCAATCGCGCAACTCGCGAAGGTCATGTGCATGGAAACCATAGCGGAGTACGTCGAGACCGACGTGTTGCGCGTGCGCATGGCGGATCTCGGCGTGGACTACGGCCAGGGTTTCGCCATGGGCAAGGCGCAGCGCCTCGAGGACCTGTTGCAGGAGCTGGCCATTTACGAAGCGACGGTGAGCAATTGGGGCGCGCCTGAAAACGCGACCGAGCGGGTCACTGCCGAGCACTAGCCGTAGCTTCCGTAGCTTGCTCCGCGGCCGCCGTCGGTGCAGTCCTACAATAATTTAAAGGTATTCCCCACAGGCAAACGTTTTTGCGCATGTCTTAATGAGACATGCTCATATTGACCCGACGCGCTGGGGAATCGTTACGAATTGGTGACGACGTTGAAGTGACCGTGATGGCGGTCAACGGTTCTCAGGTACGCATCGGCATCAAGGCGCCCATCAACATCAGCGTCGACCGCGAAGAAGTCGCCGAACGCAAGCGCCGGGAAAAAGAACACCCGGTCAGCTCCGTGCATCGCTAGCCGCTTCCCAGCCGCGCGATTTAAGGTTATCTTTAAAAAAACCGAAGAAGGACCTGTCGAGCGCCCCGGTGCGGACCAGGTGTGGCGTTCTTTATTTATGACAACCCCAACGACTGCCGCGCCGGAGTTGCTCGTCCAAACCTGGTTTAACACCGATCGCCCGCTCACGCTTTCTGCGTTGCGAGGGCGGGTGGTGGTATTGGCCGCATTTCAAGTGCTGTGCCCGAATTCCATCGCTTCCGGCGTGCCGCAAACGCAAAGGATCTTCGAGACCTTCGCGCCGAGCGATGTCACTGTCATCGGCATGCACACCACATTCGAGCATCACGATGCGTTCAACGCCGCGGTGCTGAAGGCTTTCATTCAGGAATATCGCTTGAAGTTTCCGATTGCGCTGGATCAACCGAACCCGGCGAGCCCGATCCCGCACACCATGGACCGGTACAAGATGCGCGGCACGCCCAGTCTGGTTTTGATCGACCGCGACGGGATGGTACGCAAGCATGCGTTTGGCGCGGTCGATGACTTGCGTATCGGCGCCGAGATTGGAGCGCTGATCCAGGAAGCGCAATCCGCCGCCGTCGCGCGCAGCTCGGCAGCCTAGGGCAGGCTAAATCGAACCCGGATTTGGCTGCGCACGGGCACCGGCTTGGCATCGCGCAGCACCGGCTTGTAGCGCCATTGAGACACGGCCTTGAGCGCGGACTCTTCGAATACCCCGGAGAGGCTGGCGGCGCGAACGCTCGCATCCTTCACTTTGCCGTTTTCCGCCACGGTGAATTCGACATCCACCCAACCCTCGATCTTGTTCTTTTCCGCTCGCGCGGGATAAATAGGCTGCACGGATTTCAGCACGGTGAGCTGACTGGCCGGAACCAAGTTGGTCATGAAGTTTTGTTTCGCGACGGCCGTATCTAGGTCATGCAGCGCCGAATTCATTTCGGCCGAACTGAAGGCCACCGCGGCCGCCTCTTCCAGCCAGCTCTTGGCGGCATCGAGTTGCCCAAGGACCAGCGCGCGCCGCGCCTTCGAGGTCAGGCGCGTGCCCAGGTCCTGCAATACCGAGGCCAGCGCCGGGTTATTGGGATCAAGCTGCTTCAAGGTCAGATAAAAGTACTTGGCATTGTCATTGGCGGGCTCGATCAGCCGATCCTGCAGCAATCGCTCGTTGGCATTCTTCAGCAGCTGGCCCCTGGCATCGGTCTCTGCCTGCTTGCGCGCGGCGGTCAGCATGTTTTGCACCGTCTCGATGTTCGCGGGAGCCGCGACGCCGGCGGCGCCCTCGATGACGACCAAGGCCTGCCCGAAATCGCGCCGATCGATGTCGCTGCGAGCCTCTTCCAGCAATCGCGACGCCAACGTGCGCTTCGCGTCGAGCGCCGCAGCGTTCTGGGGTTCGGCTCGCAGGGCTTCCTGCAGGTAGTAGCGCGCACTGTCGCGATCCGGTGCGATGAGCCGGCCCTCTGCGATGCGCTGCGCGGCGAGATTCAGAAAGGGAGTGACGCGATCTTCCTCGGGCTTCGATTCGGTGCGCGCTCGGGTCTGTTGTTGGACCTGTGCCTGCGCCGTTTTGATTTGCTCCCGCGACTTCGCCAGTTGCGCGGTCAGAAAGGCGATCCGGCCGGCCTCGACACCGGATTTGCGCGCGGTTTCGATGGCAGCGGCGGCCTCATCCAAACGTTCTTCGAGCAATGCATTTTCCGCCCGCGCCAGCAGCCGTTCCTTCACTTCCGCGAGCCCGGCACCGGCATTGGCGTCCGCCGGATTGCGCGTCTGCAGCTGTAGATAGAGTTCCAATGCATTATCGCCGGCGGGTTCGGTCAGTCGATTCGCTGACAAGGCCGCTGCCGCCCGTGCCACGAGGGGTGACTCAACCGCCGTGGCAGGCTTCGCCGCTTCGGCCGCGGGCGGCAAGGCTTGTTCGCCGTTGTTTCGATGCGCGAGCCATGCGACTGCGGCGACGATGAGCAATGCGGCTGCGGCGCCGACGCCCAGCCACGCGCGATTCACCGGCGCCGCAGGTTTGCGCGGCGGCGCCTCGGCAGCGCGGCGGCGCTGATCCTCGTACTTTTTGATGGCCGCCTCGGCGAACAATTTTGCTCTCGCCGGCGACATGGGCTTGTGAATGAAACGGTAGACCAATCCTGCGCTGATCAATCCGGCGAGCGCCGTCTCATCGTCGCGATGTCCGGCTGCGACGAGGACCAAATCGGGGAATTGACGTTTGATTTGCTCGACAAAGACGCGGGCGCCCTCGTGCAGTGCCTGCACATCGAGCACCACGATGCCGACTTCCCCGGCCACCAAAAGGTCGCTGACTTTGTCCGCGGAGGGCACATGCCAGAGGCGCCGCGCACCTCCAATGGCTTCACGCAGCGTCTGCAGAAAGGCGTCGTCCGCGGTCAGTACGACGAGTTCGACGATATCGCTCGCGAGGCTGAACTTCAGAGCGTCCAGCGTGCCGCCGTCCTCGTCAGAAGCTAGCACTAATTGTTTCCTCTCATGCGGTACCTAATTATGATTGGCGCGGCCGCGATACTGCATTGCAGCAAGCTGCTGACGAATGGCTGGGCATAGTGTCATTCAACGAGCGACGCTATACGATACGGAGTCTCAGGCCGCAGACAATGTCTGTTGCACTGCGTCAATCAAGTTCTGTGACTGGCCGCTCATTCGAAGAGCGCGGATGCTCGGGGGTTCGTTGGGGGCGTCAATCGGCATTACGTCGAAGCTAGCAGCGGAGCAGCGTCCGGCCCTGGAGCTGTTGCTGTTCTTCAACGTCAACCAGCATCGCGTTCGGCTCGGTATCCAGCAATCGATCGATACCTATGGGGTGCCCGAGATCTACGAGCAGGACGGAGGTTTGCGCGTCCGGGTCGGCGACATCGCGGGAGTGCAAACCCTGTTCGCGATCTCCGACGACGGACGGCCGGTGGGGGTCGCCGTTTTCGTGCGTTCTGCCCACGAACGTTTTGCGGTGTTGCATCTGGGGGTCGAGCCGCGGCTCAGTTTGACTGCGGATCAAAGCACGCGCGTTCTTCTCAAGCTGATGCATGAAATCCGTAGCACGGCGCGCCGCACGCGCGGCGTGGATCGCATTGAATTGGCATACAAAGATCGTCACGCCGTGCGACTGCACGTGTAATTTTCAACCAGGGGATACGATGTCTAGCATGAAGTCTGCGCGCCAGCTCATTTTTGCCGCGAGTATTTTGACAGTGGTGTCATGGGCTTCAGCCGCCGTCCCGGCCGACCATCAGAAGGTCGTACGTTTGCCGCTTCCGGACGGCAATGATTTTCCAATTTCCTCCGCCGTTACCGTCAAAGCCGGCGTCGACACGTATTTCTTGAGCGGTGCATTGGCGCCCGTGATCAACAAGGACGCGCCGAAAGGCAGCGTTGCCGCCTACGGCGATACCGAAACCCAAACGGTCGGCGCGCTCAACGCGATCAAAGCTACGCTGTCGCGCCTCGGTCTGACCATGGGCGACGTGGTGAAGATGACCATCTTTCTGGTGGGCGATCCCGCCAAGGACAATAAGATGGATTTCGCCGGCATGATGGCCGGGTACAAGCAATTTTTCGCGACGGCTGAACAGCCCAACAAGCCTTCCCGAAGCGCGTTTCAAGTTGCCGCCCTGGCAGCTCCGGGCGCACTGGTCGAGATCGAGGTCATTGCCGCCAAATCGCATTGATTGATTCGTGGCGATAGATCGTCGAAAACTCAAGGCGCAACGGCACGCGGACGGCAAGCTGCGCTGCGCCTGGTGCCCCGAGGATCCCTTGTACGTTGCCTATCACGACTGCGAGTGGGGCGTGCCGGTTCGCTCGGACTCGCATCTATTCGAGATGCTGTGCTTGGAGGGCGCGCAGGCAGGCTTGAGCTGGATCACCGTGCTGCGCAAGCGCGAGACCTACCGCCAGGCATTCGACCACTTCGATGCCGAGAAAATCGCGCGCTACGGCGCCGTGAAGCGGCGCCGTCTCCTCAAGGATCCCGGCATCATCAGGAACCGCCTCAAGGTGGACGCCTTCGTTGCGAATGCGCGTGCCTACTTGCAGATCCGCTCCTCCCTCGGATCGTTCAGCGACTACGTCTGGCAATTCACGGACGGCAAGGTGCTGCGTCGCCGGCCTTTGTACCTCGGCGGCGTCCCGGCATCGACGCCGCACAGCGATGCGATGAGCAAGGACCTCAAACAGAAAGGTTTCAAGTTTGTCGGAACGACCATCTGCTACGCCTTCATGCAGGCTGTGGGGATGGCCGATGATCATCAACGTTACTGCTGGGCCGCCGGCAAAGAGACATCATGCTGAACAGGTCTTCCCCAAAGCTGAAATACGCCGCCGCCGCGTGGCTGGCCTTCTGCCTTGCGGCGCCGACATCTGCGCAGTCATCGAAGCCGGCGTTCAAGCCTCTGGATGTGTTCGATCTGCAATGGGCCGCCGATCCGCAGGTTTCCCCCGACGGCCGCAACATCGCCTACGTGCGCATGGGATTCGACATCAAGACCGACCGGGCGCGCGGCGCAGTCTGGCTGGTGGGCGCCGACGGCAAGAATGAACGCCCGTTATCGAGTGCCGCGACCAGCGGTTCACCACGCTGGTCGCCCGGCGGCACGCGCATCGCTTACATCGCACGCGCCGCCGACGGATCCGCGCAGCTCTTCATGTACTGGACGGCTGGTGGAGTCAGCGCGCCGATCAGCAATTTCACGGAATCGCCCAGCGGCCTGGCGTGGTCGCCGGACGGCCGCTGGCTCGCTTTCACCATGTCCGTGGCGCAGGAACGCAAGCCGCTGAAGGTCGAGTTGCCGGAAACACCGAAGAACGCCAAGTGGGCGGACCCGCCCAAGCTCATCGACCGAATGGTGTTCCGCGCCGACGGCGAGGGCTACTTGCCCAGCACCTACAGCCAGGTATTCGTCGTCTCCGCCGAGGGCGGCGCCGCGCGCCAATTGACGCATGGTGACTTCGATCATCAGGGACCGCCGGCCTTCAGCGCCGATGGAAAGAGCGTCCTGATCAGTGCAAATCGTCATGCGGACGCCGATTTCAACCCGCTCGACAGCGAGATCTACCGCGTCGACATGTCAGACGGCTCGATCCACGCGTTGACTGATCGGCGCGGACCCGACCGTCATCCGGTGCCCTCGCCCGATGGCAAGCGCATCGCCTACCTGGGCTTCGACGACAAACAATTGGG
>Ga0193726_1003244_pt1 | contig 10471 bp, 9 predicted proteins | sample H2c1metaG_FD_144928 | JGI IMG/M metagenome (GOLD analysis project Ga0193726, IMG submission 144928) | Soil microbial communities from a riparian zone of the East river system, Colorado, United States - H2c1 | ecosystem: Environmental > Terrestrial > Soil > Riparian zone | place: USA: East River... | reverse complement strand
CCCCGCGGCCTGACCCGGGCCGGCGACGGCTGCGGGCCGGCGGCCGAGCATGTCCACCCAGTTCAGCGGCGGGGTGCGGGCGATGACCTTCGTGAAGCTGATCACCTCGCTGGCCGCGGTGAGGCCGACGACCGCCGCCAGCGTCACGATGCGGGCCGGCCGGGGCAGCGACACCGCGGCGGCGGTGCCGAGCATGGCCCCGAGGGCGTTGGCCCCGCCATCGCCCAGCATGGCCCGCTCCGCCAGGTCCTCGGGCAGCAGCGCGGCCGCCGCGGCCAGCGGCGCGGCCGCCGCCTGCGCGCCGCGGCCGGTCAGCGCCAGCAGGGCCCCGGCGCCCAGCGTCACCTTGATGGCCCGGCCGGGCCGCAGGTCGAACAGGTTCACCAGGTTCGCCCCGCCCGCGACCAGGCCCGCGTTGACGACCAGGTCCGCCGCCCCGCCCGCCCGCGAGGCCCCGGCCGGGCGGGCGAGCACGCTGGCGGCCAGGCCGGCCGCGCCGATGCCCGCGAGCTTGACCGCCCCGGTGGTCAGCTCGCCGTGAGCCAGCGCCCCGAGGTGGCCGCGGAAGCCGCGGCTCTGGCCCGATCCGGCCAGGTCGTCGTAGCCGCCCAGCGCGGCCGCGGCAGCGCCGGCGAGGATCAGCGCGGCGCGCTCACGCCCCGAAAGGCCCGGCGCGAGCAGCGCGCCGGCGACGCCGCCGATGGCGGCGGCCGGGCCCTCCAGCAGGGTGACCGGCTCGCCGCGGTGGTTGGTCCGGGACCAGGTCGCTGCGCCGCCGGGCGGCCGCCGCCGCAGGCCGGCGTAGGACAGTCGGGCGGCCGCCGCGGCCAGCGCCGCGGATCGGATCGGGGGTCGGCTCATTTGTTTCTCACATGGGGGGCGTTCGTGGTCACGGTCGGGGAGACCGAGGGCGTGGGGGCGGGGCTGGGCGCGGCGCCCGGGTGCACACCGTAGCTGGCCGGCGGCCGCCCGGACAGCAGGTAGCTGAGCGCCTGCACGGTCATGATCTGGCCGGTCGGCGAGTCGGCCTCGTCGACGGTGCTGACCTTGCCCGCGCCGGTCACCTCGTCGATGGCGCTGCCCGGTCCCGAGCCGGCCAGCGAGCCGGCCAGCACGGTCCCGTGGCTGGCCGCCTGCAGCTGCTCGGCCACCGCGAGCAGCCCCAGGTTGGCCGGGCTGACGTCGGTCGCGGACGGCGGGGCGGACGGTGCGACGACGATGGCCAGCCCGGCCGGCGGCAGGCTGGCGGCGGTCCCGCTGGGCCCGCTGACCTGCAGGTAGCCGGCCGACGCGAAGCCGCTGAGGATGGCCTGGCTCTGCGCGGCGCTCAGCGCGGCCGGGCCGGACCTGGCGGCGATGGCCGCGGCGATGACCTGAGCGGCGGCCTCCTGGCCGGCGACGGCGTCGCCGTCGTGCTGGGCGGAGATGGTCAGCCCGGCGGTGGCCGCCAGCTGCTGCGCCAGCTGGGTCAGCCGGGCCTCGGTGCTGTCGCTGTCGTCGAAGAACGGCGGCTGCATGGCCACCGTCCCGGTGATAGTGGCGTCGGCCGCGTGCAGCGCGGTGGTCAGCCCGCTCACGACCTGGCCGTCCGGGCTCGGCGCGGTGACCATGACGACGTCCTGGCCGGTGAGCAGGTGGCCGAGCAGCCGGCTCTCCGCCGCCTGGGCGAACGCCTGGTCGGCGGCGCGCCCCTCGGTCAGCGCCGTGTTGGTCTGGGTGACCTGGTCGATCCGCCGGTGCAGCAGCCCCTCGGTCGCGCGCAGGCCGGACTCCACGGCCGGCTGCAGCGCCGTTGACCCCACGATGATCCCGATGGCCAGGGCCAGGAAGACCGCGATGATGGAGACCAGGTGATAGCGGAAATCGATCACTAGAAGAGTCCCGTTAGCCAGTGCCGCAGCTGGTTCAGCAGGACACCGAAGTAGTCGAGGAACGTCTGGCCGACCGGCGACGCGGCAATCGCGACCACGACGGTCACGAGCGCGGCCAGCGCCAGCAGGATCAGCGCCCGGGCCGAGATCCGGCTCTGGTAGAGCCGGCTCACTCCCTTGGCGTCGACGATCTTGTCGGCCACCCGGATCCGGGTCAGGACAGCGCTGGCCATGCCCGACCGGCCCTTGTCGAGGAACTCTACCAGCGAGAACCGCATCCCGACCGCGACGATCAGCGTCGCCCCGGCGCCGTCGGCGAGCAGCACGGCCACGTCCTCGCTGGTCCCCGCCGCCGGGCAGGTCACCGACTGGAGCCCGAGGTCCTGGACGCGCGGCAGGCCCGGCGCGTGCCCGTTCAGGTAGGCGTGCACGACGAGCTCCGCGCCGGAGCGCAGCGCCCGGTCGGAGACGGAGTCCATGTCACCGACGATCAGGTCGGGCCGGTAGCCGGCGTCCAGCAGCGCGTTCGCGCCGCCGTCCACGCCGATCATGACCGGCTTGAACTCGCGGATGTAGGCCCGCAGGGCCAGCAGGTCCTCGTGGTGCCGGTAGCCGCGCGCCACGACCAGGGCGTGCCGGCCGTCCAGCTTGGTGGCCAGCTCCGGTACCCGGACGCCGTCGGTGAGCAGCGTGGCGTCCCGGTCGAGGTACTCCATGGTGTTGGCCACGAACGCCCGCAGCTGCTCGGCCAGGCCCTCTCGGGCGCTGGCCATGTTCTCCGCGACTGTCTCTGCAGTCTGAACGGTGCCCTTCGCGACCAGCTCCGTCCCGACGTAGAGCGCGTCCCCGTCGAGCCGGACGGCCTGCCCGTCGCGGATGCGCTCGAAAACCTCCGGCCCGACGTCGTCGACCAGCGGGATGCCCGCCTCGACGAGCACCTCCGGGCCGAGGTTGGGGTAGCGGCCGCTGATGCAGGGCGCCGCGTTGACCACGGCGGCGGCCTGGCCGACGATCATCGCTTCCGCGCTGACCCGGTCCAGGTCGGCGTGGTCGATGATGGCGATGTCGCCGGGCTCCAGGCGCCGGGCCAGGCTCTTGGTCCGGCGGTCCAGGCGCGCCGGTCCCGCCACGCCGGGCAGGATCGGGAGCCTGGACCGGCGCGCTCCGGACAGATTCCGATTCGGCGCCTTCATTGAGCAGCAAGTCTGCCAGATCCGGCGGTCCGCGCGGTCCCGCCCGGCGGCGGGCCTCCTTGAGGATCAGCGCTGGTCGGCGTGCCCGGCGCGCTCCGCGGCGGCCGCGGCGAGCAGCTCGCCCGCGTGCGCCCGGCCGTACTCGGAGTCCTCCAGGCCGGCCAGCATCCGGGACAGCTCGCGGACCCGGCCCGCGTCGTCCAGCCGGGTGATGCCGCTGCTGACCACGGCGCCGGTGTCCGATTTCTCCACGACCAGGTGGGTATCGGCGAACGCGGCCACCTGGGGCAGGTGCGTCACCACGATCACCTGGGCCAGCCGCGCGAGCCGGGCCAGCCGGCGCCCGATCTCGACCGCCGCCTTGCCGCCGACCCCGGCGTCCACCTCGTCGAACACGAAGGTCGGGACCGGGTCGGCGCCGGCGAACACGACCTCGATGGCCAGCATGACCCGCGACAGCTCGCCGCCCGAGGCGCCCTTGCTGAGCGGCAGGGCCGGCGAGCCGGGGTGGGCGGTCAGCCGGATCTCGACCTCGTCGGCCCCGTGCGGGCCGAACTCGGCCGCGGGCGTGACCGCCACCGTGAGCCGGGCGTGCGGCATGGCCAGCGCGGCCAGCTCGGCCGTGACCTCCTCGGCGAACCGCCCGGCCGTCTGGGTCCGGGCCGCGGTCAGCTGGCCGGCGCAGTCCGCGACCGCATCGGCCAGCTCGGCCGCCTGGGCCGTCAGCGCGGCGATCTTCTCGTCGTCGTTGTCCAGGTCGCCGACGCGGGCCGCGGCCGCCTTGGCCCACCGCAGCACGGCGGCCAGGTCGCCGCCCGGCAGCGCCGCCGGATCCGCTCCGGCCGCCGCCTCGGCCGCCAGGCCCGCGTCAGCCGCGCCGGCGTCCGGATCGCCTGCTGCCCGTTGCTGATCGGCCGCTGCCCGGCCGGGCGCCGGGCCCGGCAGCGCCCCCGAGCCGTACGCGCGGACGAGGCGGGCCAGCTCGGCCCGGCGCTCCTGGACGGCCGCGAGCCGGGCCGGGTCGGCCTCGGTCGACTGCGCGTAGGAGGCGAGCTCGGTGGCGACGTCGGACAGCAGGTAGGCGGCCTCGGACACCCGGGTGCCGAGCGCGGCCAGCTGCGGGTCGTACTGGGCCGCCGCCTCCAGCGCCGACCGGGCCACGCCCAGCAGGGAGACGGCGTCGGCCGCGTCGTAGGTGCCGCTGGAGGCATCGCCGAGCAGCGCCTCGTGCGCGGCGGTCGCCGCCGAGTGCAGCGCGTCCGCGTTGGCCAGGCGCTCCTCGGTGGCCAGCAGCTCGATGTCCTCGCCCTCGGCGGGCTCGGCGCGCTCCACCTCGTCCAGGCCGCGGCGCAGGTCCTCCGCCTCGCGGGCCCGCTCGCGGGCCTGGGTGACCAGCTCGGTGAGCTCGGCCTGCACCTGCTGGTGGCGCCGGTAGGCCCGCTGGTAGGCGGCCAGCAGGTCGGCCAGCGCCGGGCCGCCGAACCGGTCCAGGGACTCGCGCTGCCGGCCGGGCCGCAGCAGCTGCTGCTGGTCGGACTGGCCGTGCACCGCGACGAGGTCCTCGGACAGGTAGGTGAGCAGGGACACCGGGACGGACCGGCCGCCGGCCGTCGCCCGGGACCGGCCCTCGGCGCTCACCGAGCGGCCGAGCAGCAGCGTGCTGCCCTGGTCGTCCAGGTCGCCGCCCGCCTCGTTGACCTGGCGGGCGACCGTCCCGTCCGGGTCCACGCGCAGCCGGCCCTCGACCGCGGCCCGGTCCGCGCCCGGCCGGACCCGCGCCGGGTCGGCCCGGCCGCCGAACAGCAGGCCGAGGCCCGTGACGACCATCGTCTTGCCCGCGCCGGTCTCCCCGGTGACCACGTTGAATCCGGCCGAGAACTCCAGCACGGCGTCGTCGATCACGCCGAGCCTGGTGATCCGCACTTCCTCAAGCATCGCCGCCCGGCTCCTCGTCTCCCCGGCTCACTGCGATCCTGGCCACGCTGTCCAGGCTCACGGCGCCGCGGCCCCGCCAGCCTGCCACCGGCAGCCCGAACTTCTCCACGAGCCGGTCGGTGAACGGCGCGCCGATCTGCCCCGCGCCCGCGCGCCCGGCTGAGGCCCGGAGCCGGGCCAGCAGGACCGGCCGGGTGCCGCGCCGCACCTCGACCCGGGCACCAGGCGGTAGGTCGACCTTACGACGCCCATCGCACCACAGAACAGCACCGGATATCTCAGATTGGCCGCCCGGGCCGGCCGGGCCGGGGCCGGCCAGCCCCGTGCCGCCCAGATCAGGGCGCGCGAGCTCGGTGCTCGCCAGCTCCGCGGCCAGCACCGAGCGGGGGGACACCACCATCGGGCGGGCGAACAGGGCATGAGCGCAGATCGGCACCATCAGCACCGCCTCCACCTCGGGCCACACGACCGGGCCCCCCGCCGAGAACGCGTAGGCCGTGGAGCCGGTCGGGGTGGCGAAGACCACGCCGTCGCAGCCGAACCGGGACAGCGGCCGGCCGTCGACCTCGACCACCACGTCGATCATCCGCTCGCGGGCGGCCTTTTCCACGCTGGCCTCGTTCAGCGCCCAGGTCCGCGCCACCACCATGCCGCCGGCCCGGACGGCCACGTCCACGGTCATGCGCTCCTCGACCGAGTACTCGCCGGCCACGACCTGGTCGACGGCGTGCGACAGGTCGCCCGGCTCGGTCTCGGCCAGGAAGCCGACGTGCCCCAGGTTGACGCCGAGCAGCGGCACGCCGGCGCCGCGGGCCAGCTCGGCCGCCCGCAGCAGGGTGCCGTCGCCGCCGATGACCACGACCATCTCCGTGCCGGCCGCGGCGGCCGGCGAGGCCGGCACCACCGTCGCGCTCGGATGGCCGAGGTCGGCCGCCTCGGGCTCCAGGACCCGGAGGGCGACCCCGGCGGCCAGCAGCCGGGCCGCGACCGCCTGCCCGGTGCGCCGCGCCGCCGGCCGGCCGGTGTGCGCCACCAGCAGCATCGTGCGCTGCGCCGTCACTGGGGCCCCGCCGCGATGGCCTCGCGCAGGGACTCCTCGTCCAGCGGCGGCGCGCCGGCCCGCAGCCACAGGAAGTACTCCACGTTCCCGGACGGGCCCGGCAGCGGGCTGGCCGTGACGCCGGCGACCCCGAGCCCGGCGACCGCCGCCGCGGCGGCGACCGCCGCGACTGCCGCCTCGCGCAGCGCGGGATCGCGGACGACCCCGCCCGGCCCGACCTTGCCCTTGCCCACCTCGAACTGGGGCTTCACCATGAGCACGAGATCCGCGCCGGGCGCCGCGCAGGCGACCAGGGCCGGCAGCACCAGGGTCAGCGAGATGAACGACAGGTCGGCCGTCACCAGGCTGGGCGCCGGCGCCACCTGCCCGGGTTGCAGGGACCGCACGTTGACCCGGTCCAGGACGGTCACCCGCGGGTCGGTCCGCAGCGGCCAGGCCAGCTGGCCGTACCCCACGTCGACCGCGATGACATGCTGCGCCCCGGCGGCCAGCAGCACCTCGGTGAAGCCGCCGGTGGAGGCGCCCGCGTCGAGGCATCGCCGGCCCGCGACCGGCGGGCCGCCGAACGCGGCCAGCGCGCCGGCCAGCTTGTGCCCGCCGCGCGACACGTAATCTGTCCCGGCGGGTGAATCCCGGACGATGATCGCGGCGTCGAGACCGACCTGGGTGGCGGCCTTCCCGGCCGGGGCACCGCTGACCTCGACGCGGCCGGCGGCGATCAGCTCGGCCGCCTGATCACGGGAACGAGCCAGGCCCCGCCGGACCAGCTCGGCGTCCAGGCGCAGTCTTTTCGTCGCCATGTCGACGGCCGCCGGCCCGCTCAGCTGCCATCCCGCCGCGGCGGGCCGGCCGGCCGGGGGGCCATCCGGGCGCCCAGCTCGTCGAGGACCTCGCTGAGCTGGGCGTGCACCTGCTCGAACATGGCCGGGTGCTCGGTCACGGGCAGCTCGGTGAGCTCGTCCAGCAGGCTGAGGGCGGCATCGACCCGGAACTCCCCCGTTTCGGGTCGGGGGACCGTTAGCGGGCGCGCGGGCTCGTCGGCCGCGAAGTCCGGCGACGGCAGGCTCTCACCCGGTTCGTCATCGGCCGGCCCGTAGGCGCCGGTGTCGTCGCGCATCAGTTCCTCTCCTCGCCCGGCCGCAGCGGCGGCCGGCCCGTGCTCCCCCGCTGAACGCTACCGCCCGGTGGCTCCTCGCGCGGCGCACCGCCTGCGACGGGCCGCGCGGGCCGGCCGGCCGCGCCGCGGCGCGGGGGCATCAGCGCCGGCAAGCTCGATCAGGAATGGCACGGGAAAGTTCGATTTCCAAACACATTTGCGAGATAATGGTACCGCAGCATTGCGGGCCAGAATGCAGTCGCAATCGGGCCGGGTACCCTCGGTGCCGTGGACCGGGAAGTGCCCCGCGCGATCTCTCGCCTGCCGCTGGCCCCCGGCGTCTACCGGTTCCGCGACGCCGCCGGCGAGGTCCTCTACATCGGCCGGGCGACCACGCTGCGCAGCCGGGTCGCCTCGTACTGGTCGGGCCTGCGCAACCGGGGGCACCTGGCCCCGATGGTGGCCCGGGTCGCCCGCGTCGAGGCGGTACCCTGCGACTCGCCGCACGAGGCGGCCTGGCTGGAGCGCAACCTCCTGGAGGAGGCGCGGCCGCGCTGGAACCGGACCGCCGGCGGCCAGGAGAGCCCGGTCTACCTGCGGCTGGACGCGCGCCCGCGGATACCCGGGCTGACCGTCGCCCGGCGGCCCGAGCCCGGCGACGGGCTGTGCTACTTCGGCCCGTACCTGGGCGGCCTGCGGGCCCGGCAGGCAGCCGCCGCTATCGGCCGGGTCTGCCCGCTGGCCGCCACGGGCACGGCACTGGGCGGCGCCGAGCGCGACATGACCCGGGCCCGCGGGACGGCCGGCGGTGACCGCGGCGCGCTCACCGCGGCCGTGGCCGCGATCCTGGCCCGCGAGCCCGCGGCGGTCAGCGCGGCCCGGGCCCGGCTCGAGGAGCTGCGCGGCGCGGCCGCCGAGGCCCTGGCCTTCGAGCTCGCCGCGAAGATCAACAGTGAGCTCCGGTCCCTGGACTGGGTCACCAGCCCGCAGCGCGTGACGAGCCTGGAGCCCGCCGCCTTCGAGGCCTGCGGCTGGTCGGGCCAGCTGCTGGTGCGCTTCGTGATCCGCGCGGGGCGCCTGTGCGAGTGGTCCCAGGAGCGCTGCGACCGGGCCGCGGCCGCCGCCGCGCTGGCCGCCACGCCGCCCGGCTGGGCGGGCTTCGCGCGGCGCAGCGCCGAGCTGGCCGCCGCGCTCAGCGCGCAGCCGCGCTAACGTCACCCTGTCGCGGGCCCGGAGCGGCCCGCGCAGGCCGGCCCCCGCCGCACCGGTCAGGTCCGGACGCCGGACAATGACCCTGAAAGCGAGGAACAGATGGCGACAGCGCAGGAGTGCCAGGCAGCCCTGGAGAGCCTCACGGCCCGGATCGCGCAGATGGACGCGAAGGACCGCGCGGCCAACCTGGCCGACCGGACGCTGAGCTGCCGTGTCACGGACCTCGGCGTGACCTTCATGACCAAGCTCAGCGCGGACGGGGCCGGGGTGGTGCGCCAGGTCCCGGACGGTACGTCGCCGGCGCAGATCCGGTTCTCGGCCAAGAGCGACGAGGTGCTGGCCATCGCGGCCGACCCCGGCACCTTCGCGCGCGCCTGGCTGACCGGGAAGCTCAAGGTCGAGGGCAACATGCTCGACCTCCTCCGCCTCCGCAAGCTGCTCTAGCCCGGCGCCGGGCGGCCAGCGGCGGGCGGACGCCGGAGTCCGACGGCAGGCGCCGGACGGCGCCGAACAGCTAGCTGGCACGCCGGGTCCGTGCGGGCGTCAGGACCTGGGCCGCGGATACGGTCCGCACCGCGGGAAGCCGCCGGCCGCGGGCGGCGGCGAGAGCCGACCGGATCTCCGCTGCGACCTCGCGGCCCGCAGCGCGGATCCGGCTCGGCGGGAAGTGCAGCACGATGATCCCCCGGGCGCTCATCCGCGCGTGCCGGGCCATGGTGGCCTTCCAGGTGTCCGGGGAAAGGTGCCACTCCTGCGAGTCGACCTCGGCGGCGACGCCGGCCTCCGGCCACCAGGCGTCCGGGATCGCGAGCAGCTCGTCCCCCACGAGCAGGCGGGGATTCAGCATCGGGACCGGCAGCCGCGACCGCCGGACGAGCGCCACCAGGTCGGCCTCCGCCCCCGACCGGACGCCCTGCGCCACCTCGGCCAGCGCCCGCCGCAGCCCGGCCGACTGCTGTACCGCGCCCAGCGCGAGTTCCTCCGCCAGCTGCCACACCGTTACTCTCCCCTGCTGAACCACGGCCGCCACCACGGCGCGAACGTCGGCCGGATCGCGCAGCTGCCGGGCCGCATCGGCCGTGGCCCGCGCCGGCGGGGCATAGCAGACTGACCCGTCCCAGAAGGCCGCGCCGGGCATGATCGTCGTCGGGAGCAGCCGCGCGAAGCCCGCATCCCGCCGCCTGCAGGCGGGCTTGACCAGGACATCGACCCGCTCCGCGGGCGGGGCGCTGGTCCGGATCCGATGCCACGCCAGCGCGGCCGACCCGGTCACCGCAAGGGCCTGGCCCGAGACGCGACCCGCGTAACAGAAAGCGGCCACATGCCGCTGTCGAGCGGTCATGGCCCCGCGGCTGGTGAGGTAGACGCCGGGCAAGACAACCTGCCACGGCCCGTCCGGCCGGATGCGATGCCGCATCGCAGCCTCGGTCATCCCGCACGCTGCAGCCTGCGACCGGCAGATGACGCCGTCTTGCCTGCGCACGAGGTCGGTCACTGCGGCCGTGTCATAGCTGGCTAGCCGTCCCATTTCGCCATCCTGACAGCGGCCCCCGACACTCCGGCCGCACCCGGATGCCACCACCGGGCCAGGACGGCGCCTCAACCCCCGGTGGAACGACGTGGTCGTGCATTTACTGCTGCTGTATCAGCAGCGTCTGCACGACCACGTCGTTCCCGACTAGCAGGGCTGGCGTGCGGCAGCTGCGGCCCGGCAGCAGTGGCCTACGGGGCTGGCCGCGACGGTCGGCGGCGGGTCGCGCGAGGCCGGAACCGCGAGGCTGGTGATGTTGGTGGGGCTGGTGAGGCCGCTGAGGCTGGTACGGGAGACCGGCGGAGTCGGCGGCCCGGAGCAGCTGGGTCAGCCAGGCGGGCAAGGCCGGGACAGCGAGCGGGGCTGGCCGCGCAGGCCAGCGCCGGCGGCGGGGCGGCGACTGCGGGCCGACGGACGGGGCGGCGGACGGGGCGGCGGCGGCGGACGGGGCGGCGGCGGCAGCGGGCGGCGGCGCCAGCGGGGCCGCGGACGGGGCGGCGGCGACAGCGGGCGGGGGGGTGGCCGGCGATACTGGCGGGGTGCCTGAGGGTGACACGGTGTGGCGGGCCGCCG
>Ga0193726_1003243_pt1 | contig 10471 bp, 7 predicted proteins | sample H2c1metaG_FD_144928 | JGI IMG/M metagenome (GOLD analysis project Ga0193726, IMG submission 144928) | Soil microbial communities from a riparian zone of the East river system, Colorado, United States - H2c1 | ecosystem: Environmental > Terrestrial > Soil > Riparian zone | place: USA: East River... | reverse complement strand
ATCGGCGACATGGTGATTACCTTGGAAGCTGCTTTTGGGGCGGGACCTGGCATCATCGCAATTGCCGGCACGGGTTCGATCGCGTATGGGCGCAACTCGCAAGACCGGACCGCACGTGCCGGCGGATGGGGATTCGCGGTTTCTGACGAAGGCTCGGGGCACTGGATCGGACGTTCGGCAGTGTCCGCCGTATTGCGTGCCAGAGATAAGGAGGAAGGGCAGGGCACGCGGCTGCTCGAGAGCATTCTGAATTCCTGGCACCTGGAAAGCGACGAGCAATTGGTGTTGGCCGCCAATGCGACGCCGCCCCCGGATTTCGCAGCCCTGTTTCCGAGCGTGCTGGCGGCGGCGGAGTCCGGCGATGCCGTCTCTGTCGGGATCCTCACCCAGGCCGGCGCAGAATTGGCAGTCCTGACTCAGATTGTGAGCCGGCGTATCTTTCGGGAAGATGAAGCCATTCGGGTGGCCATGTCCGGAGGTGTGTTCGAAAATTCCGTGCTGGTGCGTCGGATTTTCTACAATCGATTGGAGGCTGCGCATCCTCAGGTCGCGATAAGCGAAGGGGTGGCTGAGCCCGTACGTGGCGCGCTGGAGTTGGCGCGCAGAGGGTGAGAGCGGGGACCCGGCCGAAGATTTCTTCACCGGCGCTTCCGAAGCATGGAATCCGACAAGTCAAATATCGAGCGGATTGCGGGAGATTTTTCGCCGATGCCGCAGGCAGGCATCCCGGATCCTTCTCCTCAGGAGCTTAAGGCTGCGGCCGCGGATCCAGCTCTGAACGAAGATCTGGCGCTCTTGTTGCTCAAGCGCAACGATCTACCGGCAGAGATTCTGGAACTGGTCAGCAAGAACGGAGCTGTGGCCAAGAGCAGGAAAGTGAAGCTGGCGCTGGTCGGACATCCCCGAACGCCGCGGCATCTTTCCGTGCCCATGCTACGAGCCCTGTTCACGTTTGATCTGATGCAGGTAGCGCTGGCGCCGAGGGTTCCCGCGGACGTCAAGCTGGCGGCGGAAGAGACCCTCATTCACCGCCTGGGGACGATTTCGATCGGCGAGAGACTCTCGCTTGCACGCCGGGCTTCCGGACGCATTTCAGGAGAATTGCTGCTGGATGCGGAAGCCCGGGTGGTTTCGACGGCACTGGAAAATTCCCGGCTGACGGAAGCGGCGGTCATCAGAGTTCTGATGCGTCAGGATTCCCCCGCCAGAGTCGTGGAATTGGTTTGCCATCACCCCAAATGGTCGGTGCGGCGCGAAGTCCGGGTGGCCTTGCTGCGCAACCAATTCACGCCGCTGGAAAGAGCGTTGGACTTTGCGCGCTCGCTTCCGGTTTCGTTGCTACCCGAGATTCTTGATACCTCGCGCCTCCCGGCGCCCATCAAAGCCCGGCTGTTCTGGCTGAAGGAGATGCAAGGTGCGGAGGAGGGCAAGGAACCATGAGGGACACAAAGTATTGCGAAGGATGTGGCTTCGACTGGTTCCCGTGCTGCGAGGTTGGTTCGCTTGGTGGTTCATTTTTCTACCGAGCGGCAGCCGCGCTTTCCATCTCGGCGGGGCTCACGCCTCTCTGGTGCAGCAATCCAACCAAAGCTTCATACAGCCGGGCGCGAGTCGCGTAGCGTTCGCTGGCGCGCGTGATATAGCGGACGTGCACTTCCACTCCGGAGGCGGTCGGGCGTAAGTTCACCGCCGGCGTAGCTGAGACAGATTGCACACGATACTGGCTGGTTGCCTGCTGCCATTCCCTTTGGGCGGTCTGGATGTTGGCTTCCATTTCCTTGGCAACGAGCTTTTGAATTGCATCGAACATGGGATACGGATCCTGATCGGATGGAACCATGATCTGCAGTTCATCCCACAGCCATTGTCCGGTCGTGGAGAAGTTGAAGAAGTGACCTTCAATTGCAAAACTGTTCACGAAGGCCACTTTGCGGCCGGTGGGATGTCCGGTATCGGTCCAGTTGCCGGTCTCGAGCAGCACGGTACGCAACAAACCGATCTCCACAACTTCGCCCACGACTCCGTTGATCTCGACCCAATCGCCAACGTGTATGCCGTTGCGACCCATCAGCACGAACCAGCCCACAAATCCGACAATAAAATCCTTCAGCGCGACGGTGAGGCCCGCGCCGGCAAGGCCGAGAATGGTCGGCATTTGACTGGGTGTGCCGAAGAGTACGAACAGAATCAGCAGAACGCCCAGAGCCTGCAGAGCAAAACGAACAATGATGCGCAGAGTGCTCAGGTGTGCGCGTTCGGGTGGCGCGTCGCCGAAGAAGCGATCAAACAGCACTCCGCACGAGTATCCAATCAGCAGGATCAGGATAATCCAAAGTCCGGAACGCATCATGCCGCGCAGCGCAATCATTTGGCGTGACGCGATCAGAACGTCCCAGCCTGCGTAGTTGTCACGCAAGTGCTGATGGTCTTGAATGCGCTTGCCAATATCAGAGAGATGTTTTTGATCGTCGGACAGATGCTTCAGCCCGGCAATGGCTAAGTTTGAAGCTGCGGCAGCAGACTGTCCAAGGGCCGGCTGGACAGTGGCAGACACCGTGTTTTCGTTCTCCGCTTTTTTTACTTCGAGCGCTCTTTCCAGGGTGTCATGGTCGCGATCAAGATCCTCCGCGGTCTTTGCGGCCTCGTCCTGCGCCTGGCGCAGTTGCGTGGCTTTTGTGCGCAATACGTACCACCCGCCGACCTGGCCGAACAAGTCTTGCGAACGATAATTTGCCTCCGGATTGCTGCCCGCATTGTGGGCGGCTTCGGCTTGACGCTCAGAAGCCTGGTGCGCATTGAACTGGCGCTGGATCAGACTCCTCTTGTCGGCTCCCGAGCGGATCAAATCCTCCCGGGCGTCGTCGAGATCGTCCTTGTCGAGTTCCAGCTGCGCCTGCGCGAGGTCGACGTCCTGCTGCAAAGCTTCCTGGCGATCGCCGCTGGCGGCGGCAGCCTGTTTCCTGAACAGATCCACCCGAAACTGGTCGGCGTCGAACAAGGCTTCGGCCTTGCTCTCACGGGCGTACAGGATGCGAGTGGCAGGGGTCGCCGGGACAGGGTGGTTGGTTGCGTCTCGCAACGCATCGGCGAAGGCGAGATCCAATTCGTGGTCTGCCAGCCGCAACGCTTCGTCGGCGAATCCCCGTTCCTCGAGACTGGAAACCAGAGCAGCCATGGCGCGTGCGGTCTGCAGAGGCTGCTCGTCCACCAGCGGAGCGTCTTTGTTTGATTTCTGTGACCGCTCCCGTTCCTCATGGCCACTGGTCAGCTTGAGGCCGACGACGGCCGCCAGCACCAGTACGAGCAGGCCCAGGATCACGGTTAATTGGCGAGACTTGATCAAGGCGTTCGGGTGAGATTCGGAATGCTTGCGCTCATTATACGTAGGAGGACCGGCCAGGCGACACCCGTCAGTGCATGTGCGCTTGCGTCCCGCCGCTGCACCGAGGTAACCTTTCGGCGGCCGGCGAGAGAAAACTAGAATCATTCCGGATGAATTGGCCCTGGCAAGCTGGAGACGATCGAGGCTGGCAGCCGGTACCGCGGGTTGCGCTTGCGGGGTGGCTTCTGTTTTATGTCGTCTTTCTGGCTTATGCGTTTTCGAAACACGGGGAATTTCTCTTTATCGACCTGGCGAATCTGGTGGTGCACGAGGGCGGCCATCTTCTTTTCGGGTGGCTCGGAGAGATTCCGGGACTGTGGGGTGGAACCATCCTGCAGTGGCTGGTGCCGTTTCTCCTGGCCACATACTTTTTCACGCAGCGCCAAGCCGCGGCGTTCGTCTTCTCCCTGTTCTTCTTCTTTGAGAACTGGCTGTACACCGCGACCTACATGGCCGACGCTCGCGCCATGGATCTGCCATTGGTCACGGTGGGTGATCCGGATTTCGTTGAGCATGATTGGAATACGATTTTCTCCCGTTGGGGGGTCTTGCAGCACGATACGACGATTGCTGGCGCCGTCCGGTTGTTGGGGTGGTGTGGAATGCTGGGGATCGTGGGCTGGATGACTTGGCAATCCTTGAGACGGCCAGCGTCAGAAGCAAAGGCCAAGACTTTATTGCCGAACTCTTAGCGCCTTTTGCGTTTTCTTGGGGTTGCGTGCGGTAAAGGTTCAGGTCTCGATTCTCACCGTCCAGGCCGCAAGAAAAAACCGGGCAAGGTTTCCAGGGCTTCTACACGGTTTGTTTTTGGAAGTGCTGAAGGATTGCCTCGGCCTGACTTCGCGTGACCACCGAGGAAAGCGCCGCAACATCCGCCTGCTTGACTGCCCGCAGGCTTCCAAAATGCTGCAATAGACGACGTGTGGTGTTCTCGCCCACTCCCGGGATTTCCAGCAGCTCCGTGGACCGGTCGCGCATTTGACGGCGCTTACGATGGAAAGTCAGGGCGAAGCGGTGGGCTTCATCACGAATCAGTTGCACCAAATGCAGCAGGGGCGAGTGATGATCAAGGACGACTGGTTCATTCTCCTGTCCCAGCACGTAGATAATTTCTTCGCGCTTGGCAATCGCCGCGAGCGGCTGGTTGATGACTTCAATTGAATCCAGCGCTTCGGCGGCGGCATGCAATTGGCCCAGGCCGCCGTCGATCAGCACCAGGCTGGGCATCTTCTTCTTTTCGTCTTGAATTCTGCGATAGCGACGCGTGACCACTTCCCGCATGGACGCGAAATCGTCCACCCCTTCGACGGTCTTGATGATGAACTTGCGATAGTCGGACTTCTTCATTCGCCCGTCTTCCCATACCACCATGGACGCGACCGTCTCCGCGCCCTGAATGTGCGAGATGTCGAAGCACTCGATGCGCTCCGGCAGGTCGGGCAATCCGAGAGCGTCCTGCAAGGCTTCCTGAATGGCTTTTGTGTTCGGCTTCATCACCCGGAAGCGTTGATCGTAGGATTGCTTGGCGTTGTTGCCCGCCAAGTCGAGCAGGGAACGCTTGTCGCCACGTTGCGGAGCGACAATGTTGACCCGCGTGGCGCGGCCGCCGTCGGCGGCGAGCTGTTCCGAGAGTAATTCCTCCAGCATCTCCCGATCCTCAAACTCGACAGGCACGTAAATGTTTCGGGGAACGTAAGGTTGCCCAATGTAGAGCTGCTTGAGTAGCGCAGACAAGAACTCGCCCGGATTGAAGTCTCGGCCGCCGGTGCTGGAAGGCAACTCCTCCCAGAAGAATTCCCTCCGGTCGAGCACCCGACCGCCGCGCACGTGGAAGAGATTTACCGCGAGCATTCCGTTTTCGTAGTGATACCCGAAAACGTCAGCGTCATCGCCTTCAATCGTCGCAATGCGCTGTTTCTCCTGCAACTGCTCGACGGTGGAGATCAGATCGCGATACTTGGCGGCCCGTTCGTACTCCTCCGACACCGCCGCTTTTTCCATTCGCTCGCGCAGCGACCGCGCCAGATCGTTTGGCCGCCCTTCGAGAAATAACTTCACGTCACGGACGGCTTCCTGGTAAATCTCCTCCGTGGTCTGGCCTTCCACACAAGGTCCGAGACAGCGATGGATATAGAACTGCAGGCACGGCCGCGGATGAAAGCGATTGAGATCCACCTTGCAGGAGGGGATCAGAAAGTTGCGGTGAATCAGATCGACCAACCGGTACGCCAGGTTGGCAGGGAAGTAAGGTCCAAAATAAGCAGCGCCATCTTTTCTCAGGCGGCGGGTCACGTAAACCCGCGGCCATCGCTCTCCCAGCGTTAACTTCACATAAGGATAAGTCTTGTCATCGCGCAGAAGGATGTTGAAACGTGGCTGCTTCTGCTTGATGAGATGGTTCTCGAGTGCCAGCGCTTCTTTCGTATTGGCTACGACGATGTAGTCGACATCCACTGCCTCGCGCACCAGAGTTCCGGTTTTCGCGTCGCCAACGTGGCGTCCCTCGTGGAAATACGAGGAGACGCGGCTGCGCAGATTGTTAGCTTTGCCTACATAAATGACTTCGCCCTCGCCGTTCTTGTAGAGATACACGCCTGCGGAGGCCGGCAAGCTGCGGATTTTCTGCTGGAGATCCATCCGGGGATACACCATATTAGATGATGGGGATTGGTTGCGGCACCGCCGGAGACTGGTCACGAACCGGAGTCTTTCAAGGCGCACCAATGCTGGAAACGCAGGCGGCTTCGAATGCGGGAGGGAGTTGGCGGCCCCCGGAATCTTTCTTCCCGCCGGGGATTTTCGAAAAACCTGAAGACTTACCGTATAAAATTTCCTCAGTTTGTATCGCTTTGCTCCCTCTTGCGGCGTGAACGTCACGATGAGTCGCATCCAAGCATAGCAAAATAAAGGAGTTAGATTGTATCTGTCCGCGAGGCCAGGTTGGCATTTCCCGTGCTCTTGTAGAATACGAACGTTAGCAGCGAGACTGAAGATTGCAGCATCCAAGGTTCTGACGCAGGACTCGCACTTGGTTCGATAGACACGAGGAAGGGAGCCCTCCACCAATGAATCGCACTTCGTTGACAATTTTACTGGCTACGAGCCTGGCAGCGACGGTAGGTTGCGCCAGCAAGAATTATGTGCGTCAAGAAACGACGCCGCTCATCAACAAGACCAATGAACTCGATGACCTGACCGCGAAGAACAGCAAAGACATTCGTGATGTCGACGCCCGGGCGCAGGCTGGCATCCAGCAAGTGCAGGCGAAGGCATCTGAGGTTGACCAGAAGGCACAAGCCGCTGGCCAGCAAGCCGTGGAGGCCCAGACCCTGGCTGACACCGCGACCCATCGCGTCGACACCCTGCAGACCACTGTAGCGAACCTGGATAACTATCGCGTGGTCTCCGAGACGGCGGTTCACTTTGGCTTTAATAAAGACAATCTGACCAAGGACGCCAAAGCGGAGCTCGATAAGATGGCGAGCAACGTCGAAAGCACCAAGGGTTACCTGATCACCGTCGAAGGCGCAACGGATTCGGTGGGTAATGCCGACTACAACTACAGCCTGAGCCAGCGCCGCGCTGATTCCGTGATCCAGTATTTGGCCGCAGAGCACAAGATTCCAGCCCACAAGATCTATTTGATCGGGTTGGGCAAAGACAAGCCGGTCGAAACCAACAAGACCCGCGAGGGTCGCGCAGCCAATCGCCGAGTCGACGTGCGGCTGATGACCAACACTGCCGACGCTGGGGCGCCGGCGGGCGCAGCGCAACCGTCCGGACCGTCTTTGTAAGGGTTTTCCTCCTCCCCCGGAGGACTTCGCCAAACAGGCTGCTCCACCCCCATGGAGCAGCCTAATTTTTTTGGGGAATCTTCAAACCGTTGCCTTGGGAAAGCGCTAAAATATCCCTATGTTTCGCTTTGTCGCTGCACTGATGGTGTTGATCTGGGTCGGTCCATTCGCGGTGTCCCAGGTTGATCAGCTCCCGCAATCGGACAAAGGTCCAGGGCAGAGCGAGGCCCCTCCTCGATACGAACGCGACAAGGAAGCCGGCGAGAGTTCGAGCCGTGATACGAAGATTGATATTGCTCCTCCCAAGGACGATGACAAAAATCATCCCCTGAGTGGGGCTGCAGTTTCGGACGCGGAGACGGGCGCCTCGCCCGCCGACGTGCAGGAATTCCACCCCTGGGATCCGCACAAAGCCGCCAAGGACGTTGAAGTAGGGGACTTTTACTTCAAGCGAAAGAATTACCGTGCCGCTCTTGCTCGTTATCAGGATGCATTGTTGTGGAAGAACAACGATGCCATGGCGAACTTTCGCATGGCTGAATGCTTTGAGAAACTCGACAATCCCGCCGCCGCCGCCAAGCATTATGGGGAGTATTTGAAAATCTTGCCCCACGGCCCGCTTTCGGTCGATGCACAGAAGGCGGTCGACCGATTGAAGGCCAAGGCTCCCGCCGAGAGCGCCGCCAGCCAGCCAGGCTCCGGAGCCTAGGCTCCGGGCCGCGTGCAAGGCGCGCGGAAAGGCATTCGCATGACAGGGAGGGTTTCGGGAGGCGGTCAGAAGTGTTCCGCCAGCTTCCTGAAACTCTCCACCACTAACAGCCGGCTGGGCGCCTTCGCCGGTGCAAGCTCTTCGTGCTCCAGAATCCACGTATTCCCATGAGGAACGAACACCGCGTTGATCCCCGCGGCAAGCGCAGGATTGATGTCAGACTTGGGGCTGTTGCCCACCATCCAGGTGGATTCGGCATGCAGGGCATGTTTTGAAACCACCTGCTGATACGACGCCACATTCTTCTCCGCCACAATCTCAACCGCAGAAAAATATCCTTTCAACCCGGAGCGCTCGACCTTCCCCGACTGCTCGCTGGTCTCGCCCTTCGTCATCAAGATCAGCTGATGCCGCTCCGATAAATACCGCAAGGTCTCCGGCACTCCTGCCAGCATTTCGACTGGATGCTCAGCGATGGCGTGAGCGAATCCATGGATGGTTTCATGCAAGGCCGGCGTGAGCGGCTCGACGGCAAGCCGCTCAAAAGTCCGGATCAGCGCTCGCACGAAGCTGCCCAACCCGTAACCATGGCTGACAATGCATTCTCCTTCCACTTGATTCAACACCTCGCGGACCTGCGCAGGAGAATATTCGTGATGATTCAGAAAGGAAATGAAGCTTGCAGTGGCCTGCTCGAAATAAATGTTGTTCTCCCAGAGCGTGTCATCGGCATCGATCAACAACGTCTGCGAGTGACCGGAGCGGAGTGCGGGCATAACAAGACATCATAACTGGGTTGCAGTTGATTCACGAGATGCGGCAAGCAATTCGTCAGTCGTTACTCTGCTAGAATCCAGTTGCTATGAAGACCCTCGGTTGCTGTTTTTTTCTGACCTTTATTATTATTTCTTTTATTCCTTCCGGCTCAGCCCAAAATCACCCGAAGTCCAGCGGCCACAAAGTCATGACCGGATCAGCGGCCAAGGGTGCCTCCTCCGCCGGTATGCAAGTTGTTCCCGATCTCGCGCAGAGGTTGGCTAAGTTTCGCCGGGTGCAGATGCCGTTTCACTCCGCAGGTCTTACCGCCCGCGAGATTAAAATGGTCGACAAATTGGTCGATGCCTGTCGTTACCTGGAAGAGATTTACTGGCGTCAAATCGATCCGGATGGCCTGACACTCTATCAATCCCTGGCAGGAAGCAAAGATCCGAGAGATGAAGAACTCCGCCGCTACGTTTGGATCAACGCATCGCGCTTCGATCTCCTTGACGACAACAAGCCTTTCGTCGGAACCGCGCCCATGCCGCCGGGCGGCGGCTATTACCCGCTGGGGTTGACCCGGGCGCAGGTCGAGCAATACGTGAAGGATCATCCCGACAAGAAAGCGGAGATCTACAGTCAGACCACAATCGTGCGCTGGCAGGGCGACCAGTTGCAGGGATTGCCGTACCACATTGCCTATCGCTCGTTTCTCGAGCCGGCGGCCAAAGACTTGCGGGAAGCGGCCTCTCTAAGCGACGATCCGGCGTTCGCCAATTTTCTGCGTCTGCGCGCCGACGCGCTGCTTAGCGATGACTATCTGAAGAGCGATTTGGCATGGCTCGAGTTGAAAGATCCGAAGTTCGATGTGATCTTCGCGCCTTATGAAACTTATGACGATCATCTGCTGGGAGTGAAGGGATCGTTCGGCGCGGCCGTCCTGGTGCGGAATTCAGGGGAAAGCCAGAAGATGAACATGTTTAAGAAATATGTGGCCGATATTCAGGATGCGCTGCCGCTGGCTGCCGAGGACCGCCCGTCGAAGCACGGCCTCGAAACGCCGCTCGAAGTCATGGACGCTCCCTACCGCGCGGGCGATCTGAACCATGGCTATCAGGCTGTTGCCGATAATTTGCCCAACGATCCGCGAGTGCATGAGCAGAAGGGCAGCAAGAAATTGTTCTTTAAGAATTTCATGGACGCGCGGGTCGATTCCGTAATCATCCCGGTTGCGCAACGCGTGATGATTCCCGAGCAGGCCGCGAAAGTTTCAGGGGATGGTTATTTGTTGGGTACCATCATGCACGAAATTTGTCATGGACTGGGCCCGGCCTTTTCTCGCACCGCATCTGGCAAAGTGGATATTCGCGAGGCCCTGGGCCCGGTGTTCAGCGGGCTGGAAGAGGCCAAAGCGGACGTGGTGGGCATGTTCGCTTTGAAGTGGCTGGTAGACCGCGGCGCGTTGCCGAAAGAAAAGCTGGAAGAATATTACGCGTCCTATGTGGGCGGACTCTTTCGCACCGTCCGCTTCGGCGTCGGAGAATCGCACGCCCGGGCCGAGATGATGGAATTCAACTATCTCTCACAACATGGAGCGATCAAACGCCAGTCCTCCGGAAAATATGTGATCGATTACGCAAAGATGCCGGACGCTCTGGCCGTGCTGGCCAAAGAACTCCTTGATATCGAAGCCACCGGAGACCGAGAACGTGCGGAGAACTGGTTCAAAAAGTATGACGTGATGCCGGCAGAACTATTAGCATCGCTGAAGTCAGCGGCGAATGTGCCGGTGGATATTGACCCGGTGTATTCGTTCAAAGCAGCGGT